>Ga0255058_10000016_pt1 | contig 102993 bp, 80 predicted proteins | sample Cases_109_9_MG_FD_188637 | JGI IMG/M metagenome (GOLD analysis project Ga0255058, IMG submission 188637) | Seawater microbial communities from Amundsen Gulf, Northwest Territories, Canada - Cases_109_9 | ecosystem: Environmental > Aquatic > Marine > Gulf | place: Canada: Northwest Territories...
GCGAAGCACATGGATTGTGCGAGAGCGGCCATCCATGGCGGTCAGAGGTGCGAGAGCGGCCGCGCCTTGCAGGGCACGCCCAGGAACCGTCTCGCTACGGCGGGCGATTAATTCACAGACTCTGAGGTTGACGATGATGATCTGCAAACTGCACCTTTTCGCCGCACTCGTTGCTGCGACCATCGCAACGACGTCGGCCGCCGCCCATGATGCAACCCCGACCTACGATCGTGTCAATTTCCGCGTAAGCGCAACGACCGAAGTCGACAACGACACATTGGTGGTAGTCATGCACCACGAGCGCAACGGTCAGCATCCGACCAGCATGGCCGACGACGTCAATCGAACCATCGGCTGGGCGGTGGATATCGCACGGCAAACCAACGGCATCAAAGTCCAGACACTGCAATACCGGCAGGAGCCCGTCTATCGGAACCAAAGTATCAGTAGCTGGAGAGTGCGGCAGTCCATCCGGTTGGAAAGCAACGACGTCACGACCCTCAGCCGTCTCGTCGGTGAGCTCCAAGAGCGCCTGTCGGTATCGTCATTGCGTTACACCATCTCGCCTGAGGTGCGGCGGGACGTGGAGGACGAGCTTATTACCCTGGCGCTGGATAGGTTCGGGCGCCGCGGGAAGTTGATCGCCGACGAGCTGGGGCGATCGGACTATCGAATCGTCGCTATGGACGTCGTCACCTCCGGCAGCTCACCGGCGCCGGTGCGTATGCGCGCGGTAGCGGCGATGGCCGAGAGCAGCAGCGTCACAGCGCCGACCCTCGAGCCAGGTATGCAATCGGTAACGGTGCAGGTATCCGGAACCATCGAGCTGGAGGTGAGACGCTGATCTGAAGGAGGAAAACGCAGGTTGGGCTGAAATCCACCCCGACGACCCGCTAACCGCTGGCGCGGCCGACACTTGCGGGTTTCGGTGACCGCAGGGGCCGATCGTGACGCAGTGCCGGGACCATCGCCCTGGCCTCCTCCACTCTCGCCGGGTCCACCTCGGCAATGACGACACCACCGCTCTCGCCGCCATCGGCGATCACCTCACCCCAGGGCGCAACCACCAGGGAATGCCCGTAGGTCACGGCGTCACCGTGGGCCCCCCATTGGCAGGCGGCAAACACGTAGCAGCCGGTCTCGATGGCGCGGCTTCTCAACAGCACCTGCCAGTGCGCCTTACCGGTCGTGCGCATGAACGCCGCCGGCACGGTCAAATAGCGCGCGCCCGCCTGGGCAAGGATTCGGTAGAGATAGGCGAAGCGCAGGTCATAGCACACCGTCAACCCCACCAAGCCCCACGGCGTAGGCGCCAATACCGCTTCGTCGCCGCTCTCGAAGATCTCGGACTCCCGGTAGCTTTCTCCATCGGCGAGGTCGACGTCGAACATGTGCACCTTGTCGTATCGCGCCACCAGGTTGCCGGCCGGGTCCAGCATCACGGCGCGATTGCGCAGCTTCCTCGTAGGCATCTCGACCGCGACGGAGCCCGGCTGAATCCAGGTATCGAGCTCACGAGCGAGATTGCTGAAGTGCTGTAACGCCGGGTGACTGTCTTCGGGATGCGGGCCCACATCCAGCTTGCCGTCGCTGGAATGCAAGCAGGAGAACATCTCGGGCAGACATATCAGATCGGCGCCCCGGTCGTGGGCCTGGCGCACCAAATCACTGCACTCGGTGATGTTGGCGTCCATATCGGCGCCGGCACGATTCTGCACGAGGGCAACCTTGAAGCCTTGAACCATAGCCCTACCTCACTTGCTGACGATGTTGTGTTCCGGGCCGAAGGGAAACTTCGTGATGTTGGTCGCGCCATCCTCGGTAACCACGAGGATGTCATGCTCGCGGTAGCCTCCGGCGCCCTCCTGCCCCTCGGGTAACATGATCATGGGTTCCATGGATACCACCATACCGGGTTCCAGCACCGTTTCGATGTCTTCGCGGAGCTCGAGCCCCGCTTCGCGGCCGTAATAGTGGCACAGCGTACCGAACGAGTGGCCGTAGCCGAAGGTACGATACTGAAGCAGATCGTGTTCGCGATAAATATCGTTGAGCTCGATAGCGATGTCGGCGCACCGTGCGCCGGGTGCGATGAGCTCGAGCCCGCGCCGATGCACCTGGCAGTTTACCTCCCAGAGCGCGATCTCACGCGGGCTCGCAGAATCGAAAAACAGGGTGCGTTCGAGAGCATGATAATAGCCTGAAATCATCGGGAAGCAGTTGAGACTGAGAATATCGCCCCGGCGAATGCGTCTCGTGGTCACAGGATTGTGTGCACCGTCGGTGTTGAGGCCCGACTGAAACCAGGTCCACGTGTCCATGAGCTCGGTATGCGGATAGGCGCTGGCAATTTCCCGCACCATGGCGGAGGTGGAATGCAGCGCCACCTCGTACTCGGGCACTCCCTCGCCGATGGCCTCGACACAGGCCCAACCGCCTATGTCCGCGATACGCGCGCCTTCGGTTATGAGGGCGATCTCCTCGACGGATTTGATCATGCGCATACGCATGGTGGGGACACCGATGTCCACCAGCTCGGCCTGCGCCAGCGCGGCGGCCAGTTTCCCGTGATTTTCCACACTGAGATGGTCGAATTCGACGCCGATCCTGCGGGCGCGGGGAGTCAGCTCCTGGACCGCGACGTAGAAGTTGTCGCGCTGCCAGTCGGTGTAGGCGAGCTGATCGCCGAAGCTCTGCCGCCATGGCTGCCCGGCATCGAGATTGGCGCTGATGGTAGTCGAGCGATCCTGTGTCACCACCAGCCCGAAAGAACGCCCGAAGGAGCAGTAAACGAAATCCGCAAAATAGTTGATATTGTGGATTGAAGTGAAGAGGACGGCATCGATGTCCTCGCGCGCCATGTGGGCGCGCAGTCGCTGGAGGCGGCCGGACATCTCCGGTTCGGAAAAAGTCGGTGCCGCCTTGCGACCGTTTTCGATCGTCAGCGTGCGCGGCCTGTCCATGGTGGAAGGTCGACTTTCGGCCGGATTTCAGGCTTGGGCGCTGGCGCCCGGTGCGTTGGGATTGTTAATCTCGAAGCCCGAGCCCTGCAGTGTTTCGACCATGTCCACCCTGAGACCGCGCGCTTTCTGCGCGGACCCGACGTCCAGGAGAATCTCCACGCCGTTCGACTCGGACTTTATCTCGTGGCCCTCGGCCGGCCCGAGGGCGAAATTGTGCTGCCAGCGCCCGTCGATGGAGAGATGCACCGACATTCCCGGCTGGCCCTGCAACGCATTGCGCATGACCTCGGCCGCGGCGTCGCTGATCTCGATCTCCGGCGGTGTGCGATCCGGTGCTTCCACGCCCAAAGCTTCATGCAGCGCGCCGATGTTGAACAGCTGCTTGACGACGTCGCAGCCGCCGGTGAATTCCTTATCGATATAGAGCTGCGGGATGGTCGGCCAGTCGGAATAGGCTTTGATGCCGTCGCGAATCGCCGGATCCTCAAGCACGTTGACAGTCATATAATCCGCCAGAAGTGAGTCCAGTATGCCCACGGTGGTGGCGGAGAATCCGCATTGCGGCTGCTCACGCGTACCCTTCATGAAAAGCACGGCCCGGTCGGACGCGATCAGAGCACCGATACGTTCCCGAATTGCTTCGTCGGCAGACATGAAACTCTCCTCACCGAACCACGCCTGAGCATCGGCTCGGTACGGGTGTTAAAGGAGGAAACCCTAGCTGACCCCGTGAGCCGGCGCAACCCCATTTGCCCCTCGTGGGTTGTCTCCTGCGTGTTCCTGGCGCAGACCGAATACGGTGCGTGGGGACTGAATATCACGCACGAAATGAAAGGGGCGCTCGGCAGACGCTTGGAAACCCGGGGCCCGCATCAGCACGACGTCGCCGGCAACCTGAGGGATCTCCCGGGCCCCGCTCCCGGCACGGTCGTCACAGAGGTAGAAACGCCCTTTGCCTTCGAGGACGAACAGGCATACGAGATTTCGATAATCCGTGCGGTCCCGGTGCGGCGTGATGCCCACTTCGCCGATGCTGTATCTCTGCAGCATGAGATCGTTGAAAACCAGCCGGCCCGTGAATGGATTGGATGACGCATTTTCGAGCAGACCATCCCAGAGTGCCTGGAATTCCCTGGCGAGTGTGCGAAAGACACTGTCATCGGAAAAATGCTCGCACACCTCCATACGCTGGCGCACCAGGCGCTCGCCTTTGCCCACCAGTGACCGGGCTGCACGAAAGCGGCTGGCGCGTGCTGCGTCTAAAAGCGAAAGCCTCCATTCGTCGCCGAGCAGCGGTACCGCCACTGCGCCGGATTCCGCGAGGGCTTCGACGATTTTGGCCAGATTCAGGCGTGGCGTGCCGAAAATCGGCGCGCACGGGAAGCAGCGAGAAATACTTCTGGCACTCACCTCACCTTGACTCGCACCTTGATCCACTCGCGTGTGATACGGGCAATCCGTCCATCCTTTTCCATTGCCGCGATCTGGTCGTTCAGCGCCGTGCGCAGCGTCTGGTCAGAGATCCGCACGCCCCAACCGAGGCTCTCATCGGTCAGTGGCCAATAGAGCCCGATGAGATCCTGATACGCGGGATCGCTGCCGATGCGCCAGGCCGTGGGGGCATCGTGAATGAAGGCGTCTATTTCGCGACTCCTGAGCGCCGCGACGGCGGCATCGATGGACGCGACGGGCTGAGGCTTGGCGTTGCGCATGTTCGTTTTGACGAAGCTTTCACCCGTGGTTCCCGATTCAAACCCGACAGTGATAGGAGCATTGAGCAGCGCGGTCAGACTTCCGAGGTTCTGGATTTCGTCTATACGCGTAATGGCCATCTGCCCGATCTGCATGTAGGGATCGGTAAAGGATATCTGCTGCTTGCGTCCGGCGGTGATGGACATACCGGACATGATGACATCGATGTCTCCGCCAGCGAGCGCCGGTATGAGCTGCGGGAAGGGGATTTCAACGAATTCGATGCGCTTGGCCAGGTCCTTGCCCACCTCATTGGCGAAATCGATCTCGATACCGACGAGCTTACCATCCACCTTGTCGACCAGGGGCGGATAGTTCGCCGTCACGCCTACGCGCAGAACGGACTTCGATAGGGCGCTATCAGCTTCCTTGCCGTCCTCGTCGACTGGAACGGCGCAACCTGTCAGCCAGATCGCCGCAGCCAGGAATGCGGAGCCGATTCTCGAAAACAACCCGGTCATGGTGATGTCATCCTCGTATGGTGGTCATCCGAAGTGCCGCTATGATACTGGGATTTGACCTGCGTGGGGCCTTCCAACCGTGCCTGTGGGGCAGGTGGCGCCAATCCTTCATGGGTTCGTGTGCCGGGGCTCAAATGGGCTATCATGGATGCCGATACGCGGCGCTGTGCCGGCCATAGGGGCAGCACCTCCAGGCTTCCGCGGCGGGAGATGCGAGGAGATGGGGGAGATCCCACGAGGCGCCGCCAGCGGGATGCGGTGAGGGGGCCGTCGCCCCAGGGGCGGAAGGAGGTAGTCCATGCGCACTGCAGCGATCGTCGTCGGACTCGCGGTTGTTCTCGCGATCCTGGGCTTTTTGTTCCAGGACAGCCTGTTCACCAGCGAGGAGCGCCTGGCCGAAGACCCGGCCTCCGCCACGCAATCCGTCACGCAACCCACCGCCGTTGAGACGCCCACCGTCGAAAAACAGGCCAAAGCCTACATCACCAAGCTCACCAAGACCCAGGCCGAGCCGATCCCGGCGAAGAACGCCGACCACTTCGTTTCGAAGGACCAGATAATCTCCCTGCTACCCGAATCCGCCATCGAGTTCACGACTCCGAAAGACCTCGAGCGCAATCCGGCTCTCAAACCGGACACTCCGATTACTGTCATCCGGGAGGCGGAGCAGATTGAAACGGTGTCGCCGGAGAAAATCATCGCCGAGGCAGGGGGCGATCTGAATAAAATCGTCAAAGTCGTCGACGGCGATGAAGTACGGGAGCTCACCGTGCGTGAAGTTCTTCAACGTTATGCCGCCAACCCCGACCAACCTATTTCCGTGGTCAAGACGATTCAGTACTTCGAGATAACTACCCCTGGGGAGATCGCGCAAGATAAGACGCTCGCGCCTGACCAGGAGCTGAGAATCATCACCAAACCGTACCGCCTGGAGGCCGCTACCATCGCCGAGCTGCTCATGCGCGAAGGCAAGTACAATCCGGACTCCATTTTCTATGTGCGTACGGTACGTAACAGCGACGATCAGGGAATCTGGGGAATTATTCACGATGGAATAATGTCGAACTTCGCCCAGGGCATGGCTATACGACGCGGCAAAGAGGTAAATACCTACAAAGTCGACATTCCCCGAGACGCGGATGAGCTGCTGCAAAATCAGTCCAGTTCTTTTTTGGGCAAGCTGATTCACAGAAAGGCGGCGGAATCCTACGTGTACAATTTCAAAAAGAACCGCATGGGAAAGAATCCGGATCAAGTAATGCCGGGCCAGGAAATCGTGATCATCAATTTTGAACCCGAAGAGCTGATCGGTATATACAAGCACTTCGTGGCCAAGCAGGGTTAGCCGCGCAGGACACGTGAGACTTGTCATCGAGGCCAGCGATTTTCGGCGCCTCTCGGCCGATACACAGAAGGAGCTCATCCGCCACTTTGCGGGTCGAAGCTTTCTGGAGGTCAGGGAGGGCCGACGACGGAGCCAACAGGAGTGGCGGGAACCCATTGATCTCAATCGCGATCTCACCGTGCAGCTCATGCACGGGCTGGCGGACAATCACCGGCGGCGCCTCGAAGCTTTCGCCCGCAACAGCGGCCGCATAACGGTGAAGCAACTCCTCAAGGTAACCGGCGATCAGGACCCAAGAGTGCTCTCCTACTTTCAGAGTGTCGTCACCCGGAAGCTCCGGCGCATCCTCGGCGATACCGACAAGAAGACATTTCTAATCGGTTGGGATTATGCGTCGACAAAATGGAACAAGGCGCATACGGAGATCCTCGATGGTGACTACTACGTCAGCAACAAAACCCTGAACGCACTGAAATCTTACTTTCGCAGGACTTGACGGGCCGCCTGCCGAGGCCCGGTGAATACGACCCTACCAACCACCCGCGCAGACTGGTATCGCCGCGTCTGGTTGGTGGCATGGCCGATCATGTTGTCCAACGTGTCGGTCCCCCTCGTGGGCATCGTCGATACCGCTGTAGTCGGGCACCTGCCGAATCCTACTTTCATCGGGGCCGTCGCCCTGGGCGCCGTGGTGTTCAGCTTTCTCTACTGGGGTTTCGGGTTTCTACGCATGGGAACCACGGGGCTGGTTGCCCAGGATGTCGGGGCGCGGGACTATGACGAGCTTCGCGCAACCCTCGCCCGGGCATTGATTCTCGCCGGCGTCCTCGGGCTCGCCATCCTCGCTCTTCGCGCCCCCGCCGGCGAACTCGCCTTCTGGGCACTGGAAGGCAGCGCCATGGTGGAAGGCTTCGCGAAACAGTACTACGCCGTGCGCGTGTTCGCTGCCCCGGCAGCGCTCGTCAACTACGTGATTCTCGGTTTCGCCATCGGAATCCAGAATACCCGCGCCGCGCTCGCCCTGATGTTGCTTCTGAATATCACCAACGTCCTGCTGGACTTGCTTTTCGTCATGGGCTTCGGATGGGGTGTGGAAGGCGTCGCGGCGGCATCGCTGATCAGTGAATACAGCGCCGCTGTTTTCGGTTTGCTCCTGATTCGCAGGATGCTCTCGCGACTCGATGGCCGCTGGCAGTCGTATCGTCTGTTCGACCGCTCGCGCTTGAAAACGCTTCTAAGCGTCAATCTGAATATCTTCGTGCGCACCTTGTGCTTGATATTCGCCTTCTTCCACTTTACTTCCACCAGCGCCAGGCTCGGGGACATCATTCTCGCGGCAAACGCCGTGCTCATGCATTTTTATACGTTCATGGCATACAGCCTTGACGGATTCGCGCACGCGGTGGAGGCTCTCGCGGGAGCAGCTTTCGGATCCCGAAACCGCCGGGCGTTCTTGAACGCGGTCGAGGCTTCGACGGTTTGTGCGGGCCTGGTAGCGGTTCTCTACTGCCTCGTCTACGCGGCCTTTGGCGCGTCCATCGTCGCACTGGTCACGGGGATCTCCGAGGTCAGAGCGACGGCCGGGGAATTCCTGCCATGGCTGGCAATTGCCCCGATTGTTTCGGTCTGGAGCTTTCAGCTCGACGGCATCTTCATCGGCACTACCAGAGCGGTCGCCATGAGAAACGCGATGCTCCTGTCGCTGGCCGCTTTCCTGATAGCGGTCTGGCTGTTGCTACCCATGTGGGGAAACCACGGTCTGTGGGCGGCGCTGATGGTACTCATGGTGATCCGGGCAATCACGCTGGGGTTCTGGTACCCGCGGATAGTGCGCGATCTGCCGGAAAGCTGACAGCGGTACGTGCTGCTGAAAAGAAACCTACAACACAGGGCTAGGCCTGCTCCAGCTCGATTAGCGTGCCGCAGAAATCCTTCGGGTGCAGGAACAGCACAGGCTTGCCATGGGCACCGATGTGTGGCTCACCGTCGCCGAGCACCCGTGCGCCGGAGCCCGTCAATCGATCCCGGGCAGCACGGATATCCTCTACCTCGTAGCACACGTGGTGCATCCCACCCGCGGGATGGCGCCCGAGGAACGCGGCGATGGGCGATTCTTCGCCCAGAGGGTGCAGCAGCTCGACCTTGGTATTCGCGAGCTCCACGAATACAGTGGTCACGCCGTGCGCCGGCTGCTCCACCGGCTCGGAGACGCGCGCGCCCAGGGTATCCCGATAGATGGCGCTGGCGGCCGCCAGATCGGGCACCGCGATGGCGATATGATTCAGCTTGCCGATCACCGGCGCGCCGACCGCTTGGAATTCCGGCTACCGGATGAACCCGGTGCTCGTACACCTTCGACGAAGACTTCGACCAGGCTCCGGGCAGCGGCCGCCGGCGTGAGCGTGCCCTCTGCTACGAGTCGCTCGACCTCGGACAGTCGTCTCTTTACCGCGGCATCCGTTTTGATTGCGTCGATGAGATGCGCCGAGACTTCGCTCCACAGCCAGGAGCGTGTCTGCTCGGCACGCCGGGCGGCGAGCTCGCCACTGTCGCCCATCGATGTCCGATATCGTTCCACCAGCGACCAAGCTTCCGGTATGCCGTCGCCGGTCAACGCCGAGCATATGCACACCGGGACTTCCCAGTGACGTGAGCGTGGGCGTATCAACCGCAATGCATTCGCGTATTCCGCCGCGGTGCGCTGCGCGTGTGACTCGAGCTCTCCGTCAGCCTTGTTTACCAGAACCAGATCGGCAAGCTCGACGATACCGCGCTTGATACCCTGAAGCTCGTCCCCGGAATCCGGCAGCAGCAGCAGCACGAACATGTCGATCATGTCGGCGACGGCTGTCTCCGATTGCCCGACACCCACCGTCTCGACGATTACCACGTCGAATCCACTGGCCTCGCAGACAACGATGCTTTCCCGTGTATGCCGCGCTACACCGCCGAGGGTATGACCAGCCGGCGACGGCCGGATGAATGCCGCCTGCGCCTTCGCGAGCGTCGGCATGCGTGTCTTGTCTCCGAGAATCGAGCCGCCGCTCAAGACGGAAGTCGGATCGACGGACAGCACTGCGACGCGATGACCCAGACCCAGCAGGTGATTGCCGAAAGCCTCTATGAACGTCGACTTGCCAACGCCCGGGGCGCCGGATATTCCGATGCGAATGGATGTCCCGGAGAACGGAGACAATTGCTCCATCAGCTTCGCGGCCAGATCCTGATGATCTTTGCGCGACGATTCGACCAGGGTCACTGCCTGCGCCAAGGCACGTCGGTCGCCGGCGAAGACCGCCTCCGCGAGCTTTACGGGATCGGAGATGTTTTCGGTTTTCGACTTCTTCACACGAACTCGATGATAGGCTGGTCGACGCTGACGCTCTCTCCGGGGGACACCAGCACCGACGCGATCTTTCTCTGCTCGTCGGCGCGCAGCACATTCTCCATCTTCATCGCCTCGACGACGGCGAGCTCCTGACCCGGATCTACTTCATCGCCAGATTGCACGGCAACGGATACCAGAAGACCCGGCATCGGCGCGAGCAGAAACTGTGATGACTCAGCAGCTTCCTCGGCAGGCATCAACGCATAGAGCGCCGCCGCGCGCGGTGAAAGTACCAGGACCTCGACGACGATTCCACCCATGGCAAGCCGATAACCGATGCCGGCACGCTCGACCTGCGCGCAGACGAAGTTTTCGTCGATTGTTCCCCTGAATAATCGCTCGCCCGGCGCCCATTTCGTACCCACCTTCGCACACGCGCCATCGACGAGGATCTCGTCGTAGTCACCGGCACCCGTAATCGTCACCTCGCTGCGCTTGTCGCCGTGGCTGACCACCCAATCCCGAGGTGGTTCGATGGCGTCTGCCGACATCCGGCCACTGATCCCTCTTGCCCGTCGCCGCAGGCGCTGATGCACGCTTGCCGCCACACACGCGAGCGTACGCCACTCCTGTTCGTCCATTCGTTCGGGGTCATAGCCGCCGGTGAATTCCTCCTCGATGAAATTCGTGCTCAATTGCCCGTCGGCGAAACGTGGATTTTTGAAGATCGCGGCAAGGAAGTTCATATTGTGAGCGATGCCCCGCAAAGAAAACTCATCAAGGGCGAGCTGCATCCTCGCGATTGCTCCGGGTCGGTCATCAGCGTGGGTGATCAATTTGGCGATCATCGGATCGTAGTGGATCGGGATTTCGCCACCCTCGCGAACACCGCTGTCCAGCCGCACATCGTCGCCAGACGGCGGCTGATATCGCACAAGTCGCCCGCAGGAAGGGAGAAAGCCCCGGCGCGGATCCTCGGCGTAGACCCTCGACTCCATTGCCCAACCATTGAGCTTCACGTCGGACTGCGTGATCTCCAGCGATTCACCCGCCGCGATGCGGATCATGAGCTCGACGAGATCGAGCCCCGTCACGGCCTCGGTGACTGGATGCTCCACCTGCAGACGCGTATTCATCTCGAGAAAGTAGAAGCTGTGATCCGCGGCGACGATAAACTCCACCGTTCCGGCAGAATAGTAATCGACGGCCCGGGCCAGGGAGACCGCCTGCACCCCCATTTCGGCGCGCATTTCCGCATCGACGAACGGCGACGGCGCCTCCTCGATGACTTTCTGATGGCGGCGTTGAATCGAGCATTCACGCTCCCCCAGATAGATGGCGGTTCCGTGAGTATCCGCGAGAACCTGGATTTCGATATGACGCGGCTCGGCGATGAACTTCTCGACGAAAACCCGATCATCGCCGAAGCTCGAGCTCGCCTCGCTGCGCGCGCGCTCGAAGCCGTCCCGGCATTCGTCATCATCGTTGGCAACGCGCATTCCCTTGCCGCCACCGCCGGCGCTCGCTTTGAGCATCACCGGATAGCCGATGCCGCGGGCGATTGCCACAGCCTCGTCCGCATCCGCGAGCGCCGCCAGATGACCGGGTACGCTGTTGACGCCGGCTTCCCCGGCGATTCGCTTCGAGGTGATTTTGTCGCCCATGGATTTGACGGCAGCCACCGGCGGTCCGATAAAGGTCACGCCGGCCGCGGCCAGTGCCTCCGGAAAGGCGGCGTTCTCGGATAGGAAACCGTAACCCGGATGCACGGCGTCACTACCCGTCGAACGGCAGGCTTCGACGATACGCGCCACATTCAGATAACTTTCCGTCGATGGCGGTGGCCCTACACACACAGCCTCGTCGGCCATTTCCACATGCAGGCTATCGCGATCGGCTTCCGAGTACACGGCGACCGTGGCGATGCCCATCTTGCGCGCCGTCCTGATAATGCGGCAGGCGATTTCGCCCCGATTGGCAATGAGTATCTTGCCGAACATGCTAAAGGGGCAGGTTTCCGTGTTTACGCCATGGATTCTCGAGCTTCTTGTTGTCGAGCATGGCAAGGGACCGGCAGATTCGTTGCCGCGTAGTGCGCGGCAGGATGACGTCGTCGATATAGCCACGGTGCCCGGCGATGAACGGGTTCGCGAATTTTCTGCGGTACTCTTCCGTTTGCCTGGCGATCTTCTCCTCATCGCCCAGATCCTGACGGAAAATGATCTCCACCGCTCCCTTGGGACCCATGACCGCGATCTCGGCGCTCGGCCAGGCGAAGTTCACATCGCCGCGCAAATGCTTCGAGCTCATCACGTCGTAGGCGCCGCCGTAGGCCTTGCGGGTGATCACGGTGACTTTGGGTATCGTTGCCTCGGCGTAGGCGTAGAGCAACTTCGCGCCGTGCTTGATGATGCCGCCGTATTCCTGCGTCGTTCCAGGCAAAAAGCCGGGGACGTCCACGAAGGTGACGATGGGAATGTTGAAGCAATCGCAGAAACGTACGAATCGTGCCGCCTTGATGGAAGACTTGATGTCCAGGCAACCGGCCAGCACCAGAGGTTGATTGGCAACGATGCCCACCGTCGAGCCGCGCATGCGGGCGAGGCCTATGACGATGTTCTCGGCAAAGCGCGCCTGCAGCTCGAAGAAGTCTTCCTCGTCGACGACTTTGACGATCAGTTCCTTGATGTCGTAGGCCTGGTTGGGATTATCCGGCACCAGACTATCCAACGACGGCTCAATGCGGTCTTCCGCGTCCTCGGTGCTTCGCACCGGCGGCTTTTCGCGATTGTTCGAAGGCAGAAAATCGATGAATCGGCGCATCATGAGCAACGCCTCGGCATCGTTCTCGAAGCTGCCGTCTGCGACACCGGAACGGGTGGAATGGGTTATCGCGCCGCCAAGCTCCTCGTGGGTCACCTCCTCGTGGGTAACGGTTTTCACGACCTCCGGGCCGGTGACGAACATATAGGAGCTGTCCCTGACCATGAAGATGAAGTCGGTCATGGCCGGAGAGTACACGGCACCGCCCGCACAGGGCCCCATTATCATCGACACTTGGGGTATTACCCCGGACGCCAGCACGTTGCGTTGAAACACCTCCGCATAGCCACCGAGAGACGCGATGCCCTCCTGAATACGGGCGCCACCGGAATCATTGAGACCGATCACCGGCGCACCCACTTTCATGGCCTGGTCCATGATCTTGCAGATCTTTTCCGCATGGGCTTCGGAAAGCGAGCCGCCGAATACGGTGAAGTCCTGACTGAAAACGAACACCAGCCGACCGTTCACGGTGCCGTAGCCTGTGACGACGCCATCGCCGGGGACCACTTGTGCATCCATGCCGAAATCCGAGCACCGGTGCTCGACGAACATGTCCCATTCCTCGAAGCTGTTCTCGTCGAGCAATAGATCGATGCGTTCGCGCGCCGTCAGCTTACCCTTGGCATGTTGGGCCACCACGCGCCGCTCGCCACCACCCTGACGGGCTGCCTCACGCTTCTCCTCGAGCTTTCGAAGAATCTCTTGCATTGGATCTCCTGGAGGGACAAGGGGGAAAAGGGGTCCACCCCCCCCTTTCCCCTACGCTACCAACCGTTGCCGTTTTATCAGGTTCAGGATCTCTTTGGCGGCGGACGGTATGTTGGTGCCGGGTCCGTATATGGCCGCTACGCCGGCTTCCTGAAGCGCCGCGTAGTCCTGTGGCGGTATCACACCGCCACATACGACGGCGATATCGCCAGCTCGCTCGCGTTTCAGCGCTTCGATGAGCTGCGGAACCAGGGTTCTGTGCCCGGCGGCCTGGGACGAGACGCCGATGATGTGCACATCGTTCTCCACCGCCTGCTTGGCGGCTTCCTCGGGAGTCTGGAACAGCGGCCCGACGTCCACGTCGAAACCGACATCGGCGAAGGCGGTGGCAATTATCTTCGCGCCCCGGTCGTGTCCGTCCTGACCGAGCTTGACCACCAGAAGCCTGGGCCGACGGCCCTCGTCCTCGGCGAAGCGGGCGACTTCATTCTGAATTCTGGCGAAACCGTCATCGCCTTCATAAGCCGAGCCGTAGACGCCGGCGATAGAATGGCTAACCGCACGGTGGCGTGAGTACACCTGCTCCAGGGCGTCGGATATCTCACCCACCGTCGCCCTGGCACGGGCCGCCTCGATTGCGAGCGCGAGCAGGTTTTCTGCCGGGTCGGCGGCGCCGGAGGTCAAAGTCTGCAACGCCTCGCGGCACCGTTTCTCGTCCCTATCCTGCCTCACCCGCTCGAGGCGCTCGATCTGATTGCTACGCACGGCAGCGTTGTCTATATCGAGAACCTCGACATCGGAGTCTTGCGCGGGCTCATACTTATTGACCCCGACGATGATGTCCTCACCGCGGTCCATGCGCGCCTGGCGGCGCGCGGCCGATTCCTCGATGCGGCGCTTGGGCAGACCCGATTCCACGGCCCTGGTCATGCCGCCCGCGGACTCCACCTCATCGATGAGCTTCGTCGCTTCCTCGATGAGGCTTGCTGTCAAAGACTCCAGATAATAGGAACCCGCCAGCGGATCGACGACTTTCGTGACATCCGCTTCCTCGCGCAGTATCAATTGTGTGTTGCGCGCGATCCGCGCGGAAAACTCGGTTGGCAGCCCGAGCGCCTCGTCGAAGGCATTGGTATGCAGTGACTGGGTCCCGCCGAGCACGCCTGCGAGGGCTTCGATGGTGGTGCGCACGATGTTGTTGTAGGGATCCTGGAACGTGAGACTGACACCCGAAGTCTGGCAATGGGTGCGGAGGCACATCGATCGTTCGTCCTTCGGAGAAAAATGACGCTTCATCAACGTTGCCCAAAGAACTCGCGCGGCACGCAGCTTTGCAATCTCCATGAAGAAGTTCATGCCGAGGCAGAAAAAGAAAGACAGTCGCGGCGCAAACTCGTCCACGTCCAATCCGGACGCAATAGCCGCGCGCACGTACTCGATACCGTCGGCAATGGTGTAGGCGAGCTCCTGAACGGACGTCGCACCCGCCTCCTGCATGTGGTACCCGGAGATTGACACCGGATTGAAACGCGGCATGCGCTTGGCCGTATAGCCGATGATGTCGGAGACGATGCGCATGGATGGCGCGGGTGGATAGATATACGTATTGCGGACCATGAATTCCTTCAGGATGTCGTTTTGAATGGTGCCCGACAGTTGCGCTTGAGAAACGCCCTGCTCTTCCGCCGCCACCACAAACATGGCCATCACCGGCAACACAGCGCCATTCATGGTCATGGACACGGATATGCGATCCAGAGGGATGTTGTCGAAGAGGATCTTCATATCCTCGACGGTATCGATGGCGACGCCGGCTTTGCCCACGTCGCCCTCCACGCGGGGATGATCCGAGTCGTAACCGCGATGGGTGGCGAGGTCGAAAGCCACCGACAAGCCGGTCTGTCCGGCTTCGAGATTGCCGCGGAAAAAGGCATTGGATTCTTCGGCGGTGGAGAAACCTGCATATTGACGCAGGGTCCACGGCCGACCCGCGTACATGGTGGCGCGCGGCCCGCGCATGAAGGGCGCGAATCCCGGCAACTCGTCGCGGTATTCGATGTCCTCGAGATCCTTGGCCGTGTACAGCGCCTTTACGTCGATACCTTCCGGTGTCGGCAGCACGAGCTCATCGACGTCCCGTCCCTTCAACTCCTCGACTGCGCGCGCCGCCCAGTCGTCCAGGGACGGTTTATCGAACTCGGTCATAACCGTTTACCTCCTGAATCGACGGATCACGCCTCTCGTGCGTAGCCCAATCCCTGCAACGCTTCTGTGATCTCGTCGAGAATAGCCGGATCGTCGATGGTCGCCGGCATCTTCCACTCCTCATCGTCGGCAATCTTCTGAATCGTACCACGGAGGATCTTCCCGGACCGGGTCTTTGGCAGCCGATTCACTACCGTCGCGGTCTTGAAAGCCGCCACCGGTCCGATTTCACCGCGCACCATTTTCACCACTTCGCCGACGATCTCCGCTTCCTCACGGTCGACGCCGGAATTGAGCACGAGAAAGCCCACGGGCAATTGGCCTTTGAGCTCATCCGCGACGCCCACCACCGCGCACTCGGCGACATCCGGATGCGCCGCCAGCACTTCTTCCATGGCGCCGGTAGACAACCGGTGTCCGGCCACGTTGATGATGTCGTCAGTGCGTGACATGACAAACACGTAACCGTCTTCATCGATGAAGCCGGCGTCCGCGGTCTTGTAGTACCCGGGAAATTCGGACAAGTAGGCCTTGATAAAACGCTCATCGGCATTCCACAGGTTCGGAAAGGTACCCGGCGGAAGAGGAAGCTTGATCACCAGCGCACCGACGTCGCCCGGCGCCACGGGCTCGGCGTTGTCATCAAGCACGCGCACATCCATACCGGGCACCGCCTTGCTGGGAGATCCCTGTTTCACCGGTAGCTGCTCGATGCCGAGGCAGTTGGCGCAGATCGACCAACCGGTCTCGGTCTGCCACCAGTGATCGATGACCGGTACGCCGAGCTTGTCTTCCGCCCAGTGCAATGTGTCGGGATCGGTACGCTCTCCGGCGAGAAACAGCGTTCGGAAGCGGCTGAGATCGTAGTCACCGATGAGCTTACCCTCCGGGTCCTCTTTCTTGATGGCGCGAAACGCGGTGGGCGCGGTAAACATGACCGCCACTTTGTGCTGGGCGATCACACGCCAGAATGCGCCAGCATCCGGTGTGCCGACAGGCTTGCCTTCATAGAGAACCGTCGTGTTGCCGTTGAACAGCGGTGCATAGACGATGTAGGAGTGGCCCACGACCCAGCCCACATCGGAGGCCGCCCAGTACACTTCTCCAGGCTCGACGCCGTATATGCTCTTCATGCTCCATTTGAGCGCAACGATGTGGCCGCCATTGTCGCGCACCACACCCTTTGGCTCGCCGGTGGTTCCCGAAGTGTAAAGGATGTAGAGCGGGTCCGTGGCGGCCACGGGAACGCAATCATGGGGCGTGGCGACCTCCATCTGCTCCTTCCAGTCGAGATCGCGGCCGGGAATGAGCTCGGCCTGTTTGGCCGCGCGTTGCACGATGATGCACTTGTCCGGCTTGTGTCCGGCGAGATCGATGGCGTTGTCCAGCAGCGGCTTGTAATCGACGATTCGCCCCGGCTCGATACCGCAGGATGCCGATACGATCACTTTTGGCTGCGCGTCGTCGATGCGCACCGCGAGCTCGTTGGAGGCGAATCCGCCGAACACCACCGAGTGCACCGCGCCAAGCCGTGCGCACGCCAGCATCGCGACGACTGCCTGGGGAATCATCGGCATATAAATGATGACGCGATCGCCCTTGCCGACGCCCTGGGCCGCGAGCACACCGGCAAAGTTCGCGACTTTGTCGCGAAGCTCGCAATAGCTGAAAGTCTTGATGGTGTCGGTGACGGGACTGTCGTATATGAGCGCCGCCTGATCGGCGCGGCCGTTCTCGACGTGCACGTCCAGGGCGTTGTAGCAGGTGTTGACCTCGGCGCCCGTGAACCAGCGGTAGAAGGGCTTGTTGCTGTCGTCCAGCACCGAGTCCCAGCTCTTGTACCAGTGCACGTCCTCGGCCACCGCGCCCCAGAATGCTTCCGGGTCCCTGATGGAGCGCGCATGAACATCATCGTAACGACTGGTCATCGGCCGACTCCCGCATTAGTGACTAGTTACGCAATATAGCTTAGATTGTGCGCTGCAACAAAGCCTTCCGGCTGGCAACTACAGGGGCTTTTTACCCCAAATGATGCTCTCGTGCATCCGCTACCGGATGGCGCTTATGATGGAATGAGCGGCAAAGCCAGAGGAGGTCCCGCCAAATGAAATACGAGAACATTCAGACGTCGGTTCACGACGCGGTGGCGATGGTGACGTTGAACCGGCCGAAAGTGCTCAATGCTCTCAATCACGACATGATGGCGGAGCTCGCCGACGCCGTCGACGGCTTCGAGACGGACGATGCCATCGGCGTCATAGTCCTGACCGGAAACGACAAGGCATTCGCGGCCGGCGCCGACATCTCGGAGATGGTGGAGAAGACTTCCGTCGACATGTACATGTCGGATCATTTCGCACGCTACTGGGAGCGGGTATCGAAGTGCCGGAAACCGATCATCGCGGCTGTGTCCGGGCACGCGCTGGGCGGCGGATGCGAGCTGGCCATGATGTGCGACGTGATCGTGTGCGCCGACAATGCGCGCTTCGGTCAGCCCGAGGTCAAGCTCGGCGTGCTGCCGGGCATAGGCGGCACCCAGCGCCTGATACGCGCCGTCGGCAAAGCCAAGGCCATGGACATGTGCTTGAGCGGGCGGACCATGGATGCCGCGGAAGCCGAGCGCGCAGGCCTGGTGAGCCGCGTGTACCCCGTTGACGTCTTGCTGGACGAGGCTATGAAGCTGGCAGCGGAGATCGCCGGCATGTCGCGCCCCGCCCTCTACATGGTCAAGGAGGCCATCAATCGCGCCTACGAGACCACTCTCAGCGAGGGCCTGCAGTTCGAACGCCGTCTGTTTCATTCCGCATTCGCCATGCACGATCAGGGTGAAGGCATGCGCGCCTTCCTCGAAAAACGGGCTGCGGAGTGGACTCATTCTTAAACAAGGAGCTAGCTCTTCATCTGAGCCGTGTGTCACAACTCTGCTGGCAACGACCGCTAATATGGAGAGCATGGGTCTGCTGATCTGACCCATGGAGATCGGTGGAAATGAACGAGCACGCACCGGGCATACTGGATCGCACTCTGAGGCGATTCCGCCGCGCCTGGCGTCTGGGCGGCATGGACCGGGGCCTGTTGAAAGACGGGGTCGCTCCGGATTTACCGGATGCCGACGCCGATCGTCTGCGCCAGCAGATCGACGCCTGCCTGGAAGCCCGCGGGGGCCAGGTATCGGCCCGGGCCCGCGCAGCGGAGCTGGGCGAGACATATCTGGTGCTCGACCCCACGGGGCGACGGCGCTTCCTTGAGATACTGGCGCGGTACTACGACGTGGACAGAGCCGCGGTGGACACCGCCATCCAGGCGCGTCAGGAGGCCGGAGACGAGGCCGAGCGGCGGCGCGCCGAGAGTTACCTGCGCGAGGCCCTGGTGCCCCCGCGGGTCATGCTCCTGAGCCAGTTCAACGAGCTCAGCCAAGGCGTGAAATTTCTGGTGGACCTGCGCGCCGAGCTGATGATGTTCGCGGCGGAGGACGTACGCCTGCAGGCGTTGGACGCCGACATTCATGCACTGCTCGCCTCCTGGTTCGATATCGGCTTTCTGGATCTGAAGCGCATCACCTGGGAGACACCGGCGACGCTTCTGGAGAAGCTCATCGAGTACGAAGCGGTGCACGCGATTCTGTCCTGGGACGATCTCAAGAATCGTCTAGGTGACGATCGCCGCTGCTACGCCTACTTTCATCCGCGCATGCCCGACGAGCCGCTTATTTTTGTCCAGGTGGCCCTGGTCGAGGGCATGTCCGACAACGTGCAAGGATTATTGGACGAAAACGCGCCTCCCGGCGACCCGGAAGATGCCGACACGGCGATTTTCTATTCCATTTCCAATTGCCATCTGGGTCTCGCCGGCATCAACTTCGGAAATTTCCTCATCAAACGCGTGGTGGATGATCTGATAAGAGAGCTGCCGAAGCTCAAGACCTTCGCGACACTTTCGCCGATTCCTGGATTTCGCGACTGGGTACGGGAGCACTCGAACGGTGGGCAGATAGCGTTGTTCGAAGACAGTGAATTTCAATCGTTGCAGGCCATCACCGGCGCGGCGGATCCGGTCGAGGCGATCGAATCTCTACTGGAGCAGCCCGACTGGATGAGCAGAACAGATCTCACGTCCGTGCTGGAGCCGATACTGATGCGCCTGTGCGCGCGCTATCTGGTGCAATCCCGCGACGGGCAGCGCCCCCGCAACCGCGTCGCGCACTTTCACCTCTCCAACGGCGCCAGAATCGAACGCATCGACTGGCTGGCCGACACCTCTGCCCGCGGCCTGGAGCAATCCGCCGGCCTGATGGTCAACTACCGCTACAAGCTCGAGGACATCGAGCAGAATCACGAAGCCTACACCGGCAAGGGCGAAGTCGCGACGGGACCGGCGGTGAAGAAATTAGTTTAGTAAAAAGGGGACGCACTTATTTTATTCCGATTTCTCAGGTCTCCCTCGTCCACGTAGCTCGATGCGTCGCCCAACACGCTCCGCTATCTCATCTATGAATTTCTCGTCTCCAGTCAGTTGATTGCGTCTCAACGCTTGCCGAATGAGCGTTTCTTCCTCGGAAGAAACCGCGCCACACACATAGGTGGCATAGCTTTGGGCGCGCTCGGGATGGCTGTCTCCGAGAATCCTGAAGCAGGGGTCCTCGTCAAGCCAGCCGATCCCCGTGGCACTTACCTTGTAACGAAAACTCGACCAAGCGTATTCCTCCGGCGTAGCCACAATCTTCGCCCGCACGGGGTTGAGTTCGACGTATCTCGAACAGGCCAATAGGTACCGTTCCGTCTGAATGGGACTCGCCTTGTACCTGCCATCCCATAGTGAACCGGTTCGCCCTTCCAGCCTGTTCACATACCGTGTCTGTCGGCCTGCAAGCCGTCTCATGAGCTTGCCGACCACGTGTGTATCGTCTGAAGGTTCAAGGATAAGATGGACATGGTTGGTCATTAGGCAATAGCCGTATACCTTGACTCCGAGAGTGACTTTACACTCACGCAAATTCTGCAAATAGTAGCTGAAGTCCGCAAACTCGGCGAAGATGCTCGAGCGATTGTGTCCACGCTGGAAGACATGGTGTGGAATATTGGGTACGATGATGCGTGCCGATCGTGGCATGGCTTGACCTTTCCTTGGTCCGTATTGAATTTGAACCAGTCAGACTGATTAGTTATCAGTCAAATGAGTGGTGTGCAACTGGAATGTGTCGAAGAGAACCCCCTGTTAGTGTCGAATTTCTCCCTCGGTGGCGCAGCGCAGCGGAAAATAAGTGCGTCCCCTTTTCCCCCTCTTGATCGCGGCGACAATCGGCGCCGTTGAGGTCAACGCCGATCCCACCGCAGAACGCTGCGGCGGCGATAAAGAGATGACCTTCGAGGGCTGGTGGGAGTGGGCGAAAGTCACGCCTACACCGGTCGTCTCCAAGGGGCACAACAGCAATTGGGTTGGCATCTACGTCGACGAACTTGCCAAGGACACCTATCTGAATGCGGGCGCGCCCTACCCGGAGTGCGCCAAAATCGTGAAACCGATTTACAACGACGCCGAGGGGAAGTCGGTCCGCAAATTAACGATCATGGTCAAGATGTCGCCCGGTTACGACCCGGAAAATGGCGATTGGTGGTATGCCTCGTACGACGCGACAGGGCTCAACGTTAGATCACAAGGACGGCTTGACGGCTGCATCCCCTGCCACAAGCAGGCTGCCGAGACGGATTACCTCTTCTCAAAGGACGTATTGAACGCGGCGAAGGAGTGAGGGAAGCGCCGGCCCGGAGGTCCGTTGCCGCGGAAAATAAGTGCGTCCCCTTTTTAGTCCGGAAAATAAGTGCGTCCCCTTTTTAGTCTTTTTAGTCTGCCGCGTCGGCGTAGGCTTCCATCGGTGGACACCCGCAGGCCAGGTGCTTGTCGCCGTAGACGTTGTCGATGCGGCCCACTGGGGGCCAGAATTTGTCCTCGCGCACCTCGGTTGCCGGAAAGAAGGCTGTCTCCCGCGAGTAAGGGTGATTCCATTTTTCCGCGACCAGTGACGGGTACGCGTGGGGGGCGTTGACCAGCGGGTTGTCTTTCGGGTCGCCTACGCCGGATTCCAGCGCGGCGATCTCCCGGCGTATGGCGATCATGGCATCGCAGAATCGGTCCAGCTCGCGCTTTGATTCGCTTTCGGTGGGTTCCACCATCATCGTATCGGGCACCGGAAAGGACATGGTGGGTGCGTGGAAGCCGTAGTCCACGAGTCGCTTGGCGACGTCGTCGACCGTGACGCCACATGACGCCTTCACCGGGCGCAGATCGATGATGCACTCGTGGCCGACCCTGCCATTCTTGCCCGTGTACAAAACCGGGAAGTGCGGATTGAGGCGGTGGGCCACGTAGTTCGCGTTGAGAATCGCAATCTCGGTGGCGCGGCGCAGTCCGGCGGCGCCCATCATCGTGATGTAGGCCCAGGAGATCGGCAGTATACAGGCCGAGCCCCAGGGCGCGGCGGCAATCGCGCCGACGGTGCCGGAGGCCGCGGCCACCGGGTTGACGTTGTCCACCACCGGGCTGTCCGGCAGGTAGGGCGCCAGATGCGAAACCACACCGATGGGGCCGACGCCGGGGCCGCCGCCACCGTGGGGAATACAGAAGGTCTTGTGCAGATTCATGTGGGACACGTCGGCACCGAACTCGGCTGGCCGGCAGATCCCGAGCATGGCGTTCAAGTTGGCGCCATCCAGGTAAACCTGACCGCCGTGATCGTGGATGATCTGACAGATTTCACCAATCGCCTCTTCGAACACACCGTGGGTAGACGGATAGGTGATCATCAACGCCCCGAGGGTGTCGGCGTGCTGTTCGACCCTGGCACGCAGATCGGCGACATCGACGTTCCCGTTCTCGTCGCAGGCGACCACTACGACCTTCATGCCGGCCATGTGCGCGCTGGCGGGATTGGTGCCATGGGCCGATGACGGGATCAGGCACACGTCGCGATCGCCTTGGCCGCGATCCGCGTGGTACTTGCGAATGGCCAGAAGCCCCGCGTACTCGCCCTGGGAGCCCGCGTTGGGTTGCATGGACACGGCGTCGAACCCGGTCACCTCGCAGAGCATGGCTTCGAGCTCGCCGATGAGCTCGTGATACCCGCTTACCTGACTGGCAGGCGCGAAGGGGTGCACGCGCGCGAACTCCGGCCAGGTGATGGGGATCATCTCGGTGGTGGCATTGAGCTTCATGGTGCACGAGCCGAGAGGGATCATGGATCGGTCCAGTGCGATGTCCTTGGTCGCCAGGCGGCGGAGATAGCGCAGCATCTCGGTTTCCGCGTGATAGAGCTTGAACACCGGGTGCGCAAGATAACCGCTCGTGCGTCGCAACTCAGCGGGAATGCACTCCGCCAGGCCCGCATCGAGATCGTCGATGGACGGCGACTCTCCCTTGTCCGCGAAAACTTTCCACAACCGAATCAGGTGCCCGCGGGTGGTGGTCTCGTCGCAGGATATCCCCAGAGTGTTCGCATCCAGCGGCCGCAGGTTGAAGCCTGCCTGGCGAGCCGCTTCAACGATGTCCGCCGCGCGCCCTTGGGCGCTCACCGTGAGAGTGTCGAAGAACGCATCGTGAACCGGATCGAATCCGAGACGTTTCAGACCGGCAGCGAGGATGCGCGTCAGCCGATGCACGCGCTCGGCGATGCGTCGGACGCCCTCGGGTCCGTGGTAAGCGGCGTACAATCCCGCGATCACCGCCAGCAACACCTGGGCGGTGCAGATGTTGCTGGTCGCTTTCTCCCGGCGTATGTGCTGCTCGCGGGTCTGCAACGCCATGCGCAGAGCGGGCTGACCGGAAGAATCCACCGAAACGCCGATGATGCGCCCCGGCGTGGAGCGCTTGTAGGCATCGCGGGTGGCGAAGAAAGCCGCGTGGGGCCCGCCGAAACCCATGGGGACCCCGAATCGCTGGGAGTTTCCGAGAACGATGTCGGCGCCCAGCTCACCCGGCGGCGTGAGCAGGCAAAGGCTCAACAGATCCGTCGCCACGCAAACCAGCGCCCCGCCTTCCTTGGCACGCGCGATGGCCGGTCCGATATCGCGCACGACGCCGCTGGAGCCGGGGTACTGCAGCAGGGCTCCGAAAATCTGCGAGCCATTCAGATCGGTGTCGGCGTCACCGACGACGACCTCGATGCTCAAGGGACGCGCGCGGGTCTGGACGACGGCGATAGTTTGAGGGTGGCAATCGGCGTCGACGAAGAACTGCTTAGACTTGCTCTTCGACAAGCGCTTCGCCATGGTCATAGCCTCGGCCGCAGCGGAGCCCTCGTCGAGCAACGACGCATTGGCGAGATCCATTCCGGTGAGGTCCATGACCATCTGCTGATAGTTGAGCACGGCTTCCAGGCGCCCCTGGCTGACCTCCGCCTGATAAGGCGTGTATGCGGTGTACCAGCCCGGATTTTCGAGCACGTTGCGTTGAATGACCGCAGGCAGCACGGTGTCGTAGTAACCCATGCCGATCATGGAGACGGGCGTCTTATTCTGCTCGGCGAGCTGGCGCAGACGTTCCAGGGTCTGCTGTTCGCCGAACCCACGGGGTAGATTGGAAGGGGTATCGGAAACGATGGACTGCGGCACTGTTTCGTCCACCAGAGCCTGTACGGAGTCCACGCCCAGCTCGCGCAGCATTTCCGCTATGTGCGTGTCGTCGGGGCCGATATGACGAGCGATGAATTCGTCGTGGGTTTCCAGATCATTCAACGAGCCGTAATGTTCGGACATTAGTTGCGGTTCTCTTTTTGTTCCAGGTGATCGGCGTTCGACGAACTGTTCACAGGTCGTCGGTATATTCCTTGTAAGCGTCCTCATCCATGAGATTGTCGAGTTCGCTCGTATTGGTGATCTTCAACTTGATGAACCACCCGTCTCCCATGGGATCGTTGTTGACCTTCTCGGGCTCGTCGACCAGGGCTTCATTGACCTCGACGACGGTCCCACTCACCGGAGCCTTCACTTCGCCGGCCGCCTTCACGGATTCGATCACCACCGCGTCGCTGCCGGCGTCCAACTCCTTGTCAATCTCCGGCAGCTCCACGTACACCAGCTCCCCCAGCTGGTCTTGCGCGTAATCAGTAATGCCGATTACGCCGATACCGTCGTCTTGCATGAGAACCCACTCGTGATCCTTCGTGAACTTCACTACGCTCATGATCCCCTACCCCCTGTTGTAACGTGCTGGACGCACCCTCTTCAGCCTCGATAATAGCGCCTTTCGACGAAGGGCAGCCGGACCACCTCGGTCGGCAGCTGCTTACCGCGAACCACGGCCTGCACGATGGTGCCTGGCTTTCGATACTCACAGCCAACATAGCCCATGGCCACGGGACCGCCCACCGTGGGACCGAAGCCGCCGCTGGTGACGATGCCGATGTTGCCGCCGTCGGCGTCCATCAGATCGGCGCCGGCGCGCACCGGCGCCCGCCCTCGTGGCCGAAGCCCTACCAGGCGCCGGCTCGTTCCGTCGACAAGCTGCTGCAAAATCCGATCATCGCCCGGGAATCCCCCGGCGCGCTGGCCGCCAGGTTGCCGGGCCTTGGCGATCGTCCACGTGAGTCCTGCCTCCACGGGTGTCGTGTGACGCGTCAAGTCGTGGCCGTAGAGGCACAGCCCCGCCTCCAGACGCAGGCTGTCTCTGGCCCCCAAACCGATTGGAGCCACCGCGTCGTTGGCGAGCAGCTTTCTCGCAAGAGCGTCGGCCGCGGCGCCGGGTACGGAAATCTCGAATCCGTCCTCACCCGTATAGCCGGACCGGGAGATACCGCAGGGAATTCCCGCCAGCTCCACATCCGCTGCCGTCATGAACGGCATATTGTTGATCGCCGGCGACATGGCGGCCAGAACCTCACAGGCCGCGGGTCCCTGGAGCGCCAGCAACGCGCGGCCCTCGAGCTCCTCTATTCGGCAACGATCACCCACTGCGGTCCGCATTCTGTGCAGATCGTCCTTCTTGCAGGCCGCGTTGATCACCATGTCGAGATGCTCGCCGGCGTTGGCAACTAAGAAATCATCCAGAATGCCGCCCCCGGCGTCGGTGAATAAGCCGTAGCGCATGTGCCCGATTTCGAGATCGACGACGTCCATGGGCGCGAGGGATTCCAACGCGGTGGCAGCGCCGGCGCCCGATATGCGCACCTGCCCCATGTGTGACACGTCGAACAGACCGGCGGCGGCACGGGTGTGCTGATGCTCATGGATGATCCCGTGCGCATACTGCACCGGCATGTGGTAGCCCGCGAAGGCCACCATGCGGGCTCCCAGCTCGAGGTGCAGGTCGTAGAGGGGCGTTCTCGCCAGTGATACGCTGTCGGATGCCGGGGTCGTGGACATGCTGAATGATCTACGGCGCGATTATTATTCGTTCACATTATAAAGGGACCGGAGCACGAGCCAAAAGTCAGCACGCGAACTCCCTCAACAGCCGTCCCGGCCTCAGCGTATCGCTGCAGGCACCATTCTCGTCCACGATACGGGTACCGTTCACCCACACCCCCAGGACACCGACGGCGTCGGTGGTCAGGCGCGGCGCGCCGGCGGGCAAGTCGAATACCCGCCGGCTGGGACCACGGTCGACGCGCAGCGGGTCGAAGAGCAGGAGATCGGCGTGAGCGCCGACGCTCAAGCGGCCGCGATGGCGAATACCGAAGATCTCAGCGGGCTCGCTGGTCAATCGCCTGACGCCCTCCGCCAGTGACATCGCCTGCCGCTCGCGCACCCAGTAACCGAGGAGATGCAGCCCGAATCCAGCATCGCAGAAAAAGCTCAGATGCGCGCCGGCGTCGGACAACGCGATGGCGCTGGCGGGATGGGTGAGTAACCTGGCGACAGCCGCATCGTCTGAATTCAGAAGCACCGCGACGAATGTGGTTCGCAGATCCTCGGCAAGTGCCAGATCCAGCATCCAGTCCAGGGGCCGCTTGCCCTCTTCGGCGGCAACCTCGGCAACGCTGCGCCCTTCGAAACGGCGGTTCTCGGGCTTGCATACTTCCAGCACGCGCAGCTTCTGCCACTCGCCGTTGAACAAACGCACGGTTGCCGGCTCGCTCAGATCACGCTCGACGGCATCGCGGAATGCGGCATCGGCAAGAATACCGGGCACGGCGTCGGGTGCCGCCGTCAGGGCCGGTGACCAGGCGGCGATTCCCTCAAATGGGTACGGCGCGCGCAGGGTGAATTCCATGGTCAGTGGGCAACACGACACCTGACCGTAGAGTCTGTGACCCCGCTGGCGGCCTTCGCGGATCCGCTCGAGCTCCGCAAAAACGCCGTCCGGGTTGGTGCTGTTGTGAAGCAGCGCGGCAATCATCACAGGCCGGGAGTTTTCCGCGGCCAGTGATTCCAGAAATGGAATGCTCGTGCCACCACCCTTGGTGAGCATGAAAATTCCGCGCTCGCTTTCACCGAGCACGCCCACCAGAGCGCGCAATTCATCATCGTCGGCGAGCCGCGACGGCATCGGATCACCATCGGCGCCGTTGTGAGACGGTGACGTAGAAGTGGCGAAGCCGATTGCGCCGGCGTCCATGGCATCACGAACGATGGCACACATCTGTTGGACCTCGTCCACCGTGGCTGCCCGCCGGGGCGCGTCGTCGCCGAGCACATAGGTGCGTACCGATGAGTGGCCAACGAAGGCCGCCACGTTCGGGCCCATGCCCTTTTCGGCAATTGCGTCCATGTATTCCGGAAAACTTTCGAAGCGCCACCGGATGCCTGCGTGCATGGCATCCAGCGACATGCCTTCGACACGCACCAGGTTGCGCATCGTGAGCTCGCGATCGGCCTTACGGCAGGGGGCAATGGTGAAGCCACAGTTGCCCATGACCACGGTCGTCACGCCTAAAGCCGGAGACGGCGCCAGCGACGGGTCCCAGGTGATCTGGGCGTCGTAATGGGTGTGGGTGTCGACGATTCCCGGGGCCAGCACCAGGCCGCCGGCATCGACCACCTCACGCCCGCTGCCCACGTCGTCCCCGAGCGCGCTGATGCGGCCATCCTTGACTGCGAGATTGCCTGGCACGATTGCCGAACCGAGCCCGTCGCAGATGCGGGCATTGGTGATGACGAGATCGTGCATAACCTACGCCGGCGCTAGCCTGGATTATCCATGCTTGGCTTCAACGCTGGGTCGCGAGATACTCGATCACATCAATCTTGCTGATGATCCCCGTTATGTCGCCGTCTTCCACCACCACCGCGACATTCTGATCGTCGAACACGGACTGCACGGCGGTGAGTGAATCGTCGATACTCACCTGGCCCTCGAGATCCGCGGCCGCGTGCTCCACTGTGTCCGAGAGCGTGCATTGCTGATCCACGAGGCTCTGGAGCAGATCCACTTCGTGGATCATTTTCAGTGGCTGGCTTTGCTCGCCCCTCGCCACGGGCATCTGGGAGATCCCTTGATCCGACATGCGCTTGGCGACGCTCGACAGGGTCTCGTCGGGCTGCGCGAACTCGATCCCGCCACCCTTGAAGCGCAGAACCTCGCGCACGGTGCCCAGCAGCTGCTCCGGCCCGAGATATCCCATGTCCTTCATCCAATCGTCGTCGTAGCACTTGCTCAGGTAGCGGTCGCCGGAGTCGGCGACGATGACGACCACGGTCTTGCCGGGACCGAGCTCTTTCGCTACCTCCAGGGCGCCGTACACGGCGGTTCCGGTGGAGCCGCCGGTAAAGATACCTTCCTCGCGGGCGAGCCGCCGGGCGGTGAGAAAGGAGTTCTTGTCCGACACCTCTTTCACTTCGTCGATAACGGACATGTCCAGGGTGCCGACCATGAAGTCGTGACCGATGCCCTCGACCCGGTAAATGCCTGGCTCACCCGAGCTGCCCTTGTAGAACTCGTCGTGGTAGATGCTGCCGATGGGGTCGGGACAAACGATGCGAAGCTCACGGCCAGCCTCGGCGGCCTTTTCCTTCAGATACTTGCCCGCTCCGGAGATGGTGCCGCCGGTGCCGATACCACCTACGAGACAGTCGATCTGCCCGTCCGTGTCCTCCCAGATCTCGGGGCCCGTGGTGAGATAGTGGGCCTCGGGGTTGTTCATATTGTAGTACTGGTCGGTGTAAAAGCCGCCGGGTGTCTCCCTGGCGACGCGCTTGGCGATTTCCACGTAGCTGTCCGGATGATCATGGGGCAGGTCGGTGCGGGTAATGATGACTCTGGCCCCATAGGCCTTGAGCATGTCGACCTTTTCCTTGCTCATCTTGTCGGGCATGGTGAACATGCAGCGGTAACCGCGCACCGCCGCCGTCATCGCGAGCCCGAGGCCGGTATTTCCGGAAGTGCTCTCCACCAGTGTCGCGCCCGGTTCGAGCAGGCCCGCCTCTTCGGCGCGGAGAACCATGTTGACCGCCATGCGATCCTTGACCGATCCACCGGGATTGAGGTTCTCCAGCTTGGCGAGGACCGTGGCCATACGCGAATTGGTCAGCCGGTTGAGCTTTACCAGGGGCGTATGACCGACGAGGCCGAGGATGTTTTCTGCGTATTTCATGATCGTACCTCAGCATCAAAACTGCTGTGTTTGAAGGCCAATCTACAGCAGCCAAAGCGTCATATCCACGGGGACATATTCATGGGGACAGGCGCCGCCGGTGGCGGCGCGGGTAGCGCGTCAAGCCCGTAGTGCCTTCAGGGCGTGGGGCTCGGGACCTATTTCGAGTGTCGAGAGGGGACGCGGCTCGGTGATGCCATACCCTTGCCCGTAATCGACGCCGATTCGGCGCAGCTCTTCGAAGATCTCCTGGCTCTCGACGGCCTCCGCGATGGTCCGTTTGCCCATCGCGTGACCCATATCGTTGATGGCTTTGACAAGCGCCTGACTCACCGGGTCATCGCAGATTTCCTTGACGAAGACACCATCGATCTTGATCAGATCGACAGCCAGGTTCTTAAGATAAGCAAAGGACGAGACTCCGCTGCCGAAGTCATCGAGCGCGAATGAACATCCTAGTCCTCTCAGCGTGGAGATCAGTCGTGAAGCGCTCGAGAGATTCGTTATTGCCGCGGTCTCGGTAATTTCGAAGCAGATCTTCTCAGCCGGTACGCCCTTTTCCTCGAGCTGATCGATCACGAAACCGAGAAAGTTCTTGTCGCTGATGCTGGGGCCGGACAGGTTTATCGAGCAGCGCTCCGTCTGCGCGAGCTCCGTGGGATGCGTGCTCAACCACGAAAAGGCGTTCGTTACCACCCAGCGATCGATATTCACCGATAGCCCATAGCGCTCGGCTGCCGGCAAGAATGCCCCGGGTGACACCATCGCGCCGTCGTGATCCCGCATCGACAGCAGCAGCTCGTAGTGCCAGCCAGAGGCATTCTCGGCGATGACCGGCACAATGGGTTGAAAGCGCAGCGCGAAGCGCTCCGTTTCCAGCGCTTCGTTGATCCGCGATACCCAGCGCATTTCACCGAATCTCCGGCTGAGCTCTGCATCGCCTTCACGGTAGATGTGGATTCGGTTGCGTCCCCCATCCTTGGCCGCGTAACAGGCCGCGTCGGCCGCTTTCAGCACTTCCGTCATGCTCACCGTCAGCGGCGTGATCGGCACCAGCCCCGCGCTGACTCCCACGGCAAAGCTCTTTCCATCCCACTGGAAACGGTATTCGCAGATCGATTTGCGCAGTACCTCGGCGACGCGCTCGGCATCCCGCAGTGTGCAGTGCTCGACGAGCACGGCAAATTCGTCACCGCCGAGGCGGGCCAGCAAGTCGCTCTTGCGAACCTTGGCCTTCAGCACCTCTGCCAGCTGGCGCAAGAGCTCATCGCCGGCAATGTGTCCGCTGGTATCGTTGATGATCTTGAACTGATCCAAGTCCAGATAGCACAGGGCATGCTCACTGCCGTCGGCGTGCGCTCTGCGCAGCGCCCGCTGCAGATAGCGCTCGAACTCCGCCCGATTGACGAGGCCGGTGAGACTATCGTGGGTCGCCTGATAGGAAAGCTGCTGGGTAAGGTTGTAGGACTCGGTAACGTCGGTTTGAACGCCCACATAGTGGGTCAGGTGTCCCGAGTCGTCGAAGACCGGCGACATGCGCAACTGGTTCCAGAACAGCGTCCCATCCTTGCGATAGTTCTTGAGTACTCCTCGATAGTCCCCGCCGGCACCCATGGCGGCACGCATCTTGCCAAGCTCATCCTGCTCGTTGTCCCCGCCTTGTAGAAAGCGCGGATTTCTACCCAGCACCTCGTCCCGGGTATAGCCCGTCATTCTCTCGAATGCTGGATTACAGTAAACGATCGGATGATCATCGTGGCGATGATCGGTGAGCAGGATCCCGTTACTGGTCGCCTCGATGGCGCGCTGACTGAGATGCAGCGCATTCGCGGTGCGGTGGGCTTCTTCCAGCAGCTTCGTCGTGCGCCGCCATTGACGGACGAGCACCACGACCAGCACCGCGGCACTGAGAATCGTGCCCAGAAGAGTCAGAACGATGTGTCTACGTATACCGTGTAGCTCCGTGGTACGCAGGTCGTGCTGGGCGCTGGTTTGCAGATAAGCGTCCAGGTGCACCTCGTTCAACACTGGTTCCAGGGAGCTGAGTCGAGCCTGGAGCAGGCGGAGACGCAACGCATCCGCCTGGTCGATGGACTGAACGTCCTCTCTTACCTGATCGAGCACGGCGAGGGCGCTCTGGCTTGCGGCCTCGACATCGGTGATCTCCTGAAGAATCTGTCCCTGACGGCCCTCGGTCAGAAGCGGAATGCGGCTCCTCAGGGCCTCGAAACGCTCCTGCACTTCCGCAGCGGTATAGGTTCCGTTCTCGGTGCCGGCCCCGGTCTGGAACCCGGCGACGGCGTTTTTCAGCTTGAGCAACTCTACCAGCGGCTGCGAGGCGACCCACATGCTGATATTGATCTCCCGGGTCGCGACCTCCTCGAGGCTCTGCAGCTTGGTCAGCGAGTAAAGCAGACTCGCAGCCAGGATCAGTACCAGGATTCCGACCAGGATGAGCTGTAGGTTGCGTCGCAGCATGCTAATGGATAGTCAGCGTTCTGAGCTGCCGTATCCAGTAGCGATCCATCGGCCTATGAGTGAATTCCGGACGCTGGCCTTTCGCATAGATGGCGAACGCGCAGATCCTGGTCCGGTGCGTAGCTCGACGCGCGGCATTAGCAGCGAACGGCCCACTGGCAACACTCAAGAAGCGGGGATTCTATGATTGCGGCAGCATATTCCCACGTATGCAAAGTGTAGTCGAAGATCAGTGGCTACCGGCGAGAATGTCCCCCATGTCGGCGGGGATTCGGCTTGAGCTTGGCGGGTCGGCAAGCCATAGTCAGCTGGACGTATCCAACGTAATCCATTGAATCAGGACAGTATCGATCCAGGGATGTCAGCCGCACAACTGAGATTGAGTCACCCTGGGGCCGGCGTCCTGCGCGTTCAGGTGTCGGGTAGCTGGACTCTGGCGAGCGGGTTGCCCTCTACCCGCGAGGCGGAACAAGCCATCGACGGCGGCGGGGCACTTTCACGGCTGTGCTTCGATGCGGGCAATCTCGAAACCTGGGACTCGAGCCTGGTCAACGTCATCTACAAGCTGGCGCGCCATTCCAGGAGCGTGGGCGTGCCACTCGACCTCTCGGGCTTGCCCGAGGGGCTGCGCGGCCTGCTCGACCTGGCCGAGGCGGTAGCTCCGCATCGGGAGGTCCAGGACCACCGTCCCGACACGCCCTTTCTTGCCGACGTCGGCAGCGAAGCCATCGAATTCTTTCGCTCTGTGGCCGATATCCTGCGCTTCGTCGGTGGAGTGTCGGTGTCCCTGGGTCGCATGCTCAGGGGCCGGGCCCACTACCGGGCCTCGGACCTGTTCCTCATTGTGCAGCAGGTGGGCGCCCAGGCGTTGCCCATCGTCAGTCTCATCAGCGTGCTGGTGGGATTGATTCTCGCATTCGTCGGTGCCGTGCAGCTCGAGCAGTTCGGTGCGGATATTTTCATCGCGAATCTCGTCGGGCTGGGAATGGTGCGCGACATGGGCGCGATGATGACGGCGATCATCATGGCCGGGCGCACGGGCGCCGCCTATGCCGCCGAGCTCGGCACCATGACGGTCAACGAGGAGATCGACGCGCTGAGAACCATGGGCATCTCGCCCATAGACTTCCTGGTCGTGCCCCGCATTCTCGCGCTGGTGCTGATGATGCCCATTCTGACCTTATATGCCGATCTCATGGGAATTCTCGGCGGAGCGCTGGTCGGCGTGACGCTGTTCGATATTGGTATCTACGAGTATTTCCGGCAGACCCGGTCCGCCATCGATCTATTTGATGTATTCGGCGGACTGTTCAAGGGTCTGGTATACGGAGCAATCGTCGCCGTCTCGGGTTGTCTGCGCGGCATGGAGTGCGGGCGAAGCTCGGCGGCGGTGGGGACCGCGACCACCTCCGCGGTTGTGACGAGCATCGTATTCATCGTCATTGCATGCGCCATGCTGACGGTCGCCTACGACATCATGGACATCTAGACCGATGGCGATCGGGCAGGCGCACATACGATTCGAGGGCGTCACAGTCGGATACGGCGACCGCTTGGTACAACGGGATCTGGATTTCACCATCGGGCGAGGTGATATCTTCGCCATCATGGGTCCAAGCGGGTGCGGTAAGAGCACCCTGATGCGCAGTGCGATCGGGCTTCTCAGGCCCATTGCGGGCCGAATATTCTATGGCGAGGAAAGCTTCTGGGAGGCAGATCCTGAACGCCAGAAGATCCTGATGCGTGCGTTCGGCGTCATGTATCAAGGTGGCGCATTGTGGAGCTCCATGTCGCTGGCCGAGAATATCGCTCTGCCTCTGAAGGAGTTCTTGGCGCTGCAGGATGAGCCGGCCCGTGAAATCGCTTCGCTCAAGCTGGCGTTGGTGGGACTGGCCGGCTTCGAGGATTACTATCCATCGGAGATCAGCGGTGGCATGCGCAAGCGCGCTGCCATCGCCCGGGCCATGGCGCTGGATCCCGACACGCTTTTTCTCGATGAGCCCTCGGCGGGGCTCGATCCAATCAGCTCGCGGTTGCTCGATGAGTTGGTAGTGCGCTTGCGGGACAGCCTTGGCACCACCATCGTGATCGTCAGTCACGAGCTCTACAGCATTCTCAGTATCTGCGATAACTCGGTATTTCTCGACACGGAGACTTCGACCATGCTGGCCAATGGCGATCCGCGACTGTTGAGAGACGAAAGCGACAATCGACAGGTACGTGAGTTTCTTACCCGAGGTACGCCATGAGCAAGAGGGCGAACACGACGGTCGTCGGCGGGTTCGTTATTGGCGCAATCGCTCTTGTTCTGGGCGCGGTGATGGTGTTCGGCACCGGGCAGTTTTTCAATGAACGCGTCGTCGTGGTAACGGTCTTCGGAGGATCGGTAACCGGCCTGCAGGTAGGATCTCCGGTGGAGTTTCGCGGCGTTCCCGTGGGCACGGTGACGAGTATCAAGGCGCTCTACGACCCTCAAAAATCATCCTTCGAGATTCCTGTCTACATGTCCCTGGAGAGCGATTCGGTGACCAATATCCGAGAGGATGAATCGGAGCGATCACCAGCGAACGAGATCGAAAGGATGATCGCCCACGGCCTGCGGGCACGACTCGATTTGCGCAGTCTCGTCACCGGCAGTAAGTTCGTAGCTCTGGATTTTCACCCCGGTACGCCGGCCACGATTGTGGGCGTCGATGGAAACATTCCGGAGATACCCAGCATCGCATCACATCTGGACAAGGTAACGAACCTGTTCGAAAAGCTCGATGTAGAAGCCCTGGCCGGCAAGGCCATCCTTACCATGGACGGTATCAGCGCGCTGGTGAGTTCGCCGATCCTCGCCGACACCATCGAAAATTTCGACAAGACCACCCGCAACACCAACGAGCTGGTCCTACAACTGCAAACCGATACCCACAAGCTCTCTCAGACAGCAATCGAAACACTGGAACAGACGAGACAAACGCTTGCAGCAGCCGAGACCGCGCTCGTGGCTACGCTCTCGGACGTGTCGCGCTTGAGTAACAGCACGGATGAGCGCCTGTCCCGGATCGCGGAAAAGCTGGATACGACGCTGTCCGCCATTCAGACTCTGGCGACCAACCTCGACCGGCAGGTGCAACCCTTGTCCGATTCCGCCAAGACCACGATGGACCAGGCCACATCGACGTTGAGAGCCGCCGAGAGTCTCATCGGCGAGGATTCCCATACCCGTTACACTCTGGACACGACACTCGAGGAACTCGCGGCCGCGGCGCGCTCCGTACGGTTGATGGCGGACTATCTGGAGCAGAATCCGGACGCGCTGCTGAAAGGCAAGGGGCGATAGGAGAGACAGATGCGCGGCAAATCGAGGAGTGCTTTTTTCGTCCTGCTCACCACGCTCATGGTAGCGGCGGGATGCGCCAAAGGGCCGCCGCCCGACTTCTATGTCCTGCATGCGACAGCCAGCGAATCGATTGCCGGCGTCGAACGTGGGATCGCCGTCGGTGTAGGACCCGTCGAGTTGCCCGCGCACCTGAATCGATCGCAGATCGTGACGCGCACGTCGGACTACCAGCTCGACCTCTCCGAATCCCATCAGTGGGCCGAGCCCCTGAAAGACAGCGTATCCAGAGTAATCGCCGTCAACCTGTCGAACATGCTGGAATCCAATCGAGTGTACGTTATCCCCAGGCGGCAAAAGATATCACTGGATTTTCAGGTTTCCATCGATATCGCGCGCTTCGATGGACGACTCGGCGAGACGGCGGCCCTGGGCGCACGCTGGACCTTGTACGGCAAGGATACGCGCGAACCGCTGCTCAGTAAGGTGACGATCGTCTACGAGGAAACCGGAGACGGCACCTACAACGCGCTGGTAGGCGCCAGCAGCCGGACCCTGGAAGTTCTCAGCATGGAGATCGCGGATGCCATCAACGCGCGACGGTAGAGGAAACATACTTTTTCCCTACGCATCGCTTCCCAGGCGTTTTTGCATATCCTGAAAGCGCTTCGTCTGGCCGACGGCACCGCTGTACTGATCCATGCGACCCTGCATTTCCCGATCCAGGTTCTCCAGCCGGTCGACTGTCGGCGGATGGGTGCTAAAAAGAAAAGTCAGGCTCTGATCGTTTTCGCTGCTGTTATATAAGGTCATGAGCATGGCGGGAAGCCCGTAAGCGTCGTAGCCGCTTCGCGCAGCGACAACCACTCCCATGCCATCGGCCTCGAACTCGTCCTCGCGGTCGAGGCCTTTCCCGTAGAGCTCCATGCCTGCGCCGACCAGAACGTCGACCATCTCTGAGTCGTAGTCCACCAGCATGCCGGTCACGTCGGTGGCGAGGCTGGCGCGCATCTGTTTCTGGATGGCCACGAGATGATGACGACGCAGGACGTGAGAAATCTCATGGCCGATGACCCCTGCGAGTTCCGCTTCATTTCGCAGCATGAGAAACAGTCCGCGGCTGACGAAGACATATCCCCCGGGCGCAGCAAAGGCATTCACGGTGTCGGTGTCGATGACCGCAAAGGTCCAGGGAAGATCCGGCCGCTCGGTCTGCATCGCAAGCCAGCGCCCGATCTGATTGACATAATTCTGCACTTCCGGGTCGTCCACGAGCGGCGTAGTGCCCAGCAGACCGGCGGACAGATCCTTGCCGATCTGGATTTCCTTCTCTTCCGGCACGTCACCGAATGACTTCACACCCTTGGCGAGAATCTCAGTGATCTTCAGGGGATCCAGGCCACCGAGTTCGAAGGACGAGAGCGACGACGTCCAGACGAGAAGCCCGATCACGATGATGGTCCGGAACGAGCGCATCAGTCGTCCCTACCCCCGGAGACGGCGGGGCTCGCAGTGCCGGTGCCGGCGGCGGTCAAATACTCGATGGTCTGCGCCGTGAGCTTCTCCTCGCTGGCGAATCGAAAAGCTTGATCGCGATCGGCGCGAAAACCCTCCATTTTGTCCACTTCGCCCGGGTCCGGTATCGTGGCCGCCAGATCCTCGGCGGCGAGTCCGCGAATACCGACGGTCACTTTTCCATGATCCCGGGGAGCATCACTGGATCCTCCCAGCAACCGGGAGATGCCGCGCGAGAGACTGGCAAAAAATCCGCCACTCTTTTTCTTGCTCGGGGCAGAAGCCGTCTCGGTGGCTGCGCGCACGCTCAACTGCTTTATCCAGCCCTCGGAACCGCTGTTCTTGACGCGCACCTCCAGCCACGCGCCCTGTCGGCGGATGACCTCGAGCTCGGTCCCCTTGGCCAGCCGCTGCTTGCTCGCCGACGCCCCCGAGGGCGCGATGCGCAACAGTGAATCCGCGACCGTTCGACCCTGCCAGGCAGCTTTGCGCTTGCTCTTTTCACCGGCGGCTTGGCCGCCGGCGCGGTTCAACCTGGCGCTCCCCGGGGCAACGGCGCCCGTAGTAACACGCAAGTGCTGGCGCAAGCCCTCGCTCGGGTGTCCATCCACGGTCAGGCCGGTGTTCGATTGATAGCGTTGGATCGCCTGCCGGGTACGCTGACCCACCAACCCGTCCACGTCACCGGGCCGGTATCCCAGCTCGGTGAGCATGCCCTGGATATCCAGGACCAGATGCTGGAATGAACTCGGGGAGCCCTGGGTCGCGCTGGGCGCGGTCTGGGCCCTGGTCGGGGATGCGAGGAAACACAGGGCGACAGACAGAATGGAAACGAGCAATAGGCGGTTGGACATCATGACTTCAGTGACCACCGGCATACAGGGTTTATAGATGAAAGCCTGGCCCCGATCTACGGCTTGAATTTTTCCAGCGCCACGAAGGTACCGCCGTTCTTGGCACTCAGAATACGCATCAGGGCGGCGAATCGGATCCCGGTTGTCTGCATGTGCGGCGCACGGATCAGCTGAACGGGAAAGCCGACTCCGTGGATACGCACGAGGCGGCTACCGCCGGCATCCTCCTTGTTAATGGCATCGACCTGCTTCACGACGGCGTCTATCGAAGGCCCGGAGAACTCGTCGCCGAAAACGTAAAGACTGATTTTTTTGTCGGGCGCATAGAAAGTGCGTATGGCGCGCGTTATCCCCTCGACAGGACTGCTGTTGCTGAACGGGTTCCAGGTTCTGAGACGCTTCAGGATCGCCTTTCGCCGGGAGGGCGTGTCCGGAATCCAGCGGCCTGCGTAGGTGGAGAACATGTAGTCGCCCATGTCATTCATGACCTGGATGCCCTTCACCTTCGGATAGATTTTCAGGGTTTCCGAGATCTTGCGAATCACCAGGGCCCAGGCGTTGTTGAACATGCTTCCCGAGGTGTCGATGATGAATATGATGTATTCGCTGTCCACGGGAATACCGCCGACATTCGAATCCGTTTCCGGTCGTCTGAAGCTTTCTCCGAGCAGACGCCGCATTTCTTCGCTCAGATCCTGTCGAGCCGAGGCGAGCTTGCCTTCTATGACCAGCTTCGCTTCCAGCGTCTGTTCGGCTGCGGCGTACTGACCGCGAACCGCCTGGAGCTCCTTGTCCAGCCCATCGAGCTCGACCCGATCGCGCTTCAGCTCGACCCGCTTGGCGTTCTTTTCCCGATTCAACACGGTCACTTCGCCGCGCAATTCGAAAATCGTTCTCTGCAGCTCGGCGATGACTCCGTCGAGATTTTCTCGAATCCCCTCGATGACCATAGGCTCCGCCTGCTTCGAAAGCACGAACAGCAGAATGATTGCGCCGAAAGCGCAACTGATGATGTCGAGAAACGACATGCTGAAAACTTCGATTGGAGGTTTCCTGCGCTTCATGGCCAATCCTTGGACGGACTGATCATCGATCCCTTCGATGCCATTGTCAGCTTCCAGAAAGCGCTGGCGGCGAAGGGGTCGCCCTCCATGGGGAATAGAATCGTATTTACCGGTATGCCTTTGGGTAGCTCATCCACAGCCTGGTCGAAAAAGCGCTTGCGTTGCTTGCCCGTTACCGTGTTGCCGAAGGGTTTGCTCTTTCCTTGAGTCGGCAGCCCGTCGGTCAGGAGGTAAACGTTGTCCGGGCGCGGTTCGAGATTGCGTATTGCCGTGAATGCCCGAAGCAGACTGGTGCCTTTGCCGGGGATCACTTTCCGTAGGGCATCGATGGTCTTGTCGACTGATACGCTGTCACCGGTATCGATCCAGTCGGGGCCAGCAGTCCCCAGCACCGGTTGTGCCAACACATTGAAAGTGACGAGCTGAAATCTTGCATCGGGAGGCAACTGGCTCACCAGCCACTCGACGGTTTTTATAGCCTGGCGCCATTTCGTGGATGCACGTTTCTGAGCATCGGAAAGATTTCGGCGACGAATGACGTTGACGATCGTCTCATCCAGCATGCTCGCCGACGCATCCACCAGAATCAGAATGCGTTTGCCACCCATCTTCAGCCCGGTGAGATACTGTCGATCGCCGGTGCCGATGAACTGCCTTACCTGTTTGCCCTTCTCTTCCTGCTCATCGAGTTTCGCCTGCAAGCCTTTTGCTTCCCGGTCCAGATTCTTGAGATCCGATTGCAGATCGTTGATGTGTGACGTGCGGGATACGGTCTCTTCGTGTACCAGTTCGAGCTCGGCTTTCGATTTACCGATGTCGGTGCGTACTTGCCGCGAAGTCTGGCGCACGGTCTTACGATTCTCGTCAATCTCGTCGATGACCACACGAAGCTCCACCCTGTACTTCTTGCCTGTGAGCACCTCTCGCTCCAGCCTGTCAACCTCTCCGCGCAGATCCTTGTGCAGCTCCTCTCGCTGGGTGATGGCATTCGCGTTCACGATCATCACCAGCAGCACGACCGAACCGAATCCACAGAACATGACGTCGAGAAACGACATGCCAAATGGATTGACAGTGCGGCGTCTTTTCATCGAGAAGTTTCTATTGTCCCGTGCGCCGCAAAGGCGTCACGGGGCAGACTGAGGGTCAAGGTGTTGTGCCGATCCCCGCCGGTAATCGCCCGGGCGCGCTCGAGCGCGCCTAGAGCGCCGGCGCCCGCGGGCAGGATCACCGCCGGACCGTCGGCTGCCGGCTGCAGGGCGGCGGCAAGCCCCGGCAACCGGGCCGCGCCATGGCTGAGCTGAAGGGCGAAAGGCCGTCCACCGCACCGCTCGCCGATATCCGCTGCCAATCGAACATAGAATTCGCGCGCGCATTCCACCACCCGATCCCGCGTGAGACGGATGACGTGTGTGCCGCCGTCCCGGGCTACCATCTCGATTCCCATCGAGGCTTGCGCCACCAGTGTCGAAAGCCACGGGGAAAGCCGATCGTAGATGGCCTGCTCGGATTGCGCGCGGTGCAATGGATCGAAGCGCGTCGTCTGCACGAACGAATCCGCGATAAGCTTCATCCACCCGTCGTACAGCTGTACCAGCCCATGCCCCTCGATATCATGAGTAAAAACCCGGCGAAGGGTGTCACTCGCCTCGATGCCGGTTATCACGGCACCGTGCAGATGAACATCCACATGCACGATCAGGCCTTCCCCCGCAGGCGATCTGCAGGCAGCCAGAGCACTGTCCACCAAGCCGCAAACCGGAAGTGAGAGCTGCTCGGCAATACCGAGCAGCAACCCCAGCCGCCTGCGCCCGAAACTTCCCGGCACCACGAGGATGACGCCATCCGCACCCTGCCCGGCCGAGGTCCATACCCTGGAGACGTGTGCCCGCGCCAAATCGGCAAAGGTTGCGCCGGCAGGAGCGGCGGGGAAAACCGCGTCGTTGCTCAACCGGCACCAGAACCGGGTGCTGACCAAGCGCGGCTCGAGCCGCGCCCGGCGCCGCGCGTCGTCGCCAACGACCAGGGCGTCTTTCTCGATGAGCGCGAATCCCGGGCTCTCCGAGAGCAACTCACCATCTCGAGCCAATGCAACGGCGGCATCGTTCAGCTCGATGGCGGCGAGACTCATCAGGGAACCTGCAGGTGGCGTATCAAATTCTCGTCGCAGTAATACTCGGTATCCAGCACCAGTCGTTCCTGCATCTGCTGCAGCTGATGGATGAAGAACATCAGCACGATGCTGATGACCAGCGCGATGAACGTGGAATTGAATGCCACGCCAAGACTCTGCGTGACTCCCGTGATGTCCCCCTGTACAGCCTTGTGCGCCTGTGCCAGCGCATCTCCGATGCCACGCACCGTGCCGATGAATCCAATGGACGGTATCGCCCAGGCGATGTACCGGATGATCGACAAGTCCGACTCCATACGCTCGGCTTCGGATTCGGAAATCTCACGTACCGATGTCGAAACATCCTGGATGTTTCCGGTAACGGCGAATCGCTGCAGGGCGATAGTGAGCGTGCGCGGCAGCAGGAATGTCTGCACAGCGGCGGGCAACGCCTGAATTTTGCGTGACAACTCACGCGTGTCCTGCGGCAGGATGCGCATATCCTCGGACAGCGAAATCAGATCCTGATCGAGCAGGGCGCGTTGTCTGAACGCGCCGACAGCTTTGTAGATAATAATGGCGAAAGCCCAGAACATGAGAATGAAGCATGCCTCCTGCTCGTAGTCCTTGATGACAACCGGAAGCGATCGCTCGGGCACGTAGCTTGGATCCGCCTGCATGGCTTGTGCTTCCTGCTCCATGAACGCCCGGGCATCCGGCCTGATGACGGCGACATAAACGGCGTGCACGACAATTATCGCAATCAGCAGCGAGAAAACCTGATAGACGAATTCGGTCGGAAAATTTTTCTTCATGGGATTCTCATATATCCACAGGAAAAGATATGGCACTGTCTGCGGAAATGGTTTCGCTGGGAACGAAGGGATCCGCCGGTCGTGTGTTTCCACCGCCTTCGGCGGACTTTTCGCCTGGTTCGCCGATCGATGAATCGGACGGGAGCTGTGCAGGCGCGGTCGAGTCGCCGCTGCCGGGTTCGGAAACCGGGTCGGCCATCGCATAGACGAAGGAAAGCAGGACTAACAGCAGCACTGCCGCAAACGCCCTTGTGCGTGTATTAATCCGCATAACGGGCGATCCTGAAACCAAGATCGTTGCGCGATTTCTCACTGTAGTCCCTGTAGCTGAGCCGAAGCTCGCTGATGCTGGCGTGCCGCCAGCTCGATCCCCGCACCACGTGATGTCGACCGGCGGCCGGACCAACGGGGTCCGTTACCATCGTATTCGCGGCATTCGGATACACCGCGTAGAAATCCTGACACCATTCTGACACGTTACCTCCCAGGTCGAAGAAACCCGGCCCCGTTGGCGCGAAGCTGCCTACCGGAGCCGATACGAGATAACCATCACCATAGTCGCTGAGCGTGTTGGGCAACAGAGTACTGGCGGAGCTGTCGGCAAAGTTGCCCGCCGAGCCTGTGGGCGGAAATGTGCTTCCCCAGGAATATTTCTGTGCCTGCGCCTTGCCCGCGTAGCGGGCCGCATTGGCCCATTCGGCCTCCGTCGGCAGCCGGTAACCGATGGTCGACGGATTCACCGGCACGAAGCTCTCGCCCGCTTTCCGGTAGGCAGGCGGCAGGGAGTCCCTGGCGCTCAACCAGTTGAGGTAACGCACGGCATCCTCCCATGTCACCAGCACCGCCGGTTGCGATTGCCCATTCAGACTTTGGCCTCGGACCGCGCCGGAAGCATGTGCCGATTTGAATTGCCGATACTCCTGGTTGCTTACTTCCTTGACGCTCAGGTAGTAGGGACGCGTGATCTCCACCAATCGCTGGCTTTCGTTGGCGCGCCTGCCCTGCTCGCGCCGCGACGCACCCATTAAAAAGCGCGCTGGCTCGAGCAGCTTCAAGGTCTGGCCTCCCGCAGTCGTGATGCTCGGCTTTCGCGCCGCTGCTTTCGCTTGCGCGATGGTCAGGAGTGTCACGGAGATTTCCTGACTGACGCCAGCGCGTGGCGTCACCGTTGTGCTGAAGCTTTGGTAACCGGTCTTACTGACTTCGAGCCGATGCGCCCTGGTGGTCAACTTGATGCGGCCGGTGGCCGGGCCGTGCAGGCGGCCGTCCACGGTCAACTCCGCGTCCACAGGCAGGCTGGTGATGAACAGGGTTCCGTAGCGTGGCGATAGGGTCAGCGTGAGCTTGGTTCTGGTCGCCGGATCCACCTTTACGTGCCGCTCGATGCTCTCGTAACCCGACTTCGAGATCGTGAGCGCGTGTGGTTCGCGGGGCGCAAGACTGAGATCCACCGGCGTACGGCCACGAAACTGCCCGGCCACGGTCACGTTTGCACCGGCGGGCGTGGTCTCCAGGGTCAGCAGACCATGGGACTCGACGAGGGTGAAATCCGGCAGTGCCTGCGCTTGATTGGCGACTACCTGCAGCGTTGTCGACACGGGATCGAAGCCTTCACGCTCCAGCGCCAGCCGGTAAGTACCTTCAAGAATTTCAGTTCGTAAGGGCGTTTGGCCGATGTTCTTACCATCGAGCATCACCCTCGCGCCCGCGGGTCGCGAGCCGATGGAAACATCGGCCCACAACGGCGACAGCACCACGTCGACGGACTGGCGCTCACCCCGACCGCGCACGTCGACACGCACTCGCGCTGGCGCATAGCGATCTGCTTCGATCGCGACCTCGTGCTCACCGGGAGAAACTTCCACCTGCTCGAGCGGCGTCGTCCCCAGAATCGTGCCATCCATGCGCACGGTTGCGGCGACATTCGGGCGGACCACGAAGCTGACGATTCCCGGCAACTTGTCCAGCACATACGCAACCGTCTGATGCCCCGGTCCGGAGATGTCGACGCGGGCGTCCAGAGGCTGGTAACCAGCCTTGCTGGCGCGTACCCGATAAACCCCCGGTATCAGCAACAATCGTTCACCAACTTTGAAACTCGGCCATGTGCCGTCGACGTCCAGGCGTTCGGGCGTCGGCGTTATCTGCACGGAAACCGATGTGGCTAGAAACACAAAGCCGGCAGCCACAACGAGCACCAGGAACAACGACAGCGCAGCCCAGGTAACAACGCGCCGGCGCATCGGCGGGCGGTGAGCCGCAGATCCCAGTGAACCCTTCGACAAGGGTGGCGGCGCGGGTGGCGGACCCTTGGGCGGCTCGACCACCGGTGCGACCACCTCGACGTCGACCATGAACGTGATACTCGTGGCGCCCGACTCGTAGCGTACGGTGGAGTTGGCCATGCGCAATACATCGCCATGCTCGAGCCAGCGGGAATCGGTCAGAATCTGTTCGTTGTGAAACACCGGTAGTGCATCGTCGGCCGGTTGTATGAAGATGTGGGATTCGGAGCGTGCAACGAACGCGAAGGTTGCGTCCGCTTGCATGTCCGGAAGCCTGATATCGGCCTGGGATCCGCCGCCTATGGCCAACGGAAAATCAGCATCCGTGCAGGTGCGCCTACCCCGGATATCGTGAATGATGACGTCGCGAGTCAAATCTTTTCCTGACAGCGGACGGAAACGTCGCCGGGCTCCTGACCGGCTGTCAGCGTGAACTCGACACGCACATCCCGGTAGCCCGAACGCGACCCCGCCGCCACGTAGGTCCCCGGCAGCAACAGCAGATCGTGGCTGGCGAAGCGGCCGAAGCGCCCCACTTTGTAGACAGTGACATCGGTAAGATTATCCGACAGCAGTCTAACCTGCATGGGCGTTTGCGCAATTTCCAATGCTTTGGCGAGTCGCCCGACTTTGGCGGCGAGTTTCGGTTCGGTCTCAGCATCCAGATCGGCGGCGGCGCCGAGCAGACGACGAGCATTGTTGCGCGGCCCGGGCGCGTTCAAACGTGCGACCTCCGCCAGATAGGCATCCAGCTCGGCGTGAATGCGAGCCCTGGCGAGACTTCGCTCTCTACCGACCCGGGCGAATGCTGCCGTCGAATCGATGCCGAGAACCGCTGCATAATGCTCGCTGGCCTCCTGCCAGCGCTCGTTACGCTCCAGCGCCCGTGCCTCGTTCCTGTGGGCACTGATGCGACTGCGTTGAACGGCGAGTTGCAGGCGCCTGCGGACGTCGGCAACTTCCGGCGTCCCAGGCCTGGTCGCATCGGCCCGGGCCAGAGCCGCCCGGGTCGCGGTGAAATCATGTGTTTCGAGGGCCGTGAGGGCAACTGACATGGCGGCGTGAAACTCGCGTTCGCGGATTCTCGCGGTGACTGCTTCGTGGGCCGCACGCGCTTCGGGGGAGCGGGCGTCCAGCGACACAGCAGAAGCGTACTTGATCAGTGCGGCGTCCAGCTCGTCGCGGAATTCGTGCTCGGCACCGGCGGCAATCAGGGCAAGCACCTCTTCCAGCACCCGGGCACGGAGCATGCCCTGCTGGCCACGCTCGTCGGACGGATCGATGGCGAGGGCGACGTTGAAACTTTGCCGTGCCGCCGGGCCGTCGCTGGCTTGGAGCGCAGCCTCACCCCCTTCCAGCGCCGCCGCCAACCGATGGGGCTTCGATGCGCGCAGCGCGTCCAGTCGCGCACCGACTTTCTCGTATTCGGCCGCGGCTTGCGCGTAACGCTCGGCCTGCAGCTGCGCATCGCCTGCCGCCAGGGTATCCAGAGCTGCGTCATAGTCCTGCCCGCCCCAGATGGCGACGCCTTCCGCCTCCAGCTCTGTCTGCTTCCTGAGCACGATTCCCAGCTTGTTTTCGGCTTCGCGCTTCTCCCTTGCAATGCGTTGTGTATCCGCCGATGGCGGCGGCGGGGAAGTTTCGAGGGGAATCGCCGGCGCCGGTTTCTGCTCTTCTGTCACGCGCTTCGCGACCAGATCCGGCAGCACCACGATCACTCCCACCAAGACCAAAAGCATGAGGCACAGCACAACGATGGTCACCAGGCGCAGCGTCGCGCCTGGTGGACGCGACGGGCGCGATCCAGCCGTCTTCTGCGCCGCGGCGGGACCGGGGACGATGACGGTTACAGGCTGGTTGTCGTTGTCAGTGGGAACACTCACGGGTGCGAGTAGATTAGATCCGGTCCACCGTTTGCTTTAGCGGACGGTCGCTCAGTAGTGGTAAGCGGGCTCCGGCTCGGCCGGCTTCTCCATTTTCACGTTGATTTCGCCCAAGCCCGTCTCTGTGAAATAAATACTCTTGAGCAAACGCCGCCAGTCAGCGTACTGGACTTCCGCCGAGCCCGTGAGCTCCACCGTTTCGCCGTCCACCTCGACGACCAGAGGTTTGACCTCGGACTCGAAGGACACTCCCAGCTCACGGATGGCGTCTTCGTGGATCTCCGCCTGCCCCCCGAGATCGATACCGCTTTTCACCGACATGGCGCCACCGACCAACATGACGTTGCGCAGCGACGCAGTGTTGTTTCCACCTGCCAGTATGTCGAGAGCGATGGCGCCGGCGATGAGCGCGCCGCCGAGAATCTTACGCGTAAGCGCTTTATTCTCCACCTCGCGCAACGCCTCCATCTCCTCGCTGCGAGACTTTCGCCAACCTACGTAAGGGTCCCACATATTGGCGTAGAACACATCGTAGTGGGCGGTCAGGGTATCGATGAGCATGTATTCCCGTTCACGGATGTTGAGCACGCGCCGCAGCATGGGATCGTCACTGGCGGGAAGTCTCTTCACGGTCCAGATACCATCCTCGTCTTCCATCAGATAGGGCGCGAACACGTCCGGCGCCAGCCAGGCGGCGAATCGCAACTCCGAGACCTGTCGAATGTTCTTGAATTCTTCGCTCGTGAGGCTCGCCTTGTGCTTGGCGAGATCGTTGGCAATGGTGTTGTAGAGATCCTGGAAGGGATCCTCTTCGCCACGCCGGTGCTTCCCGTATTCCCCGGATTCCTTCGACGCTTCGTATACATGGCTGAACCAGTGCCTGCCCGTGGCGTCGTAGGCATCGATTGCGAGCTCGAGAGTCTCACCGTCGGAACGCAGAATCTTCCCCGTCACCAGCACATCGGTGGCCTCGGTGCGGCCCGGAATGACACGAACCGCGCCCCAGTGCCCGGTTCGCTGCATGGTGTTCTTCAAATGAACCGGAATGTATCGGGCCTCGCTTTTACGAATATCGGGGAAAACGCCTTTCTCCTCGTCGCCCTCTTCCACTTCGGTACCGGGATCGAAGGTCTCGATGCCGACGTCCAGAAGATCGGATTCCGCCAGCTCCTTGTCCGCCATGCTGATACTAGTGGGCTCGACGTCCTTGTGCGTTACACCGCTGCAGGCGCCCAGCAGCACACATGCCAGGGTTGCGAGGCTCAAGCGGAGGAAGTGTTTCATCTCGGATGCACGATTCTACGGGCTGCGATTCTTGTACTTGCGATACTCTTCCCAGAGCTTTTTGCGTAGCTCCGGATCCTGCTCATTCTCGGCGGCCTCGCGCAGCTGGCGGGCGACGATATCGTCGTCCTTTCCGTCCGGTATGTCCGGTGGCGTCGGGATCGTTCCCGTATGACGGCCGTCACCGCTGGCGCCGCCGGCCGATGCCACCTGCTCGTTGCCCTCGGCGCCTTCGCCGCCTGTTCCGCCCTGTTCTCCGGATTCAGCCTGTCGCTCCGATTCTCCGTCCCTTCCGGAGCTACCGGCAGCGGATTCGCTACCGCTTTCTCCGGCCTCGCCGCCGGACTCGCCGGCGGCCTCTGCGCCTTCGCCCTCACCATCACTATTACCAGCTTTGCCGGGTGCGCCATCGCCACCTTCCGGTTGGTCGCCGCTTTCGCCCGCCGATGCCGAGCGAGATTTCTCCGCGAGCTCCTTCTGCTCGCGCAGCAGCTTCTCGTCGAACTCTGACAGCGAGCTCCCGAGCGCGGCATCCAACAATGCGATCTTCTCATCAGCCGTCTGCCCGCGGTCGAAATCGGCAGGCAACGCTGCCGTCTGGGAAGAGCCGGTAGCGCCGTCCACGCCCCTTCCCTCGAGATCCGCTACCAGCCGGCGCTGTTCGTCCACCATTTTACCGAGGCGGGACAGGTAGTTCTCGAACTCGCTGATTTCCGTGGCCGACATCTGACTGTCACCGAGCAGGGACTCGAAATCCCGACGCATGCGTCGTTCGGTTTCGGTGCGCAGACGCAGCTCCAGGCGCGCCGCCTGGAGCTCCGCATCACCGGCCGCCAGCGCACCGGTGGGCAGGAAGCCAGCCACCAGCATGCATACCGCCACCAGTGCAATGATTGAGCGATTGGTCATGGCTCTAGTCGTTCAGACCACTCTGCTTCGACAGCGCACCGGCGCCCGGGGTTTCCCGGAAGTCGCTCCGGACCAGGAGAGAGGCACGCCGGCGCTGCCCATAGTGCAAAAGTAATCGCTTTTCGGCCGCCAGAGAAGTGGCGCGGTGCACACATTGACCCCAGAGTGCACGGATCCCCGTTCGCGTGGTTGAAAATTTAGTTTCGACTCGCTAACATAACTCCATGCTGAAGCAATCCTCTTCGCCCGAACGAGCGGTGGCCGAGCTGGTGGAACAGCTTGGCCATTGCGCCTGCTCGGAGGCATTCAGCGCCGGGCTGAACCCCGCTCAATGGTCGGCGCTGCGCTATTTTGAACGCGCCAACCGCTTTTCGCGCACCGTGAGCGCCTTTGCCGAGTACCACGGCACCACCCGCGGGACGGCCTCCCAGACCATCCGCGTGCTGGTAAAGAAGGGCTATCTGCGGCGACTGCCGGCGATGCATGATCGACGCAGCTTTCGCCTGGATCTCACGGAACGGGCGCAACAGGAACTGGGTTCGGATCCTTTCGCCGAGTTCGTGAGCGCCGCCGGTACCCTGCCGCCTGAGCAATGCTCGGCGCTGGCCCGGGGACTACGGGCCATGCTGGACCAGGTCCTGGAAAAGCGTGCCCGACGGCCCTTCGGCGCGTGCACCACCTGTGAGCACCTTTGCGCCTTGGACGGTCAAAGTGACGGAGGTTACGGCCACCAGTGCCGGCTGCAGGACGAAGCGCTTGCAGAGCAGGAGCTCGGCAGAATTTGCATCGACCACCGCTGCCGGAAGAAGCATTTGTCCGGCCAGACGGGATACACTGGATACAACGAGATCTGAATGAACACAGAACAAGACACACTCGCCCCCCAGGCCCTTGTATTCACGGAGCATGCGGCCGAAAAGGTGATGAAGCTGAGCTCGCGCCAGGAAGCGTCCGGCTCCATGTTGCGCGTCTACATCCAGGGCGGCGGCTGTTCTGGATTTCAATACGGATTCGCCCTGGAAAACGAGGAAAATCAAGACGACATGGTTGTCGAAACCGGCGGAGTCAAGCTTCTGGTGGATCCCATGAGCTTCCAATACCTGATGGGTGCCGAGATCGACTATCTGGAAGACCTGCAGGGCGCGCGTTTCATCATCAACAATCCCAACGCCACCACGACCTGTGGTTGCGGCTCCTCCTTCGGTATCTAGCCCGTAACCCGTACCCCGTAGGTTGGGCTGAGCGCAGCGAAGCCCAACATTCCGTCTAAAGTTCTCCCCAAGCCGAGTCGATAGCCCTATATCGATCCCCCCTCGTCGTCAGCCCGTGACGAGCGACCGTGCAACAGGCATGCAAAATGCTCAATGAAGACACGCAACCGAAGACGCTTTGGTCTCAAACGCAGTTCGACATGCTCTATCTTGCGCTGGACCGCTGCAAACCCGATGGACTCATCAAAGAGATCATGGTGGATCTGAACAAGCGCGGGTTCCCGCCGGAGTATGTCATCCCCCGCGTGCGCAAGAAGCTCGGAATGGTCGCGTCCAATCGCGTCAAGCTGATATTGCGCACGCCCCGTAACAAGTACCGGAGTTGAGCCGACACCGGCGCCTGCTAAAGAAGCTTTTCCATGATGACGGTGTCCACCCAGCGACCGTCAAGCCAACCCTGCTCGCGGTAGACGCCCACCTGACGAAATCCTGCGCGTTGGTAGAGCGCGATTCCCGCCTTGTTCCAGTCGAACGCGGCAAGAACCATCTTGTGATAACCGATGTCACGCGCCGCTGCAATCAAGCTCTCGAGCAGGCTGTGGCCGGCGCCCGTACCGCGCGCGCAACGCGCTACGTAGACTGAAAACTCGGTGACGTAGTCATATGCAGGGCGTGGGTTGAAAACGTTCAAGCTGCCCCAGCCGACCACCGTGCCCTCACGCTCGGCAACCACCACCGGGTGGCGTTCGTCTCTGGACTCCAGCCACGCGCGCTGCTCGTCGCCGGTACGCAAACGCGTTTCGAGAGTCGCGATGCGATCTTCGATGCCTTCGTTGTAGATGCCACAGATCGCCTGCGCATCGGCGGAACGGGCCGGACGTATGGCGACAGATGCGGCGCCCATGCTCTACCCTCACGATCTTCCGGGCCTTGCAATACAACAAGCCAGATGATTCATTGCAAGTGTAAGAACCGATCTGTGGACCAATTGTCGGGGAAAATACCCCGAGGGGGGGATCATGTTCTCGAGGAAGAGAAAGCCCGACATACCCTCAGCCGAAGACGCGCTGCCGGGACGCGATACACCCATGCCGGTGCCGGATACGCACTACGTCAACGGACGGCCGCTGAAGCCGCCGTTTCCAGAGAACATGGAACAGGCCGTGTTCGGGCTCGGTTGCTTCTGGGGGGCAGAGCAGCTTTTCTGGGAGCAAGCCGGTGTCTACACGACCGCCGTCGGCTACGCGGGCGGCTACACGGCCAATCCCACTTACCAGGAAGTATGCAGCGGGCAAACGGGCCACAACGAGGTGGTGCTGGTGGTATTCGATCCGGCCGAGATCCCCTATGCCCGCCTGCTCACGCTCTTCTGGGAAGGACACGATCCGACCCAGGGTATGCGTCAGGGAAATGACGTGGGGGCCCAGTACCGATCGGGCATTTACACCTATGGTGACGCCCAGCAGCGGGCCGCCGCCGCATCCCGGGATGACTACCAGAAGGCCATTTCCGCGGCCGGCTACGGCGCTATCAGCACGGAGATTCTGGCGGCCCCGAAGTTTTACTACGCCGAGGACTACCACCAGCAATACCTGGCCAAAAATCCCGGCGGATACTGCGGGCACGGCGGCACCGGCATACGCTGCGCGCTGGCCGGACAAGCGGGCTAGAAGCGTGCACGGCATTGGCGGCAAGATTTCTGGAAAGATTTCTGGACACCCACAGACCAAACCGGACAATTCTGGACACCCATGGAAGGATTTCTGAGGATCCGTTCAAACGATACCGAGCTGGGCGGCACGCTCCAGGAGTCGGCGCGCGTTGAGATAGATCGGCACTTCCACCAGTGAGCCGTCCACTTCGACTCTGGCCCGGCCCGTGGCCTGCGCGGATTCGAAAGCTTCCACCAGACGTCTGGCGCTCGCGATTTCCTCGGCCGACGGAGTCAGCACGCGGTTGATGATGGCTGCGTGCTCGGCGCGCACGGCGCTCTTGGCGGCATAGCCCAGCCGGCGCGCCGCGAGACTGTCGGCCTCCACGCCAGCGGTATCCGTCCAGGTATACGGGCGATCGATGGACATGACTCCGGCCGCAACGCACTCCAGGTGGAAGCGCGCGCGCACGTAGTCGAGCTCGCTGCCGTCAGGACTACGCTCGGCACCCAGATCCGCCGCCATGTCTTCCGACGCCACCAGGCACGCGCTCACCCGTGAGCTGGCACGGCAGATGGAGAAGGTGTTCCGCAGCCCTTGGGCGAGCTCGATATTCGGTACCAGCTCCGTCGATCCGGCGGTGATGCCATTTCGTCCTTCCAGATCGCTGAGCGCGGCAGCCAGCGCCCTGATCTGCTCGGCATCATTGGCCTTCGGCAACAGGATGGCGTCGGGCGCGCCCTGCATCACGGCCTCCAGATCATCCAGCCCGCCGTCGTCCAGGGGATTCACGCGCACTGCCGCTACAACGCCGGCCGCTTTCCAACGTCCGATGACCTCCGGGCTGACGGCCCGGGCGTGGGGACGACGGGCCGGCGGGGTGAAGTCCTCCAGCTCCTGAATGAGCACATCGGCGCCGCTCGCCAGCGCCGAACTCAACGCTTCGTCATTCGCACCCTCGACGAAACACCAGGAACGCCGGACATGGACAGGTGCGCGTTCTTCTCTCGCCGCCAATCTTCGTCAGCCGTCGACGGCCAGTTCGTGCAGTCGTTTCTCGACGCTGCACAGCTGCACACAGTTGACGAATACCTGCATCGCCCGGTCCACGTCGTCGACGGACGGAAAGCTCGGCGCCAGGCGGATGTTGCGGTCTTCCGGGTCCCGGCCATAGGGAAAGGCGGCGCCGGCCGGCGTCAGCTTGACGCCCGCCGCCGCCGCCCTGTCGATAATGGCTGCGGCAAGACCGGGTAATGCGTCGAAGGAGACGAAATAGCCGCCTTTCGGGTCCGTCCACGCGCCCATGCCGCGGCCCTCCAGACCCTCGCACAGCCGTTGCTGCACGCATTGAAACTTCGGTCGCAGAAGGGCTGCATGTCGACCCATGAGATCGCGCACCGCCCCCATGCCGGGAAGAAAACGCACATGCCGAAGCTGATTGACCTTGTCCGGCCCGATGGTGGATACGGAGAGGTGGCGGCGGAACGCGTTCAGGGTATCGACGCTGGCCCCCATGAAAGCAAGCCCGGCGCCGGCAAACGTGACCTTGGAGGTGGAGCCGAAGATGACCACCCGATCCTGGGTGCCCTGACTGCGGCATTCCTCCATGAGATTGGCGAGCGGCGCGATCGTCGTGTCGAGCTCGTGCACGGCGTAAGCATTGTCCCAGAAGACGAAGAAAGCATCGCCGGCCTTCCCGGGCAGCTCCGCCAACCGCCGCACCACCCGATCCGAATAGACGATGCCGGTGGGATTCGAGAATTTCGGCACGCACCATATCCCTCTGATCGAGGCATCGGCCGTTAACAGGGATTCGACCACGTCCATGTCCGGGCCATCGGCATCCATGGGCACGGGAAGCATCTCGATTCCCAGCTCCTCACAAATGGCGAAATGCCGATCGTATCCCGGCACCGGGCACAGGAATCGCGCGTCACCGGATTGCTCACGCCACGCGGATCCGGAACCCCGCAAGCCCAGCACGTGGGCGGACAGCATGAACAAATACATGAGCGTCAGGCTGCTGTTGCCGCCGACCAGCACTTCCGTTTCCCTGACCCCCAGCCACTCGGCCGCCAGCTCCCGCGCCTCGGGAATACCGTCCAGCCCCCCGTAACCGCGAGCATCGCTACCGTCGGCCAGGCGATAGTCCCCGTTGAGGATCCCATCGAGCGCCGCCGACAACTCCAGCTGCGCAATACTCGGCTTGCCGCGAGTCAGATCCAGATCGAGACCGCCCGCCTCGAATCCGCGGTACTGTGCCTCGAGCTCGCTCAACCACGCCAGCAGCCGACCCTCGCTGTATGCCTCCAGACGCATCCACCGCCCCACGATTGGAAATGATCTGAATAATAATTCTGGACACCCACGTTTAGCCAATTCTGGACACCCACGGATCGGCCAGTGGAGGCGCGAGCCTACAATCTCCGGCGAACAACCCCCCTATCGAGGAGCAGGTGCCCGTGCCACGCTCCTTCCCATGGGTTATCCACGCCGCCTCTACGTGCCCCCCGGCATCCCCGGGATGTATCACTGCGTGTCGCGCTGCGTGCGCCGCGCATTCCTGTGTGGGGAAGACGCGGTCACCGGCCGGTCCTTCGAGCACCGCAAGCAGTGGCTAGAAGACCGCATTCTTGCCCTTGCTCAGAGCTTCGCAGTCGCCGTACACGCCTATGCCGTCATGAGCAATCACTACCATGTGGTGCTCGAGACCAACCCCGCCGCCGCGCAGGCCTGGTCCGACGAAGAGACCGCGCGGCGCTGGCTGGCACTGTCTGCAAACACGGCGGTGGCCGAGTCTGCACTGGGATCCCGGCTGGCCGCGCTCCTCGCCCGGCCCGAGCGCCTGGCGGTGCTCCGTGAACGCCTTGGCAACCTGAGCTGGTTCATGCGCTATCTGAACGAACCCATCGCCCGGCGCGCGAACCGCGAGGACGACTGCACCGGGCGCTTCTGGGAGGGGCGCTTCGCCTGTCAGGCCCTGCTCGATGACGCCGCGGTGCTCGGCTGCATGGTGTACGTGGACCTCAACCCGGTGCGTGCGGGGCGCGTCACGACGCCCGAGGCCGGCCTGCACACCTCCGTTCGCCGGCGCGCACGCACTTCGCACTCACCGCGTCAGCCACTGCTCCCGCTGGCCTCGAGCATCCGCTCGCAGCTGCTGCCGGTGACGACCGGGCAGTACCTGGCGCTCGTGGATTGGACGGGACGCGCGCTGCACCCCGGGAAGAAGGGCTCGGTCCCCACCGATGCGCCGCCCATCCTCGCGCACTTGAGCCTGCGCCCGCACCAGTGGCTCATCCAGGTGCCCGCCACCGAGAGCCACTACTGGCGCGCCATCGGATGCACCGAAGCCCTGCTTGCGCGTGCCCACAGTGCGGGGCTGCGCTGGATGCGCGGCATCGGAATGGCGCGTGCGGTGGCACGCACAGGCGGCGTGACCTGACCTCAAAAGCGCCGTTCCGTCGAGAAACGGGGCCGTTCCTGCCGAAACCACTCGGACTGACTTGCCGAGCCCCTCCCTGAGAAACCCCTGAGCCCTGCGCCCGCGCCTACCACGCGCCAGCGCCCATAGCCCAACCTCGACTGACGTCACCTACCCACGTGGTGGGCTCACTTGTGAGTGTGTGGAATCGTTTTATGGGTGTCCACGATTGAGCCCCGATTGAGCCCCGATTGTGGATGTCCAGTATTGAAACTGTGGGTGTCCAGGACTGGGGGAGGGTCGGGAGGCATTTGATTCCTGGGAGTATGCGATTGGGGCGCTTGACTCGGGAAAGTTTGCGCCTAATGCTAACGGTTTGGCCCGACAGGCTGGCGCATTGCGGAGCGTCCGACTTGACCGGTATGACCGCCACCGAAGCGGGGTTGCTGGCCCCATTCATGGTGGCGGGAGCCCGTGGCTGCGGGACTTCCCGGGCGTTGGTGCGCGAAAGCCGCGGTGTGCCCCGGAGCGAAGCCGCCTATGCTGCGCATTTCTGCATACCTGATAAATACTCGACCTCGAGGGGTGTCATGAAATTGCCCCGTCCCAGATCGGTCCTCGGACTGATTCTCGCAGGCTTCACACTGGTGGCGCTGCCCCTCATCTGGGCCGTCTATCGCGGCGCCAACCACGTCGAGCAACTCGCCGTGCAGAGCGAGGCTCTGGTGCTGCACGCGGTACAGGTTACCCGCGAGAGCAAGCAGCTGGTCGAGCTGCTCACGGACATGGAACGCTACGCCCGCCAGTACGAAATTCTCGCCGAGGCGCCTCTTCTGCAGCTTTACGAGGGGAAAAACAACGGATTTCTGGCGGCCCTGAGCACACTCGAGCTGCTGGACAGCAAAGGCGCCATGGGGGAACGGCTAACGGCTATGCGCGAGGCGACCGTCGAGCTGCGCGACAGCGTTGTCGGCTATGTGCCGGGATCCGATGACGCCCCCATCGACATCGGCGGATTCGCACGCGTTGGTGCTATGGTGCAGGCGATCGCCACCGAAAACATCCGCTCCATCGACGGGCAGGTGGAGTCCCTGCGGCTTACGGCGACCGGTGCGCGCCGTTCGCTGTTCTGGCAGTCCGCCGCGCTGGTTCCTGTCACCGTGCTATTGGCGATCCTGTTCACGGTCCTGATCGCGCGACCCGTCCGGCAGCTGGGACGTGCGATTCATCTTCTCGGCGAGGGCTCCTTTACGAGCCCGGTGTCCGTCAGCGGCCCAGCGGAGCTGACTGCCCTCGGCGAACAGCTCGATTGGTTGCGACGCCGCCTGGTGGAACTCGAGCAGGAAAAAAACGTCTTCCTGCGACAAATGTCACACGAGCTGAAAACGCCGCTTGCCAGCATTCGCGAAGGTACCGAATTGCTATGCGACGGCACTGTCGGGAAGTTGAGCGATACACAAACCGAGGTCGTCGAGATCCTCCGCGAAAGCGGGCTGGAGCTCGAGCAGCGCATCGAGAACCTGCTCAGCTTCAGCGCCTGGCAACAAAGCAAGGGGCAATTGACGGTAGGCGAATTCGAGCTCGCAAGCGTGGTCGATACGGTCGTCGACAATCACCGGATGGAAGTCGTCACCAAGAAGCTCAAGGTACAAATGAGTCTGAAACAGGTGACCCTGCTCGCCGATCGGGAAAGAGTACGAATGGCCGTCGACAACCTCGTGTCCAACGCCGTCAAGTACTCCCCCGTCGGCGGCAGAGTCGCCATTCGTATCTCACGCAAAGCGCAACGCGTTATGGTCGACATCATGGACGAGGGGCCCGGTATCCCGAGCGATGAATGCGAACGCATTTTCGAACCATTTTTTCAGGGCCGGGTGCCGCCGGGACGGCATGTACGCGGTACCGGCATAGGACTTTCGGTGGTCCACGAGTGTGTAGAAGCCCACGGAGGCAAAGTTGGCGTGCGTGTTCGACCAACCGGAGGCGCACATTTTCGTATCACACTTCCGGTGACGTATGAACCGCAGGCCGCGTAATCGTCGCTGGTCAACCAAGCGATGCCCCTGGGCCTGTGTGTCGCTGCTGCTGGTGCTGCTGGCGGCGACCGGTTGCGACACGGTGTTCAAGCGATCGGACGGCATCTCTCCAACGTCGGAGGACCCCGGCAGCGACGTCAATGGCAACGCCGGCTCCGATGAGAGCCGACGCGAAGTGGCCGCCTACCTGAATTTCATGGATATGCTCGACAGCACCGACGAGCAGAGCTGGCACACAATCTTCGAGCACGCTCTGAGTGCCTATCAGGAAGAGCCCACGCGGCAACGACGCCTGCGCGTCGCGTTGGTCATGAGTCGGGCAGACCGCAAATCGGCGGAGGCCGGAGTAACCAGGAACATGCTTGCCGATTCACGCAAGCTGTTCGATGAAACCGTGCACGACCCGGCATCGACGCCGCCTCTGGTTCGCAAGTTTGCCCAGCTGCAGCTGACCGAGATCGACGCCCGCCTGGCGTTGTATGACGAACTGCGGTCCCTGCGGTCACAACTCGCCAAGGCTCACCAATCGAGCCAGACGGCGCAACGGGATCGCACCGAGGCGCAAGCGCGCATGCGCCGCATCGACGCCGCGCTCGTCGAAGCCAACGCCAAGCTCGAGGCAGTAATGAATATCGAACGGAATATCGGACCGACGGGCAAGGAGACTTTTCCATAATGGCGGCTACGAGCGGAGACATTCTTCTGGTCGACGACGATCCCGGGCTGCTGCGGTTGTTGAGCATTCGTCTCAACGCTGCCGGGTACGATGTGCGCGCCGTGCAGAGCGGTGAGGTTGCGCTCGAAGCGGTGGAAACCCAACGGCCGGATTTGGTGATCACGGATCTGCGTATGGATCGCATGGACGGCATGCAGCTTCTGGACGAGCTCAATCGCCGATGCACAGGACTACCGGTGCTGATTCTCACCGCACACGGAACGATTCCCGACGCCGTCAGTGCAACCCAGGAAGGTGCCATCGCTTTTCTCACCAAACCCGTCGACAAGACGAGCCTTCTCGAACATGTCCAGCGCGCTCTGCAACTCAACGGCGGACGCAAAGCCGATTGCAGCTGGCGGTCAGGCATCGTCAGCCGCAGCGCCACCATGGAAGAGCTGCTGAATCAGGCCCGTCGGCTCGCGAAAACCGAGTCCAGCGTCCTCATTTCGGGTGCCAGCGGCACCGGCAAGGAGCTCCTGGCAAGAGCCATCCACAGCGCCAGTGAACGCTCCGGGGAATTCGTGGCGGTCAACTGCGCCGCGATTCCCGACACACTTCTGGAATCGGAGCTGTTCGGCCACGCCAAGGGCGCGTTTACCGGAGCGCTGCGCGAACGCACCGGATTGTTCGAGCATGCCAGCGGCGGCACCTTGTTTCTCGACGAGATTGGTGACATGGCGCTGAACCTGCAGGCGAAGCTACTGCGCGTTCTGCAGGAGCGCCAGGTTCGTCCGGTGGGCAGCAACAACGCTCTGCCCATCGATGCGCGCGTCATCTCCGCGACCAATCACGATCTGGACTCGGCCATGCGCGACGGCAACTTCCGGGAGGATCTCTACTATCGATTGGACGTTCTCGAGCTGCAGATGCCGACACTGGCGGAGCGCCGCGAGGATATTCCGGTGCTGGTTGTCCACAAGCTGGAGGAGCTGGCAAGCAGTGCTGGCGCGGCCAAGCGCTTTTCTCCCGGCGCCGTGGAGCTGCTCATGGTGGCCGAATGGCCGGGCAACGTCCGCCAGCTGTTCAACCTGGTGGAGAAGACCGCCGCGCTATCGGCATCTCCCGTCATCAGCGTGCGGCAGGTCAAGCGGGCCCTGGGGGATCAATCGGCGGCCATGCAGCCGTTCGCCGAAGCCCGTGAGGAGTTCACGCGAAGCTATCTCATCGAGCTCATGCGATTGAGCCAGGGTAATGTCAGCAAGGCGGCGCGAATGGCGAAACGCAACCGCACGGACTTCTATCGTCTATTGTCGAAGCACCGGCTGGACGCCGCGGACTTCAAAGCCTGAATCAGGGCGTTGCCACGCTGAGCAACCCATCGCGGGGATCTGTCGCATTTCGGCGACAATGGATCACTCGGTCGATCAGCAACTTGGCAAAATCGGCTCTATGGTGTCGGTAATTGGCGACGCCCCGGGGGTCGGGATAGGGCCAATTTGGGACGAATCCGTCGCCGCCAGCCAACACACCAACCGGTAACCGGCCCATCCGGGTCCGCTTGAGCTGCCTTTTTAACGCGGCCACTTTCTCAAGGCACTGTTTTCCTTGAACTTGGAGAATGTTGGCACGGCCATTGCTTCGCACCCTCGGAAACCGGCGCAACGACGCCGGGCGCCTGCCAGGTAACGATCGGGTGCGTCGAGGAGGACAACAATCGTATCCAGAGTTTCAGGGGTCGGAGTGGATGGTTCGCGGGTCATAGATTCGGTGGCAGCCCTTGCCCTCGATCCCGTTCGCTCCGCCCCTACCTCATCGATGCTTCCAGAATCGTCCGCCCAAGCCGGCGACCTGCCTGTCGATGCAGGAACAGTTGCGCATTCCGGTTGACCGAATGGACAAATCAGAGGATCTCATAGTCATGTCAACACCAGCCGTATTACTGGGTACCGTGTCGCTCGATCGCGAGGGCGCGCTACCGCTTCATCGTCAGCTCTTCGACGCCCTGCGCCAAGCCATACTCGCGGGTCGGCTGCGTCCCGGCACGCGCCTGCCGTCCACACGGGTCATGGCCTCGGATCTCGGTGTTGCACGAAATACCATTATGGCAGCCTTCGAGCAGCTGGTGGCCGAAGGCTATCTGCAGGCACGGGTGGGCTCTGGCACGACGGTGACCTCCATTGCCCCCGACATGCTGTTGAACATCGCCGCTGCTCCCAGCGACGACGCGGCGGTGGGACCCACGGAGCTGTCGCTGTCGACCCGCGGCAGGGCACTCGCGGGAACCGTTCGCAGCGTTCCGACCCCCGGTGGACGCGCTTTCCAACCGGGGCTCCCGGCCTTCAATGAATTCCCGTTCGGTACCTGGTCGCGATTGTTGGTGCGCCACAGCCGTAAACCCGCGCCGGATCTGCTGGGTTACGATCAGAACGGCGGACATCCGGGGTTGAGGAACGCAATCTCCGACTACCTGGGCGCGGCGCGCGGTGTCAACTGCTCGCCGGACCAGGTAATCATCGTCGGCGGTGCCCAGTCGGGCCTCGACCTGGTGACACGCATGCTGCTCGATCCGGGCGATACCGCCTGGATGGAGGAGCCGGGTTACCCCGGCGCCCGGGCCGCATTGCTGGGCGCAGGCGCGCGCCTGCATCCGGTACCGGTGGACGACGACGGTCTGGATGTGGCCGCCGGTGAGCGCGCGGCACCCCGCGCCCGTCTCGCCTATGTGACGCCGTCCTACCAGTTCCCCCTCGGGACCACCATGAGTCTGGAACGTCGCCTGCGTTTGCTGGAGTGGGCGCAGCGCGCGAACTCGTGGATTGTCGAGGACGATTATGACAGCGAGTACCGCTATCGCGGCCGGCCGTTGTCCGCCTTGCAGGGTCTGGATACGGCCGAACGTGTCATCTACGTTGGCACATTCTCCAAGACGATGTTCCCGGCTCTGCGACTCGCCTACCTGGTCGTGCCCCGCGGACTGGTCTCGGTGTTCCGTCGGGCGCTCCGCCACACCGGCCATGATGCGCCGCTGACGATACAGGCGGCAGCCGCCGACTTCATCGGCGAAGGGCACTACGCATCGCACCTGCGGCGCATGCGCGCTCTATATGCGGATCGACTACAGCATTTCAGCAGATTGTTGAACGAGCAACTGGGTCATGTGCTGGAGCTCGGTCCGCTGGACGCCGGCATGCAACTGGCAACCTATCTGCCCCAGTCCATCGACGACAGGGAAACCGCGCGACGTGCCGAGGAAGCCGGCATCAACCTCTCGGCACTGTCCACTTACTATCTGCGAGAGTGCCCGCGACCCGGGCTACTGCTCGGCTACGCCGGTGTGCCGGAAGCCGAGATGCGCGAAGGCGTGGGCGTCCTGCGGCGCCTGCTGCCGGTGGAGGAAGCCCGCCGGGCCGCGTTCTAGAGTATCCGCCTGGCGGGGCAGGTCACGACGACCCGCCCCGCCTATCCCCCGCTTTTGCCTGCGGAGGGGCTGGCGCACCTTTAATCTCACTGCCACACTAGCGGGCGGCCATACCGGTCCCGGTAGCGACCCGAAGCCCAGGCAGTGATGTTCAGCGAAGAGCAATGCATGGTTCGCGACATGGCGCGCGATTTCGCTATCACGCGCCTGACGCCCAACGCGGCCCGCTGGGACAGGGAAGCCCGTGTCCCGCGCGAGATAATTGCGGAAATGGGACGCTTGGGACTGCTCGGCATGACGGTACCCGAGCAATGGGGAGGAGCCGGTACGGACTTCGTCTCGTACGTGCTGGCGGTGGAGGAGATCGCGGCGGGAGACGGTGGCGTCTCCACCATCATGAACGTCAACAACACGCCGGTTTGCGCCGCGATTCAAAGCTTCGGTTCCGATATCCAGAAAGACCGCTTTTTGAAGCCGCTCGCCCAGGGGCAAATGCTCGGCGCGTTCTGTCTCACCGAACCACAAGCCGGCTCGGACGCGTCGAATCTGCGCACGCGGGCCGAGCGCAGCGGCAACAAGTTCGTGCTCAACGGCACCAAACAGTTTGTCACCTCGGGCTCTATCGCCAATGTGGCGATGGTGTTCGCGGTCACCGACGCGCAAGCGGGCAAGCACGGAATCAGCGCCTTCCTGGTGCCCACGAAGTCGGACGGTTATCGCGTGGCAAGCGTCGAGAAAAAGCTTGGCCAACGCAGCTCCGATACCTGTCAGGTGGTGCTGGAAGACGTGGAAGTGACTCCGGACCTGATGCTCGGCGATGAGGGTCAGGGCTATAAGATCGCGCTCGCGAATCTCGAAACCGGACGTATCGGCATCGCCTCCCAGGCCACCGGCATGGCGCGGGCAGCGTACGAGGCCGCCCTCGCCTATGCCCGCGAGCGAGAGGCCTTCGGCGCGCCGATCATTCAGCACCAGGCGGTGGCTTTCCGGCTCGCCGACATGGCGACCCGCATCGAAGCTGCGCGCGGGCTGGTGCACGCTGCGGCCGAGCTCAAGGACGCGGGTGAACCCTGCATCAAAGAGGCATCCATGGCCAAGCTGTTCGCTTCCGAGATGGCCGAAAAGGTGTGCTCCGATGCGATCCAGATTCACGGAGGTTATGGTTACCTCGCGGACTTTCCCGTCGAGCGGATCTACCGTGACGTGCGCGTGTGCCAGATCTACGAGGGCACCAGCGACGTCCAGCGCCTGGTCATCAGCCGCGCCCTGTAACAGATACCTATGGAGATGGCATGAGCGCAACCGACAACGTCGTGCTCGTCACGGGCGCATCGCGGGGCATCGGTGCCTCTTAGCCTGCGCTCATGATTGCAATCACCGCGACGCCGACGTTTTCCATCGCACCATTTCGTGTCATCGCCGCTGGCGTTGCACTTGCCATGGCCCTCGTCATTGCCGTAGGCGCAGCACCCAACGCAGGGGCTTCCGAGAACGATGTGTTCGACAGCGAGCGGCAACGTTTTCGCGTCGTCACCCTGGTCCGCGGACTCGACCACCCATGGGGACTCACGTTTCTGCCCGGCGGTGACATGCTGATCACGGAACGTCCCGGCCGCCTGCTTCGCGTCGACCGCGCAACCCTGCAACCGAGAACCGTTCGAGGACTGCCGGCCATCGCGGCGGTCGGTCAGGGCGGACTGCTGGACGTCACCCTGCATCCCGAGTTCGCTTCCAATCGGCTCGTGTATCTCTCCTTCACCGGCACCGATGAGGACGGCCTGGGAACCGAGGTGGCGCGCGGGCGTCTCGCCGGCGACTCCCTGGAGGATGTGGAGGTCATTTTCCGGGCACTGCCCAAATCCCGCGGCGGACGACACTTCGGATCCCGGTTACTGTTCGACACGGACGGCCACCTGTTGATCACGCTGGGCGAGCGTGGAGATCGGCCGCGCGCCCAGGACATCGGCGATCACGCGGGCTCCGTCATTCGCATCAACGACGACGGCAGCGTGCCCGCCGACAACCCCTTTGTGACGACGGCGGGGGCCAGGCCGGAAATCTACACCTACGGCAATCGCAACGTGCAGGGGATCGCGTTGGACCCCGGCTCGGGCCGCGTATGGGCCCACGAGCACGGACCCCAGGGCGGCGACGAGGTCAATATTCTCGTATCGGGACGTAATTATGGCTGGCCGGTGATTACCTACGGACGCAATTACGTCTTGGGCACGAAGATCGGCGAAGGAACCCACAAGGAAGGCATGGAGCAGCCGCTGCACTACTGGACTCCGTCCATCGCGCCATCGGGGATGACCCTGTACGCCGGTGACAAGTTTCCCGCCTGGCGCGGCAACCTGTTCGTGGGCGCCCTCAAGTACCAGCTTCTGGTGCGTCTCGAAGAGCGCGACAAGGAAATCGTTCATGAAGAACGCTTGCTGAAAGACGTGCTCGGCCGCATTCGTGACGTGCGCAGCGGGCCGGACGGCTATATTTATGTGCTTACCGATCACGACGATGGCGTACTGGCAAGACTGGAGCCTGACTGAATAGGCATGGGGGAACCGGAACGTGACCGACATCATTCTGCATCACTACCCACAGTCACCCGTGTCCGAGAAAGTGCGCGTCGTGCTCGGCATGAAGAACATGTCGTGGCGCTCGGTGCAGATTCCGCGCCTGCCGCCGAAACCCGACTTGATGCCGCTCACCGGCGGGTACAGGCGCACGCCCGTTCTACAAGTGGGCGCCGACATTTACTGCGACAGCCAGTGCATCATCCGCGAGCTGGAAAGGCGCTGCCCGCAACCGACGCTGTTTCCCAATAACGCCGCGGGCCTGCCCTGGGCCGTCAGCCGTTGGACCGACGGCCCCCTGTTCACGTTGGTCGTCGGTGCCGTGATGGGTGCTCAGGCAGATGAGCTTCCCGAAGAGTTTGCCACCGACCGCGGCCATCTCTACTTCGGCCCGAACTTCGACTGGCAAGCGCAGAAGAAGATGCTCCCCCACACCCTCGCGCAGATCCGAGCCCAACTCGGCTGGATCGACGAGCGCGTTTCCGGCGATCGGGATTTCTTACTGGGTTCAGAGCCGGGGCTGCCCGATGCGCTGTGTTATCACGTCGTGTGGTTCTTCCGCGGCCGCTACGCGGGCGGGCCGGCACTCCTCGATCAATTCCCGAGTCTGTTGGCCTGGGAAAAGCGCGTAGCCACCATCGGGCATGGGCGTCCCGAGGACCTGGACGCGAAGCAAGCACTGGAAATCGCCCGCGCGGCGACACCCGCGTCTGCCGAGCGTGCGGACGCCGGCGACCCGCAGGGGCTGGCGCCGGGGCAGATAGTCGCCGTGGTTCCGGATGTGGATGGCGGCGATCCATCCGTCGAAGGACGCGTTGTCGCTGTCAGCATGGACACGATCGCAATTTCCCGCGCGACCCCGGAAGTCGGGGACATCGTCGTGCATTTTCCCCGGGTCGGATATCGCGTAACGGCATTGAAGCGCCCTTGAAGCGTCCTTGAAGCAATCCAGGGCCCGTGAAACTCACCGGAAAACCCTACGAGATTCACCTGCTCGCCGTCATTGTTCTCTACGTCCTCGGCTTTGTCGTCTACCTGAACAGCTTTCCCGTCCCCTTCGTGTTCGACGACTACCCCAATATTCGCGACAACCCGTCGATACGACTGACGGCAATCGACGTCGAAGGACTTCACACAGCTGCATTCGAAAGTCACATCGCCCGGCGTCCCGTCGCCAACATCAGCTTCGCGCTCAACTACCTTGCTGGCGGCTACGACGTCAAGGGATATCACCTGGTGAATATCCTCATCCACATCGTGAACAGCGTGCTGGTGTATTTTCTCGCCCTGATTCTGCTGCGCAAGAATCAAACGCTTGCGCGTCGAAAACCAGCGTCGGAACGACGCTTGCGCCTGGCGGCATTTTTTGCGGCGGTAATTTTCATCGCGCACCCGGCTCAAGCACAGGCGGTGACGTACATCGTGCAAAGAATGACGAGCATGGCAACGATGTTCTACTTGATGTCATTGCTGTTCTATCTGCTCGGCCGCCAACGAAAACGTCGCTCCGGGCGGAGCGCCTACTGGCTCGCGGCGCTTGTCTCGTGGCTGCTCGCCCTCGGCAGCAAGGAAATCGCCGCCACCTTGCCGGTCGTCATCGTCCTCATCGAATACTTCTTTTTTCGGGACCGGGGAAAGGCGTGGCCCGGGATAGGCCCTGGCTATCTATTGTTCGCCCTTGCTGCGAGTGCCGGCGCCGTGCTTTTCTACCTCGGCACGGAACCGGTCGCGACCATTGCCGGGCAGTATGTGGATCGCGATTTCACTCCCGGCGAGCGCCTGCTGACGGAGTTCCGCGTACTGGTCTTCTACCTGAGCCTGATGCTGTTCCCCTACCCGGGGCGATTGAGCCTGGAACACACCTTTACCATCTCGCACTCGCTCGTCGATCCAATTACGACACTCGTGGCCGCGGCCATTCTGGTTGCGTTGCTGTTCGCCGCCCTGCGCCTCGCACGCCGGCATCCGATTCTGTCGCTCTGCATCTTATGGTTTCTGGTCACGCTTTCCATCGAATCGTCATTCGTCGGGCTCGAGCTCGCGTTCGAGCATCGGCTGTACCTGCCCATGTTCGCATTTGCCCTGGCGATCGCCTATTTGTTCTCTCTGACCCCTGCGCACCACCGTGCCGTAATGACGATGCTGGCAGGGACTCTCGTCGTGATGCTGGTGGCGGCGACCGTCGTCCGCAACATGGTCTGGCAGGACCGGGAAGCACTCTGGGCAGACGCCGTATCAAAAAATCCCACCAGTCACCGTGCGCGAAACAATCTGGGGCGCGTGCTCACCGAGCACGGTAAACGCGAGCAGGCCGCCCTGCAGTTCGGCGCAGCGATTGAAATCAAGCCGGACTATGCCGAGCCCCACAACAACCTCGGGGTCCTGCACGCCCAGGCCGGGCGCTTCGAGGAGGCGCAAGCGCACTTTGCCACCGCGATCGACTTGAGCCCTCGCTACGCCCAGGCGTACAACAACTTCGGCGTGGCGCTGCTCAGCCAGGGGCTCGCGTACCAGGCGGCGTTGCAATTGAGTCACGCGGTGCGCTTGGCGCCCGGATACGCCAACGCCCACGTGAATCTCTCGACGGCGCTCACACGACTGGGTCGACCCCAGGAAGCCTGCCGGCAGTTGCGCATTGCGGTACGCCTGGACCCAACGGTGCTCCACCGCCAAGCGGCGCTGGCAGAATGCCAGTCAGATTCAAAAACAGACTAACGGGAAGTATTATACTCACCGAACACTGGCAGACAAACGCATCGGGAGAATCGCTTGAGCGCAATCGAACTCTATACATGGGCGACGCCCAACGGCCGCAAGGCCTCCATCATGCTTGAGGAGCTCGGGCTCGAGTACAACGTCCATCCCATCGACCTCTCCAAGGGCGAGCAGTTTCAAAAGCACTTTTTGGCGATCGCGCCAAACAACCGTATTCCCGCCATCATCGACCCCGACGGTCCCGACGGCGAGCCCATGGGATTGTTCGAATCCGGCGCAATTCTCATTTATCTAGCCGAGAAGACCGGCAGCGAACTGTTTCCGGGTAGCGGCCTGCAACGCGTTCGCACTCTGGAATGGTTTATGTGGCAAATGGGCGGCGTGGGCCCGATGTTCGGTCAAGCGCATCATTTCCTGTTCAAACCCAAAGAAGACGTTCCCTACGGGAAGAAGCGCTACCATGATGAGACCAATCGTCTCTATAAGGTTATGAATAAACGATTGGGGGAAGTCGCCTACCTGGCGGGTGAGAATTACAGCATCGCGGATATCGCGACCTATCCCTGGGTGGCGCGCTTTCCCCGCCACCAGGTGGACTTGAACGACTATCCCGACGTGAAACGCTGGTTCGACACCATCGGTGAGCGCCCTGCCGTCGAAAAAGGCATGTCGGTGCCTTTTCTCAACTGACGTCTAATTTCATATGCGGGCTAAGCTCGCTCCAGGATCGCGTGCAGCAAGACGTTGGCGCCGGCCTCTACATCCTCCGGGGTCGCACTTTCAATCTCATTGTGACTGATCCCGTCCTTGCAGGGGATGAAGATCATGCCGGTGGGAGCCGTCCGGGAGACGTAAACCGCATCGTGACCGGCGCCGCTCACGATCTCCATCGAAGGATAACCCATCAGCTCGGCGCCCTTGCCTACGGCAGCCACGCATTGCGGATCGAAGGCCACCGGTGGCGAGTGCCAGACGTCGTTAACGCTGCACGCCAATCCCCGTTCCTCGACGACGCTTGCGGCCACAGCTTTCAATCCGGCATCCATGTCGGCGAGTTGCCCCTCATCGGGGTGACGAAGGTCGACACTGAAGGTGACGATTCCCGGCACGGTGTTCCGCGACGCCGGCTCGCTGTGGAAATCACCGACCGTGGCACGCCCGAAAGGTGGTCTGTCCAGGGCCAGATCGTAAATTTTCGGAATTAACGCCGCAGCGCCGGCAAGGGCGTCGCGGCGGATGTCCATGGGCGTCGGTCCGGCGTGCGCCTCGTCGCCGGTAACGATGACATCATACCAGCGGATCCCTTGAACGCCTGAGACGATGCCGATGGTCTTGTTCTCGTTCTCCAGTATCGGGCCCTGCTCGATGTGGGCTTCGAAGAATGCGCCGAAGCGATGCTCGCCGATCTTGTCCGATCCCTTGTAGCCGATATTCGTCAGCGCTTCTTCCACACTGGCGCCTTCACGGTCGCGATGCTCCCAGATGGATTCCAAACCAAAGACGCCGGCATAGACACCGGAACCCATCATCGCCGGATCGAAGCGAGCGCCCTCCTCGTTCGTCCACATCGCCAGCTCCACCGGCGCATCGGTCTCCACTTGATAGTCGTTCAGGGTCCGTATGACCTCGAGACCCGCGAGTACGCCGTAAACACCATCGAACCTGCCGCCGGTTGGCTGGCTGTCCAGATGACTACCGGTGCCGATGGCCGACCGCTCGTCGAACCTACCCGGGCGTCGCGCGAAGATATTGCCGATTTTGTCCACGCGCACTTTCAACCCGGCCTCCTCGCACCATCGCACGAATAGATCTCGGCCGTTCTTGTCGACGTCGCTCAAAGCCAACCGACAAACACCACCCTTGGCAGTTTCACCAATCTTTGCCATTTTCACCAGGCTCTGCCACAAACGTTGACCGTCCACTTGCATATTACGCGTCACAGTTGGCTCACCTCCCGAAACCGGTTTTCCGGTATTCCGTATGGTGAAGCGAGCCTGCCAGCGGATGGTGTCGCCGCGGCCAATGGCCGTACGCGCAAATCCGATCGCACATTCGGCAGGGGCCATATGAACGAAAAGGTGACTCCGGGCAGCACATAATCACGAAATGCCTAAAAGCGAGTTAATGTTCTGTTTTCAAAAGCTTACGGGCAGTTGCACGGAGCCCGTACACGCGCTCACTGCAAATTTTAAGCAACTCCGAGGGTTTTCTTTGACCTACCGCCGAATCCGCTAGCCAGAGCCTCGGGTCACAGGCTACGCTACTACAAGGACGCGCAGGATGCGCGTTTTCCTTATCGTCGATGGCGATGCGCAAGCCGGTGGCTGGTGGGAATACGTCGGGCTGCACCGTCTGGTGTTGCCGCTTCCCGCGGGGCCCAGCTCACACGACCGGTGTCGCGTTATTGCGAGTTGCCTTTCTTTCGGTGGTCGGGGTGTGCGGACGCATACACCGTGAGATGGCGCATCGGAAAACATTCCACCGATCGGTCGGGGGGACTGTTGACTAACGTGGCACTGCAAGATCTGATCGCCAACAGGGAACCGCTTCCTGGAACCGGGACTCATATCTTCGGGAGCTTTGGCAGCGGCATTCGCCAATCTCTGCTCAAGTTGCCGTTGGTATTGAACTCCGTCGGCGGTTTCGCCATCGGCATGGCGGCGATATTTCTGACCGTCGCCGACTTCACCGATCACGAAATGCTCAAAGCCTTCTGGCTGGGTGCATTCACCACGACCCTGCTCGGCTCCGTGTCGTTGCTTGGAGCGACGAAGTTCGCGGCACTCAGAGCACGCATGCGCAATCTGCACATGCAACGCGTCCACGACCGAATGCTGCGCCAGCTCGTGGATGCCTCACCCGCCATGGTGTCCTATGTGGACAGCAACGGTCGCTTCAGGCTGACCAATCGTGCCTTCGAGAAGTGGCTTGGCGCCACACGCGATGACCTCTATGGCCGCCACCTCCGGGACGTGTTGGGCGATGGCCCCTTCGAGGCCATCCGCGGCCACGTGGAACGGGCGCTGCGCGGCGAGTCCGTACGTTTCGAGCGGCTCATTGGGACACTGGACGGCGGGTGCCGCTACGTTGACAGCATATTGACGCCGCATTTCGACGAAAAGAACGAGGTTACCGGAATCTTCGAGATGATCGTCGACATCACGGATCGCAAGCGTATGGAAGAAGCGCTCCGTGACAGCGAGGAAAGACACCGGGCTCTGGTTGAAAACTCGCCGGTGTGCATACTTGAAATGAATCTCGGCGGGCACCTCGAAACCCTGAATCTGGCGGGACGCGCCATGATCGGCGAGGACGATCGTTCACATGTGTTTGGTTTGTCCTTCGTCGACATCGTCGCTCCCGCCGACCGACAACGCATCTCCTCTCTACTGGACCGTGTGCGCGCAGGAGAAGCCACCCAGGCTGAGTTCGGAGCCTTTATCGAAAAAGAGCGGCGCGTATTTTCCGCGAACTTTCTCCCGCTGCGCAGTCCCGACGGCAAAGTGCAAAAGCTCATGGGCGTCATGCAGGACATCACCGATGCGCATATTCTTGCTGACGAATTATCCTATCGCGCCAGCTACGATGCGCTCACGGGCCTGGTCAATCGGCGCGAATTCGAGCAACGCCTGGAACGCGTGCTGGATACCGCGGGCCTCGAGAAAACCGAAAACGCGTTGTGTTATCTCGACCTCGATCAATTCAAGGTGATCAACGACACCTGCGGGCATATCGCCGGTGACGAGCTGCTGCGTCAGATTGCCATTCTACTGCAGTCAAACGTTCGCCAACGTGACACGCTCGCCCGGCTGGGCGGAGACGAGTTCGGCGTTCTCATGGAGCGTTGCTCTCTGGAACAGGCGAAACGAGTAGCGAACCAGTTGCGCAGAGAAGTAGCGGACTTCCGTTTCGTCTGGGCGCAGAAAAGCTTCGGCATTGGTGTCAGCATCGGAATCGTGTCGATAGATCAAAGCAGCGAGACCATCCCCGCCGTGATGAACGCCGCGGACAGTGCCTGCTACACGGCCAAATACAAAGGCCGTAATCGGGTTCATGTCTACCGCCGAAGCAACACCGATCTGGCCAGGCGTCATGGCGACGCGGAGTGGGTAATCCGCGTCCAAGAAGCTTTGCGCGAAAACAGCTTCGAACTGAGCTACCAGCCAATCGTGCCGGTGATGGATAAGTTCGAGGACGCTGCTCATATCGAGCTGCTGCTGCGATTGCCCGATAGCAGTGGTGAGCCCGTACCACCGGGGGCGTTCCTTCCTGCTGCCGAGCGTTACGATCTGTCTACGCAAATCGACCGTTGGGTCGTGACCAACGCGCTTGCGTGGTTCGCCGAGAACCCCAAGGCGCTGGACCGCATCGTCACATGCTCCATCAATCTATCCGCGCAGTCACTTACCGATCCCAAGTTCCTGGACTTCGTCTGCGATGTATTGGACATAAGTCCGGTGCCGGCGGAGAAAATCTGTTTCGACATCAGCGAAACGGCCGCGATCACCAACCTGACCGATGCGGCCCGGTTCATGAATACCCTGGGCGAGTTGGGTTGCCGATTCGCTCTCGATGACTTCGGAAGCGGCTACTCCTCCTTCGCCTATTTGAAGACATTGCCAGTGGATTATCTGAAGATCGATGGCGTGTACGTGAAGGGAATCGCCGACGATCCACTCGATTACGCGATCGTTCGCTCGATCAACGATATCGGCCAGGTCATGGAAAAGCACACCATCGCGGAAAATGTGGAATCGGAGCGTGTGGCGGAAAAATTGCGCGAGATTGGCATCGACTACTATCAGGGTTATTTCATAGCCAAACCCAGGCCGATCGAAGAGCTGGCCTAGATCATCCGGCCACTGGCAGCGGACACGCTGTGAGCAATAAGGCGATTCGGTGTCGGGATAATCATTTTCTGGCGTAATTGAGTATACTGTCCCCGATCTTCTGGTCAATCTTCATGTCATCCGTATCCACATTCCCGGTCTGGCCGGGCGAACTCTATGATCTGCTGCGTGAGCACGACATTACGCAGTTCGCCTATGTGCCCGACGCCGGACACAAGACGCTCATCGATCGCTCGCTGTCCGACCCGGAGGTGAGCTCCATCGTGCTGACTACAGAAGAGGAAGGCGTCGCCATGCTTGCCGGCGCCGATCTTGGCGGCGCGCGCGGCGTACTCCTGATGCAGAGCAGCGGCGGCGGCAATTGCGTCAACATACTCTCGATGATCAAGGCCGGGCGATTTCCGTTTCTCACTCTCATCAGCATGCGCGGCGACTTCGGCGAGGGAAACCCCTGGCAGATGCCCATGGGCCAGGGCCTGCGGCCCGTGCTCGGGGCGATGGGTGTTATCTGCCTCGATGTCGATGCGCCGGAGCAGGTCTTGCCGACGATCGAAGCGGCACTGCGCTTGACCTTCGAGTCGGGGAATTCCGTAGCCGTGCTGCTGACCCAGAAACTCATCGGAGCCAAGGCATTCTAGTGTCCTGTCCTGCGAACCGCTCAACCGTCGACGACCGCGTACTCGATCGCTGCCAGGCGGTACCGGCACTGGTGGGCAGGCACGAGGACTTCCTCATCGTCACGGGCCTGGCAGGAACGGCCAGGGATATTGCGGCATTGACCGATGACGGGGCTCACATCTTCGCAATGGCAGGCGCCATGGGCGGCGCCGCGATGATGGGCTTCGGTCTCGCTCTGGCACAACCCGAACGCCGGGTGCTGGTAGTGACCGGCGACGGTGAGTTGCTCATGAACGTGGGAGCGCTGGCGACTATTGCGGTTGCGGACCGCCCGAATCTTTCCATCGTCTGCGTCGACAATGGACACTACGGCGAAACCGGTTACCAGAAGAGCCACACCAGCCTCGGCGTCGACCTGGAAAAGATGGCAATCGGCGCCGGTATCAAGACCACGCGCACGGTGACGCGGGAAGACGAACTCGTAGACGCCTCCAGACTCATTCGTGAAAGCAACGGCACCGCCTTCGTTTGCTTGCGGGTGAAAGCCACCGACCCGCCATCGTACCGGCGACTGCTGGATCCGGCGGCGTGCAGAAATCGATTTCGCAGCGCGCTGCTCGGCAGGCCCTAGCATGGATCATCCAGGCTAGAGGAAACGACCATTGTTCCAGCTTGCTTGGGTCTGGGTACTCGCGGCGGTAGCGCTCCCCGTTGCGGTGGCGTGGCTGCTCCCCGCCACCAGCGGCAGCGCCGAGGCCGCGCTGCGGGTACCCTTTTTCCTGCGCGTAGCCGCATGGTCTGATGAACGCAGCCTGCACAGACGACGATGGCGGTTGATCATCGCCTGCTGTGCCTGGGCGTTGCTGGTGCTGGCGGCTGCACGGCCACAGTGGGTCGGCGACCCGATCGCCTTGCGCATCACCGGCCGCGATCTGATGCTCGCCGTGGATCTCTCCGGCAGCATGAAACGCCGGGACATGCGGGTCGGTAAGGAGTGGATGACACGACTCGAAGTCGTCAAACGGGTGGCCGGGGAGTTCATCGAGCGCCGCGACGGCGATCGTATCGGCTTGATTCTGTTCGGCACGCGGGCCTACCTCCAGGCACCCCTGACCTTCGATCGGCCGACGGTACGCACACTGCTCGAAGAGGCGGTGATCGGACTAGCCGGCGAACAGACGGCAATCGGCGATGCCATCGGACTCGGCATCAAACGCCTGCGTGAAAGACCCGCCCAGAATCGCGTTCTCGTTCTTCTCACCGACGGCGCCAACACCGCCGGCGAGGTGCATCCAATGGACGCGGCACGCTTCGCCGCCAAACTGGGCCTGACTATCTACACCATCGGCGTCGGTGCCGATGTCGCCATGATGCGGCGGCTGTATGGAACGGTGCGCGTCAACCCATCGGCGGATCTGGACGAGCCGACCCTGGCCGCCATCGCGCGTAGTACGGGCGGGCGCTATTTCAGGGCCAGGAAAACCGACGAGCTGGTGGATATCTACCGCACCCTGGACGAGCTGGAGCCGGTCATCGGCGACGAAGAGCAATTCCGCCCCACGACGGAGCTTTTTTACTGGCCCCTCGCTCTGGCTCTGTTTCTCGCCGCCAGCCTGCTGGCGGGCGACGGGCGGCGGGCGTGGTTGTCCTGGCTCCCAAGGGAACCACAGGCCCATGGATGATTTTCACTTTCTTCGGCCCCTGTGGCTGTTGGGGCTGCCCCTGGGTCCTCTGCTCGCCTGGAGCCTGTGGCGACGCCTGCAGGTCGGCGTGCAATGGCGCGAGGTGTGCGATCCCCATTTGCTTCCGCATCTGCTGGTGGCGCCCGCTGCCGCGCGCCGCAAATGGCCGTACTGGATTGTGACGGCGGCCACGACGCTCACGCTGCTGGCCCTGGCCGGACCCGCATGGGAACGGTTGGAGCAGCCCGTGTACCGCACGCTCAACGCGCGGGCGGTGGTTCTGGACCTGTCGCGATCCATGGACGCCGCGGATTACCTGCCGTCTCGCTTGACGAGGGCACGCTTCAAGGTCGTGGACATTCTGCGGCGCAGCCGCGACCGTCCCGTGGGCTTGGCGGTATTCGCCGCCGACGGCTTCATCATCACGCCACTGACCGAGGACGCCAACACGATCATCAGCCTGTTGCCGGCGGTGGACACGGACATCATGCCTGCCCAGGGCAGCCGCGCCGATCTCGGCTTGAAAGCCGCGGCGCGCATGCTGGAGCGCGGCGGCGCGCGCCGCGGCGAAGTGATCCTGATTACCGACGGTGTGAAAGGTCAGCGTGCTGAAAGCGAAGCCGCGAAGCTGCGCGCCGCGGGCTTTCGGGTCTCCGTGCTGGCCGCCGGCACGCCGGAGGGAGCCCCGATACCGGTGCCCAGTGGTGGGTTTTTCAAGAGTCTCGGGGGCGGCATCGTCGTGGCCATGACCGACTACGACGCGCTTCGTGCCATTGCCCGGGCAGGTGGCGGGCGCTTCGCGACGCTCGGCAACGACGACAGCGACATCGACTATCTGCTCTCCGATACGGTTGCACTGCCTTTGAGTCTCGACATGCAGGCCGTCGAACGCACCTCGGAGATCTGGCGGGACCGCGGACCGTGGTTGCTGCTACTGGTGCTTCCCCTGGCGGCTCTGGCATTTCGGCGCGGCTGGCTCGCCCTGATACCGCTCACCGTCTTTGTCATGCCGGCGCCGGCACGGGCTGTCACCTGGGACGATTTGTGGGCGCGCTCGGAGCAACAGGCCGCCCGGGCGCTGGAACGCGGTGACCCGGCGTCCGCCGCTGGCGTGGCCCGTGATCCACTCTGGAAGGGCGGCGCACTCTACCGGAACGGGCAGTACGAGGAGGCCGCCAACGCCTTTGCGCACAGCGACGAGACCACGGCCCACTACAACCGCGGCAACGCTCTTGCCAGGGCCGGCCTTTTGCGTGAGGCATTGAGCGCCTACGATGCGGCGCTTGGTGCCCAACCGCAGCACGCGGACGCCCTTCACAACCGTGCCCTGGTCGCACGCCTCATGGAGGAGCTTCGCCAGCTCTCCCGGCAGCAGCCGCGAGACCAGGAATCCGGCCCTCAGAGCAAATCGGGCGGAGATGCCCGGGAGGACGGGCCAACGGCCGACCAGGACGCCCGAGACGCCTTGGACCAAAGCCAGGACGCCGACGGCAGCCGCGACGAAGCCGGCCGCGACCCCACGGAAGCTACCGCCAGCGCGCAAGCCTCGCAACCTCTGGACACCCAACCATTGACGGCCGAGGAGCAACAGGCCATGGCCCAGTGGCTGCGCCGCATACCGGACGATCCCGGCGGGCTGCTGCGGCGCAAGTTCCAGCTCGAGTATTCGAAACGCCGTCCCGAGCGCCCACAAGGCACCGACGCCTGGTGACAAATGAAGGGCACAGGGGGCCATTTGCCGGGCCGTTACTTGTTGCGAAAGCGCGCCCGCTGGCGTTAGTCTGCCCCCTCGGACCCCACAGGCTTGGCACTCGTGACAACAACATCTAATAACAAGCGGGTCCTGATCTACAGCCACGACAGCTTCGGCTTGGGGCACCTACGGCGTTGCCGAAAGATCGCGCACTCCCTGGTTGCGCGGCGCAAGGCGGCGTCTGTCCTGATCCTGTCCGGATCGCCGATCATCGGCAGCTTCGATTTTCGTACACGGGTCGATTTCGTACGCATTCCCGGCGTGATCAAGCTGCGTAACGGCGAGTACTCGTCGCTCAGCCTGCACATGGACATTGCCGAGGTGCTGGAGCTGCGCGCCGCCATCATCCGCCACACGGCCGAGGTATTTGCACCGGACTTGTTGATCGTCGACAAGGAGCCCCTGGGGCTTCGCGGCGAAATTCACGACACCCTGCGCAGCGTGAAGGCGGCCGGCACGCGTCTGATTCTGGGTCTTCGGGATATCATGGATGATCCGGTATCCCTCGCGGCGGAATGGGAGCGCAAGAATCCCCTCCCGGCCCTCAACGATCTCTACGACGACATCCTCGTCTACGGACTACCGGAGATTTACGATCCTCTGTCCGGCATCGATATCCCCGACGGCGTGCGGGCAAAAATGACCTACACGGGCTATCTGTCCAGCAGCGATGGCACGCCAGTGCCCGATCCGCCCGTCGGGCACTGGGAGGATCGGCCCTACGTCCTGGTCACCCCGGGGGGCGGCCGCGACGGCGAAGATCTGGTTGACTGGCTGCTGTCAGCCTACGAGACGGGCGCGGAATTGCCCCACGCGGCGCTGGTGGTATTCGGCCCGTTCATGCGGCCGAAGCGGCGCGAGCGCTTTCTCGCGCGCATCGACCGGCTGGAGCGGGTACGCGCCATCACCTTCGACAATCACTTGGAGCGCCTGATGGCGGGAGCAAGCGCTGTCGTCGCCATGGGTGGATACAACACCTTCTGCGAAATACTTACCTTCGACAAACCGGCAGTTCTGGTGCCGCGACGACATCCGCGTGCCGAGCAGCATATTCGCGCTGCGCGCGCCGAATGCCTGGGACTGGTGCGCATGCTGAGCGACGTAAACGACAGAGAGCCCGAACGCATGGTGACCGCACTTCGTGCGCTACCGGCCCAGCCCCGGCCTTCCGAGGCGGTCATACCGGGACTCCTGGACGGCCTGGACCGCATTCATGATCTCACCGAGCAGTGGTTGGATAAAGAATTCGAACCCCGGCGACTTGCCCTCGTGTGAGTACTTTCTTGCCCGCGTTCACGTCGTTCTTGCCGGGTTCGCCATGACAGGAATTCGCGAATCCGCCCGATTGTGTGCCCGCTCGTGCGCAATAGCGTTCGTGGCCCTCATCGCGGCTCCCGCATTCGCCGCGGAATCACCGATGCTGGCCGAGCTTGTCGCCAGCGGCGAGCTTCCGCCGCTCGAGCAGCGACTGCCGGCACCGCCCAATACGATGACTTCTACCCGGGCCAATTTCTCTCCAGGCAAGTACGGTGGTGAGCTCGTTCTGCTGATGGGCAAAAGTAAGGACGTTCGGTTTATGGTCGTGTACGGCTACGCACGCCTGGTGGGCTATAACCTCGACTATGAGCTGGTGCCGGATGTAGTCGAAAGCTTCGACGTGGAAGAAGATCGGCGCTTCACTTTCCACCTGCGGAAAGGCCACCGCTGGTCCGATGGACACCCATTCACCGCGGAATCCTTTCGATACTACTGGGAAGACATCGCCAGCAACGAAGATCTGGCGAGGTTCGGCCCGCCGGCGGTGCTGCTCGTGGACGGTGAGCCACCCGTATTCGAAGTGCTCGACGACACCACGGTTAGATACACCTGGAAGAAGCCCAACCCCTTCTTCCTACCGGCGCTGGCCGGGCCACGGCCGGAAACAATTTTTGCTCCGAGCCATTATTTGAAGCAGTTTCATGGGCGCTACACCGATGTCGCAAAACTCGAAAAACTGGCCGCGAAGGAAGGCCGGCGCAATTGGGCATCGGTTCACATTTCACGTTTTCGCCCTTACAAGAATATCAATCCGGAGCTTCCGACGCTGCAACCCTGGGTCAACACAACGCCACCGCCGTCACAGCGATTCGTGTTCGTGAGAAATCCGTTCTTCCACCGGGTCGACGAGAACGGTTTGCAGCTCCCCTACATCGATCGTGTCGTTCTCGACATAGCCGATGGGAAGATCATCCCGGCGAAAACCGGTGCGGGAGAAAGTGATCTTCAGGCCCGGCATCTCAATTTCGGTGATTACACCTTCCTCAAGAAAAGCGAAAAACGCACCGGCCGAAAAGTGCTCCTATGGGATACGACCCTGGGCTCGCACATCGCACTGTATCCCAACCTGAACGTCAAAGATCCCGTGTGGCGCGAGCTGGTCCGGGACGTGCGCTTTCGTCGCGCCTTATCTCTTGCCATAAATCGGAACGAAATCAATCAGGTCATCTATTACGGTTTCGCCCGGGAAGGAAACGACACGGTTTTCCCTGATTGCCCGCTGTTCAAACCAGAGTATTTGACGGCCTGGACAGAGTTCGACCTGAAGAAGGCCAATGCGCTGCTCGACGAGATCGGACTCACCGAACGCGATGACGACGGCCTGCGGCTGCTACCAGATGGACGTCCACTCGCAATTATCGTCGAGACGGCTGGAGAGAGCACCGAGCAGGTGGATGTACTCGAACTCATCGGCAGCACCTGGCGCAAAGCCGGCATCAAGTTGTTCAGCAAACCATTGCAGAGGGAAGTGTTTCGCAACCGTATCTACTCGGGCGAGACCTTGATATCGGTATGGGGAGGATTGGAAAACGGATTACCAACAGCCGATATGAGTCCCAGCGATCTGGCCCCGACGCGCCAGGACCAGTACCAGTGGCCGAAGTGGGGTCAGTTCCACGAAACGGGCGGCAAGGTGGGCGAGCCGCCGAACCTACCGGCTGCGCAGACTCTCATGGAACTGAATGCTCAGTGGTTGAATTCATCGAGCACCGAGGAACGGAAAAAAATCTGGCAATCGATGCTGAAAATCCGTGCCGATGAGGCATTCACTATCGGTATCGTGGCCGGCGTCCCGCAACCCGTCGTGGTCAATAAGAAGCTCAGGAACGTCCCGAAAAAAGGAATCTACAACTGGAACCCTGGCGCACACTTCGGGATATATCATCCGGATACGTTCTGGTTCGAGTCCTCGTAGCAGAACAGGCCCTTCGAGTTATCAGCCGCCGATGGTAACGGCGATGGCGTCTTGTGGCTTATTCGGACGGTCGGGACGGGACGTTTCGTCATACTCTTTCAGATAGTCTTTGTGCACACCACAGTACTCGCGGCAGGCCAGGGGCGCCGTCGATGCGCGCTCCCACAGCGTTTCCAACTCCCGCCACTTTCTCGAAGCAAGAATTTCCTCGATGGAAAGCTTACGCAAGTCGAAATGTTCGAGATTCGCGTAGAACCAGCCTGACGGTCCTGCGGGCTCAGCCGGCGAACATGGATAAAAATAACCGTGCGCGGTAATTGACAGATCCTTCCCGAATCGGCATTTAGGGGCAATCTCTACTTTCCGATCGAATTCGTCTGCGCCGGCACCTCGCTGAATCAGTTCTTCGATTTCTCTGCGATTGCGCGTGACCACTCCCACGTATTCGCTATTCAACGGAGTCATGGGATCATCCCGGCCGAAGCGGCCGCTCTTTTTGAACGTAAGCCGGCGAACACCGATATCTTTTGCGAGCTTCCGGGCTTCGTCGAGCTGATGCTCATTGTGCCGAAATACGATGAATTTCCAATCCACTGTTACGCGCTCGGCACAATAACGCATCGCCTTCTCAATATCCTGCCACCGTGCGTTGACACGATATATGTGGTTAGTGTTCTCCAGTCCATCCACCGAAAAAGTGATCATGTCCTCGTCAGTCAGGATATCGCAGGTCTTGCGCCACCAATCCATTTTCCTGTGGCTTCCGTTCGTCTCCACCGAAACTCCAATTCGGGCTTTCTTGAGATAGCCGAGGACGTCATGAAATCGGCGATGGTAGATGCAATCACCGTATGTGCCACATAAATTTATTCGCAGTCCCTCGAAGCTCTTCCGTTTGGAGAGGGGAAAGGTATTTTCGAGGACCTCGATGGAGATGTCGGAGAGATTGGCCTTCACCCAGTCGTTTCCGGTTCGCGCGCACCGGGGGCACGCCAAGGTGCACCGGTTGGTGATCTCCATGTTGAACGACCGGACAGGAACGTCGAAAAATCTCATGGTGTGCACTGACGAAAATCCACGCGGCGGTAAGCGGCGAGTGTAAGGGAAATTCCCCCAATGGGGCAGGTCTATTTTTGCCTTTGGACAGCCTCGAGCAGCAGCGCTGCGCTACGGGCGGCCCCGTCCGTATCGACCACATGGCCCCGAGCGGGCTGCGACTCCAGGGCCCGGCCCACGGCCAGTGCCACCTGCTCGGCAGAGAGCGCATCTCTCTCGACCACCTGCAACAGGCCCCGCTCCGCCAGTAACCGGCAGCGCAGGGTCTGCTCGCTTTCTCTGCCACCGGCAAAAGGCAGGCACACGGCACGGGCACCGGTGGCGAGGATCTCCGTCACCGTGTTGTAGCCTCCCTGGGATATGGACAGCGCGCAGTTGGCGAGGAGCTGGGTGAAATCGCTACGCGCGCGCTCCACGAGCACGCCGGTTGGCGCCGCGGCCCGGCAAGCAAGAAATGCCGCTTGCGAGTAATTGTGGCCGATAAGCACGCGCCAGATGCGTTCACGCAAATCGCACAGCGCGCGTGCTCCGATGGCGGCCTGGAGTAGATCTTCGCTGACGGCACCCCCGCCGGCGGATACGATCACCTCTTGGTACCCCGGTGCACCGGGACCCTGCCTGGCAGGCACCGGACCAACCACATAGCCTGTGCTGCGGGTAATGCCGGCAATGTCACCCGCCCGCGCAAAGCTTCGTTCGAACGGAATTACTTCCCCGTCCCCGTGAGTCAACACGAGATCGTAGTAGCGCCGGACGCGCTCGATGATTTCCTCGCTGCGCTCCGCCTTGGCCGGCGGAACGAGAATGTCGCGTACCGACGAAGCAATCACCGGCAAGCCTGCTTGCTCACGCAAGCTTCGCGCACGCTCCAGCAAAGGTTCGATCTCGAACCGCATTTTCCGTCGACCGAAAGGGTAAAGCTCGGTAAGTACGATATCCGGACGTTCGTGATCGAAGATTGACAACAGGCGCTCGCGCCGTCGCGCCTTCCAAGCATCGTCAACGGGTATGCCGGTCTCGTCCACCAGATTCTTGAAAGTCTCATCCGCCACCCGAACAGGCGGCAGTTGCTCGAAACGGCTGATGCTGGCGCCGATATCGAGAACGGGCACCGGCATCCCTCCGGAAACCAGAACCACACGAATCCCGGCCACCTCGAGACCGCGCGCCAACGCGCCCGCACGCACGAGATGCCCGATTCCGAGCAAGTGCTGGACGTACAAGAGCGCTGTGACGGGACGAGGGGTGGGCACCTGCCGACTTAGCCCGGGTTTTAGAGTGCGCGCATAGTACCACTGCCAGCGATCATCGAAGGATGCACGAACGCGGCGGACCGGGAGGTGAAGAGTGGCGTACGTTTTGTCCGATCAGGACAAAACGTACGGAGCCTCTATGCCATTGCCTTGTGCATAGTCCACACCGATCTGGCGTAGCCGTGTGAGAATATCGTCGTTCTCGACGAATACCGCAACAGTCTTCTTGCCGAGGAAATGTCCGATCTCGTTGATGGACTTTACCAGTGCTAGATCCTTGGGGCTGTCGACGATGTCTGTTACGATGGATCCGTCGATCTTCACGAAATCGATAGGCAGGGTCTTTAAATAAGCGAAGGATGCTTCACCGGTGCCAAAATCATCCAAGGCGAAACGACAACCATATTCCTTCAGAGTGTTGATGAAATTCACCGCTACGGACAAGGTGTTGATCGCAGCGCTCTCGGTGACCTCGAAGATAATCTTTGACGGTGGCACCTGACTTTCAGTGAGGCGCTCGAGCACGTAGCGCAGCAGGCTGTCGTCACCCAGAGTGAGTCCCGACAGGTTGATGGAGTACCCGCCGGCGGCGTCGACCTTGGAACGGTTCTTGGCCATCCAATCGAAAGCGTTGCGGATGACCCACATATCGACCTCGTGCATCTCGTCGTTGCGCTCGGCCGCCTGAATGAAGTCTCTCGGCATGGCCACCTCGCCGCTCGCATCTTTGACGCCAAGAAGCAACTCGAAATGGGGCTTGTCCGACGTATCGGCCCCGATAGGTGCCAAACGCTGACAACGCAGCTGCAGCCGATTCCCGGCCAGCATCTGTAGTACCGCAGAGTCGGCGCCGACTTGTGCGTGTTTGATGTTTTCGCCCAACTGAACGCGATTGCCGCCCTCGCCGTGGGCCTGCTCGAATGCAGCGCTGGCGGCTTCGATGAGCTCGGCAACGGTTGCCCTGTTGTGTCCGTCCAGCGAGACCATGCCGATGCTTATGGCGAGCTGAAAACTCTCCTCCTGCCACACACAGCGGGATTTCTCCATGGATCTCCGCTGACGTTCGGCGATCGCGCGTCCGTCTTCCAGATCATGGCCGTTCAGAAGCATCGCGAATCGGCCTTTCGTGAGGCGCCCGATGGTGCCCTTACTGCCCACGTGCTTATCCAACACCCGCGCGAGCTTTCTGAGCAGGCCCTTGCCCGCCTTGCGCCCGCACTTCTCGACGATCGCTCGAAATTCATCGATTTCGAGCACACACAAGACGTGGTGGGTGCCCATTCGTACGGCTTCTGTCATCGTGTGCGCGAGGGCTGCTTCGAAGGCCTTGCGATTGAGCACGCCGGTGACACCGTCGTGACTCGCCTTTTTTGCGAGCCGCGCGTGCAGCACGTTCAACATCCGATAGATACCACGGTCGACGACGGGCAGGTCGGATGCGTCCAGAACACGGGCCGCGCCCCGTCTGAAATGCATGGCAAGCTCCTGGCGGGTAAGCGTGGATGTCTTATCGCCGCATTGAGTCGCGAACAGGTAGCTATCGCGATCATTGCTGACCCATACAAGATGCAACTTTTGCGGACGATCGCCATCATCATCCAGGAACACGACATCCCCGGCCTGTAGAAGCTCGACACGTCTTAACCAGCGTTTCCACTCCGTCGGCAAGTTGCCGTCACTGGCTGCCGATCCCGCGCCATTACTGCCCTCGCCTGCGTCTCGTCGCGAATCGACCAATGCCTGTTGCTGGTTCCGCTCCTGCACAATCCGAGAGACGTTTTCCGAAAAATGCTGTTCCTGACGTTCGACGATATTCTCGAGCTCGACCAGCACTTGAGTGAAAACGATGGTGTCCCTTTCGTAACGGTGCACAATGCGATCCACCAGAGGATCGATGGTCGTTTGCCAGGCGCCGTTCGCGATCACGCTGCCATCCTCCGCGAGCTCCACGCGTCCCAGCACATTGATGAGTTGCCGTGCCGGGTGACCGTTGTCATTAAAAAGCTCACGGTCCTGCAATGCGACCTTTACCAATGCGATAGCGAGCCTGCGCACGCAGGATTTGACGCGAGGAGTTACCAGTGGATCATCGAGTATGGCGTCAAGCAGATTGGAAATGACCTCTACGGCGTCGCCCTCTCCGTCCGCGACTCGCAACCCGGCCGCTCGCCAGGTCGTCGTGAGCCGCTCTTTGAGGGCCAGGACCCCTTCATTTTCTATGGCCGTGAACTTCACTGACCGCTGCAGGATGGATAGCGCGTCGATGACCTGTTCCAGAGACTTCGATCCAATCGCCGGTGGTGGTACCGGTTGCGCCCCGGCCATGTCGGTCAGTGCGGCCGGCAGATTATCGCTCGCCTTCGCCTGGCGCTCCAGAATGAGGAGGCTGCGGGCGGTGTGCAGCAGGTTTCCGATGACGACGGGCGGCGGCGTCACCGATGCCGGGTCGATCCCCAGCGCGCTGCCGGACTTGGACGAATCCTGCTCTGGAGGCTCCGGTTCCGAATTCCCGGTGGGAGCAGCCTCGGCGCCCACTGGCTCGGCGGACTTACCGTCATCCTGTTTCTCGCTCAGCCGCACGCCGACGACTGTTCGCTCGACTTCGCAGCTCACTTCACGGTTGGAAAGAATATCGCTCAGATCATCGTAGAGGGTCGCGAGACCGGCGACGATTACTTCTTCGAAGCTTCGCAGAATCGCCTGCCGGCAGACATTGCCAGCGCCGAGGTCCTGAATGGCGTCGTGAAAAGTGAGTCCGATCGCGCTCAGTCCAACGGGGTTGTTCTCATCCGTAATCGCCACATTCACGAGATTCGACAGGCGCGCGGCAATCTCCCGCTGGCGTTTATCGTATTTCGGCGCGGCCCGGGAAATCATGTCCTTGATGATGACCCAGTCGTCGAACGTGCCGGTATCGATGAGCACCACGTCCAAAGTGCCGGTTTCGGATCCCAGCGCTTCGGTAACCGGCAAGATTGCCCCGGGCTGCTGCAACTGCGATGCTATGGCATCCAGAAACGCCTTCTGTACGGGCTCCTTCAACCCGTCCAGCTCCTGGATGGCGTCGAAGAACGCGCTTTGCTCCTCGCGGGCCCGTGTATCCCGGGCCGAGGCGAACAGGCCGTCCCGAGCGTGATCGAACAAAGCGGCAAGGTTCGACTCCAAATATGCCATTACGCGACGCCGGTAGGCGGCGAGAATGCTGCTCGCGTCTGCGACGTTTACGACATCGTCCGGCATGCCCCGGGCGGCGGCCGCGGGCGGCGCTTCCCGTGACGAGGCTTGCAAGGAAGTCGTAAGAAGGTGATTGAGAGCGTGAATGGCCGCGCCGTTTCGGCCTTCGAAGGAAACACCCATACCGCCGTCGACGACCCTCGCGACCAGAACGGTGACTTCGAACTCCGTTACCCTGCCTTTCACCTGCGCGGAGAACTGCACGACCAGCTCGTCGTAGCGCTCCAGGGCCTTGTCACCGATGACAATGCCGCCGCCACTGGTACCCTCGACGGCAAGAAAGAGCCCACCAGGGCAAAAGTCCTTGATCCGACACGCACGGCTCGGGCCGCCCTCGATGCCGACCTTGGCCTCTACCTGCAAAGCTTGTCGTACGTGGCGACGTCGGTCGTCACCGGACAGACTACTGTAGTCACCAGAGGACGCGGCCTCGCGAGAAGCGTCGGCGCCCGGAGGCTGGGCGCGCTCGCTGGATATGGCCATTCACTAGATTCCCAATATGGCGCCTGGACGGAGCCTACAAAGCTATTTATCGGACAAATTCGGGCAACATTCACATCGACTCCGAGAAAGTGCGACTCGCTTCATACCTTTTGTCCGGCCCCGGGGTCGCCGAATCAGAGGAATCCGGGGCTGGATACCCGGTTGTGTGAATTCCAGGGCTATGGCAGCCCCCCCTTCCTGCCGATAGGGAACGAGAGGACTCTTTCGGCTCGATTGCCCAACTTGGCCCAACTTTGACCGGGCTCGATGACTTCAGCCCGCCGCGGCCGAGCAATCGTTTCACGTCATGCCTGACTGCGACTCTTGTTGCGGAACTTGTAGATGCACGTCCCCAAACCGAAACCGGCCTGTCCGGAAAAAATTGGTAAGTACGAAATCGTGGATGTCGCGGGGCGCGGTGCCATGGGCGATGTGTACGTGGGCTACGATCCATTCATCGACCGTACCGTCGCCATCAAGGTGTGTACGCATGACGACGGCTCGGACAGCGCCCGGGTTGCGCGCAAGCTGTTCGTCAACGAGGCGCAGGCTACCGGGGCATTGGATCACCCGAACATCCTGAAGATCTATGACGCTGGCGAGGAGAATGATCAGCCCTATATCGTCATGGAGTACATCGCCGAGGCGCGGACGCTGCGATCGTACTGCACGCCGAGAGGTCTCCTGCCCGTACCACAGGTCATTCAAATTGCTCGACAATGCGCAGACGCATTGGAATACGCGCATGGTCGAGGCGTGCTGCACCGGGACATCAAGCCCGCCAACATCATGCTAACGCGAGATGGGCAGGTCAAGATCGGTGATTTCGGAATTGCGAAGCGCATGTCGAACGACGATACCGATACCCGCCGAATGGTGGGCTCGCCACGCTACATGTCGCCGGAGCAGGTCAACAGTGAGAACGTGACCATTCAGACCGATCTCTATTCGCTCGGCGTCAGCATGTACGAGCTGCTTACGGGAAAGCCCCCATTTACCGCTAGAGGACTTTCACAACTCGTCATGATGATTCGCTGCGACGAGCCAAAGCCGCTACGTGCACGACGACCGGAGGTCCCCGAGCCGCTCGAGGCCATCGTGAAGCGCGCCATGGAAAAATCTCTGGAATGGCGCTACCAGAGCGGTGCGGAGATGGCCTCGGATCTCACTTCCGTGTACGAGCAGATTCAGCAACAGGAGATTGTCCTGTCTCCGGAACAGCGATTCAGCGCTGCGCGGAGGCTGCGATTTTTCGGGGATTTTTCCGATAGCGAGCTCAGAGAAGTACTCGACGCCGCCAGCTGGGAGCAGTTTTCATCGGGAGATCATGTCATCATCGAGGGCAGGCTTGATCAGGCACTTTATGTGCTGGTCACGGGCGAAGTGACAATCAGCGTCGGTGATCGCGCCGTCGGAACTCTGGGTGAAGGGGACTGTGTCGGCGAGCTGAGCTACCTGTCGAATTCCAAACGCAGTGCGTCCATCGTCGCAATCGACCATGTCACGGCATTGAGGATAGATTCTGCATTACTCGACTGGGCTTCGATTCCCGTGCAGATGCGCTTCAACAAGGCCTTCCAACAAGCGTTGATCGAGCGGCTGGCGCGCACCACGTTCGAGCTCGCGAAGTACGTAAGCTAGCTGTCCCTGTAGGAGCAGCTCGCCTGGCTCACGGGTCCGGAAACACCGTCGAGCCGATGACCCATCGTTGCCCCTCCGCGTCCCAGTCCAGGCGCACCACCCCGCCATTTTGAAACACGACCACACGACCGTCCGGATCTCCCGCAACCAGATACGACACGATTCGCTCCATAAATGGAAGGTGGCCCACGATCATCTCATTGCGGTCCTTCGGCAAATTGCCGGCCAACGTTTCGATGTCATCCAGCGGCCCGATGGCGTCCCGCGACTTGACCCCTGCATCAGGATTCAGTGACGCGGCGAATATTTCGGCCGTCTGTGATGCGCGTGCCTTGCCGCTGTGCCAGATGACATCGACGGCGACTCCGGCCTCCGACAGCATTCCCGCCACGCGTGTGACTTCCGCCGCCCCGTCGGGCGTTAATCCGCGCTGGGGATCGACGTCTTTCGAAGCGCTCTTGCCGTGTTGCGAGAAGTAGATTGACATGCTCGGTTACACCAATTCGGCTTATTGTTGAGAGTACTCCACAAAGGTAAGTGTCTGTACCGCACCGTCACTCCCGACCGGAGTCCAGAATACCAAAAGAGCGGGCAATTCCGTATCTCGACCCGCAGGGGCACGACCCGATTTCGGTGACCATCGGGCCCACCGACAATGCCTCCAAATAGCGAACGCGTCGACAACCCATGGTCATGGGGCGGGCTATCCTTGTCGTCTGGATAGTACCGCCCGCGGACCGAATATCTCGGCTCGTGGACGTCCAGCCGGGAAGCAAATTCCTTCCAGGGTGAATGGCGCACAAATGCGAATACCGCGCCTTCGAGTGCTATTCAGGTCGAATGATGAGTGCCGAAATACGCAATAGGCATAGTGTCGCAATGAGTATGGCCAGCGAACAACACGACTACGATGTGGGCTTCACGCTCGGCACCAGCAGTGGCGTCGTCGATCCCCACATCCCGGGCTATCGAGTCGAGGGGCTAATCGGCTCGGGCGGCATGGCGTCCGTGTATCTCGCCATCCAGGAGTCGCTCGAGCGCCCCGTCGCTCTCAAGGTCCTGGACCACCCCGAGTCACCCGAGTTCCAGGAACGATTTCTGAACGAAGGGCGCATTGTCGCGTCCCTCACCCACTCCAACATCATCACGGTCCACGACATCGGCGTCGCCGCGCGTCATCTCTATATATCCATGGAGTATGTGGAAGGCGGCGATCTCAGGCGAAAGATCCGCGCCGGCATGACGCCGCCGGGGGCCTTCGACATCGTCGAGCGTATCGGAAGTGCGTTGCAACTTGCCCATGATCGCGGTGTGGTTCACAGAGACGTGAAGCCGGCCAACATCCTGTTCCGGCCCGACGGTACTCCGCTGCTTGCCGATTTCGGTATCGCCAAGGATCATCATAGCGACAGCGGTCTGACCATGGACGGCAGCGTCGTCGGAAGCCCGTACTATCTCAGTCCCGAGCTCGCCAGGGCCCAGGGCATCGACGGGCGCGCGGATATTTACAGTCTCGGCATCATTCTCTTCGAGATGCTGGTAGGGGAGAAGCCCTTCAAGGGTGAATCCGCGGTCGACACGATCTTCAAACATCTCAATGAACCTCCGCCCGAGCTGCCGGACGAATTGATTCGACTGCAATACTTCCTCGACAAGATGTTGGCCAAGATGCCGTCGGGTCGCTTCAACGACATGGGCGAACTGTTGGGCGAAGTACGGGCATTGCGGGCGCGTGGATTCGACGACATTGCCGACCGGGTCGTCCGGAGCACTGACACGACTCTGATGCTGGAGAAGACCTGGATCACGAACGCGGTCAAAAAGAAGCCTTCCGGCTTCAAGAAAATTCTGCGTGTCGCAAATCTTGCCGCGGGCTTGGGCGCAATCGCGCTGGGCGCCTGGTACTTTTTGGATCGGGGCTCCGTGCCACTCACCTCCCCTGATGGAGCCGACACCGGCGAATTGACTCAGATGGCAACCCTGTCGCCGACGACGGGTTCCGACACAGACGCTGTGGTCAACGGCTCGGTGGGCTCGGTGGGCGCGATCCGCATCGACCCGGTTCGAAGAGTCCCATCATCGACTGCAGCCGGCAGCAGACCGGGCCCGACGAGCACGAAGACTGCCAAGAAATCTTCCGCAACCCAGAACGTAAAGGTCGACGCTAGACCGAAGGTTCCGCCGAAACCCAGAAGGCAGACCGTTGCCGAACGCAGACCCAAGCCCCGCGTAACGACTCCCAGGAAATCCGTGAAGCAACGGGAAGTCGAACACTTGAGCAGGCTCGCGCGTAAACGTCTTCAGCAGGGCAGGCTCGACGAGCCATTCGGCGACAATGCGGTTTTTTATCGCGATGAGCTGGTTCGGGTGGCACCCGGCAGCGCCGTTTCCGCCCGCATCTCCTACGACATCGCCGAGCGCTATCGCAAACGCGCCGAGCACGAAATAGCGACCGGGCAGTTCCTGGCTGCCAGGGGTTCAATTGATGACGGCTTACGGGTGCGCCCGGATCACAAGCGTCTCAGGCGCTTGAAGGAAAACGCGCTGTCAGAGTACTCCAAAGGCTGGGCCAAAGGCATGTACGACCAGCTCAAGCGTTCGATTACCGATGTCGAAGTAGGCCCCGTACCAAGCAACGGTCCCGGGCCCGACAGCTAGCGGGATAGTCCTGCCCGGCCGGGGCCATTCTCCGACAAAAGTGCTCACTGTCTGTTCCAGCCTCTAGGACACGGCCACGCCAGCCCGACCTGGCGCGTTCGGACTCAGAAAACCGCGTCTGGTATACACAATACCAGCGAATTTCAGAGAGTTATCCACAGTGCAGTGCACAGTTCTCACGAAATACGCCGCGCCACGGTGCACCGGCATGCGCAAGTGACGCCTGTCACAAATGAAGCAGCTCGATGAAGATCAACATCGCTTTTAAATTAATGATGACGTTTTCGTCATGGAACAATAGAACCGAACGACTACTCTAATTGCATGGGGAGTTGGGGGATGTGTGTTGCGCAATCGTCTTGATCGCTATGCGATTTCGCACATATGGTGGCGGCAAGGAGCTGTAACTAAACGGAGTGTGTCGTGTAACTGCGCTTTTCGGTTGCTAAAAGAGCTGAACACGTTCGAAAATCGCTGTCCTGCTCTAGCGTAGCTGCACACAGCCCCGAGTATCCGGATATCGGGCGATATCGGGATAGCTCCGCCGCTTCAGGCCTTAGTGCGTAGGGGTACTGACAGATGACGGAGTCCACGGTCCTGGCCGGCAACGGCACGAAGTCGAAGTTCATCGAATCCCTGGGCAACTATGCCCAAACCCACAAGGCTCGCCACTGGAAAGGCACATTCGGCCAGTTTCTCGAGGATATACTTCCGCAAAACCCCGATGGGATCTGCCGCAACAGCCATCAGTACATCTGGGACATGTTGCGCTGGAAAGCGGGCCGCTCCGCCAATGGAAAGGGGAATTCCGCAATCAGCCTGTTCTCCTCCGAGCTCTACGGCGTCGATGACGCCCTGGAGCGGGTCGCCGATTACTTCAAAGCCGCCAGCGCCGGTTCCGAAGTCGGTCGGCGCCTGCTGCTGCTGCTGGGACCGCCGTCCGGTGGCAAATCCACGGTCGTCATTCTGCTCAAGCGCGGCCTCGAGGAGTACAGTCACACCGACGAGGGCGCCATCTATGCCGTAGAAGACTGCCCGGTCCACGAATCCCCTCTGCACCTCATTCCCCACAGCCTGCGCGCTGAATTTCGCGAGAACTACGGCGTCGACATCGCCGGCGAGGTGTGCCCGCACAACCGCGCACGCCTCGACGAGGAGTTCGAGGGCGATTTCATGAAAATGCCCGTGGAACGCATTTTTCTCTCCGAAGCGGCGCGCGTCGGCGTCGGCACCTACGCACCCCACGATCCGACGACCGCGGATATCGCTGATCTGGTGGGCTCTGTGGATCTCTCCAAGGTCGCGGAGATCGGCGACGAGGGCGACCCCCGCGCCTGGTCGTGGTCCGGCGCCGTGTACGCTGCCAGCCGCGGCGTGCTCGAGATGATCGAGATTCTCAAGGTCAAACGGGAGTTTCTATATCTGCTTCTGACGCTCACCCAGGAGAAAAACGTCAAAGTATCGCGCTTTCCTTTGATATATCTCGACGAAACCATACTCGCGCACACCAACATGGCGGAGTTTCGCAAGTTCCTCCAGGAGAAGGAGAACGAAGCGTTGCTCGACCGCATGGTCATCGTGCAGGTGCCCTACACGCTTTCGTTCCATGAAGAAGCGCGTATCTACAAGAAACTCATTTCCTCGGCGCGCGCGTTCCAGGAAGTACATCTGGACCCGCACGCCCTCAAGACTTCGGCCACGTTCGCAGTGCTGACACGCTTTGCCGACTCGGAGCGCGAGGATCTGGACGTTTCCAAGAAGGCGCGCCTGTTCGCCGGCGAGGATGTCGAGGGATTCTCCGAATCAGAGATCGATCGGATTCGCGCCGAGTCACCCGACGAGGGACTTGGCGGCATCAGTCCGCGCTTCATTATCAATGCGCTTTCGAATGCCATCATCAAGAGCGAGGCAAAGAGCCTCACCACCATGGAGGTGTTACTCACGCTCAAGGATGCCATCGAATCCGACGCGCGTATCGACGTCAAGCGGAAGCGCGGTTGGATTGATTTGTTGGTAACGGCCCGCAAGGATTTTTACAACCGCTGGGTCAAGGAGGACATCCACCGCGCTCTATTTGCTTCCTTCGAGGAGGAGGCAGAGGGGTTGCTGGAGAAATACCTCGACGAGGTCGAAGCGATGCTCGACAGCCGGGAGGTCAGCGACAGCATGACCGGCGAGACACGGCCGCCCGACGAACGGTTTCTGCGCTCTGTGGAAGAGAAGATCAACATCTCCGACGCCGGCAAGGAAAGCTTCCGGCAGGAGGTGGTGCGAAAGGCCATGGTCGCCTTCAAGCAGGGAGAAAAATTCAGTCTCGGCAGCCACAGCAAGCTCAAGGAAGCCGTGGAGCAGTATCTGTTCGAAGAACGGCGCGACGTGCTGCGACTGGTTACTTCCGTGACACGCCCCGATGACGACGTACAGGCGAAAATCTCGGCGGTCGAGGAGCGACTGGTGAACGAGTACGGATACGACACCCACAGCGCCAAGGAAGCCTTGAGCTACGTGACCACGCTTCTCAGCCAGGAGTAAGCGCGCGGGCAAGATAGAAGCACCATGTCATCCGATAGCCACAATCGGTCCGCAATTGTCCAGTCGACGCGCTGGTACGACCTCTTTTCGCGTGGCGCCCGTGATTGGCTGCGTCACAACGAGAAAGTTCGCGAGTCCGTAAAGGATTCCCTGCCCGAACTGATCTCGGGACCGGATGTTCTCACGCAGCCCGAGAACCGCACCGTGAAGGTGCCGATAAAATTTCTCGAGCACTATCGATTCCGTCTCTCCGACAGCGACACGCAAACGGGCGTGGGTCAGGGCGAGGGCGCCAAACCCGGCGACGTGCTGCGGCCCGCCGCCCCTGGCGGCCGTGGCGACGGTGGTGCGGGCACCGGAGAAGGCGGTGTCGAATTCGTTCTAGAGTTCAAAGTCGATGAAATCCTCGATTGGCTGTGGGAAGAGCTGGAGCTCCCCAATCTCGAGCCCAAGACCGCCGACAGCATTGAGCAGTCCGAGTACGTGCGCGAAGGCATCGATCGCCGTGGTCCACGCGCCAGGCTGGATCGCCGCAGAACGGTCAAAGAGGCGGTGAAGCGCCGCGCAATTCAGACGAACCCAATCCCCTTTACCAACGACGATCTGCGCTTTCGTCAACTGGCGCGTCGGCCGCAACCGCTCACTCAGGCGGCGGTCATATTCATCCTCGACGTCTCGTCCAGCATGGATGACGCCTCACGTCAGCTCGCCAAGTCGTTCTTTTTCTGGGCACTGCAGGGTATTCGCCGCCAACATGCGCGAATCGAAACTGCCTTCATCGGTCACACGGTAAACGCGTGGGAATTCTCAGAAGAGGAATTTTTCGCGGTCCGCGCCACCGGTGGCACCGAAGCATCCGGAGCGTTCGCCCTTTCTCTCGATGTCATTCGCGAACGATTCGACCCTTCGCAATACAACGTCTACGTTTTTTATGCCTCCGACGGCGACAACTTCGCCGCCGACAGGGAAGCTTCCCGAAAACGGCTGAAGGAGCTCTCGACCATCAGCAATTTCATGGGTTATGTGGAGACCACGCGGCGCGCCAGTGACCGCCTGAACACAGAGATGGGCCGCCTGTTCAAGGAACTTGCCGAAGGCGAAACTCCAGCCGACAGCTATGCCCTGGGCGCTCAGGAAGACATCTGGGACGCGATTCGGCGCTTTTTCACACAGCAAGCCACGCAAGAGGACTGAGGCCATGGCCGGCGCCAGTCGTTTTTACCGAAACGAGATCGAGGAGTTCGCGCAAAGCTTCGGGCTCGATTTCTATCCCGTAGAGTTCGAGGTCGTGCCGCCCAGCTTTATGACCGAAGTGGCGGTGTACGGCCTTCCGGTGCGAATGCCACACTGGTCCTTCGGTGTTCGCTACATTCACCAGCTCGTGCAGCACGAGATGGGGCACTCACGCATTTTCGAAGTTGTGTACCCCGGCGATCCCGGTCATGCGTTCCTGGCCAACAACAATTCCGACACGGACAACACGCTGGTGTGCGCCCATGTGCTCGGCCACGCCGATTTCTCGAAAAACAACGAGCTGTTCCGCCGCGTCCACAAGCAGGTAGGTACGCGCATCGTGGACATGGCCGCCAACCACGCGCGGCGCATCGAGCAGGCCATCGAGCGCCACGGTCAGGAACACGTAGAGCTCGTACTGGACGCGGCGCTGTCGCTCGAGCAGCATATCGACATCAATCAGTCGCTGAGCCGCCCTCGCTACAGCGACATGGAACAGGACGGCGGCGACCCTCTGGGCAATACATTCGTAAGGCGATTCGACACCTTGCCCGGCGCCGGCGACACGGAAGAATCTGAAGAAGAGGAACCGCCGAGTATTCCGATACCGCCCCACCCGGAACAGGATCTGCTGTGGTTCATCGCCCAGTATGCACCAGACATGGAGGACTGGGAGCGGGATATTTTTCTCGCCGTTCGCGAGGAATCATTTTATTTTTACCCAGTCTTCGCGTGCCAGATCATGAACGAAGGATGGGCGTCATACTGGCACGCCCGGTTGCTGCGCGAGGCGTCCTTTCTGCCCCACGACCTTTACCTGGACGCCATGAAGACGCATTCCGATGTCGTTCGTCCCACCGCGGGCGACAAGCAGATCGCCCTCAATATCAATCCTTACCACCTGGGGTTCTCGATCTGGGATCGCTTCATCGAGGCCCACGGCATCGAGCAAGCCAGAGCAATCATGAAGTCAGAAGACGACTTCGGCTTCGTGCGCAACCATCTGGACGCCGATCTCGCCGATGAGCTCAATATTTTCGTTTACGACGCCAAGAAAAATGGTGAGATCAAAGTTACCGACAACGAGATTCATCACCTGCACGAAGCCATTCTGAGCCCAAAATTCAATTTCGGTGCGCCAAGAGTATGTGTTACGGAGGTGGGCATCGACGGCTCGCTGGAGCTGGTGCACGAGCACGGCATAGACGGACGCGGTCTCGATACGGAGCGTGGCCAGAAGGTCATCGACTACATCCACCGCGTGTGGCGGCGGCCGGTGACCATGCACACCCTGGACGCGAGTGGCAAGAACACCACGCTGGAAACAGGAAAAGCCGCCGCCTGATCCCCCTCGCCTGCCCTGCTGGGAAGCCCTGCAGCTGACCCTCGGGCTGCTGATTCCACCGCTGATCGCCATTCACGTCATCGGCACGCGGCTGACTCAGTCGCTGCTCGGCTTCGATGATGGCCGGATTGATGGCCGGATTGATGGCCGTGGATACGCGACGTGACGGAATTTCCGACAAACCGATCGTATAATCAACGGGTTTTTCTCCACTACTCCCCGAGTCAACCGTCCGACGGTTGCCCGAAGGTGCGAGCCCCCTGCGGGAGTAGACCCCCTGCGAGGGCATGCGTGCTCGCGAACTGACGCTCTAACACATGGATCGGAACCCATGACGGAATCTCGAACCCCACGCCTTCGCGTGATTGTGGGCACCCTCGCGGTGCTTCTGCTCGGCGCCTGCAGCGATGCCACCGAGCCTGCTCCTGGAAAGTCGCAGAGCGCGCTCGAGCGGGAGCTGCAGCGCACACACCGACATCTGGAACAATCGCGCCTGGCTCTGGGCGCTGCCGAGCGACGGTTACTCGCCCTGGGCGAAGAACAGACCCGGGATCGTGGCCGTATCACCAATCTGACGGCGAGTTCTGCTGATCTCGAACGGCGAAATCGCGAGCTGGGACAACAGCTCGCCCGGGCGCGGGAACAGCTTGCGCAAAGCGCCGGCCTGCAAAAATCGCTTCGCCAGCAGCGTGACCAGAACGCACACCGCTTACGCGCGCTCAGCAGCGAGAATCGGGAAATGGGCACCAGGCTTGCCAGCACCCAGGGCGAGATCCGCCGGCTCCAGGCGCGGCAATCTCCCGACCGACGCCAGGCTACCGATCTGTACCATCGCGACGCCGTTGCCACCCGTGAGCTCGGTGAGCTCCGGCGCTATAACGGCTTCCTGCTCCAGGAGCGCAGCAATTTGCAGATCTGGTTGCAGAAAGCGAACGCAACGCGGAAAAGGCAGCGGGATGCGCTGCGCTTATCGCAGCAGGAAGCGGATCGCGACAAAGCCGGCGCCCAGGCCGCGAAACAGAGACTGCGTATGGAACTCGACGAAGCGAATCGGGCGTTGGCGGTTCTCCAGACATCCCGGGACGCGCTGACGGAGGAGACCCAAGCGCTGCGAACCGCCGTGACGCAGGCGACCGAGGCCGAACGCAACCGCAGCGAGGAACTGGAAAAAGCCCTCATCGACGCCAAAACTCTGTCCGACGCCCACGACCGCTTGGCGGCCGATTTGCAGAATAGCCGGAGCGCGCTCGAAAGACAGCCGGCGCAACCGGGTGACGCGAGCGGCGACGCGAACGCGCTTCGCGCGGAGCTCGAGCAGGCGACCGGCACGATCGCGAACTTACGGACTGCCAAGGATTATCTGGTGGAGAAGATCGAGGCTTGCGCGCTGCAGCAGCAATCGTCGCGTGCCGAACTCGACGAGCAGGCGAGGCATCTTGCCCTGCTGGGCAGGCTGCTGCGGAGCAGGAGCGAGACCGAATCCCGGCAGCAAAGCCATGACCGATTCCTGCCAACAAGCTGGCAGCCGGGGCCGAGCATCGGAATTGCAAGGCAGTCTCGCTTGATCCCGGTTGCCACACAGACCGATGAGCAGCCGAAAGGCACGCGGCATGAAAAGGAGCTCGACCAGGCCAGGCAGAAGGTGAAGAAGCTGGAGCAGGAGAAGGAGGAGTTGGCGAAATCGCTCCTGGACCTGGAGACCGAGTGCGCGGCGGTCAAGGATCAGGTACAGACGCTGACCTGGGCCAACGAAGTGCTCGTCAAGGAGCTCGAGGCCGCCTACCAGTCCCGGGAAACCGGAGCTCCGGGGCTGCTTCCCGAGGGCAGTCGCGGCATTTATGTGCTGCGGGATGGAGAGTCGCTTTCCCGGGTTGCGAAAGCCTTCTATGGCGACGCCGGACGCTGGCGGGATCTGGTCGAGGCGAACAAAGACAAGATCCCCGATCCCGACATGGTCAAGCCGGGCACGATTATCGTGATTCCCGAGTAACGCGCCCAGCCTGGCCGGGCTGGAAGATGCCGCCACGGCGCTGACCGGCGCCGATATTGCGCCACAGCACCTCGTGGCCTTCCGGCAGGGCGCGGCTGTCCGGTGTGCTGAGCCACAGGCGATAAAGCAGACGCTTGTAGTCCGGACGCGGATCGTCCTCGAATTGCGAACGCGCATGGTAGGTGACGTGGCTGTTCAGGAACTGGATATCACCGGGCTCCAGCACCATTTCCATGCACAGCTCCTCGGCAATCTCGTGAAGCAAGTCCATCGCCTGCCACTGCTCTGCGTCCATCGTCGGCACGTGGTCGAGCATCTGTGCCGATTCGATGTAGGTGCGTGAGTAGTGGCTGGTGAACTTACCGTCACGCACGCCGAATATGGGCAGCGCGTAGGCGGCGGCGTTGGATCCCGCCTCCTCACCGAAACGCGAGCGATAGTAGGGCGCGAACAGGTGCTCCACCAAATCCGGGCGGCGGCGCAGCATCTCGTTGTACACGGCGACGGAGCTGGCAATACGGCTCACGCCTCCCGAGCGCGCCTGGCGCACGCACAGCAGAGCCACCACGTCGCAGCGGTCGGTGTGAAAACGCAGCAGGCGGCTGGACATGGCCCGGGCTCTGGACGACAGGAAAGTGCCGCCCTGATCGTCTGTTTCGACCTCGCCGTAACGTGCTCCCACGTCCGGCCCCTCGTCGCAGATGGCCCGCATCAGCTCACCCTCGGTGTTCTGGTAGACGGGTGTGCCCAGGTGGCTACCGATACCAAACCAGAGTGTGCGCAGCGCTTCCGGGTCGTAGGCGTCCACCGGCAGGCCCGTGAGCTTCGCGATACCGCAGCCTTCTTCCAAGCTCGTGGCCATGGCGGCAAGGCGGTGGCCGAGGGTCGCTAAGGGAAAATCGCTCTGCTCCACGGGGCCCGGGGGGCCGCCCCGGGCACAGAGCCCGGCAAGCGCGGCATCCAGCTCCGACAGCTCAAGCGGCGTCAGGGCGTGCACCCAGGATTCGCTGCTTTTCAGGCTGTCGCCGTGCCAGGCCCAGGGACCCGGAAGGGGCTGACGGTTCATGGGGTTGGATCCCACCGTGGAGGCCGTAGGCCGTGGCGAGATGATATATCGGCGCCCCGTCCAGTGCGAGATGCGGCCGATGACGCCTGCCCGGCCACCGGGACCAGCCCGGCTCCGGGGCCCGTCAAATCCTTGACGCTCCCGCCCCAAATGTGAACCGTGTCATAAAGAAGACAATTCCCACACCATTGGTCGCCCCTCAGGGGCCGTCCATCTTCTATATTGTTCCACGGAACCCCCTGAATTCATGGGGTTTATTGCCTTAGCGCGCGCTTTACGACGGGGTTCTCATATCGAGTGTGCAGTAGCCCACAGTTCCGCCCGAGCGGGTATGGCATGCTCTCCAAAGAACGCCATTATTGGCCGATAAACAGATCGACGGCTGTAAAAGTACCGTCGAATCAACGGCTACGGCCATATAGCTAGAGACCCACGAGGGTTTGGACGAAACCGAGGCAGAGACGATTAACGATTAACGGGTAGACCCCATGGCGCGAAAGAGCACATTACTGTGGCGCGGCGGAGTACTGGGAATGATCCTGGCGGTCATCCCGGTGGCGGTCTTCACCTACGATCGCTACAACGCCGTGGACTCCGATGCCATGCTGGACGTCTCGGTATCCATCAAGACCATCTCCCACGTACGCATCGACAAGGTAGGCGACTCCGTCTGGGAGTCTGGCTCCGGTTCCGGCTATCTGGTCTCGGCCAAAGATTGCGAGATCTGGACCAACCACCACGTCATCGCGGACGCCGCCGTTATCGAGGTCTTTCCGCGGGGATGGAACCGGGCTTCCGGGATTCCGGCCCAGGTCGTCAACTCGACGCCGCGCTCCGATGTCGCGGTGCTGCGGATGAAGCAGTGCGATGGCATCCCCGAAGCGCGCCTGGGGGACTCCAGCCAGATGGCCGCCGGCGATGAGACCTACGCGGTCGGTAACCCCCTCGGTCGCAACCCGGACTCCATCAGCCGGGGGATCATCTCCCATACAGAGCGATTCGCGACCGGGCTGACCCCCTACCTGCAGACCGATGCCGCCATCAACCCGGGGAACTCCGGGGGCGCGCTGTTCAATCACGCGGGCGAGGTCATCGGCATGAACACCGCCATCGCGTCCACCAAGGACGGGGCGAACGTCGGCATCGGCTACGCCGTGCCCATCAACCTGGTCAAGAGGGTCGCGGCGGAGCTTCACGACGGTCCGCCGAGCTGGGGTGACGCGGGCCTGTCCTCCATCATCAGCAGCCTGACCCCGGACGAGGCGGAAATATTCAAGGTGCCGGACGGCCACGCGGCCATCATCGTCACCAAGGACGCCACGCAGGGCCCGGGCTCCGGCAAGCTGAAAGCCCGCGACGTCATCTACAAGATCGACGGCGTGGGTGTCACGGCCGCGGACCAGGCGATGCGCACCATCGCCAGCTACGAGAAAGGCGACACGATCGTTTTCGAGATCATGCGCAACGGCGAGTCCCAGACCGTCGACATCACCCTGGACGAGGGCTGGGAGGCCGACGAGGAGCAGGTTGCGGAATACTATCAGGGCCACCTCGGCATGACGCTCGAGATGTGGACCGACGAGGAAAGCGACAGAGGGAAATTCGACAGCCCCGTCATCGCCAAGGTTCAGAGTCTGGGCCCGGCACACAAGGCGCATATTTCCAGCTCGCAGAAGAACGTCGGCTTCCGCGGACCGTTCATGGTTTCCTTTCAGCTGGACGTGAAAACCATCACCGGCGCTGTCTACGACGGCGAGTACTTTCCGGTTTCCACTCCCGACGAGATGGACGAGCTCGCTCAAAAAGCCTACAAGGAAACGTCGCCGCTGCTGCTGGAGATTCAGGTCTGGGCGCGCAAGAATCCCATGGATCTGGATGCCTCGCTGGACCATCTGGGCACCGCCTTCTACAAGGTCCTTCCCACAGCGACCACGGCAGCGATGCCGGCTACCGAAGGCGAGATCTTCGACTTCGAATCAGCGGACGTCGAGTCGGAGCACCCCGGCGAAACCCAGGCCGGCCACTCGTTCCATCCCGCCAGCGCACTTTAAAACCCCTAGCTGCCCCTCCTGTAGGAGCAAGCTCGCTCCTACAGTCCTGATCAGGCAGAAGATCCTGCCGCCCGGCACGGCCAAATCGACTCGCATTCGCTGGTTTGCAGCTACACTCTAGAGCGAGGCGGGGCACGATTTGCTATCAGCCTCACATTTTCCCGACGCAACATCACCGTCTATCTGAAGATGCGAAGACTAGCACTATGTTTGGGCGGCGGAATGCTGCTCGTGGCCTCGTCGGTACTCGCCCAGTCGGGTTACGACAAAGGCGCTTCCGCCTACAAACGCGGCGATTTCGAAACCGCCCTGGCGGTGTTCCGGCCGCTGGCCGAGAACGGCGACGCGAAAGCCCAATCTATTCTCGGATTGATGTACAGCTACGGGGAAGGCGTTCCCGTGGATTACCGGGAAGCCGCGCGCTGGTATCGACGTGCGGCGGAGCAGAGCTCCAGCGTCGCCCAGTACAACCTGGGGATGTTCTATCTCGAAGGCAAAGGCGTCTCACAGAACACCGATGAGGCCATCAAGTGGCTGGCAAAGTCCGCCGACGGCGGCCACTTCCGCGCCAGAAGCGAGCTCGCGAGGCTGGACGCCGGCTCTTATTCGGATCTGGCGTCGCCCCCCGGCGACTCCCTCGAGGCGCCGCCAACCATGACGGCGGCGGAAGCCGCACCGCGTTCGGTAGTGCTGAGAAAGCCGCAACCTGCAGTGCCCGAACCCAAGACCGCGCCGAAACCAACCGGCTCTGCGGCCACGGCGATAACAGTCAGCGCAACGGCGACGCCGGCCAAGAGGAACGACCAGACGAACGACCACACCAAGGCCAACAACCACGCGAACAACAATGCCCCTGCGGCGCAACCGGCCACGAACAACAATCGTGTGTACCGCGTGCAACTCGCCTCCTCGCGCTCCGAGGAATACATCCGCAGGGACTGGTCCAGCTACCAGCAGCGCTACAGCGATATATTCGATGGCCTGGATGCCAGCGTGGAACGCGCCGAGATCGGTGAGGAAAAGACGGTCTGGTACCGCCTGCGGGTAGGACCGTTCGCCAGCGCGGCATCTGCCAAAGAGCTGTGCGCGACGCTGGCCGCGAGAAACATCAAGACCGGCTGCCTGCCGTTACGCACCACGCGTTAGCCATCCTTCTTCCTCTCACCTGTCAGTGTTGTAGGTTTGGCTTCGCTTTGCGATGCTCAACCTGCATCTCTAACATATTGATTTCATGACGTTTTCCTCAGTTAGGGGCCCCCGAATACCCTGCCTGAGCGAACGCCCGCCAGGGGCCTTCTCAGGGCGTCTGAGACCCCTCGTCAGGGACCCCTCGAGGTCAGGCGGCGCGGTTATCCGAAAGCCCCTGGCTCCACTGCTCGACGCGGTTTCTTCCTTGCTCCTTGGCCTGATAGAGAGCCTTGTCGGCTTGATCGACTAGCACCCCCGACGAGGTAGCGCCCTGCTCGATGGCCGATACTCCAAGGCTGGCGGTAACGGTCAGGGCAGTCGTTGTTTCGATGCCCATGGTCGCATAGGCCTCGATGGTGGCGCGCACCTCCTGGGCAATCTCGATGGTCTTCTCGAGCCCAGTGCCGGGTAACAGCACACAGAACTCCTCACCGCCGTAGCGACAGATAATGGTCTTGTTTCCGAATTTGGAGTCCAGCAGCTTGGAAACCATCTTCAGAACCTTGTCGCCGATGCCGTGGCCATGCTCGTCGTTGATCTTCTTGAAGTGGTCGATATCCACCATCACACAGCCCAGCGGGTTCTTCTCACTCTGCGCCAGTATGAAGGCCTTCTCCGTGCGCTCGAAGAACGCGCGGCGATTGAGACAATTGGTCATCGGATCGCGGGTCGCGAGACGCTTGAGCTCCGAGTTCTGCTTGTTCACCTCATCCTGTGACTTGCGCAGCTTGTCCATCATTTCCAGAAGCACGCCGTTGGCTTCCTGCAATGCAGTTTCGTCGTTGAAGGTCGCCATAGCGCCGCGCAGATTGAGATTTCCGTCCAGAATCGGCGAGCTATTGGCGGCGAACACCAGCACATTGTCGTCGTCCAGCTTGAGCGAAAGCGGAAAGTCGACTTGTGCCTTGCCATCTTTGATGGCTGTAGCCCAGGGGAGCTCTTTGATGGCATCGTTGGATCCCGGTGATCGCCAGTTGAGTGCCGACAGGGGATTACCAAGCAGTACATCGGGTTCGACGCCGAGCTTGTCCGCGAACGAGAGATTAGCGAGGACGATATTGTCCTTCGTATCTGTCAACACAACGCCCTCGGCGAGAAGATCCAGCGTGGACTTCACTTTGTCGGGAATTACGGCCCTCGGGTCGAGATGCGTGAGGGTTCTCTTCATGAAGAAGAAGTAACCGAAATAAGCGGACGCGGTAATGAACAGGAGAAATCGAATCAGCGGATTCGTTGTCAGGAACGGAATAGACGACTCTCGCTCAGGCGCGAAGCTCACCTCTACGGTGCCCCACTCGCGACCATCCACCATCAGCGGCACATCGGCATGAGTCAGCGTCGTGACGCCAGCACCAGGACTCTGCCAGTGCTCCTGGTGCTCACCGGCCGCAGTGAGTATCTTCCCATCGCGACCGCGCAGGGCCGTCGATAGGACGTCGCGATTGCGCTCCACCAGCGCCTCCATGGCCTTGCCGATGGTTGCCGTATCATCTATCTCAGCCAGCGGCGAGAATTGCATTGCCAGCGTTTTGCCGATCTTCTCCCGTTGTCTCAGATCGACGCCGGACTGATCGCCGGTAAGCTGCAGTACGTAGTCTCCCGCGAGCACGAGTATGAGTGTCACGCTTACGAGACCCAGCGTTATTCGTATTAGAGGATTGATTCTGAACATTGGACTATCTCTGCGACTCTACTCGTCCTCGGTTGAATCCATGGGATTGAACAGGCGCCCGCCGAAAGCACGAAGCTCGAACCCTTGAATGCCGCCTGCATCGAGTTGTTCTGCACGCCCTTTATATCCATATATAACGGCACATTCCGTGGCCGATAGGGCATTCGAATGCTGCGCGACTGTGGATTACGTCTCAGTTTCAATCGAAAAACAGGACAACCCGCCGAGTGGGCCAAAGACGGCCGGAAGCCACTGAAATTCCGCGGGTTGTGGCGTCAAATCGCGGGGATTCCGGAGAAGAAAAAATGAACCGAACGTGTAATCGCGGCCACCGCGAGAAGGCTTGGGGCCGTTCTACGGACAGGAATTTAACTTTTCCCGGCCTCAGGCCGCCTTGTGGTCCCGGACCTGGTCCCAGCGCGAGACCTTGTTGCGCCCGGATTGCTTGGACTGATACAGGGCCTTGTCGGCCTGGTTGATGAGCTCAGCGATGCTCTTCGCTCCCTGGCTCAACGAAGACACGCCGAAGCTCGAGGTCACCTCGGTCGGCGTCTTCGTCTTCAGCTGCCCGCCAACAGCCTTGGCAATGGCTGCCCTCGCCTGCTCCGCCACCTCGGCGGCCTTGGCGAACTCGGCTCCTGGCATCAAGATACAGAACTCCTCACCGCCGTATCGGCAGACGAGATCGGTCTTCCTGAAGCTCGAGGTCAGGAGCTTGGCTACCGCCTCGATGACCTGATCACCCACTGCGTGTCCAAATTTGTCGTTGATGGACTTGAAGTGATCGATGTCGCTCATGATGCAGGTAAGTGTCTGGCTCTCGGCGACGGACTTGGCCCAGGCCAGATCCGCCTGCTCGAAAAAGGACCGGCGGTTGAGACAATTCGTAAGTGGATCCTGGGTGGCGAGTCGCTGCAGCTCCGCGTTCTGCACTTTCGACTGCTCCTGGCTGTTTTTCAGCTTGTCCATCATGTCGACGAGAACCGAGTTTGCCTGTTGCAAAGCTGTCTGATCGTTGAACGTGGCCATGGCGCCGCGCATCTTCTTGGTATCGTCCATGATCGGCGAGCTGTTGATTGAGAAATCCCGTTTTTCGTTGGCTTCCGTCGTCAGCGATAACAGGCGATCAGTTTGAGTATCACCTTCCTTGATCGCCTTTACCCAGGGAAGGTTCTTCGCTTTTGCTCTCTTCGCCTTCACGTCACTGGAATGCCAGGCCATTTTCGACAATGATTGTCCCAACAAACTGTCGACGTCCTTGCCGACCTTCGAGGCAAAGGCCAGATTCGCCAACACGATATCGTGCTTTTGATCCACCATCACGACACCTTCGGCCAGCAAGTCCAGAGCCGAGCGCACCCGGTCTGGGATCACTGCCTTGGGGTCCAGGTGTTTCAAACTCTTCTTCATGAAAAACATGTAGCCCATGAAGCCGGCAAGCGCGAGAAACAACAGAAATCGAACCAGCGGATCTTCCAATAGCCCTGAAAAGCCGAGGGCCGTCCTCGCGAAGCTCACTTCGAGCGTGCCCCACTGATCGTCACCGGAGAAGATAGGCACCTGCGCGTGAGTCGGCGTGGAATTGTTGCCACCGGGAGACTCCCAATGCTTCACATGATCACCAGCGGCGGCCAGGATCTCACCATCGATATCGACCAGCGCGGTCGACATCACGTCCGAGTTACCTACCACAAGAGCTTCCATGGACTTGCGGATTGTGTTGATTTCACCCGCCTCCGCGAGCTCGGAGAATTGGACGGCGAGGGTTTCGCAGATCTTCTTGCGTTGGTCCAGAAGCGAACGACGTTCGTCGCTCGTCAACCCGAGCACCATGTCACCGACGAGGACCATGCACAACGTCAGACATACAAGGCCCAGACTCATCCTCACGAATGGGTTGATGCTGGGCCTTTTGAACTTGAACCCTTTCAGCTTCAGCTTTTTCACCGTACTGACTCTCGCGTATTACTCTTTGCCGGGATCCGGCGTCGAACCGCCACCGCTGATGGGATCCCTCTATAGGCGGCCACGATCAGGTCATTAAGTTGTATCGTCACAATCGCGGTACCACTCAACCCATAAAAGTAACGTCATTCCTAGACGTGCCATGCGCACGATCAGAAGCCCGACGGAC
>Ga0255058_10000017_pt1 | contig 101793 bp, 84 predicted proteins | sample Cases_109_9_MG_FD_188637 | JGI IMG/M metagenome (GOLD analysis project Ga0255058, IMG submission 188637) | Seawater microbial communities from Amundsen Gulf, Northwest Territories, Canada - Cases_109_9 | ecosystem: Environmental > Aquatic > Marine > Gulf | place: Canada: Northwest Territories...
TTAGCGGCCCCGGTTCTTCGGCATGGCGCCGGTGACCGGGGCCGTTTCACATCCTGATCTGACAGCGATCAGCGATCAGCGGCGAGCTCCGAGGCTCTCCAGCAGCTCCGACACCTCCCTCTCGATTCGATCGCGGACCTGCCTGAACTCCGGAAGCGGCATCTCCTTGGGGTCGGGGATCTCCCAGTCCTCACGGCGCCGGGCCGGAACGAACGGACAGTCATCTCCGCAGCCCATAGACACGACGACGTCGAACGATCCCGCCGGCACCTCACCCACGGCCTTCGACCGATGGGCGCTCAGATCGTAACCAACCTCGGCCATGACGCGGATCGCCGTCGGGTTGACCACGCCGGAGGGCCGCGAACCGGCGCTGAACGCTTCGGTGCCCTGAGCGCCCTGCGCGCGGGCGAACGCCTCGGCCATCTGGCTGCGGCAGGAGTTCGCGAAACAGATAAACAACAGCCGGATCGGCCCGCCCTCCGCGGCGATGTCTTCCGTCACCTGGTTTCCCCGCTCCTCGAGTTGCCTGGGTTGGCGCCGATGCTTCCAGCGGGAGCCGTCAAGCTCTAGCTTCTAGATGCGCAAGCGTCCAGGTCCAACCACCCAATCTGCCCGGGTATCGGTATATGCTGCTTATCAAGCAGATCGTCCAGCTGGGAGCTGTTGTACTCGTCTTCGCCGCGACGTTCTACTTCCTGCTTCCCAAGACCAGGATCTATCCGAGCTCCTGGACGCCGCCGGCGGCCCCCGCCTACGAAGGAGCCTACGCACCGAACGATCACCTGGCTTCGATCGAACGGCTGGGATCCGGTGCCGGGATCGGGCCCGAGGACGTGGCGGTGGATGGCCGCGGACGGATCTACGGCGGCATGAGCGACGGCCGCATCGTGAGGACAAACCCCGACGGCAGCGGAGAGGAGGATTTCGCCGACACGGTGGGAAGACCGCTGGGCATGGATTTCGACAACGCCGGCAACCTCATCGTCGCCGACGCGTACCAGGGCCTCCTGTCGATCCCGCCGGACGGAACGATCCGCCGCCTGGCCAGGGGACACGGCGGGCGGCCGTTTCGCCTCACGGACGACGTCGACGTGGCGCCCGACGGAACGATTTACTTCACCGACGCTTCGGACCGGTTCTACCTGAAGGACTACGTTCTCGACCTTTTGGAGCACCAGCCCAACGGCCGCCTTCTCTCCTACGATCCCCGCACGGACAGCGTCACGGCGGTTCTGTACCCGCTCTACTTCGCCAACGGCGTGGCGGTGAGCCCGAAGGGTGATTTCGTGCTCGTCGTCGAGACCGGACGCTACCGCGTCATGCGCCACTGGCTCAAGGGCCCACGCCGGGGCGAAAGCGAGATCTTCATCGATAACCTCCCGGGCTTTCCCGATGGGATCTCGTCGGATGGCCGGGGCACCTACTGGTTGGCGCTGTTATCGCCGCGGAACCGAACCATCGACTACCTCCTCCCCCTACCGACGGCCCGGAGGCTGCTGGCGCGTCTGCCGCGCAAGTTGCAGCCCGCGCCCAAGCGTTATTCGTTCGTCCTCGGGCTCGACGGCGACGGGAACGTGGTCCACAACCTCCAGGATCCGGATGGCGGCTTCGCGCAGATCTCGAGCGTAGAGCGCTACGGCGACGACCTCTATTTCGGGAGCCTCGCCGAGAACGCCATTGGGCGGCTTCCGGCTCCGTAACCCCTCTCCAACCCCCTCCCGCGGTAGCCTGTCTCGCGGGAGCCCTTGAGTCGAGGGCGAAACCCTGCCATAACAGTGGGCCACCTGCCACGACCGTGGCGCTTTCAGAACGAGAGGAGCGGTTGAAAGAGGAACGCGCCGTGCGGCTCCGCGAGTACGGACTGACGATCGGGACCATGGGCTCGAACGCGGCCCAGACCCTCATCATCGCCCTGCTTCCCGTGCTCCTAAGTCGATATACCTCCTCAGCCGCCCTGATCGGTGCGGTGATCGGCGCCGAGGGATTGTTGGCGATCCTGGTACCGTACTGGATCGGCTACATGAGCGACCATCTCCCGAACGCCCTGGCCCGCCGGTTCGGGAGGCGCGCACTCTTCCTGTGGATATCCGCGCCGCTGATGACGGCCACGCTCGTGGCCGTGCCGTTCATCGAGGGGTTTTGGCCGCTGGCTGCGGCAGGGATTCTCTTCTTCGCCGCGCTTCAGGGATTCGTCACTCCGCTTTGGGCACTGCTGATCGACGCCGTCCCGGACGAGCGCCGCGCGAGAGTCCAGGGAGTCCGCGGCGCCTTCCAGGCTCTGGGGCTCGCTTTCGGGCTGATCGTGGGCGGGATCCTGTTCGAGCTCTGGGAGCCGCTGCCGTTCGTGGTGGCCGGCTTTGTCCTGCTCCTTTCGACCTGGTTCACGGTGCTCTCCGTTCCGAGCGACCGGGGCCATGAGCAACCGACGCACGCCGAAAAAAAGAAGGGGCCTGTTTGGAGAAGTCTCCTCAAACGAAGCGAGATCCGCTGGTTCCTGATCGCCAACGGGCTGTGGAACGGGGCGATCGATGGGATCCGGCCCTACATCTTTCTCTACGCCGGGGCCGTGTTCGGCATCTCGGTGGGTGGCACGTCCGGGCTCCTCGTCTTCCTGCTCCTGGGCGTAGGCATCGGCGCCGTGGCGGTGGGCCGGTTGAGCGACGTCATCGGCCGGGCCCGGCTACTGGGGATCTCCGCCAGCCTGTGCGGCATCGCGATGCTCGTGGCGTATTTCCCGCGTACCTCCTCCGGCATCGTCTGGCTGCTGGCCGCCTCGGGCCTGGCCGCCGCTTCCTTCATCGCCCTGCCGTTCCCCATCTTCGCGAAGCTCGCGGGCGACGAGGCGCCGGCCAGGCAGACCGCGCTCTTCATCGTCTCGGTCGGTATCTCGCGGGTCGTGGCCCCCATCGTCGTCGGAGTCGTGATCGATTTCGGCGCACGATTCGATCCCGAGCTCAGGGGCTATCCCCTCATGTGGGTCGCCGCGGGTGCGATGGCCCTGCTCAGCGTGCCAGCACTCTTCAAGGCCGTTTCGGCAGCCCGCGCACCTTAGGCAGCTCCGGCAGGCCGATCGGGCGTCTCGCCTGCACCCGCGCAGCCAGCCCGAGGACCGCAGCTTCCCCGAAGGGGCGTGCCACGATCTGAAGGCCGACCGGAAGCCCATCGGGATCCAGCCCGGCCGGCACCGACACCGCCGGGAGCCCGGAGAGGCTCAAGAGGAACGTGGGGGCTATCCAGTCGATGTAGCTCGTCATCTCCCGGCCACCGATGCTGCTGGGGTAATTCTCCTCTACCGGGAAGGGCGGCACGGCGACACAGGGCGTGAGCAGGGCATCGAATTGCTCGAAGAACTCCCCCATCCGCTCCCACAACCGGGAACGGGCGCGCTCGGCGGCTCCGAGCCGCTCGGGTGAACCCTCGAGGCCGGCACGGATGTTACCGGCCAGGTTCTCGCCCAGCAGATCGAGCCGATCCAGCAGTGCGTGGTGATGGGCCACCATCCAGTAGCCCCGCAGCGTCAGGAACGCCTCGCGGGCGAACGAGAGGTCCAACTCGACCTCCTCCACGCTCACCCCCTCGTCGCTCAGGTCGAACGCGGCGGCCCTGCAAGTCCCCTCGACCCGCTCGTCCACTCCGATCGCCGCGATGTCGGGACAGTAGGCGAGCCGGAGTGCCGCGGGGCCCGCGGCCATGCGGCTCACGGCGTCGACCAGCCCCGCCGCCGAACCGGGCTGGTTGATGGGCGTGTGCGGGCTCGGTCCGCCCACCCCTTCCATCATCAGAGCCACGTCCTCTGCCGTGCGAGCCATGCCTCCGGTGACCTGAAGAGTGTCCCACAGGTAGTGGCTGGGGTAGGTGGGCAGGAAGCCGATCGACGGCCGCAGGCCGACGACCCCACAAAAGGCCGCGGGCACGCGAAGCGAGCCGCCCAGGTCCGTACCCTCCGCCAGTGCCACCATGCCGCTTGCCAGGGCGGCCGCTCCACCACCTGTGGAGCCGCCCGCGCTGAGGTCGGGATTCCAGGGGTTTCGCGTCGGCCCGAAGACCGGGTTGAAGGTGTTCGCCCCGGTGGCGAACTCGGGGGTGTTGGTCTTGCCCAGAACGATCGCGCCGGCCCGCTTGAGCCGGCTGACGACAAGGGCGTCAGCCTCGGCGATGTGGTCGGCGAAGAGCGGCGAGCCATACGTCGTGCGCATCCCCGCAACGGGCGTCACGTCCTTGATGCCCACGGGAAGGCCGCAGAGAGGACCCGCCGGCTCCCCTCGAGCCAGGGACGCCTCGGCATCGCGGGCCTCGTCCAGGGCCTTTTCGTTCAGGGTCACGACGGCGTTCAGCCGCTCCCCGTGCGCCTCGACCCGGTCGAGGCATGCCTGAACCAGCTCGACCGGCGAGATCTCCCGCCGGTCGATCCTCCTTCTCAGCTCGCACGCCGACAGATCGGCAACCTCGAGAGCCGCCGTCTTTACCCCCAGCGCGGCTGTTCGTCCAGGTCGAGGCCGAGGTGTGCCTTGGCCATGATCTCCCTGGTCAGGTGGGCGTTGGCGGGGTGGAGGCGGCCCAGGCGCGCGTCGCGAAACAGTCGCTCGAGATTCGAGGCCGGGAAGATCCCGAACCCTCCCGTCACCTCGAAGGCTTTGTCGACGACGTTCCAGGCGCTCTCGACGGCGCAGTACTTGGCCGCCACGATCCGCGGACCCCAGGCCGGCCCGTAGTCGACTCCGTCCGCGTACTCCTGCGCGACCACGTCCAGGTGAGGGGCGATGCGCTCCAGCTCGAGCGCCATCTCCGCGACGTCGTGCTGCGCCTCGGCATGGTGGACCATGCCGCGCGGCACCGCCAGGGAGGCCTTCCCCTTGAGCTGGGCGACGACGATGTCGAAGACCCGCTGCGCCAGGCCAAGGTAGATGTTGCCGAAGGCGATCAGCGCCCAGCCGAAGATCCCGAGCACGAAGAGATCCATGCCGGCGAAGCCGGTAGGAACCACGCGCGCTATGTGCTCGTCCGGCACGAATACCCCATCCAGGATCGTGTCGTCGGAGCGTGTGGCCCGCATGCCGAGCACTCCATCCCAGGTCGATTTGTACGACGCCCCTTCCGTGTCACGGGGGACAAAGGCGTGGACGACCTTCGGGCCGTCGGCCGCGTCCGTGTCCATCCCGTGCATCCCCAGCCAGGTCCAGGCCGGCCCCATGCTGCCGAAGGACTTGCGGCCCGTGAACCGGTAGCCGCCCTCGACCCGCTCGGCCTTGGTGCTGGAGTAGAGCACGGGGACATCGTTCCCCGTTTCCGCGTGACCGGCCGCATAGATCTCACCCTCCGCGGCCCCTTTCAGCAGCCACTCGAGCGAGGTGTCGCCTGACCGCCAGATGTCCGCGATCAGGCCGGTCCAGTAGAGGTGCATGTTGCTGGCAAGCGCAGTGGCGGGCGCGTAATAGGCCAGGCGGCGCTGCTCCTGGCAGACTTGGGCCAGGTTCATGCCCAGGCCGCCCAGCTCCGTCGGGACGGCCATGAGGTAGTAGCCGGCTTCCTTGAGCTCATCGAAATCTTCCTGGAAAAAGCGGTTCTCCTGATCGTAGCCGGGAGCGCGCTCCCAGAACCGCTCCAACATGTCGTCGGTGAGGACACTACTGGCGGGCGTACTAACCACCAGGGGCATCGATCCTCCTTGCATTGGGTTGCGCGTGGCGGGACCGCGGGCGACGGGTCGGCCGCTCGGGTCCGGGGTTATGACAACTCGTAACATATATCCATAAGTGCGCGAGCCCGCGATCTCGGCGGACACCGCCCCCGTTCACTCTTCCACGAAGGCGATCACGCGGCAGAACGCCGCCTCGCCTCCCTTGAACTTCCACGGAAACACGCCGATCGTCAGGCGGCGGTTCTGGAGCTCCGGCGCGCCGATCTCGCCGCCGAGGTTCTCCGCGTGCATGCATTCGTGCGTGAAGAGAGCGTTGTGGGTCAGCTGGTAGTGCTCCTCCGGGAACAGCTCGTCGAGCTTTTCCATCCCTCCGAACTTGCGCTCGCAGAAGGCCCGGACCCGGTCGCAGTGGCCGAACGTGCCCTTCCCGAGGAAGCGTCCTATGGGAAGGTTCATCGGATGGTCCGTCGAGACGGCGTCGACCGACCAGATCTTGATCTCCTTCTCGATCAGCCAGGGGACCATATCGGGGTGGGCGCCCGGATGAAGGAGGATGTAGCGCTCTTCGTTGGGCGTCTCCCCGAACTGGGCGAAGCGGTGCCAGCCCGTGTGCAGCACGAGGAGATCGCCGTCTCTGACCTCGACCCGCTCCTCGATCATCTTGGGCGTGTATGCCCCACAATCGTCCATCTCGTCGCTCAGATCCACGATGACCCCGGGCCCGTAGAGCCACTCGAGCGGGATCTGGTCGATCGTCATCCCGTCGGTCACGAAATGCCTCGGCGAATCGAGGTGGGTGCCGATGTGGTTCGACGTCATGATGTACTGCGCGTTCACGCCGTGCTCTGACTTCCGCTTTATGTACTTGACCTCGAAAGGCGGATAGTAGGGCCAGAAGGGAACGTCCGCGTTCAGCGGCTGCGACAGGTCGTACAGCTTCATTCTTCCTCCTGTATATCGTTACATGAATGGTTGTTACTTGTTCACACCTGAAGTTACATCGTCGCTCGTGGCTAGAGCCCCGCGAACAGGTTGTTCAGCGACTCGGCGAGCGTCGGATGAGCGAAGATCGCGTCCCGCAGGGTCGTAAACGGCAGCTCGCCCATCATCGCGATCTGCATCATCGACATGAGCTCCCCACCCTCCATCCCGACGACGGCACACCCTAGGATCTGGCCGCTCTTCCCGTCCACGATGGCCTTCATGAAGCCTCGGCTCTCGTCGGTCTCGAGCGCCCGGGCCACATGCGCCATCGGCATCTTGGCGACGAGTACATCCAGACCCTGGCTGAGCGCCTCTTTCTCGGTGATGCCCACGCGGCCGAACTGGGGGTCCGTGTACAGGGTGAACGGGACCGGCCGGCCCCGCGTCGTCATATCCGCCCCGTCCAGGAGGTTCGCCGCGAGTATCCGGTGGTCGTCGTAGGAGATGTGCGTAAAGGCCGGGCCGCCCGTCACGTCGCCCATCGCGTAGATGCCCGGCACGCTCGTCTCGAGGCGATCATCCACGGGGATATGTCCCCGCGAGCCTACCTTCACGCCCGCCTTTTCGAGCTTCAGGCTCTCGGTGTTCGGGCGGCGTCCCACGGCCAGCAGAAGGTGTGAGCCCGAGACGGTGCGCGCGCCCTCGCCGTCCCGGACGTCGAGCTCGATGATCCCGCCGGCGGGTCGGAACCTTTCGAGCTTGGAGCCCAGGGAAAGCGTCACGCCATCCTCGTTCAGGATGCGGGCGATCTCCTCGGAAACGTCCTCATCCTCGCGGTGCAGGAGACGGTCGTTGCGGTCGACCACCGTCACCCCGGCTCCGAAGCGGCGGAACATCTGGCCGAACTCGAGCCCGATGTAGCCTCCGCCCACGACGAGGAGATGCTCCGGCACCTCATCGAGCTCCATGACGCTCGTCGAGTCCAGGTGGTCGATCGACTCCAGCCCCGGGACGTTCGGGATCGCCGGCCTGAGGCCCGTGTTGATGAAGATCCGGTCCGCCGTCAGCCGCGTCGTGCCGCCGTCCTGAAATCGAACGTCCAGCTCATTCGGAGACGCGAAGCTCGCCTCACCCAGGATGAGATCCAGGCCCTCCGTTCTCTCGAGGCCGCGCCGGTTACCTTCGCTGAAGCTGTCGGCGATTTGCTGTTTACGCTCGCGCACCACCGCCAGATCGACCGAGACGGGGCCGGTCAGCACCCCGTAGTCCGCCGCGCGGCGCGCCAGATAGGCGACCCGCGCGCTCGCCACCATCGTCTTCGTGGGGGAGCACCCTACGTTGACGCAGGTGCCTCCGACGCGGTCACGCTCGATGATCGCCACCGTACGGCCGGCTCCCGCGAACGCCCGGGCGAGCGGCTTGCCACCCTGTCCCGTGCCGATGATCACGGCGTCGTATCGCTCAGCCGTCGGCATCTGCCCGGCCCTTCGACACGAACATCTGCTGCACCTCGGGCTTGGTCACCTTTCCCATCGCGTTGCGCGGGAGCTCGACCACGTGCCGGAGATCGCGCGGCACCTTGTAGGAGGCGAGCCGCTCTTCGGTCCATGCCTTGAGCTCCTCCAGCAGCTCCCCCGGTTCGCGGTCGTCGGCGGCCGCCGGAACGACGGCCACGCACACGCGCTCCCCCCACTCGGGATCCGGCACTCCGACGACCGCGCAGTCCGAGATCGCCGGGTGACCCCGCAGCACGTTCTCGATCTCGAGAGCCGAGACCTTGTAGCCGCCCGTCTTGATGATATCCACGGACGTCCGCCCGAGGATCCGGTAGTAACCGCCCTCGACCGCCGCCTCATCGCCGGTGTCGAACCAGGCATCCTGGTAGGCGGCCCGCGTCTCCTCGAGGCGCTTCCAGTACTCGAGAAACAGGCCCGGCCCCCGGACCTGGATCCGTCCCGGCTCTCCCTCCTCGGTGATCCGGCCACCCTCCTCGTCGACGAGCCGGACGCTGACGCCGGGCAGCGGCACCCCGACGTAGCCGGGTCGCCGCTCGCCGTCCAGGGGATTGGAGATCGCCATGCCGATCTCTGTCATGCCGTATCGCTCGAGCAGCTCGTGGCCCGTGATCTCCAGCCACTTCTCGAATGCGTGCGTCGGCAAAGCCGCGGAGCCCGAGACCATGAGACGAAGATCACGGGCTCCCCTCGACAGCGTCGCCCTCTCGCTCGCCCGCGTGTCCTCCCATCCGGCGATCAGCTTCACGTAGATGGTCGGCACGGCCATGAAGACGCTCACGTCGCCCGAAGAGAGGCGCTCCCAGACGACGGCGGGGTCGAAGCGCGGCAGCATCTCGCAGGTAGCGCCGGACCACAGGGCGCAGAGTAGCGCGTTCACGATCCCGTGCGTGTGATGAAGCGGCAGGACGTGGAGGATCCGATCTTCGGCCGTCCAGCCCCACGCCTCCACCAGCGTCTCGATCTGAGCCGTGAGGCTGCCGTGCGTGCTCACGACTCCCTTGGGGCGACCGGTGCTCCCGCTGGTGTAGAGGATCAGCGCGCGCCTGAAGGACTCTACGTCGGGAAGCCTGCGGCGCCGTGCAGCGTCCCCTCGCTTGGCCTCCTCGGTGGGCAAAAGGCGAGCTCCCGTCGCCTCCACGGCCGTCCCCAAGGTCTCTCCGAAGAGGGCATCGCAGACAACCCGGCGGGCTCCGCTGTCCCGGATCATGTGCTCGAGCTCAGGACCCGGATGTTCCTGACAGAGGGGCACGGCGATGCCACCCGCTCGCCAGATTCCCCACAAAATGGAAGCGTAGTCAACGCCCGGCTGGACCATGAAGGCGACCGGCTCCTCCAGAAGGTCCGGCCGCTCGCCCAGCAGCGCGTCCGCCACCCTGGCCGAGGCACCCAGCAGATCGCCGTACGGGTGAGCACCGTGACGGTCGACGATCGCGACTCGGCCCTCAAACCTGCTCGCACTCCGCACCATCGCCAGGCTCGAGGTCGTGTAAAGGCTCTCTTTCATCGAGCTTCTCCCCTCGAACTCCCCTCAAGCACCCGTCAAACAGCCGACATCCGGCATTCTCGCCGAGCTCCTATCCGACCGGCTCGCTCACGCTGGCGCATCGACGCTCCCAGAGCCACTGCGCTGCAGTCCTAGATAGACGAGAAACGACACGCTCGCGGCCGAGAACCACGCTCCCTGGAAGAGGAAAGCAAGACGCTCGTCGAGGGTTCCGATCAGAGCGACACCGATGCCGGCGACAAGGGCGATGATCGCCGATCGGTTGATCCCGCCCTGATACCAGTAGGGCCCCGCCTTCCGGTAGAGGCCGGCCAGGTCGAGTCGCGTCCTCCGAATCAGAAGGTAGTCGCACACGACCACGCCCCCTACGGCGCCGAGCAGTCCCGAGTAGCTGATGAGCCAGGTCTGGTACATGTCCAGAAGCTTCCAGGGAGCGATGGCGATCCCGATGAACCCCGCGATCGTTCCGCCCATCCGGAAGCTTATCCGCCGTGGTGCCAGGTTGGCAAAGCTGTTGGCGGGTGCCACGATGTTGGCGGCGATGTTCGTGCTCAGCGTAGCGACGACGAGGAAGAACATCGCCCCGAGCCCGAGGAGCGGGCTGTTGGCCTCGGCCGTCACTCTGGCCAGGAGGTCGATCGGGTTCCAGATCGCTTCGCCGTAGATAACCAGGGTCGCGCTCGTCACGGCGACCCCCACGAAGGCGAAGAGCGGCATGGTCGTGAGAAGACCCAGCGCCTGTCCCGAGATCTGATCCTTCTGGCTCTTCGCATAGCGTGTGAAGTCCGGGATGTTCAGGGACAGCGTCGCCCAGTAGCCAACCATGGCCGTGAGCCACGGCACGAAAAGGACGAGCAGGAAGCGAGAGGTAGGAAGTGGTTCTTCGGCACGGATCAGCGCGTTCGACTCTCGCAGGATCGTGCCCAAGTCTCCCACGCGACCGACGGCCCAGACGAAAAGCGTCGCGCCCATCACCAGCAGGACCGGAGCCGCGAGGGCCTCCAGCCACTTGATGGACTCCGTCCCCGCCCAGACGAAGTACATGTTGATGAGCCAAAAAATCAAAAAGCTCAGATAGTGCGGAAGGCCATACCCCATGAGCTCCCACGAGCCTCCCATTCGGGCCCACGTCGGCCACAGGGTGGACAGGAGAACGTGGATCGCCAGCCCCCCGATCCACGTCTGGATGCCGAACCAGCCGCATGCGACGATCGCGCGCAGCAGCGAGGGCACGTGCGCCCCCCGGAGCCCGAAAGAAGCCCGCGCATACACCGGGAACGGGATCCCGTACCGGGTGCCCGCGTGGCCGTTGATCGCGAGGGGAACGAGCACGATGGCGTTGCCGAGCAGGATCGTCATCAGGCTCTGCCACCAGTTCATCCCGCTCTCGATCATGCTGGCCGCGAGCATGTAGGTCGGGATGCACACGCTCATGGCAACCCAGAGCGAGGCCAGGTTCCACCGGTTCCAGGAGCGCTCGCTTATCCGCGTCGGAGCCAGGTCGGCGTTGTTGAAGGGACCCGGAGGCAGCTCGCCCGCCAGCTCGACGAGACCCGCCCGTTCGACCTGGCCGAGCTCGCTCACCTCGAGCCGGAGGCTCGCTTCGCCGCTACCGCCAGGGCCTCGCGCGTGAGCACCTCGACGAGCCGGCTGCGATAGGCCGCCGACGCGTGCATGTCCTCCATCGGCTCGACCTCCCCCCCCGCGGTGCGCGCGGCGTCCTCGACAACCGTGGCGGTGGGCTTCTCTCCGATAAGGGCGGCTGCCGCGCGGGTGGCCAGAGCCGGGGCGCCCCCTACGCCCAGATAGGCGAGGCGAGCCTCTTGGATGCGCCCGTCGACGTCGAGGGTCAGCTTGGCCGCCAGCCCGGCCAGCGCGTAGTCGCCCCGACGGCGGGAGATCTCTCGAAACGCGCACCCCGTCCGCGAACGTGGGCCAGGCAAAGCGATCTCGATGAGGAGCTCGTCCGGCTCCAAGGTCGTGCCGAAGAGGCCGAGAAAGAACTCCTCCGCGCGGACCCAGCGCTCACCCTCCGGGCCGCGCAGCCGGCAACTCGCGTCCAGGGCGAGGAGGGCGGCGGGGATCTCCGAGGCCGGATCGGCGTGTACGGCGCTTCCGCCGAACGTCCCCCGGTTCCTGATCTGCGGATGGGCGATGTGAGGCATCATCTCGGTCAGTAGCGGCGCCAGCTCGGCCACCAGCTCGCTCCTCTCCACCGCCCTTTGCCGGGTCATGGCTCCGATCCGTACGCCGCCCGAGCCGGGTCCACCGTCCCGTCCCTCGTCCTCGTTGCGGCGAATGAACGCCAACTCGTCGATCCGGTTCAGGTCGACGAGGACGGCGGGCCTGGCGAGCCGGAAGTTCATGGCCGGGACGAGGCTCTGACCGCCGGCCAGTGCCTTGGCGTCCCAGCCGTGCTCACTTAGCAGGGCGAGCGCCTCCTCGACCGAATCGGGGGCGTGGTACTCGAAGGCCGCCGGCTTCACGCGCCCTTCTTCCCACCGCCGGCACGGGCCTTCTCGATGAGCGCGAAGAGACGGTTCGGGCTGAGGGGGATGTCGCGGACCTCGAGTCCCGGTGCCCACTCCTTCAGGGCGTCTTCCACCGCCTGAGCGAACAGCGCCGCCACGGGAATCGCCCCCGCTTCGCCCACGCCCTTGATCCCAAGGGGGTTGAGGGGCGATGGCGTCTCGATGTGCGCAGTCAGGATCGGCGGCACGTCGGTGGCCGTCGGCAGCAGGTAGTCCATGAAGGACGCGTTGCGAAGCTGGCCCTCGGAATCGCAGTCGAGCTCTTCGTAGAACGCGTTTCCGATCCCGTGAGCAACGCCGCCGTGGATCTGGCCCTCCACGATCAGCGGGTTGATGACCGTGCCGCAGTCGTGTACGACGACGTATCGCTCGATGTCGACCATCGCCGTCTCCGGGTCCACGCTCACGACCATCGCGTGGACTCCGCTCGCGGTGGCGCCACGCTTGGGGCCGAAGTAGGAAGTGGCCTCGAGGCCGGGCTCCGTCCCGGACTCCACGGCGCCGCGCAGGGGATTCGAGCGGAGCGCGAGCTCGCCGAGCCCGATGGAGAGATCCGGCGCTCCCTGCACCCTCACCACACCCTCCGCGAGCTTCAGGTCCTCCTCCGCGACCTCCAGGATCTCGCTCGCCTTCCGAAGGATCCTCTCCCGGACGGCGACGGCCGCCGCGTGGCAGGCGTTTCCAGCGACCACCGCGCCGCGGCTGGCAAACGTGCCTGTTCCCCAGTGGAACTCGCGGGTATCGCCGGTCACGACCCGGACGTCGGTAACCTCCACACCGAGCTGATCGGCCACGATCTGGGCGAAGGACGTGAAGTGCCCCTGTCCCTGCGTGCCCACGCCCGTGACCAGGCAGACCTTTCCGCTCGCCTCGACGCGGACCCTGGCGCCTTCGTACGGCCCGATGCCCGTGCCCTCGATGTAGGAGACGATCCCGGTCCCCCTCAGGCGCTTTCGGCGGGACGGCCCGTCTCCGTCCGAAGCCGGGCCCCCTCCCTCCGGCTCGCGTGGGGCCGCACCTCCCGGCTCGTAGCCGATCAGCTCGATCGCCTTGTCCAGCGCCGGCTCGTAGTCGCCGCTGTCGTAGACGAGCGGGGCGAAGTCCTGGGAGAGGATCTCGTGGTCGTGCGGAAACGCGTCCGGCGAGAGGAAGTTGCGACGCCGGATCTCGGCCCGATCCATCCCCAGCTCACGAGCCGCAAGGTCGAGGAGACGCTCCATGATGAACACGCCCTGCTGTCGGCCGGCTCCCCGGATCGGCGTCACGATCGGGCGGTTCGTGAAGGCGACGCGGAATTCGCTGTAGTAATTCGGGAAATCGTAGGGGCCGAGCAGCGTGCACTGCGTGTTGATCGGCAGCGTGAGGCCGTAGGGGTTGTAGGCGCCCGTATCGTGCACGAACACGTCCTTCACCCCCAGGATCCGCCCATCCGAGCTCAGCGCGATCTCGGCTTCGTGCAGCTGTCCCCTTTCCTGCGTCGTCGAGAAGAAGTTCTCGAACCGGTCCTCGATCCACTTCACCGGCCGGCCGAGGCGCATCGAGATCCAGGGGAGGAGCACTTCGTCCGGATAGAACATCATGATCTTGGGGCCGAAGCCGCCGCCGATGAACGGGGCGACGACCCGAACCTGCGACTCGGAGAGGCCCAGCATCGAGGCGAGCCCGTTGCGGATCGGGATCGGCGCCTGGGTGGTATCCCAGACGGTCAGCTGGGACGAGCGCTCGTCCCAATGTGCCAGAACCCCGCGGTTCTCCATCGCCGCCGCGACGCCCCGATCGTACGTGAAATCTCGCGCGAGGACGAGATCGGCCGCGGCGCGTGCGGCATCGTAGTCGCCCTTCGTCTGAACGGCGTGCGCCGCCAGGTTGGATCCGAGGTCCTCGTGGATGACCGGAGCTCCCTCGGCGAGGGCGGCCCGAACGTCGGCCACCGCATCCAGGGGCTCGAGATCCACGATCACGTCTTCCACCGCATCCTCGGCCACGTAACGGCTTTCCGCCACGACGACGGCGATCGCCTCGCCAACGTGCCGGACCTTCTCTCGGGCGAGCGGCACCTGGGTCCGCGCGTGGAAGGTCAGTCCCTCGATCGGCGCCGGAGGCACGAGCAGCGGCCCGGGCTGCCAGTACTCGCCGAGGTCCGCCGCCGTGAAGACGCCGACCACGCCGGGACGCTCGAGAGCGGGCGCGGGGTCCACGGCTCGAAGGAGACCGTGTGCCACATCGCTGCGCACGAACGCGGCGTGCAGCGTCCCGGGGAGCTGCACGTCGTCAACGAAGGTGGCCCGGCCCGTGAGGAGCACCTCGTCCTCGTTGCGCCGGATTCTCGCCCCGAAGTACCGCGAGCTCACGGGCTCCCTCCGAGGACGACCGCGGCCGCCTCGACCGCCTCCACGATCTTCTGATAGCCGGTGCACCGGCAGAGGTTACCCGACAGCGCTTCCCTGATCTGGAGCTCGGTCGGATCGGGGACCTCGTCCAGAAACGCGACCATCGTCATGAGGATCCCGGGCGTGCAGAAGCCGCACTGGAGGCCGTGGGCGTCCTTGAAAGCGGCCTGAAGCGGGTGCAGGCCGTCGTCCCGCTCGAGCCCTTCCACCGTGCCGATGGAGGAGCCGTCTGCCTGAACGGCGAAGACGAGACACGCCCGGACGGGCTCACCGTCGAGCAGGATGGTGCAGGCGCCACAGACGCCGTGCTCGCATCCCACGTTCGTGCCTGATAGGCCGAGCTCGTGGCGCAGGAAGTCGCTGAGGAGGAGCCGAGGCTCGACCGTGCGCTCGTACCGCTCGCCGTTCACGGTCACTCGGATGGGGACGGCCTGCGTCGCGTTCATGGCTCCTCCCTGCCGTCCGCCGCTAGATGGCGGCCAGCGCCTGCGCCTGGCTGGCTACGCCGTCGCTTCCGGTGCTCCCTCCTCGGACGTGGGATCGAGCATCCGCTCGACTCTCGATATGCGAGTCAGCGGGAACCCTCCCCGCTCGGCATGCTCGTGGAGCAGCTTCTCGTCCTTCGCGATGTACACGCAGTACAGCTTCTCATCGGAGACGTAGCTCTGCACCCACTGGATGTCGGGGCCGAGGGCTCGAAGGACATCGCAGGACTTCTGCGCGACCTTCTGGAACTGCTCATCCGTGAGGCTGCCCGCTCCCGGCAAATCGCGCTCGATGACGAATTTCGGCAAAACGTTCTCCTTTCGGTCGAGGTCTATCTCGGTTTCGTGCGGAAACCCCGGCAAGATACGGAGAGTTGGCCCGCCGACGTAGTCCGGTCCGCTTGACGTTGTACCGATATATCGTTATCGTCCGTTACCGATATATCGTAACTTGACTCGACGGTCGCCCCGCGGGCGTGCCGTCGGAAGAACGGGAGAGCGAGGGATGGGCCGTAAGTGCAACGATTTCGGCTTCGGCGAGTGGGCGGCGTTCTGCGGCCCGGGCTTCGCCGCGTTCGGCCCCCGCGTTCGCAGCGGAAGGGGCCGGCAGCGCTTCGGGCGACGCGGGGATCTCAAGTACGTGATCCTCAGCCTCCTCGATGACCGGCCGATGCACGGCTATGAGATCATCCGTCGCCTCGAGGAGGACTCGGGCGGCATCTACTCGCCGAGCCCTGGCTCCATCTACCCTACCCTGCAGATGCTCGAAGACCGGGGCAGCGTGATCTCCGAGCAGCAGGAGGGCAAGCGCGTCTACCACATCACGGATGAGGGGCGAACCCTGCTGGGTGAGCACGGCGACCGAGTGTCGGATTTCACCGACCGTTTCTCCGACTTCACCGACCGCTTCTCGACGGGCGGCATGGGCGATCTCACGCGCACGTTCGTTCGGCTGGCACAGGTCAGCTTTGAGCGCGCGACGCGGAAGGCGGCCGATCCCGAGGCGCTCGGGAAGCTACAGGAGATCCTGGAACGCGCGACCCGAGATGTCGAGGAGAGCTGGCCCGGACCGGGCAAGCGGGCAAGCAGCAAGAGCTAACTGGAACGCGGATCGAGACGAAGGAATGGGACGATGCCTGACTGGGTAATTTGGGTGGCGATCGCGGTCTTCTTGATGAACTGCCGTGGCGGCTGTCGCTTGGGAGCGAACAGGATCCGCGGACACCGAGAGCGGATGCGCGACCGCATGACCGACGGGGACATGACGCGCACGCAGTCGCATCCGAGGTTGGCGAGCGGACGGGAGGAATGGCTCGGCGGGAACCCGCAGCCCCGATCTCGAAATGCGGAGGTGAAAACGACCCGGCGAGAGACTCCGCTAGCGGTGCTCCAGAGAAAGTTCGTGAGCGGCCCCATGAGCCTGGAGCAGTACGAGGCCGAGTTGGACAAGCTCGACCGGTTGGAGTAGCCCGCCGGACAGACCCCGGGGGACCCCGAAGCCCGAGGTCCCCGGCCGGCCCTCGAGCCGACGGGCCGCGAGGGGGATCAGCCCTCCAGCTTCTGCGTCATGCAGTCGGTGAAACGGCCGAACATGAAGTCGGCCACGTTCTGAATGATGCCGCCGCGGCCGAACGAGGCTAGCCGGCCCGCCAGGCTGACGCTCTGGGACACTTCGACGTGGGTTCCGCCATCATCCGTCGGCCGTAGCTTGCTGTGCATCTGCATCTTCACGCTGCCCGAGCCCCGCGTATCCTTCCCTTCGCCGTGCATCGAGACCTCGCGGTTCTCGACGTCCAGCTTGTCGAAGTGGATGATGCCCTCGAAGGTCACGCCGATCGGACCCAGCCGGATACCCATCTCGCCGCGGAAGTTGCGGTCGTCGACTTTCTCGGTGAGCTTCGCCGCGGGCAGACACTCCACAACGCGCTCGGGGGTGGTCAGGAAGTCCCAAACCTCCTCCACCGTCTGCTTGATCTCGAAACTCTTCTGAATCTCGATCGGCACGTGGCGTCTCCTTTTCCAGTGCTTGCGAGCGGCGACCCGCGTCTGCGTCGTCCGGTCGGCGCCGAAAGTCGAGCGACGCGACGTGCACCGCAAGCGTTAGTGGGAGTCAGACCGCTCGCATCGCCTCGGGAATCGGCTTGCGCGCGGCCGACCAGGCGGGAGCAAGTCCCCCAACCACTCCGGTGAGGACGGCCAACGCGACGCCGCCCAGAAGCGCCACCGAGCCGAGCTTCTTCGCCGCTTCTTCGCGGTCCATGCGCAGCACCGAAAGATCGGGCTCTGATCCGCCGGGTTCGTCGGTCATTTCAGTCAGCTTCGTCTGCCTTTCTCGTCACCAAGGTTGGGAAGAAGGCCTCCCTCCACCAGTCGCGACCGCAGCCGGCCGCCTACCTGGCGATGGAGGGCCGCTCGGGCATAGCGTCAGCCGGGGCATGGGCCTTATCCTGAGCCTGAGACGACCCTCAAAGGAGCCACCCATGATTCCGGCCGCATTCGACTATCATCACCCTTCCGACATCGACGAGGTGCTGGCCCTGCTCGACGAGCACGGATGGGAGGCCAAGATCCTTGCGGGCGGGCAAAGCCTGATTCCTGCCATGCGGTTTCGGCTCGCCGAGCCCGGCATGGTCGTCGACGTGAACGGACTGGCGGAGCTCGAGCGATTCGAGGAGTCAGATGGGTTCCTCCACATCGGCCCCATGGTTCGCCACGCGACGATCGCATGGTCCGAGCTCGTCCGCGACCGGTATCCGCTCCTGTCCGACGCGGCGGAGGTGATCGCCGACCCACTGGTGCGCAACCGCGGCACCGTCGGCGGATCGCTCGTTCACGCCGATCCCGCGGGTGACTGGGGCTCCGTAATGCTGGCCTACCGGGCCGAGCTCACGGTCCGGCGAGCAGGCGGCGAGCGCACTCTTCCGATCGACGAGCTCTTCCTCACCACCTTCGTGACCTCGCTCGAGCCGAACGAGCTCGTGACCGGGATCCGCATCCCGGCAGCAAGCGACGGAGAGGGGGGCGCGTACGAGAAACTCGAGCGGAAAGTGGGCGATTTCGCCACGGTGGGCGTGGCAACGCAGATCACCCTGGCGGAGGACGGCAAGGTGAGCGCGGCGGGGATCGGGCTCACGGCCGTGGGCGCGACCAGCCTGCGGGCCGCGGCCGCGGAAGGAGAGCTTCTGGGTTCGGGCGCAGAGGCCGCGGCCATCGAGGCAGCGGCCGTGAAGGCGGCGGAGGCATCCAGCCCGACGGCGGATACGAGAGGTTCCGAAGAGTACAAGCGCGACATGGTGAGGGTGCTGACCGGACGGGCGCTACGCCGCTCGGTCGATCGGGCTCGCGCCGCTTCCTGACCGGCTAGGAGGAGATGACGATGGCCACGACGATGTCCGTATCGGTCACGGTCAATGGTGCGGAGTACACGGCCGACGTCGAGCCCCGAATGCTGCTCGTGCACTTCCTGCGCGACGAGCTGGGGCTGACCGGGACCCATATCGGCTGCGATACGACGCATTGCGGCGCTTGCACGATCCTGTTGAACGGGACCCCCATCAAGTCCTGCACGATGTTCGCCGTGCAGGCCGATGCGCAGGCCCTCACGACCGTCGAAGGGCTCATGAGCAACGGCGAACTGAACCCGATCCAGGAAGCGTTCAAGGAGGAGCACGGTCTTCAGTGCGGCTACTGTACGCCGGGCATGATGCTGACCGGGGTGGCGCTTCTGGAGTCCAGCCCGGAGCCCAGTGAAGCTGAGATTCGCATGGCGATCTCCGGCAATCTCTGCAGGTGCACCGGCTATCAGAACATCGTGCACGCGATCCAGAGCGCCGCACGAGCCATGGCCGGGAATGACACGAGCGTAGACGGCGGTGCCGGAGGCGGGAACGGCGCGTCCGAAGGAGGCGGGGAATGAGCACCTCACAGGAGCTCGGGGGTCTGGGCTGCTCGGTGAAGCGTAAGGAGGATGCACGCTTCATCCGTGGACAGGGCCGCTATGTCGATGACGTCAAGCTTCCGAACATGGTCTATATGGAGCTCGTCAGATCGCCTTTCGCTCACGCACGAATCGGGAGCATCGACAACTCCGGCGCGCTCGAGACCCCGGGCGTCCTGGCGGTGATTACGGGCGAGGACCTGGCGGAGGCGAACCTGTCCTGGATGCCCACCATGTCGCACGATCAGCAGATGGTGCTCGCCACGGGGAAGGTGCTCTTTCAGGGACAGGAGGTCGCAGCGGTCGTCGGTGAGACGCGCTTCGCTGCAGCGGACGGCGCGGCAGCCGTCCGGATCGACTACGAGGAGCTTCCCGTTCTCGTGGATCCCCACAAGGCGTTGGACGCCAGCGCCCCGATCATCCGTGAGGACCGCGAGGAGAAGACGAACCACATCTTCCACTGGGAGTCCGGTGACCGGGAGTCGACGGACCGGATCTTCGAGGAGGCCGACGTCACGATCGAGCAGGACATGATCTGCCAGCGCTGCCACCCGGCGCCGATCGAGTGTTGTGCCTGCGTGGCCGATTGGGACGCGACCAACGAGAAGATGACCATCTGGATGACCTCACAGGCACCCCATGTGCACCGGACGGTGTTCGCGCTCGTGGCGGGCCTGCCGGAGCACAAGATCCGCATCATCTCCCCGGACGTGGGCGGAGGCTTCGGCAACAAGGTGCCGGTGTATCCCGGGTACGTCTGCTCGGCCGTCGCGTCGCTGACGCTCGGGCGGCCGGTCAAGTGGACGGAGGACCGAACCGGCAACCTCTCGAGCACCGGTTTCGCGCGCGACTACCACATGCGGGCGGAGCTCGCCGCCACCAAGGAGGGGAAGATCCGGGGGCTACGCGTGAAGACGCTGGCCGATCACGGAGCGTTCAACGCCGCCGCCCAGCCCTCGAAGTTCCCGGCCGGCCTCTACAACATCTGCACCGGCTCGTACGACCTGGAGAACGCGTTCGTGGAAGTGGACGGCGTGTACACGAACAAGGCGCCCGGCGGGATCGCCTACCGCTGCTCGTTCCGGGTCACGGAGGCCTCCTACCTGATCGAGCGCGCCGTAGACCTGCTGGCCGACGAGATCGGGATGGATGCGGTGGAGCTGCGGCGGAAGAACTTCATCCAGCCCGATCAGTTCCCGTATGAGACGTCGCTCGGCTGGAGCTACGACAGCGGCGACTACGAGGCGGCTTTGGACAAAGCCCTCGAGATGGTCGGGTATGACGACCTTCTGCGCGAGCAGGAGGAGCAGCGCGCTCGTGGAGAGATCATGGGGATCGGGATCTCCAGCTTCACCGAGATCGTCGGCGCCGGACCCGGGAAGACGTTCGATATCCTCGGGCTCGAGATGTTCGACTCCTGCGAGGTCAGGATACACCCGACCGGCAAGGTGCTGGCCCGGATCGGCGTGCAGACACAAGGACAGGGGCACGAGACCACCTTCGCGCAGATCCTGGCCGAGGAGCTCGGAATCCCGGTGGATGACATCACCGTCGAGCACGGGGACACCGATACGGCTCCCTACGGGCTCGGCACGTACGCCAGCCGCTCCACGCCGGTCGCGGGCGCGGCGACGGCGGTCGCGGCGAGGAAGATCCGGGAGAAGGCGAGGAAGATCGCCGCCCACGTGATGGAGGTCGCCGAGGAGGACGTGGAGTGGAAGGAGTACGAGTTCCGGGTGAAGGGTGCGCCCGATCGCTCGATATCGATGGGAGACATCGCTTTTGCAGCATACACGAACACCCCCGAAGGCGTCGAAGCCGGCCTCGAGGCCGTCAACTACTACGATCCCCCGAACTTGACCTTCCCGTTCGGCACGTACATCTGCGTCGTGGACATCGACAGGGGCACGGGCGAGTGGAAAGTCCGACGCTTCGTCGCCGTGGACGACTGCGGCACCGTGATCAACCCGATGATCGTGGAAGGGCAGATTCACGGCGGCCTGACGGAGGGGTTCGCCATCTCCGCCATGCAGCTGATCGACTTCGACGAGAACGGCAGCATGATCGGGAGCAACTTCATGGAGTACCTGATTCCGACGGCCGTCGAGACGCCGACGTGGGAGACGGACCGGACGGTCACTCCTTCTCCGCACCACCCGATCGGTGCGAAGGGCGTGGGCGAGTCGTCGTGCGTGGGGTCGCCGGCGGCGTTCGTGAACGCGGTGGTGGATGCCCTTTCCCCCTACGGCGTCCGACACATAGACATGCCCATAACCTCGGACAAGGTGTGGAAAGTGCTTCGCGACGCGGGCGTCACGGAGTAGGTCCCTCGCAGCCGGGCAACGACGACGAGCCGGGGCTCCGCGGCCCGGAGGCAGGCGCGGCGTGACGGACGAGTCGGCCTACCGGCGGGCTGCCGAGCTCTCGGAGCGCGGGCGAGCCTACGCGATCGCCACCGTCGTGGCGCGCCGGGCGCCCAGCTCTTCCATAGTCGGCCAAAAGGCGATCGTCGAGAGCGATGGTGGCTTCCACGGCTGGCTGGGCGGAAGCTGCATCGAACCCGTGGTCCGCAAGGAGGCACGGGAGGCACTGCGCGATGGCCGCCCGCGCCTCATCGTTCTGGCGCCCGACGCACGATCGGCTCGGCCGGATGCCATCGTTTACCCGATGACCTGCCATAGCGGGGGTACCGTGGAGATATACCTGGAACCGCAGCTACCGGCTTCGCTCCTGCTTCTGTACGGCGATTCTCCCGTCAGCCATGCCCTGGCCGTGATGGGCGAGCAGGCGGGCTATCGCGTTCGGCTTCTGGACGAGCCCGACTCGAGGGAGAGGCTCGAAGCCGATATCAGCGACGAGGCAAGGCGGTACGCGGTGGTCGCGACGCTCGGCGATTGGGACATGGAAGCCGTCGAGGACGCGCTGCGAGCCGGCAGCCACTACGTGGGCCTGATCGCCAGCCCGCGCCGCTCGGACGAGATGCGACGCCTGCTGCTCGCCCGGAAGTGGGACGAGGACGAGCTCAGACCTCTGGTGGGCCCGGCGGGTCTGGACATCGGTGCGCGCGAGCCAGCCGAAATCGCGATCTCGATCCTCGCCGAGCTCATTCAGCGCCGGGCCGAGCACGCTCGGAAACGAAACGACCGAATCGCGGCCGCAGGCGAGGGGAGCCCCTCCGCCGACAGAAACATCCCCGAGACCTCCGGCAGTCGCCCGCCGACCGTGGCCCTGGACCCGATCTGCGGGATGGAAGTGCCGATCGACGGAGCGCGCCATACGCTCGGACACAAGAACGCGACCTACTACTTCTGCTGCTCCGGCTGCCAGGAGAAGTTCGAGCGCGACCTGGCGCTGGCCGTCGACTCGTAGCCGCTGCCGGACTTCGTCAGTCCGCGATCGGCGTCAGGTCGGTGGCGAAAAAGCCGAGCTCCTCATCGACCGCGTTCTCAACGAAGTCCGCGAAGAACTCCCTCGGGTAGCCCAGCGCCCCGTCGTACTCGACCATGACGGAAAACGGCTTCCGTGCCAGCGAGGCTTCCACGTCCGCGAAGAGGTCCGGTATGGTCGGGTACTCAGCCAGATCGTAGGACTCCGGTGGTCCGCCGTCGGGGAAGCTCACCGCGACGACCGCTCCGGCCCGGACCTCGAGGTGGACCGGCCGAACTCCCGGGCCCCCGCAGAAGCAGTTGAGCCGATAGTCGAACTCGTAGGCGTCGATGGCCGCCGCGTTCCACTTCTGCAGGTTTTCCTCGAACGCGTCACGGTCGGTAGCCAGGGGGTTCGAGCAACCCGGCGGAAGCGATGCCGCGAGCAGGATCGCGAGATGGAAGAGACCGGCGGAACGGGCTCGGAAAAGCCCTATTACCCCTGATGAGGCAGGTACCCGCTCCACCGGTCCCGAAATCCGGGGACTAAGCTCGACGACGCCGCGTGTTCTCATGCGTCCATCCTCCCGTGGCCGAGCGGCGAGAAACCGCGGGCTCCACCGGCACACCGCCGGCACACTAGAAACGCTGGAGCCGGTGAATCCCTGACGATCCGGGCGATCACGACGCGCGTAGTGGACCTCCGCGTGAGCAGGATGGTAGAGGGTACCCATCTGAACCCGGAGGCCGAGCTTGAGGGACGAAATCCGCAGCATCGCCGAGGAGATGGAGCGCCGCGGGTACGTGGCCGACCGGGCCATCGCCACGGCCGTTCACCTGGCGCAAACGCTCGGAAGACCCCTCCTGATCGAGGGCGAGGCCGGCGTGGGTAAGACCGAGATCGCCAAGGTTCTGGCCGAGATCCTGGGGACGGAGCTCATCCGGCTGCAGTGCTACGAGGGGCTGGACGTGCACACCGCGCTGTACGAGTGGAACTACCAGCGTCAGCTTCTGCGAATCCGGGTCGAGGAAAGCGGAGGCACGAGCCCTGAAGAGCTCGAGGCGACGATCTTCGGACGAGACTATCTCCTGGAACGTCCCCTGCTCCGTGCCATCACACGACCCGCATCGCCCGTACTGCTGATCGACGAGGTCGACCGGGCCGACGAGGAGTTCGAGGCGTTTCTGCTGGAGCTGTTGTCGGACTTCCAGATATCCATCCCCGAGCTCGGCACGATCGAGGCGACCACGAGGCCTCACGTCGTTCTGACCTCGAACAGCACTCGGGAGCTCAGCGATGCGCTGCGCCGCCGGTGTCTCTACCTCTGGATCGACCACCCATCGTTCGAGAAGGAGCTTCGGATCCTCCGCACCCGCCGCGAGCGCCTGTCGACCGACGTGGCGGAGGAGATCGTCCGCTTCGTCCAGCGGCTGCGCGACAGCCGGCTGTACAAGACGCCGGGGGTCTCGGAGACGCTGGACTGGGCGGAAGCACTCGACTCTCTCGGGGTCCAGAGTCTGGATGAGGACGCAGTTCGAGCCACCCTGGGGTGCCTACTGAAGGATCGGCATGACATCGCCGCCCTCGCTGCCAACGGGCTCGGGGAGATGCTGAAGGGCGCGCCCGCCGACTCGTCGGACCCTTCGTGACCGCATCGGCTCCCATGGAGCGGCCTGTCGAGTGGACCGCTCGCCTGGCCCGGACCCTCCGGGAAGAAGGGGTGCCTTGCACGGTGCTGGAGTCCCTGGCCGCCTGCGAGGCGCTCGAACAGCTCGACGCCTCCGATGGGCTCGACGTCTACTTCGGGCTCAAAGCGGCCTTCACCTCATCTCCGGACCACGAACCGGCTTACGAGCGCTGTTTCTGGGCGCTTTGGGGGGGGAGTCAACCCGGGGAAGAGCCAGCTTCCGCGGACGGGAGAGCTTCGGAGCGTAGCGAGCGAGGGGTCGCCGGAGGCGGATCGGCACCCCCGACCGTCCTCGAGCGTCTTCATCGAGCTGGCGCCGCGGAAGATGGCCGAGCACGGCACTCCTCAGACGTGGCGGGGGCTTCCTACAGCCCCGACGAACGCCTCTCCCAACGCTCGTTCGAACGGATGGACGAGCGCGACTTGCGCCGCATGGACCGAATCCTCGACCGGATCCTGCTCCGGCTCGCTACCCGCAAGAGCCGCCGGTACCGCCCGCACCGCCGCAAGGGGCGGCTCGATCTTCGCCGCAGCTTCCGAGACGCCGTCGCACACGACGGTGAGCTCCTTCGGCTGGCCAGGCGGCGGCGAAGACTGGAGCGGCCGCGCGTCGTCCTCCTGTGCGACGTCAGCGGCTCGATGGAACGATACAGTCGCTTCCTGCTTCGCTTTCTACTCGCGGCCGGACGAGACCGGGATGTCGAGAGCTTCGTGTTCTCCACGCGCCTGACGCGGCTGACGCCTTGGCTCTCGGCCTCGCATGTCGATCAGGCGCTCGATTCGCTCGGAACCCGCGTGCACGATTGGTCGGGCGGGACGCGGATCGGAGAGTGCTTGGACGAGTTCGTGCGAAACCACGGACGATCCCTGCTGGGCCAGCGTACCATCGTGGTGATCCTCAGTGACGGCCTGGACCGGGGCGATGTGAACCTTCTGGAGCGCGCCATGCGCGCCATGCACCGAAAGGCCAAGAAGGTGATCTGGCTGAATCCCCTACTCGCGAGCTCCCAGTACGAGCCCGCGGCGAGGGGGATGCGCGCCGCGCTTCCCCACATCGATACCTTCGCGCCCGGGCACAACCTCGAGAGCCTCTTGGAACTCGAGCGACACTTGACGCTGGCTTGAACCCTTGAGCTTGATGCGACCCATGCGACCCATGCGACCCAGAAGCTTCTCCCTCGCCGGAGCCGTGGCGTTTCCCTTGATCGTCGGTGCGGTGGTCCCCGCGACCGCTCAACCCACGCCCGGTATGCTCGAGACCGTCGACAGCGTCTTCGTCTCTCAGGCCGGTGACACGGTCACCGCCCAGTACGGCTTCCTTTGGGTGCGGGAGAATCGGTCGGAACAGAACGACCGCATGATCCGTCTCGGCTTCGTCCGCTTCCCCAGCACATCGTCAGACGCCGGACCGCCGATCGTCTATCTGGCCGGTGGGCCTGGAGGCTCCGGCATCGACGCGGCGCGGGGACCTCGCTTCCCGCTCTTCATGGCGCTTCGCGAGGCTGGGGACGTCATCGCGCTCGCCCAGCGCGGCACACGCGGATCGATCCCCTATCTGACCTGTCAGGATCCGTGGGTCTATCCGCTCGAGCAGGCGCTCACGCGAGAGACCCTCCTGCAGACGACGCTTGAGTGGGCTCGAATCTGCGCCGACTACTGGCGCGGATTAGGTATCGACCTGACCGCCTACAACACGATCGAGAACGCGGACGACGTGGATGATCTTCGGCAGGCCCTGGGAGCGGAGCAGGTTAGCCTGCTGGGCATCAGCTACGGAACCCACCTCGCGCTCTCGGTGATCAGGAGGCACCCTGCCGGCGTGTATCGCGCAGTGCTCGCCGGCGTCGAGGGACCCACCCAGACCCTCAAGCTCCCGAGCAGCATCCAGAAGGTGCTGGTACGCGTGGATAGCCTCGTGCGGGACGACACGGTCGCCAGCGCTCGATACCCCGACTTCCTCGGCTCGGTGACTGTCGTGCTGGACAGCCTCGAGCGCGCCGCCGTGACCGTGGACGGACAGGATCCATCCACGGGCCAGCCGATCCCGTTGACGATCGGCAAGTTCGACATCCAGTGGCTCACCGCCGGTTCGATCGGCAACAGTCAGATCCTCAGGCAGCTTCCCTCGATTTACGAGCGTCTGGAGGCGGGAGACTACGCCTCGATCGCACCGTTCATCGCGAGCAGCCGGTCACGGAGCATGCTGGCGATGACCTTCGCCATGGACTGTGCGTCAGGCGCGCCGGCCGAACGGCTGGACCGGATCCGTAGAGAGGCCGAGGAAACCCTGCTCGGAGACGCGGTGGACTTCCCCCAGCCCTACATCTGCGACGCGTGGCCTCACGCGGCTCCCGACGAAGCCTTCTGGGCACCTGTCCGGTCGGGCATCCCCGTTCAGTTCATCAGCGGAACGCTGGATGGACGCACGCCCGCCTCGAACGCGGATGAGGTACGAGGCGGCTTTCGGAACAGCGGCCATCTCGTCCTTGAGGGCGCCGGGCACAGCGACGATCTGCTGCTGAGCTCACGGCGCATCCCGGAGATCATCCTGAGCTTCCTTCGCGGCGGCCCGGCGGTCGACGAGGTCGCCGTCGTTCCGTTCCGGATCTTCGTGCCCGAGTAGGCGTCAACCCTTCGGCCAGGACACCGTGCCCAGGTGCGTGTGAGCGAAGCCGCCGGGCAGCTTGAGGCCGAGACCCAGGGCCCGATCCAGCCCGATGTGTGCCCCCCAGATGAGCGAGAGGGAAACCAAGAGCGGCTGAAAGGCGAGCGTGCCGACGCCCGCCAGCACCATCGGAGCGACGTAAGTGTGAACGGCGTTGTAGAGCCGTGAGCCCAGACGCTGCCCACCCAGGTAGCCGAGCAAGGACAGGTCCGGAGCCAGGAAGAGCAAGATCCAGAGCAACCAGCCCTGGTCCCGGTATCCGTAGAGATGGGCGGTCAGCAGAAGCAAGCCCAGGCCTTCGAGTCTCAGCAGACCTCTCACGGCGCCATCCGAGGCGTTCGTCACGTGGCTCCTCCGGTCTCAGCTCATGAGTGTTCCCCGGCCGCGATACGCTCGAGGCCCTGTCAGCTCTGCCGGAGAAGCGAGTGAATGCGCCGGAAGATCGACTCCGACGCATCGCCGCCGACCTCGAGATTCGACATGATCCGCCGCGTCGTAAAGACGCGAACCACGGTGCGTGGGCCCTCTCGGCCGGATTGCTCAGACCGTTCGACCTCCACCCGGAGAATCGTGCCCGCGTCGAAAGGAGTCGGGAACTTGTTGGCGTGGATTACGTGCTGACCTCCATCGACCACGCTGTAATCGCCGCGAATGTCATAACCTTCATGCAGCACGGCGGACCTGGTCGCCAGCAAGACCTGATCGAACTCGCCCGAGAAGATGAAGTAGCGACCCTTCTCATCCGAAGGAGCTTCGCCGGATGCGACGGTCCCGGGCTCGGCCTCCTGTTGACTACCTCCGCTCGCGCATCCGGAGAGGCTGATCGCTCCTAGAATGATGATCGGGACGGCGCGCAGGCTCGCATTCCTGATCTTCTTGTCGTTGTCGAGGTCGTGCATCCGATCTCGCTTGGTACGGCGATAGGCGGGTTCCTATGGGGCTCCACTACCCGCGAAGCGGGTCGCTGATCGTCATGACGTGTGGAGGCAGGATGGGGTCGGCTGCGTGGCGGACCGCCTCCGGGGGCTCGCCACGACTCGAGCGGATGCCCGGCTCAGTCGGATGCCTCGCTCAGTCGGATGAAGGGCAGCCGCTCGCGTCGTGGTCGCGCCGGACCTCTTCGATCGCTGCCACGAGTCCCTCGCCTTCGGCGGCCCCGATGGCGGGCCAGTCGGGGCCGGCCATCAGGGTCTCGGCTGCAGCCTCGACTCGCCTGAAGGCCGTTGTCAGCGGCTCACAAGCCGCAGTTTCACCCTCGTAGGCCGCCGCCGTGCGGACCCGCTCGTACTCCTGGATGTGCGCCAGGAGGACCCGGCGAGCGTCGCCGGGCGGGCTCGCGAAACCCATGTCTGAATCCGCGGACGGAGCTCCGGGGCCTTGCCCGCGCGCCATCGGGACCGCCCCGGCCTGCCCGTCCGCGGTTGTCTGACTCGTTGGGATGAGGGTCTCGGCCAGCGCCCTGGCCAAAGCTCTCGTCTGCAGGCGGGCATCGACTACCATCGTCGCCAGGTCGACGCGACCCCTGGCCGATGCTGCGGTCAGTCCGCCGGCCGCGACCGCGAGGATGCCGGCGGCGGCCGCCAGCCGACGGATTCGTCTGCGACGTCGCTGCGCATTCCTGGCCTTGATGAAGTGGGGCAGCAGAACGGACGGGGCGGGCGCCCCCCCTGTCTCCGCGCTAGCGTCATCCCCGCTTGCCCGTCCCTTGTTTCCATTCGTCCCATTGCCCGGGAGCGCTTCCGGATCCGACACGGCGGCGGCTTCGGAGGCGTCGGTCACGAACGCGAACGCCGCCTCCCGCAAACCGCGCCCGGAGTTCTTGACCGCGCGGTCCGGCTTGTAGTTGGACCAGCTGATCCACGACTTGGCTCGCCCGCCGTTCAGTTTCCGCACTGGAAGGACTTCGTAAAAAGCAGCCTGCGTGCTGCGGAAAGCACCGGTTCGGGAATCTCGCTGGAAGAAGCCCGCCTCCCGGCCGGCCGCCTGCGAGGTGAGCACGAGCGCGCATTGCCAGCGGTTCGGAAAATGGGCCAAGTGAATCCGCTCGTCGCTCTTCGAGAAGGAGATCCCCAATCTGGGGTGGGCGTGATACCACCCGACGAGCGTGCGCTCGTGCGTGCTCACCTTCATGCTGAGCGAGAGCCAAAACTCCTTGAACCGGGCAAGGTCGGCGGGATCTTCGCTCTCCGGCATCGAGTGAGGGGCCGGGTGCGCCTCCTCGATCGACAGATATGACGTGTCCGACTCGGGGCAGCGGGCGAGCCGGCCCGAGAACATGCCGTACCCCTCGCGGCCGCCAGGCGCCGAGAGATGCTTCGCGATTTCCCTCAGCACCGCTTGCCCGACAAAAAGGTCGATGTCGCGGGCTTCAGGGCGCTCGGCCGAGTCCCAGGCCTTGGGTGTCCAGAGGACCGAGTTGGCGACCGGCTTTTGGATGGCTGGGAGTGAGCGCTCGACGCCGTTGTCCGAGCCTTCCGGCGGCGCTGGCTCTTCCCCGCCTACCTGATGTTGCCCCCACCATTCTGCCATTTGCCTCACGCTATCACGTGATACTACCGTGATGTACAGCGTTTCAGTGTTGATTACAGCGGCTGACAAAAGGACGGTTGGGCGTTCAGGCAGGACATACCATGGTAGTAATCGGGAGACCCGCAGTCAACCCGAGCCCGCTCGACTCCACGATCACCGTCCGCTGGCCGGTGCCTTCGTGATCGCTCCCCAAAGCTCTCCGACGATCTTAATGAGCCCAGCGCCGCCCTGGTTCCCTCGAGAACACTCGACTCACTCGTCGACAGACGCAATCCACACGGGCGGGGATAACTCGACAGCGGAAGTCGGACCTCTTCTGATCTAGCGCGACAAGGATTTACTGATTTTTATCAACACGTTGTCCACAATCATAGAGACCGTGGTTTTCCAAAAAACTACATAATCAGGAGGCCGATAGCTCGTTGACCAAGTCCAGGCGCAGTGAGCTCGCGCATCTGACACCACGGGCAGCCAGGCTCACGGCAGAGGGCAGCCAGGCTCGAAGACGTATGCTGAAGAAGCTGACGGATCCCGCCGCATCTGCGGACGGTCGGACTAGAGGATAGCAAGGAGCATCGGGGATAGGCTGAAGATGAGCATCTTGCCTATTGGCGCGGAGTCTGGATGAAACGATGTAACTGGGAGCCCGGATGTACCTAGATGTACTCAGCCCCCGTGCACTCCGAAGAGTGTCGGGGGCTGAGAGGACGATTAACTTACCCTTTCGAGTAAACCCATCTACCTCCTGGCAATTCAGTCTCGGTCGATTGCGCTTCTCTTTCGAGACCACACCGGTCTGGTACCAGCTTCACCCGATCCGCGGTTCGGCGTCAGTTTTCCGGGCCGAAGCCCTTCGGTTTATCGCCAGTCGGGCGACCGATGCTTGTGCCAGAGGGTGCGGCGATCCGGCTCGCCGGTGCCTCCTCCTTGAGCACGCCCTATGATAGAAAAAATCTTTTTGTTGTGCAACCCCCGTAGCGGGGCAATGAGTGTTTTTTCAAAGTTTCGTAGCGGTCATCCTTGTACCAGGCGGCCGACTGGCATCCATTCGGATCGATTCAGGCCACGAGAGCGACTCGCGCTTCCTCAGCACTCCGCCACGCGCGTCACCACACCTCTGCCGTGCACGTTGTTGCTGCGGTTTGCGTCGGGCAGCATGCCGCGTGGATCGACGTGAACCGTCCGCACGTTCTTCCCATCGAACTCCACCGTGTACGTGTCGCTGTCGCGCCAGATGGCCACCGGCAGCCTGCGGCATTCGTCGGTCCCGTCACGAAATACGAAACGGACCTCCATGGGCATCACGGCGTCGCCGCGATTCCGGATGGTGACGGTGCTGTTCCCGTCCTGACGGGTGACATCCGTGACCGCCTGATCCAGGTAGCCGTTGCCGTAAAGCCATGAGTTCCAATACCAATCGAGGTCTTCGCCGGATACGTCCGCCATCGTCCGGAAGAAGTCGGCGGGCTGAGGATGCTTGTAGGCCCAGCGCTCGATGTACGCCGTGAAGCCTGCGTCGAAGACGTCAGGGCCCAGCACGTACTCACGCAACAGATAAAGCACCATCCCTGGCTTCGTGTATCCGAGGAAACCGAGTTGGTCTTCGCTCAGATCATCGGGCGCCGTCATGATCGGCTCGGCGAGATCCTCGGATCGGGTGAGCCTCGCGCTGTTTCTCGGTAGCACGGGATCGGCCGGCCACGCATCGGCGCCCCCGTAGTCGGTAAGCGAGTAGTGGTTCATGAAGGTGTTGAACCCTTCATCCATCCACGCGTAGCGACGCTCATCTGATCCGACCAGCATCGGAAACCAGGTGTGGGCGATCTCGTGATCCGTGACGAGAAACAGCCCGAGCCCGCGAGCCTCGACCGAGCAGAAGACGATCATCGGGTACTCCATCCCCAGCGCCGTCCCCGCCACGTTGATCGCCACCGGATACGGATACCTGTACCACTGGGAGTAGAACTCAAGCGCGTGGAGGACGTATTCCGTCGACATCTCCCATCCCGGTACCGGAGGGCCGCGCCGCCCACCGGCCCCGAGACCCTCTTCCGGATAGAACGACATCGCGAGGATCCCGTCCCAGCTGCCGGCATCCCAGATGAACGCTCGTGAGCCGGCCCAGGCGAAGTCACGCACGTCTTCGGCGCGGAACTTCCAGGTGAGAGGGCCCGTCCCGATCGGCCGATACTCTTCCTTGCCCACGTGGTCCTTCTCGACGATCGGAACGGACACGGAGCTCCTGCTTGCCAGCTCCAGCCTTTGTCGCTGGTCGGCCGTCAAAACCTCCTCCGGGTTCTGCAGCTCACCGGCGGCGGCGACGACGAAGTCGCGCGGAACCGTGATCTCGACGTCGAAATCGCCGAACTCAAGGTAGAACTCTCCCTGCCCGAGATAGGGCATCGCGTTCCAGCCGGTGACATCGTCGTAGACGAACACTCTCGGATACCACTGGGCGAGCTCGTAAACCGTACCCTTCTTCACCTTGAGGCGACCCATCCGGTCGGCACCCGACTCAGGCATGGTGAACGAGAAATCCACCTCGATTTCCAGCTCTCCGCCCACCGGCTGAACCGGCCGGTCGAGCTGGATCTCCATCATCGTGCCGTCGATCTCGTACGGGACCTCGAGCGGAACCTCGTCTCGAACGACGGCGACCCGCTCGATGTCGTAGCCGCCGCCCTCGAACATCCCCTGGAATCGGACGTCACCAGCCTCCTCTTCCATCCGCGCCGCCCTTTCCGCTCCGCGGCTGTCTGGTCGGAAAAGGTTCTGGTCGAGCTGGAGCCAGATCGATGAGAGCGAGTCCGGACTGTTGTTCGTGTACGTGACCTTCTCGCTGCCGGTGATCCGGTGGTTCTCCGGATCCAACACCACCTTGATCTCGTAACTCACCTCCTGCTGCCAGTAGGAGACGTTCGGAGCGCCGGTAGCCGTTCGGAACTCACCGGGGGAGGGTGCGTCGATGGGCCGGAATACTCCGTCGGCGGCCAACTCCTCTCCAGCTTCCGCGGCCTCCTCTGCCTGGTCCTCGCCGGCCGGAACCGAACCGGCCGCAGGCTGCAGCGAGTCGGGCGGGGCTTGCCCCAGCACGTCGGGAACGGCGGCCGAAACGCTCAGCGCCGCCAGAGCGACGAAAATGTATGCAAGTCGGGTCGTTGGCTTCATCCTCTATGTCCTTCTCCATGTCCTTCTAAGGCCCTGTCGAAATCCGGCGCGTTATGTTGGCTTCGTGTACACAGAACGCTTCGGGTTCGATCCGAGTTGCGCGTTACCTCGTGGGAGATGACGCTGTCTTCTTGACGACCTCCGAAGACACCCGGTAACAGGAGACGCGGAGCGGCGGATGAGCGGCCGTTGGATGTCCGGCGGAATCCACCTCGTGCGACAGCCCTTGGCGCAGACGCTGTGGATCGCACTGCTCATCTCGACGAGCTGCAGCCGAGCCGACGGACCGGGCGAGAGATCGGGAGGCGGCGAGGGGTCCGCCGGCGACACGGGCGATCCGGCGAGTTACCTGTACGTGTGGGCCGCGGACGACGATGGGTCGGAGAGCGATTTCATGGCTGTCATCGATGTGCGGCGCGACTCCCCAACCTATGCGGAGGTGATCACGACCCTCGCCGTCGGTTTCGGCGGCCGGGCGCACCACACCGAACACGTGATGCCCGAGAGCGGGATCCTTCTCGCCAACGCGTTCGACGCGGGCCTGACCTTCCTGATCGACTTCAACGAATCCGAGGCTCCCTCACTGGCGGGCTACTTCGCGGGAGCCGGCGAGTACCACCATCCGCACAGCTTCGAGCGCCTCCCGAACGGGAACATCCTCGCGACCTTTCAGAGACGGTCTCGGCCTGGCGGCGGCTCCGTGGAGACGGGAGGCCTGGTCGAGCTGGATCCGTCCGGCGTCCCGATCCGGTCGGGAAGCGCCGCCGTCCCTGAGTTGGATCCCACGATCCGACCCTACAGCCTCTGCGCCGTCCCCGGGCTCGACCGCGTCGTAACCACCAGCACGGACATGGCCGGCGTACTCAATCCGGCGGTGCAGGTTTGGCGGCTCTCGGATCTCTCCCTGCGAAGCACGGTCGTTCTGGAGCCCGGCCCTCTGGGATCTGAGCACCTGGGCACGGCCGAGCCCAGGCTGCTCGCCGACGGGCAGACGGTGCTCGTCTCCACGTTCTCCTGCGGCCTCTATAAGCTCGCCAACCTGGAGGAGGAACCAACGGCGGAGCTCGTGTACGCGTTCCCGCAGCTGGAGGGCACGTACTGCGCGCTCCCCGTCGTGACAGAGCGGTTCTGGATTCATACGGTTCCGGCCGAGCACGCCCTCGTGACCCTGGACATCACCGATCCGAACCGGCCGGTGGAGGTCGCCCGACTGACGCTCGAGCGCGACGACGTGCCGCACTGGATCAGCCTGGAGCCGGGCGGCGGACGGATCGTGATCACGGGGTACGCAGGGCTGGCCGGCCGGGTGTTGCTCGCGCGGCTGAACCATGAGACGGGCGAGCTGGAGCTGGAGGAGAGCTTCCGAGAGCGGCTGGCCGGGCGTCCCGGGGTGGACCTGCGTCGCGCCAGCTGGCCTCACGGAGACACTGGGCCGGCCGCTCCGCACGGAGCCGTCTTCAGTCGCAACTGATTCAGTCGCAAACTGAGCGGCGTCGGATCCGTGCCCGTCAGCTTGCTGGCGAGGTCGATTGCGCGTTGCGAACGGGCGGCGCCGGCCTCATCCTCCGGCCACCCCCCCGCGATGACGCGGGAAGAAGAGCCCCCAGACGCCCGGAGGTCCACATGCACCCCACCCAGCGCGTTCCGACGTTGTTCGCCTCGCTCATCGTCCTGATTTCGTTCGTCGGTCCGCCCGCGCTCGCGCAGGCACCGACCGCGGACGTACAGGTCGCGGCAGCCACCCTCCCGCTGCCTGATGAGATGCGGGCCGACGCCAAGGTGATCGGGTGGAACGAGTCGGGCGAGCGCACCGATCTTCGCGAAGGCACCAACGGCATGATCTGTATCGCGGACGAACCCGGCGACGAGCGATTCAGGGCCGTGTGCTACCCCGAGTCGCTTCATTCCCTGCTCTCGCGCAGCCGAGAGCTGCGTGAGGAGAACCTGGAGGAGGTGGAGAGAGACCGGCGCCTCGAGGAGGAAGTCAAGGCCGGCGAAGTCGTGCTACCCGAGCAACCGGCCGTGCTTCACGTGATCAACGGGCCGGCGGGCAGCTACGATCCAGCCACCGGGCAGGCGAGCGGCGAGGTCAGCCAACTTCGGATCATCTTCACACCCTACCAGACCGCCGAGGCGATGGGCCTCCCGACGGAGCGCCAGGGCGGTATGCCCTGGGTGATGAACTCGGGGGAGCTGTTCTCCCACATCATGATCGTTCGCGAGGGCGACGAGGAAGGAGAGTAGCCCTCCCGAGGCGTGCTCCTGGCGGGCGAGCAGCAAGAGCCCGCCACGCGATCGAGTCTACTCCGCTCCAGGGAGCTCGCTGGGATCGAGTCCGCAGCCGCTCGCCGCGTAGTGCCGGAGCGTACCGTCGACCAGCCCCGAAATCTCCTCGTACGCTTTCACCTGACGGTACGGCACCTCACGCCAGCGTGCGACGACGCGTGACATGAGCAGGTGCGCGCTGTCGATGCTCGAGTAATACGTGCTCAGCTTCTCGCAACCGGCTTCGCCGCTCTCGAATGCGGCCGTCACGATCTCGTACTCTCCGATGAGGAACGCGAGCTCTCCCTGAAGGCGTGTGAACTCGAGCACCTCCCGCGCGACGGTCTCGCTCGCACTCGCTTCGCTCCCCCCAGCCCCGCTCGACGGCTCGGGCTCGAGGTTCGAAGAGGGGCCTTCCGAGTTAGCCGGCTCGACGTCCACGACCGATCCGGTCTCCGAGCTTTCCACGTCGGGCTCCAGAACGACGTCGGAATCCTGCACCCCTGGTGGCTGGACCGTGAGCGAGGCTTCGCTTGCGGCATCGATCCCGGGCCCGGTGGTCGCCGTCGCGGCCGGAAGCGCGTTGTCCTCCAGCCAAGGGATCTCGAGCTTCCCGAGCTGGACGAGGGCCACGGCGCCGATCGCGACGAGGCCCACGAAAAAGACCGCGGCGCCCAGCAGGCGGGCCCCCAGACTTCGGTCGTCGATCAGCTCCTCAGCCGTGACCGGATCACCCGGTCGCGGTCTCGGCTTGCCCTGGCGAACTCCAAGCCCGCCGGTCAGGTCGCGCACCTGCCCGACGGCCTGGCGCCAGAACGCACCTGCCAACTGGCGCGCTTCTCTGACCTTCTGCTTCGCCTCCCGGGCCCACTCCGCGGTGGCATCCCGCCTTCTGGCGAAGCGCTTGTCTGTCGGGCCGGAAGCAGCGTCGACGGCCACCTCAGTCTTTTCACCGGCGATCGCCGACGCCGCCACAGGCGTCGCAAACGCATCAAGCCCGGACGGAGATGCGGCGACGGGCGCCGAGGCCTCGACGGGACGAGAACCTCCGTTTTGCCCGGTTTGTCCAGCGTCCGGCTGCGTCGGATCCGAGGACTCGGCGGAGACGCTATCGGGAAGCGGTCTTCCGAGTTCTCGCCACTTGGCCTTCTTGGCCTCGGTAAGCTCACGTAGTCGGGACTGCAGCTCCATGAGCCGGTCCATCGACTCGGGCTCCTGGACTCGTCTCTCGCTCATTTACCACCTCGAGCGACCCGTGTCACAAAAAAAAGTATCAGGTCGAGATCTCCATGATCCCGCCCATGCGAAGACCCCCCAGCGCCGCTTCGACCCTTACCGGCTGGCCGACGATCCTGTAACCAAATGCCGTTACAGGGTTTGAAGGTTCCGGTCTTGGAGTCACGGCCGCGCGCACTCCTCGTGACCGGCCCTCGAGAAGGTCACGGAGAGCGTGAGGCCCACCTTCAGGAGTGCAAATTCAAGACCTGCCAGCAAGGCGAATTCGCGCCACGACAGTCTGCAGGGCTAGTCTAGTCAGTCCTGCCTTTCCGAGTCCGCCTTGACGGACCCGGTCGGAACCACGCGAGCCGGACGCCGCCGATTGAGCAACGTAGCCCCCGACGAGTCTCCGGATCGCCCTTCGGGCCTTTGGGCGTCGATTCGGGAAGCGCTCAGCGGCAGCGAGCGGGACTACACGAAAGGCAGCCTGAACCGTGCCGTCGCGCTGCTCGCCATCCCGATGGTGCTGGAGATGGCAGGGGAGTCCGCCTTCGCGGTCGCGGACGTCTTCTTCGTCGCGCGCCTGGGGGGCGAGGCGCTCGCTGCCGTGGGCCTCACCGAGTCCGTGCTCGAGATCATCTACGCGATCGCGATCGGGCTCAGCATGTCCACGACCGCCATGGTGGCCCGTCGGTTCGGCGAGAAGAACGAGCGAGCCGCGGCCAAGACCGCCGTGCAGGCGATCGCGGTCGGAATCGCGACGTCCATCATCCTGGGAGCCGCCGGCGTCATCTGGGCGCCTCAGCTGCTTCGCATGATGGGAGCCACACCAGAGACCGTGGAGATCGGGAGCACGTATACCCGCGTCATGTACGGCAGCATGGGCGTCATCGTCCTTCTCTTCCTGAACAACGCGATCTACCGGGGAGCGGGAGACGCGGCGATGGCGATGCGCTCGGTCTGGCTGGCCAACGGCATCAACATCGTCCTCGATCCCCTGTTGATCTTCGGGCTCGGGCCCTTCCCGGAGCTCGGCCTCACCGGAGCCGCGGTGGCCACCACGATCGGACGCGGCACGGGCGTGGCCTATCAGTTTTGGGGCCTCTCCCGCGGTCGGCGGCTACGAGTGGGAGCATCTGACGTACGCCTCGATCTAAATGTCGTGCGGCGCCTCCTCCGCATCTCGAGCGGCGGCGTAGGGCAGCTGCTCGTCTCCCAGGCGAGTTACATAGGCCTGATTCGAATCCTGGCCGGCTTCGGCACCGCGGTCCTTGCCGGCTACGTGGTGGCAATCCGCGTCGTCATCTTCATCATCATGCCGGCCTGGGGCCTGAGCAACGCGGCCGCCACGCTGGTCGGACAGAACCTCGGTGCCCGGAAGCCGGAGAGGGCCGAACGGGCCGTGTACGTCACGGGCGCGTGGAACATGCTGTTCATGGCGGTGATCACGGTGCTCTTCGTGACCTTCGCACCTTGGATCATCGCACCCTTTATCGCTGAACCGGAGTCACACGCCTCGGGGACCAGCGCTCTGCGGATCATCAGCTATGGGTATGTGTTCTACGCGTGGGGGATGGTGATGATGCAGGCGTTCAACGGGGCCGGCGACACCGCCACCCCCACGAAGCTCAACTTCGTCATCTTCTGGCTCTTCCAGCTCCCGCTCGCCTGGATCCTCGCCCGGACCCTGGAGCTTGGGCCGGTCGGCGTTTACTGGGCGATCGCCATCGCCTACTCGCTCTCGGCGGTCATCGGCGTTCTCCTTTTCCGCCGCGGCAAGTGGAAGGAAAAAGAGGTCTGATCTGGACTCGGGCGGCACCAACATCCCATCTTCAGCCGACTGCAAAGCCGTCCCTCGATCAACAGCCGCAGGAGGATCCGATGAGAATCCGCTTCACCACCTCATTCGCGCTGATCGCGGGCCTGGCGCTCGCGGCCTGCCAGCCCCGGGACACCGAGACCGCAGCCGACGTCCAGGTCGAGACGCCGGACTTCGCTTTGATGAACGAAGCCTATGACGCGGCGACGAACGCCGGCGACGCTGAGGCGATGGGCATGCTGTACGCGGGTGACGCCGTCTCGATGCCGCCCAACGCCTCATCCCTGGTCGGCCGAGCGGCCATCGTCGCCGACGCCGCCGAGGACTTCGCGGCCATGACCGCCGACCTGAACAGCATTTCCGAGGGTCACTACCTGATGGGCGACCTGGCCGTCGACTGGGGCACTTACCGGTTCACGGGCGCACTCAAGGATTCGGACATCACCTTCACGCAAGAGGGCAAGTACGTGGCGATCTGGAAGCTGCAGCCGGACGGCTCCTGGCAGATCGTACGTGACATCTGGAACTCGAATACGCCGCCCGCCGTGGAGGGCGAAAGCGAGTAAAGACGCCCCCAGCGGAGGCGTGGCTGGACCGTACGACCGTCAGCGGCGCTCCGTCACCGTCGAGCACGGATCGACCGTGCTGCCCGCGATTGCCGCCGCAGCCGGGGTCATGGCGGGATCCCTCTTTGGGAGAAGAAAACACACACGCTGGCGCACCCAGACACCTACCAGCTGATCGCGCATGAGCGCGGGCAGGAACTCCATGCGGTCAGCCAGCTGTAGGGCCGCCTCGTCCATTCTCGGCCACCCGCTCGAACCGTGCACCCGGACATTGGAAACCCGTCCGTCCTTGTCGATGAAGATCGCGAGCTCGACGGCGCCCTCGACGCCGGCTCTCTGGAGCTCCAGCGGATAGAAGTACCACACCATGCGTCCGAATTGGTCGCGGTTGCCGAGCAGCGGCGGGACATCGTAGCGCACGAAGGCTACATCGGCGCCAGCCACCGTCACGTTCGGGGGCGGACCCACGTCCACCATCTCCCCCGATGCCGCGACCGAGGCCTGGATTCTCAGGTCCTCATCGAACGTGACCGAGGGCGATAGGGGCAGCTTCGGACGAGCCACGAGCTCCGGGGGCTCGGGGATTCTTACCAGAGGAGGCAGCTCGAGAGCCGCCATCGACGGCCGTGGCGCCATGTCGCGGGGGAGCCCCGGGATACTCAAGAGGCCAAGCAGCGGATAGGAGCCGAGGTGGAGACCGGCTGAGAGGGCCAACCCGAAGGCAAGCGGCTTCCGGAAGCGTCGTCCGGCACGCGCGGAGGCCCGATTCCTCCAATCGCGCGACCTCCGATCCCGTTCACCCACGCGGCTAGATCCTGGCCGCCACTGCGTGCTTTCCGAGTTTCTTCACAAGCTCCCACACCGGTCCGGGGAATCTGTGCAGCGCTTCCATCGTCTTCTCGAAGCCGTCCAGAAACCACTCCGCATCGGCTTCCGTGATGTTGAGGGGAGGAAGAAGCTTGATGACATCCACGTGGTGGCCGGCCACCTGAGTGAGTATGTGGTGGTCGTCGAGGAGGGGGATGACGATCGCCTGGGGAAAAAGATCCGGGCTGATCCTGTGCGTGGCCGCCCAGGCGCCGCGAAGGCCGAGCGCCTTGGGCTCGCCGAACTCGATGCCGATCATCAGGCCGCGCTGCCGGACCGCGGTCATGAACTCGAACCGCGGCATCATCGCCTCGAGCCCTTCCCGGATGATCCCTCCCATCCGCGTCGCGTTCGCTGCCAGGTCTTCCTCGTCCAGGATCCTGAGCGAGGCGAGGCCGGCTGCCATCGCCAGGTCTCCCATGCCGAAGGTGCAGGCGTGCCGGACAGCCTGGCCCATCGAGGTGTACATGGCCTCGTGCACGTCGGTCCGGGTGACCATCGCCCCGACCGGCACGTACCCGCCGGACAGGGCTTTCGAGATCAGGACGATGTCCGGCTGAAGACCCTCGACCCACTCGAACGCGAACGGTTTTCCCGTCCGTCCGAGTCCCGTCTGCACCTCGTCGCACACGAGCAGGGCGCCGTGGCGCCGGCAGAGCTCCTCCGCCTTGCGCAGAAAGTGGTCCTCGGGGATGTAGACGCCCTTTCCCTGGATCGGCTCGAATATGAACAGGCCGATGTCGGCGGCGGCGAAGGCGTGCTCCAACCCGGCGTAGTCGTTGACCTCCACCTCCATTCCCGTCGGCAGGGAGGGCTCGAAGCCTCCACGGAAGGCCGCATCCCCGTTCACGGCCAGGGCCCCGGTAGTCAGGCCATGGAACGCGCCCTTGAGGTAGACCATGCCGTGCTTGCCCGTGGCGACGCGAGCGAACTTGATCGCCGCTTCCGTGGCCTCGGTACCCGAGTTGCAGAAGTAGACCCGATCCAACCCCGCTGGGAGCCGTTTCGTGAGCTCTTCGGCCAGGAGAGCGGCGAGCGGAGGGGTGTCGAAGGCCGCCCAGTTGGGAAAGTCGGCGGCCAGGACCTCGGTGAGGGCCCGGCGGATCGCGGGATGGGCACGACCGAAGTTGAAGACGCCCCAACCACTCATGAAATCCAGGTAGCGCACCCCGTCCTCGTCCCAGAGGTAGGGGCCCTTTCCCCGAACCCACCGTCGATCGAACCCGATCGTCCGGAGCATCTTCGCCCACATCGGACCCACGTGCTCCCGGTAGAGCTCGTTGGCTCGCGGTCGGGTTTCCTCGAAGGCGCGAGGGATGTTCAGATCCAAGGACTCGCTCCAGTGGAGACGCCTGTCGCCGGCGCTTTCCGGACGGCGCCCGCGGCGTTCGTCGGGCGCACTTCGCTCGCCGGTTTTCCGATCTTAGCTAGCCGCGCGGGTCGACGCGAACAGCGACGAAATGTTAAGATTCCGCATCGATCGGACATCCGCCGGAGGAGGCCACATGCAGGAGCAACTCATCGGCACGGTCACCCACTACTTCGACAAGCCTCACGTCGGAGTCGTACAGCTGGTCGCGGACCTTAGCGTGGGGGACACGGTCCACTTCCGCGGTCACACGACCGATTTCGAGCAGACCGCGGGCTCGCTCCAGGTCGAGCACGGCCCCGTCGAGAGCGCCGCCGCCGGGAGCGAGATCGCCATCCATGTGGACGAGCGGGTCCGCGCGCACGACGAGGTCTATCTCGTCACGGACTGAACGTTGGCGTGTGCCGCGGCCAGGCGAGCCAAGGGAATGCGAGGCGGCGAGCAGGAGACGTAGTTCAGACCGATCCCGTGGCAAAAGCGGATCGAGCCGGGATGGCCGCCGTGCTCGCCGCAGATCCCCACCTCCAGATCGGGCTTCTTTGTCCTGGCCCACTGCACCGTGATGGCCATCAGCCGCCCCAATCCCATTCGATCCAGGACCTCGAACGGGTTGTCCTGGAGGATCCCGCGCTCGTTGTAGAGCGGCAGGAACTTCGTCTCGGCGTCCTCCCGGCTGAACGAGAACGTGGCCTGCGTGAGGTCGTTGGTCCCGAAGGAGAAGAAATCCGCCACCTCGGCCAGGCTCTCCGCCCGCAGGCAGGCTCGGACGACCTCGATCATCGTGCCGAACTCGAAGTCGATTTCCACCCCGTAATCCCCTTTCACCGCGGCTTCGGCCTCGTCCACGTACTGCTTCACCCGCATCAGCTCCTGGGACGTACACACCTGCGGAACCATGATCTGCGGATGAACCTCGACCCCCGCCTTGAGGCATTCCGCCGCCGCCTCAAGGACGGCTCTGACCTGCATCTGATAGATTTCGGGATAGGTGAGGCCCAGGCGCACGCCGCGGTGGCCGAGCATCGGGTTGGTCTCGCGCAGCGCCTGCGCGCCGCGCAGCAGGGCCTCCTTCCGCGCGATCACCCGGTCGACGCGCCGCACGTCGGTCAGCTCTTTCGCGCCATCGACGAACCCTACGGCCGCGTCGGGCGCGTCAGCCTCCAACACCCTCATGGTACTCGTCAGCACGTCCATGCCGCGCAGCGCGTCACGGAGCCGATGTAGCTGGAGGATCTCCTCCTCCAGCCGTGCCTGGGAGGGGAGGAACTCGTGGAGCGGCGGATCCAGGAGGCGGATCGTGACCGGCCGGGGAGACATCGCCTCGAAGATCCCGCGAAAATCGGCCCGTTGCATCGGCAGGAGCCGCGCCAGGGCCGCGGCCCGCTGTTCATCGTCCTCGGCGACGATCATGTCCAGCACGATCGGAAGCCGCTCGGGCGCGTTGAACATTCGCTCCGTCCGACAGAGACCGATGCCCATGGCTCCGAACATGATCGCCCGTGCCGCGTCTTCAGGCGTGTCCGCGTTGGCCATCACCTTCAGGCTGGCCGCCTCGTCGGCCCAGGAGAGCAGCGTCTCCAACTCCTCGGAGAATTCGGCCTCGACCGTGGGGACGCCACCGAGATAGACGTGGCCCGTCGCTCCGTCGATCGTGATGGTGTCGCCCTCCTTCACCACCGTCTCGCCAGTGATCGCCTGAGCACGTTCCTCGTCGACCATGAGGCCTTCCGCTCCGACCACGCACGGTTTCCCCATCCCGCGGGCGACGACGGCGGCGTGCGAGGTCCCTCCACCCCGACTCGTGAGCACGCCCTCGGCGGCGAAGAAGCCGTGGATGTCATCCGGTTTCGTCTCCTCCCGGACCAGAATCAGCTTACTTCCCTGCCGTCCGAGTAATTCGGCGCGATCCGCGTCGAACACGACCTCTCCGCAGGCGGCGCCCGGCGAGGCGGCGAGCCCGGTGACCAGAGGGCTGCCGTCATAGTCCGGATCGATCCTGGCGTACAGTATGTGCTCGAGATCCTCGGGCGTCACGCGAAGGAGCGCCTCCTGCCGGCTAATCAGGCCCTCGTCCGCCATCTCGACCGAGGCCCTCACGCGAGCGCTCGCGTTCATCTTCCCGTTGCGCGTCTGCAGGCAGTACAGGGTGCCGCGCTCGTTCGTGAACTCGAAGTCCTGCACCTCGCGGTAGTGCTCCTCCAGCTTCCGCCGCAGCTCCTGGAGCTGGGCGTACATGTCGGATGCTTCGGTGGCCATCTCGCGGATCGGCTTCGGCGTCCGGATCCCGGCCACCACATCCTCGCCCTGAGCGTTGACCAGGTACTCGCCGTAGAGCTCGTTCTCGCCCGTGCCGGGGTTCCTGGTGAAGGCCACGCCCGTCGAACAGGCGGATCCCATGTTCCCGAAGACCATCGCGACGACGTTGGCTGCAGTGCCGTTGGCCATATCGGAGGTGATTCCGAACTCGCGGCGGTAATCCACGGCTCTCCGCCCCATCCAGGAGTCGAACACGGCCTTGATCGCGACCTCGAGCTGCTCGTAGGGCTCACTCGGAAACGGGCGGCGGGTGTGCTTGCTAACGACCTGGAGGAAGCGCCGGACGATCTCCTCGAGGTCCTCGGCCTGCAGATCGACGTCGGCAGCGGCGCCGGCCAGCTCCTTTACAGAATCGAACTGCTCGTCGAAGTGCTCATCCTCAATGCCGAGGGCGACCTTCCCGAAGAGCTGGATGAAGCGGCGATAGGCGTCGTAACCGAACCGCTGATCGCCGGTCTGCTCGATCAATCCGCCCAAGCTCTCCTCGTTGAGCCCGAGGTTGAGGATGGTGTCCATCATCCCCGGCATGGACGTGGCCGAGCCCGAGCGCACCGAGACGAGCAGCGGATCGTCGGCGCCTCCGAAACGCCTTCCCGTGGCCGCCTCCAGCCGAGCCATCTGCTCCCGAGCCTGCTCCATGACTCCGGTCGGGAGAGCGGCCTCCGGAGATTCCAGATAGGCGAGGCAGGCTTCCGTCGTGACGACGAAGCCCGGCGGCACGTTGATGCCGATCCGGGTCATCTCGCAGAGGTTGGCGCCCTTTCCGCCGAGAAGGCGCTTGTTCGTCCCGTCGCCCTCGCCGAACGACCATATCCACGTCGTGTCTCCTGACCGCGCCGTCCTGGCCGCCCTATCCGCCGTCGAGGTCGTCTCGATCGTCTTTCCGGTCATCGCGCTTGGTCCCCTATGTTCGCGGGTCTAGTGACCATCTCTTCCGCTCACGGCTCTAATCGAGACTTGTAGCATGCGGGGTCAGCTAAAGCCACGACAGTGGAAAGAGACGTCCGAGCCGGAGCGCTTTCACCCCGGGCTTCGGGCCTATCCTCCGCCGAGGCAGGGCGACCAGGCCGGGAAGTAATCGTTGGCCGGATGGTCGGTCAGGTTCACGGCGGGAGCTCCATCCATGCCCACGATGAACACGTCGGCCTGCTCGTTCGGAATCGCCGTGTAGGCGACTCGGTCCCACTGGGGAGAGGGAGAGCTGGCCCCGCCTACCCCCGCGTCGCTGGCCAACGTCCGCTCCTTCAGGGTGTCGAGGTCGATGACGAACACCCGCCCGCGGCCCTCGGCCCCTTCTCCAAGAAGCACAGACCGCTGGCCCGGGGACCAGCCATGAGGCTCGCCGGGTCCTGTGGCAATCTGCTGCGGTTCGCCCTCGATCGTGCTTACGATGAACACGGCGCGCCCTTCGGCGAACGCCACCATCCGACCCGCGGGCGCCCAAACCGGCCTGAACATCCGGTAGGCCCGCGATCCGGACACCTCCACGACCGCCTGCTCCTCCCGCCCATCCGGGGTCACGACCCGAAGCGACGTCTCATCGCCTCTTCTGGCGGCAAAGGCGATCATCTCTCCGTCGGCCGACCATTCCGGGAACATGTAGTTCCCGTCGACGTCGGTCAGCTTCTGCCACTCGCCCCCATCCAGCTCGGCGACGTAGACCGACGTGGCCCCGCCCGTCTCCAGGGCCGACGCGAACGCTACCCGGCGCCCGTCCGGCGACCATGAGAACCCCATGGAGATCGGGTAGGCGCCGTGTCTCACCAAGTCGCTGCCATCCGGCTTCACCGTGTAGAGAAAGGCATGGAACCTCAGAGCCGAGAACGGCTCGAACAGCTTTTCGTCTTCCGACGTCACCGACAGAAAAGCGATCCGCTTCCCGTCCGGCGACCACTCCACCTGCAGCGCCCCAGGCACGGACACAACCAGCTCCGGATCACCGCCGTCTGGACTGACCACGTAGATCCCGGCCGCTTCCGGCCGATCCGACGAGAAGGCGATCAGGGTTGGGCAATCCTGGCTGCCCGCCGAAACCGGAGAGCGCGCTCCGGCCTGTGCGCGCACCTCGCCCGGCGTCGTCACGGCGCCCGCGGCCGCTGCAAGCGCGAGGACTCTCCTGATTCGTATCACGTGACGCCGTCCTCTGCAGGGGAGGTTCGAGTCAGACGCGACTGCTCGTTCCGAAGGTAGAGGGCCGGGCTCCCGAACTCTACCGCGGCCCCCATTAGCAAGACGCCAAGGGATCGCTATATTCCAATGACATTCTGATCCTTCGCTGGATGCGTCGCCCGAAGTGGCAGTAAGGCGCTCAATCCCCGGCCCACCGGCGGACGACACCAACGCACAAGCAAGGCGGAGATATATATATGGCGACAGCTACACCTCCACCCACCGGTGGGGAGACGGAGGCTTCGGCGAACTCCGGTAGGGTGGCAGAGTGGAAGGGGCTCGCCCCCGGAGTCGTGATCAACGCGGCGGCGTGGACGGAACAGGCCGAGCGAGTTCTGACCCCGGGCGTAGTCTCCCTGATCGCGAGCATCCACGGCGCTCTGCAAGAGGAACGACAGGAGCTGCTTCGGGCGCGAGCCGAGCGGCAGCGGAGCTTCGATGAGGGTGCCGTGCCGGAGTACGTCGAGGGTGACGCGGCCGAGCGAGCGCGCGGAGATTGGACGGTTGCTCCTTTGCCGGACGATCTGCTCGTACGGCGAGTGGAGATTACCGGCCCGGTCAGCGACGCCAAGATGGTGATCAACATGCTGAGCCGGACGGCGGCGGGCATGCGGGCGGACGCCGCGATGCTCGACTTCGAGGATTCCATGAAGCCGTCGTGGCCGAACGTCATGCAGGGCGTCGAGAACCTGATCGGAGCGGCGGGCGGCACTCTCACGTTCGTGAAGCCGGCCGCCGGTGACCAACCGGAGAAGCTCTACGCGCTGGACCCCGACGACATGCCCATCCTCATGGTGCGGTGCCGGGGACTGCATCTGGACGAAGCCAACTTGCGGGTGGATGGCGAGCCGGTCTCCGGAGGGCTGATGGACCTCGCTCTCTCCACGTTCCACACGGCCCGCAAGCTCCTGGCCCAGGGCAAGACGCCGAAATACTACGTACCCAAGGTCGAGCACTACCTGGAAGCGCGGTGGTGGAACCGGCTCCTCACGCTCTTGGAGAAGGAGCTGGGCCTCCCGATCGGGACGCTTCGCGCCACCTTCCTCATCGAGACCCTGCCAGCGGCGTTCCAGATGGAGGAGATCCTCTACGAGCTCCGTGATCACGCGGCCGGCCTCAACGTTGGACGCTGGGACAAGATCTTCAGCGACATCAAGGTCCTGAAGGAGCACTCGGACCGTGTCATGGCCGACCGGGCCTCCATCTCGCTGAACCGCCCCTGGATGAAGAACTACGCCATGCGGCTCATCAAGATCTGCCACCGGCACGACGCGTTCGCCATGGGCGGCATGGCGGCGTTCACGCCGGGCGGCACCCCGGAGCTGAGAGAGCAGCAGACCCGCAAGGTCGTCGAGGACAAGGAGTTCGAGTTCAGCCTCGGCCACGACGGGTGTTGGGTCTCTCACCCCTATTTTATCGGGCCCGCCATGGCTGCCTTCCCGCGAGAGAACCAGCTCGAGTCCATTCCCGACGTCGACGACCGACCCGAGCTTCTGCCGGAGTCCACCCCTCCGAAGACGATCGATGGGCTGCGCAAGAACGTGCGCGTTGGCATCGCCTACCAGAAGGGATGGAACCAGGATATGGGCTGCGTGGCCTGGGACGACTTGATGGAGGACCTGGCGACGCTGGAGATCTCTCGAGCGCAGACGTGGCAATGGCTGCGTCACCAGGTGGAGCTCGAGGACGGCCCGCGGGTGACCCGAGAGCTCGTCGGAGAGGTCTTCCGTGAAGAGCTCGAGAAGATCGAAGGCCAGATTCGCGCGGCGATGCAAGGCCGTCCGGAGGCGTCTGTGCAGGCCGAGATCTCCCGCTATGCCGCGGCCGCCGCCGACGCGCAGGCGGTCTTTACGGAAGAGGAGTTTCGGCCTTTCCTTTGCATGAGCTCGGATTTGGTCGGTATGTGAACACGTAGCCCGCAGCCCGCCGGCGCGCGAACGCCCACCAAAGGCAGGATAGCCGGGACGAGAAGTAACCCATTTCCTTGCAAGGACATGACGACCCGGAGAGCGAGATGATCATGGTGTCGAACCCCGTAGAGGAGCTGGTGAAGGATTGGCGAGACAATCCTCGCTGGAAAGGGATTGAGCGGCCCTACGCGGCGGAAGACGTGGTCCGACTGCGCGGCAGCGTGAAGGTCGAGTACACGCTGGCCAAGGTCGGAGCCGAAAAGCTGTGGAAACACCTGCAGGAAGAGCCGTACGTCTGCGCCCTCGGCGCGGTTACCGGCAACCAGGCGATGCAGCAGGTGAAGGCCGGCCTGAAGGCGATCTACTGCTCGGGCTGGCAAGTGGCGGCCGATGCCAACCTGGCCGGCGCGACCTATCCGGACCAGTCCCTCTACCCCGCCGACTCGGTCCCGGTACTCGTTCAGCGCATCAACAACGCACTCCAGAGAGCGGATCAGATCCACTTCGCGGAGGGCGACACCAGCGTGGACTGGTTCCAGCCGATTGTCGCCGACGCCGAGGCCGGCTTCGGCGGCCTCCTGAACGCATTCGAGCTGATGAAGGCGATGATCGCGGCCGGCGCGGCCGGGGTGCACTTCGAGGACCAGCTCTCATCGGCCAAGAAGTGCGGGCACATGGGCGGCAAGGTACTCGTTCACACCTCGCACGCCGTGGATAAGCTGATCTCGGCTCGGCTGGCCGCGGATGTGCTCGGAGTCCCGACCCTCGTGATCGCGCGAACCGACGCGAATTCCGCCGGGTTGTTGACGATCGACGTGGATGAGCGTGACCGCGAGTTCATCGTCGACGACGAGCGGACCCCCGAAGGGTTCTTCCGGGTGCGCCCGGGTCTCGACCAGGCGATCGCCCGCGGCCTGGCCTACGCGCCGCACGCCGACGTGGTCTGGTGCGAGACCGCGCACCCGGACCTGGAGGAGGCGCGTCGCTTCGCCGAAGCGATCCATGATCAGTTCCCCGGTAAGCTGCTGGCGTACAATTGCTCGCCTTCCTTCAACTGGAAGGCGAATCTGGACGACGCGACGATCGCGAAGTTCGAGAGCGAGCTCGGGGCGATGGGTTACAAATTCCAATTCGTGACCCTGGCCGGCTTCCACTCGCTCAACTACAACATGTTCGAGCTCGCCCGCGGCTACAGCGAGCGCGGCATGTCCGCCTACGTCGAGCTGCAGGAGCAGGAGTTTGCAGCCGAGGAGGTGGGTTACACTGCGACTCGGCACCAGCGCGAGGTGGGAACCGGCTACTTCGACGCCGTGAGCAAGGTGATCACAGGCGGGGCCTCTTCTCTGGGAGCTCTCGCCGGCTCCACCGAGGACGAGCAGTTCTTCGAGGACGAGAAAGAGAAGGAGACCGAGACTCCTGTGAAGACTCCAGCTCTCCGTGCGCCGGGCCGCTGAGCTCGCTCGGCTAGCCGCGCCGCCACGACCCTTCGATCAGCGTGGTGACGGACTAACGTCATCTAGGCCGGCAGAGGGACCACTCGTCCGACGATCCGCAGGAAGCCTGCTACCGCGTCCAGGACGGTGCGGATGGCGCGCAAGTCCGCCGTGGCCTTCTCGAGAGCCACCCTGCCCCGCTCCAGAGACTCCTCGTTCGCCTTCAGGTCCTCTCGGATCTCCTTCAGGTCGGCGCTCCCGAGGCGGAGGCGCGCCCTCTGGGCTCGGAGCAGGCTGCGGGCGGCCTCCGAGACCTCTTCCTCAGATCTCCCCTCCAGGGCTAGATCCCACTCCGAGGACATCATCGCGAGGATGATCTTCCGGAGCTCGGACACGGTCTGTCTCCGAATCTCGAGCGGCCCCACGTCAGCTCGCCTCCGGTCTCGCGACGTTCTCGATCAGGTCGAGAATACGGTCGATGTCGCCGATGAGGGTCTGTAGGTCCGAGATCCCAAGCCGATCTTCGACAAGCTTCACGAAGGAGGTCTTCAACCCTGCCGCGGCGTCGGCCGCGGCGTCCGCCGACTCGACGGAAACCGCTGCCTTGAGGATCTCCCTTCGGCTCGTCGGCCATCTGCGTGGGAGCTGGCGGGTGCCGCGGAACGGCCGGACGATCTCTGTCGTCTCCAGGCCAGCGAGAACGACCTCCAGATCGGTTCGCATCTGCTCGCCGATCGCCCGCATCGCCGCCTGCTGCAAGTCCAGCTCGCGCTCGATCATCGATGCGTGTGCATTCAGCTCGCGCTCCAGGGCGGCGCGCCGGAAGCCGGCCACAGTGATCGCGACGACCGCCCCAGTGAAATCGCCGACTTTTTGGTCTCCCACCTTCGCCCTCTTGATCCCCTTATCGAGAGCGCCGAGCGACGTGACGATCTCCTCCGTTGCCGCGCCGATCTCGGTGGGGGCATCGCTCTCCGCCAGGGCTGCGAGAGCCAGGAAGTAGGCACGAAGGAGGTGCCCGTGCAGGCGGAGATCCGACAGCAGACTCAGACGCTCCCTGAGCAACCGGTTGGATTCGACGAGACCCTTCGCCCGTTCGGCAGAATCAGGCAGCCGTTCCCTGGCCACAATCAGCACGTGCGAATCGGCGTCGATGGCGGCGTCGCCCGCCTCCTCCAGGAAGGCGTCCGCTGCATCGACGTACGCGACACCGGCGTCGGCGAACTCCCTGAATCCCCCGACTCTGGCCGTGGCCGTGCAAGCGGGGAGAAGTACGGTGGCAAGCATGAGTGCCGAGGGGAGTACGGAACGACCGGCGGACGGGCGGGACGGCGCGTGTTGGCGGGGGGCGCGTATGCTCACGCCATCAGGATGCCCGGGCCTATCGAGACCTTACCGCCTAGGAGGGGGGTAGCGCTCGTAGTCCTGTACAGACCGGCCCAGCAGGCTTCCGGTCAGGGCACCCGCACCGTGCTGGAGCGCGGCACCCTCTTGGATGAGGCCGCCGGGTGCCCCATACTCAGCGGCGTTGGTCGAAACGGATCATGTCGGAGTGAACCGCCGTCGCTTCCAGGAGCCAGGCGCACGTGTCCGAGCTACCCTCGCAGACAGGCGAAGCGTTGATCGAGCTTATCCGCTCCTCTCTCATCGGAGCGGACGAGGCGGTGTCCGGGCCCTACGGCCCGAGGCGTGTCACCTACGCCGACTACACGGCGTCGGGGCGCTCCCTCGGGTTCATCGAGGACTTCATCAGGGACCAGGTGCTCCCCCTCTACGCCAACACGCACACGGAGAGCTCGGGGACCGGCCTCCAGACGACGCGATTCCGCGAGGACGCGCGGGCGATCATCCGGCGCTGCGTCGGAGCCAGCGAGGAGCACGCCGTGATCTTTTGCGGCTCCGGCTCGACGGGAGCGATCGACAAGATGATCGGAATCCTCAACATCCGGCTGCCGAACGACTTGGCGGCACGTTACGACCTTCTGGATCGAATCCCTCGAGAAGAGCGGCCGGTTGTCTTCATCGGACCGTACGAGCACCACTCGAACGAGCTCCCGTGGCGTGAGTCGATCGCCGATGTGGTGACGATCCACGAGGACCTGGACGGCGGCATCGACCTGGAGCATCTGGAGGAGGAGCTCGTCCGCTACAGAGATCGCCCGCTCAAGATCGGCAGCTTCTCGGCCGCCTCGAACGTGACGGGAATCCTCTCGGACGTCGAGGCTGTCTCGAAGCTCCTCCACCGCCATGGTGCGCTCTCCTTCTGGGACTGTGCGGCAGCAGCCCCCTACGTTCGCCTGCGGATGGGCTCCCCGAACGCGGGAGTCGACCAAGCCTACAAGGACGCGATCTTCCTCTCCCCCCACAAACTGATCGGGGGGCCGGCCACGCCCGGCGTCCTCGTGGCGCGGCGCGAGCTCCTCAAGAACACGGTCCCCGTGGTGCCGGGCGGTGGAACCGTCTGGTACGTGAACCCGGAGAACCATCGATACCTGGACGACCCCGAGCACCGGGAGGAGGGCGGCACCCCCGACATCATCGGGTCCATCCGGGCGGGGCTCGTCTTCAAGGTCAAGGAAGCGGTCGGTGCCGAGTTGATCCGCGAGAGGGAGGAGACCTTTACCCGCCGGGCGATCGCCTCGTGGGGGAAGAACCCGAACCTCGAGATCCTCGGGAGCCATGAGCACGAACGACTCTGCATTGTCTCGTTCGTGGTGCGGTACGGAAGCCGGTACCTGCACCACAACTTCGTAGTGGCCCTCCTCAACGACCTCTTCGGCATCCAGTCGCGCGGCGGCTGCTCCTGCGCCGGACCCTACGGCCACAGGCTGCTCGGCATCGACCTCGACACATCGCACGAGTTCGAGCGGGAGATCAGCCGCGGCTGCGAGGGGATCAAGCCCGGCTGGGTCCGCGTGAACTTCAACTATTTCATCACGGAGGAGGGCTGCGATTTCATTCTCGATGCGGTCCACCTGGTGGCGACGCATGGGTGGAAGCTACTGAACGATTATCGCTTCGACCTGGCAACCGGCCTCTGGCGACACCGACAGGGAATCGCGGACCCGCCCCTCAGCCTCTGGGATGTCGACGTCGCAGCCGGGGGCTTCGCCTACGCGGACCGCCGGCGCCAGGAGCCCCGCAGCCGCATGCGGGAGTACCTGGAGGAGGCTCGCCAGACCTTCGAGGCGGCAGCGCCCGGAGCCGAAAAAGCACGCCTCCCTGAGGTGACCCGGGATTTCGAACACCTACGTTGGTTCCCTCTACCGGGAGAGGCGGAGGAGGGCGGTCCCACCCGCGGGTAGTCCCGATTGCAGGCGCCTGTTTTTTCTGTTACGCTGCACATGGCGTGGTGTCACACCGCCACGCCGTGAGAATCGCGGCCGCGCAGTGGGCATGCCGCGAACGTGGTGAGGGAGAGATGTCGGGCAACACCGGCCAACAGGCCGCCCTGGTCGTGATGGTGGTGGGGATGCTGGTCGCACTGGCGATCGTCGGTGGCGTGAGCTTAATCGTCAGCGTCTTCAGCTAACCAGAGATCTGGCCAAGATCCGGCCAGACGGTATCCTCGGTCAAAGGGCTACCAAAAAAAGAAGGCCGCCCTCTGTCGAGAGCGGCCCCTTCGGATCCTGCTGGACCCTATAGAATCGGTCCGGGCTTCAGACCTTCTTCACGTTCTCAGCCGCCGGGCCCTTCTGACCCTGCACGACCTCGAACTCGACGCGCTGGCCCTCGGCGAGGGTCTTGAAGCCCTCACCCTGGATCGCCGAATGGTGGACGAAGACATCGCCCTCACCATTCTCACGCTCGATGAATCCGTAGCCCTTCTCGTCGCTGAACCATTTTACGGTCCCAGTGTTCGCCATCGATGTACTCCCGATGTTGCTGGTGGTGTGTCGGGAGTACGGGTCTTGCCGCCACTTCCGAACACGTGCATTTGCGGCTTTCGCCGCATCGATCTGTCAGGCCCTGCCGTTCGATCGGCCGTGAGCCTCGTGCCGGCTTGGCCCAAAAAAAAAGCGGGTTCCGAGGCGGTGCTCGGTCCCACTTACTTGTCGAGCTTGCCGTACACGCTGAGTAATGTACTCAACAGCAAGGGCTTTCGTCAATGGGGGGCCGGCGACGGGGTGTGCGATCAGCTTCCGTCGCCCGGCGGAACGTGCAGGGCGACGAACTCCTGAAACTTCTCGAAGTTCCGCGGAGTGAACTGCCGCTGGATGGTACCCTCCTCCCCCTGTAGCTCGACGACGACTTCACTCGCGTCCGCGAGACGCCTGAGCGTCTCCGGTCACCAGGAACCAGTAGGCTTCCATGTAGACGCAGGCCGGCGGTTGACCGCCCATCGGCAGGTTGGTGTTCGTTCCGCTCTCATCGGGACAGGAAGCCGCAGCCGACTGTGGAAGAGGCTCGTTCAGCGTGAGAGCGTCCCCGTCGATCCTAAGCACCAGACTCCGAGGCCGTACATAGGCGGGCCCGCTCGACTGCGCCGACAGCATATAGGAGGTGCCGCCCGCTTCCTCAACAATCGCACCGTTCAGTTCCAGGCTGTGCTCGACCAGGCAGACCTGCTCGGTGACGGTGTTTCCGGACATCCGGGTGATTCGGCGGTCCAGCTCCGGGTCGTACTCCTGCTTGATCCCTGCGGAGCACGCCGAGAGGGCAAGAGTGGCGGCCAGGTGCATCGTGCGACCGAGCCGGCGACTTCCTCCCATTGTCGGCACCCCTACTCAGCCGCTGTGTGGTGATGAGGCGCCGGGTCGCATGAGGAAAAGCAGGCTCCACGCGGCAACAGTGCGGACCGGCGATGCGAAAGGGCCTGCCGGCAAACTTCGCAGGGCAGGCCCTCCACCGCTTGTTGAAAGTTTGTCTCTCGGGACCGGCGCGCCTTCAAGCTGCGGATTCAAATCCACGCCGGCCTGCCGCATTGCGTCCGGCCAGACGATATTATCCTAACGTTTTCCTCTCCGGTTTGCCAGCTGGAAGACGTGCCGTTACCGCTCCTGGGAGAGCTCAAGGAAGGCTCGAAATGTTGCCAGTCATGCCCACCGCTCTGGCTTGCGCATCCCTCCTGGCTCTGTCCTTCAGCCCGCTCCTCGGCCAGGAGGTGGATCCGCGCGTCACAGCCATCGATCTGGCTTTGACAGCCGCCGAATCGGAGGGCCTGTGCGGCGTCGTTCTGCTCCGCAGCCAGGACCGCGTGCTGCTGCACTCGGCCTACGGCTTCGCGGACCAAGAAAAGAAGCGCCCGATGACGACGTCAACCGGCTTCGACATCGGTTCTCTCGTCAAGCCGATCACGGCGGTGGCGATCCTGAAGCTCGAAGAGGAGGGCATTCTGAGCACGTCCGATTCCCTGGGCGACTTTTTCGGTGACTTGCCCGCCGACAAGAGCGGAATCACGCTGATGGAGATCCTCACCCACACTTCCGGGATGCGTGAAATCTTCGGCAGCGACTACGACGTCGTTTCCCGGGAGTGGGTCTTTGAGAAAGCGATGAGCGCCGCGCTCCTCGGGCCGCCCGGCGAAGAGGAGCGATACTCGAACTCCGGCTACAGCATCCTGGCGATGGTCATTGAGGACATCACGGGCCGGCCTTACGAGGCCTACGTGCGAGAAGCGGTGCTGGAACCCGCAGAAGCGGAAGGCATCGGCTACGTGATGGCCGGGTGGGAGAACGAGGACCTGGCCGTCGGCTACCGAGCGAGCGGGACTCGGTTCGGGACCCCGCTCGACCATCCATGGGCGGAGGACGGCCCCTCCTGGAACCTCCGGGGGAACGGGGGAATGCTCGCCACTGCCGAGCAGATGGCTCGCTGGTACGAGGCGCTATTCGACGGGAAGATCCTCGGCGCCGAGGCTCTCGAGGAGTACTACTCCTTCGCCGCGGGTGAATCGCGGTCCGCCGGCGGAAAGGCGCTCGCTCACGCCGGCGGAAACGGGGTCTTCAACACCCTCCAGATCAGCTGGATCGACCATGACGTCCACATGACCTTCTTCACCAGCTGTGCCGCCCGGACGGCTGAGGGCACGTGGCGGAGGTTCCGCGACGAGCTGATCAGCCTTGCGAAGCGCGAGCCTGACACCGCCTACACGGACGGCGCCAACTAGCCACGGAGCTCGAGGAGGCGGTCACCGCGGTTATCAAGCTCACTCTCTAAGGCCCAATCTCTCCACCGACTCCAAGCGCAGCCCGGCAGTGGACCTTCTCCCGCGAATCCGGACACACGCTAACACAATATAATACAACGTGTTAGACGCCCGTCACTCGTAGGTGACGGTGAAGGGGCGTTTGCGTGACGCGCCATCGCGATCGTGGACTCGAAGACAGGGCGCGGCATCGGCCGGAGACGGCCCGAAGCCGATCGCAAGGTTCGAGACGAGTTCACCGGGAGGTCACGATGGCGGCTCGCACCCTCATACAATCGTTCCTCGAGCAGGCTGGGCCGGTTCACGAGGCCCGCCGAGCGCGGACGCTCGCGTTCAGCCTGGCGGTCACCCTTTCGCTGGCGTTCGCGCTTTGTCTGGCCTTCGCGCGGCCCCTGCCCGCGCAGGATCTCAACATCCACTTCCCGCCGGACTCGATCGAGTCGATGCTCCGGGACCGGGAGTTTCAGGTCCTGGATTGGGCGGACACCCGGTTCAGTGGAGACCGCACTCAGAGGGTGGCCCTGCGGTTCGTGGACAGCACGCTGATGCTGGCCAAGTGGGCGAAAGCTCCGCGTGGTGGCAGGGGCGTGTTCAACAACCGGCCGCGGTACGAGATCGCGGCGTATGAGTTTCAGAAGCTCTTCCTGGACGAATCGGAATACGTCGTGCCACCGACCGTGGCCCGTTGCGTTTCCGTTGACCAGTACCCCGACATGGGGCACTGGCCTGGAGCCACTTTCGACGATACGAGATCCGTTCTGGTCGTCCTCCAGTATTGGCTGTGGAACGTCACCTCGAAGGATATCTGGGACAAGAGTCGGTTCGAAAGCGACTCCGTGTACGCGCGGCATTTCGCCAACCTCGACCTCTTTACCTATCTGATCCTCCACAGCGACTCGAACGGCGGCAACGTCCTCATCTCGAGCGTCACGTCCAATCCTCGGCTCTTCGCGGTCGACAACGGGGTGGCCTTCAGCCGAAGAGAGAAGAGCGACAGGGGGACCCGGTGGCGGGGGCTCCGTGTGAAGAGCCTGCCCCGCAAGACCCTGGAGCGGCTGCGCTCGATTACGCGGGAGCAATTGGAACGACGTCTCGGCGTGGTCGCGCAATTCAGGCGGTCCGGCGACCAGCTCGTGCCTGAAACACCGACCGAGCCACTCGACCCCAACAAGGGGTTTCGCAGGAGCGTCGACACCGTGCAGCTCGGCCTCACAAGGCGAGAGATCGGCCAAATCTGGAACCGGATCCGCAAGATTCTGAAGAAGGTGGATGAGGGAAAGATCGAGCTTTCCTAGCCGGCTGGCTGCCGAGGCTGTCGAGAACGTAGACCGCACGAGGCGATGAACCATGAAACACTCACTCGGACTTGATGGGACCCGGAAGAGGAACTCCATTTGGAGCCGCAGGCGGCCCATGCTTCTCCTGGGCCTGGCGCTCGGCCTGATCATTGTCCCGCTGGCCCAGGCGTTGATCACCCTTCTCGTCTCGGTGCTGGCGCCGGCCGTGGGCGTTGGCCTCTTCCGGAGAGCCGTGGAGCATTGGACGCAGCACGGGGGACCCGCCGCACTCATCACCCAGGTCGTGCTGACCGCCGTGATTCTCACCGGGATAGGGATCGCGGCGGCCGTGGCTTCCGGCTTTGGGCTTTGCCTGCCGTCCGTCAAGCGCGCGCGCCGGCTCGGCGACTATCGGATCCTCCGCCGCCTGGACTCGGGAGGCGTCGGCGATGTGTTCCTGGCCCAGCACGCCCGGATGTGCAGGCCGGCCGCGATCAAGGTCCTGCGCGCTTCGGAGGCCAGTGACCCTAACGGACTGGCTCGCTTCGAGCGGGAGATCCAGCTGGCCTCGGATCTCACTCACCCGAACACGATCGAGATCCTGGACTACGGAAGAGAACGCGAGAACACGTTCTTCTACGCGATGGAGTACTTGGCGGGAATGAACATCCAGAACCTCGTCGACCGATTCGGGCCGCTGGCCTCGGAACGTTGCATCCACATCCTGATGCAGGTGTGCGGCTCGCTGTCCGAGGCGCATGCATGCCACATCGTGCACCGGGATGTCAAGCCGGGAAACATCTTCCTGACCGACCGCGGAGGCATGTACGACTTCGTGAAAGTCCTGGACTTCGGGATGTCGAAGAAGATGGGGTCGCGCGCCGACCCGACCCTGACCCAGCCAGGGATCGTCTTCGGCACCCCGTCCTACATCGCCCCCGAGTCCGTCCTTAAGCCCGAGAGCGTCGACGTCCGTGCAGACATCTACGGCCTCGGCGCTGCCGCCTACTTCATGCTGACCGGACGGCCGCCGTTTGCATCGACCTCCGTCATCGAGGTGTTGGCGGATCACATCAGATCTGTTCCCACCCCACCGTCCAGGGTGGCCGAGCTGCCGATCGCGCCGGAGCTGGAGCGCATCGTGTTGCGGTGCCTGGAGAAGAACCCCGATGACCGCTTTCGGGACGCCGGAGAGCTCAGGGCCGCGCTTCGCCGAATCTCGCTCGATGAGCCATGGACCGGGGAGAAGGCCGCCGAATGGTGGACCATCCACGTCGGCCGCGAGGACCTCGAGGCATTCGGGCGGGCGGGCAGCAGGAAGAGGATCCGTGCTGCGTAAACGAACTGCGTCGGGTGGCTAGTCGGGCTGCAGCGGCTCGGGTGGACCTTCCGTCCCGTAGCGGAACGGCCGCAGGCGACCCGCCTCCTGCGACAGGAACAGCAGCTGGGTCGCCGGAGCGTTGAGGTCGACCGTCAGAAGCTCCCCCTCGTAGCGACGCGCGATATCATGGGCCGGCGTGTGGGCGACGACGTGAAGCTTGCTCTCGAATCGGTCGAGCACCCGGCGCAGCTCCTCGTGGAGCGTATCGGCCTGGACGTAGCTTCGATGCCAGAAGACGCTGTTCTCGCCGAAGAAAAAATCGAGACGGCGCTCGAGCGCCGTCGAGTCCATGACGATGCGAGGAAGGACGGTATCGGCCGGGAGGCTCCACCGGTAAAAGACCTCCTCGGACATGAATGCGGCCAACGTGTCGTCGAACGCCTGCAGAGAATAGACGGCGAAGTCGCATCCGACGCCGCCGTGAGCCAACAACACCTCGCCGATCCGGATTAGACCCGGTTTCGTGGCCAACCACGTTCCGAGCACGGAGCGGCGAATGTCGAACAGTCGCGCGTAGGGCATTTCATGCAACTCGGCGATCAGCCGCTCCTTCTCCGACACATAGCGGAGGTCGGCGGTGAGCACCATGATCTCGTGATTTCCGAGCACGACGTGAACCCGCCCGCCGGCGGCTTCCGCCTGTCTCTCGAGGCCGTAGATGAACCAGAGAGTGCGGGTAACGTCCGATCCGCGATCGAAGAGGTCGCCCAGGAAGACGAGATGGCTTCTTCCACCGCTCCAGCGGGCGTTCGAATCGATCAACCCGGCGTTCTCGAGAACGGCGGTCAGCGTGTCGAACTCGCCGTGAACGTCCCCGACCACGAAGAGTGAGTCCACCGGACCGATACCGGTGGGCGGGCGCTCGGGTACCGGCCAGATAGTCGTCTGGTGACGATCCTCGTCGCTGCCGACAGCGCCGTAGCGGAGCGTAAGCGGACCGTCCGCCGGCCGTAGAAAAGAGGCGGCGTGGGCCTGGCTCCGGCCCGTCCTGAGGCGGATCTCGTCCGCTGCGCGGCCGGACCCGGCGACCCCGATCGTCAAGAAGCCGGAGTCCGGGACGGCGGTGAGCCAGCGTACCTGGATCGTATCTTCCGCCTCCGCCACGTACAGCCCGTATTCACCGTGCAGAAGTGCCGTATCCTGGGCGGCGGGCGCCGGCAGCCCCCCTTGCCAGAGGGCGCCCGGCAGCGCCGCCGCCAGCAGAATCGCGCTCCGGCCCATCAAGCCTCCGCTCTCTCGCGGACCCAGCTCGCCACGGGCGGAAGGAACCCCAGCCCCAGCAGCGTCCAGCCGACGATCTGCGGCATCCAGGCCGGCTCGAGGAGCAGAAGCGTCAACCCAGCGACGCCGGCTAGTACGCTCCATCTATGACGGGCCAGCCAGCCTCGCTCCGCTGCGAGCAACCGATCTCGAACAGCGGGTTGCTCATCGATGAGGAGCGCGGTCTCGAGCACGACCGCCTCGAAGAAGTCGAGCGCCGTGGCGTCGCCGATCGGGATTCCCGACGGCCGGGCCAGGACCGCCGCGGCCTGGACGACACCCTCCAGCACCTGTCCCGTGTCGCGCGCGTCGAACTCCCCGGACTCGATTCTCCCGGCGAGGTCAACCGCCAGGCCGTCGACGGCGCCATCGAGCGGCTCCGGTAAACCGGGGCGGATGTCCCGGATCACGCCCCGGATCTCAGCGCTCTGATAGACGGCGAGGTGGTGGGCGAGGAAAGCGGCGAAGCGCGTGCCCGCGATGTCCCGGGCAAAGCGCCCCACCGTGAGTTGCACGCGGCCGGAACAACGTGGGCAGCTCGCCAGATCTGTCGACGTGGCGGAAAGCATGGCGGCAATCCTGGGTTGTCAGTTGTCGGCCACCGACTCGCGAGCTTCTTTGAGCACCTCGTCGAAGCGGGCCTCGAGGGCCGGATTGACGCCCCGGCAGCCTTCCACCACCCGCTCGGCCCAGTCGAAGTAATCCTGCTTCCGCTCCGCCGTCCAGTTCTCGGGCGGACGGTGCGCGATGTCGAGCAGGTTGCTGCTCTTGTCCGCCACCTTTAGTTGCTTGGCGCGGTTCGACCGCTGTGGCGCGTGCTCAATCTGGAGCCGCTTCCGCTCCAGCTTCGGGAGCGATTTGTCATCGGTTACCTCCTCGACGACTCTCCGCACCTCCGGCCCGAACCGGGCCTCCAACTCGTCGAGCGTCGTCTTGGTGTCCTCTACCGTGTCGTGGAGGATCGCGGCCTGAAGCAGAACCGGGTCCGACGCGCCGCCGACCTCGGCCAGGAGCCGGGCCACGGCGATCGGGTGGTTGATGTACGGAGAGGATTCTCTGCCTTTCCGTCGCTGGTCACGGTGTCTCTCAGCGGCAAACTGGAGCGCCGCAAGAAGACCGGGGAGCGCGCCGGCTTCTTCCTCCGCCTCGAACCTAACGAGCTCGACCGACCCGGTGGCGTAACGGTCATCCGGACACCAGATCCGGCCTTCCAGAAGCTCGACGGGATCCGTTGCCGCGTCCAGCGCCGTCACGGCAGCCGCTTCGCGAGACAGGATGACCGCGGAGACGGCCGCGTCGAGGGCGTCATCTGAGGAGGCTGCGAGACTCCGGTGGCGCACGCTCAGCTCGGGAAACCGGGCGTCGAGGTACTCCGCCCGGGCCTTTGGATTCGATTTCACCACCGCACCCGTGAGCACGCGCGGGTAGATCTCCACCAAGGCCGGCGGCTCGGCCCGATCGAAGGGCCAGACGCGGTATCCCGCCTCGCTCAACCGTTGAAGCATCGGCATTCCGCGAAGCGACCCCGTGCCCATGGCCCCCGCCCCACCGATTTGGAACGGACTCTTCGGGCGGATGCCGCCGACGGGCTGAACCGATGCATCCGTCCGCCGGAACTGCGACGGCAGCTCTGGCTTGACGCGGCCGGGGCGACCCCAGAACGGAGGCTCGCAGTCTTCGAGCCAGGCCTCGGCCTCTCGTTCGGCCAGCTGCCAGAGCTCTGTCGCCGTTGTCAGGTCGCGGTCACGCAGGTACCAGGCTGGAAGCGAGAAGGCAAAATCCAGGCCGACGAGCAGCTGCGGATCCCGCTCCAGCTCGCCCAGAAGGTGCTCGGCGATCTCGCCTCGGTTCCGTCCGTTCTCAAGTCGGACGAGCTGGCCGTTCCGAGCCTCCGCCAGCCAGATCTTACGCCGAGCGCCGCTCTTCGCGCCCGACCAGTCGATAGCCAGAACGCGAGGTGCGTCTTCCAATGACGGTTGGGTGTTCAGCTGCTCCTCCGGGACACTGACTCGACCAAGCCGCCCTCCGGACCAGAGGGTGACGGCGGTCAAGCTAAGGGAAAAGCGCGAAACGCCGACAGGGGCTGGCACGTCCCCAAAAAGAAACGCCCCGGCGGCTGGAACCACCGGGGCGCATTGTTGGCGTCGCGCGCGTTCTTTGGCCGCGACTCGGATTACCGCTTCGATTCGCCTCCTAGTTCCCGTCCCCGCTCGCTCGCTCGGGAGCCGCGTACGCCGCGCCGGCCGTCCGATCCTCGTACGGCGGCTGAGCCACTACCGGCGGCGGGCTTACCTCGAGGAGGCGAAGTGACTCGTTGATCGCGGCGTCGAGCTGCGTGTCGATCCCACGAGCCAGCTCGGAGGGGCTCTCGGGAACCTGGATGTCGGGATCCACGCCATATCCCTCGTTGAACCAGGTGCCATCGGGATGGTACATGCGGAACGTCGGCACCGTGACGACCCCGCCATCCACCATCGGAGGCGCGCCACTAATCCCGATCAGGCCGCCCCAGGTCCGCATCCCCACCAGGGGTCCGAGCCCGACCTGCTTGAAGTACAGCGGGAAGAGGTCGCCGCCCGAACCGCTCCAGCCGTTGATCAGCATGACCTTGGGCCCGTTGTGGGCGGTCGGTGGGCTCTGGAACTGCTCCCGGTCGCGGACCGCCCAGTAGCTGAGCGTCGTGCGGTTGAGAAGCTCGATGAACCGGTCGGGGATCTGCCCTCCCGAGTTGAACCGCTCGTCGATGATGAGGGCCGGCTTGTTCCACTGCGCCCGGTACTGGCGGAACAGCTCGCTCTGCCCGCCCCTGCCGGTGTCGCGGACGTAGATGTAGCCGACGCGTCCGTCGGTCTCGTCCTCCACGCGCTCTCGCTGGTCCTCGATCCAGGCCAGGTGACGGAGGCGCCTCTCGGAGTCCATCGTCTCGACGACGACCTGCCTTGCGCCGGTCATCGTGGGCCGGTCGTTCACGGTCAGGATCACCGTCTCGCCGGCGACGCCCTGGAAAGAGGCCCAGGGATCCTTGGAGGTATCGACCGGGTTGCCGTTCACGGCCAGCACGTAGTCGCCCTCGCTCACGTCGACCCCGGGCACGTCCAGGGACGAGCGTACCTCGGCGTCCCAGGACGCTCCGCGGATGATCTCGTCGATCCGGTAGGCACCCTGCCCCGCCGGGAGACCGCGGCCCTGGACGACGTTGCCGGCGTTGTCCACCAGCGCCCAGTTCGCGCCCAGCAACCCGACGCCGCGCCGGTCGCCTGCCTCCATGTCGCCGCCTCCGCGGTAGGAGTGCGAGGCGTTCAGCTCGCCGATCAGTTCGCCGATCACGTAGTTCACGTCCCAACGCGTCACGGCGTCGTCGATCAGCGCGCCGTACTGTGCGCGCATCTCGTCCCAGTCCACGCCGTGCATCCCGGGATCGTAGAAGAAATCGCGCTGGAAGCGCCACGCGTCGTTGAACAGCTGCTTCCACTCGGCCCTCGGATCGACCAACATCTCCATCTCGGCAAGACGCAGCGACTTATCCATCTTCTGGTCCGCCGCCAGCTTTACGATCGCCGCCGACTCGTCCTTCCAGACGAGGAGCTTCTTGCCGTCGGCGGAGAGCGCGAAACCGTCCGCGTCGTCGACGATTGTCTTCTCCTCCCGCTCCTCGAAGTCATAGTAGAGGATCGGGCTGGGAGCGTCCTCGACGGAGCCCGTGCGGGCCCCTCGGTGGTACACAACCTTCCCCTTCGCTCCCTCCGGGATATCGTAGTTGCCCGGCTCGACGGGCAGGATCACGATCCGCTCCTCCAAACCCTCGATCTCGATCTCGACCGGCTCGGGCCCGTCGGCGTTCTCGCTGTCGCCGTCTCCGTTCTCCCCGTTGCCGTTCCCGTCTCCGTTCTCCCCGTTCCCGTTCCCGTTCCCGTTCTCCTCCTCATCCCCGTTCTCTTCATCGTTCCGCGGCGGGAGTGGCGAGGGCACGTCGGAGCGGAGTGCGGCGGCGACGATGTGCTGGGAGTTCGGATAGGTCCAAGAGTTGTCGAAGTCGCCGTACATCGGCTCGAAGTTGCGCGTCGTGGAGAAGTAGAGGTACTGCCCCTCCGGATCGAAGCTCGGGTGCCAATCCGTGTAGTAGCCGGAGGTGGCCTGGTGCAGTTGCCCGCTGCGCGTGTCGTAGAGGAAGATCGCGAGGTTCCGGTTCTCGACCGCCCGGCTGTAAGCGAGCCAGCGGCTGTCCGGCGACCACCCGAAGTCGTGATGGTCGAGGCTTCCGTGGCTGCGGGTCTCGCCCTTGTCGATCCGGGTGGTGGTGGCCGCGTCCATGTCGTGGATCCAGTACGTCTCCGCCTCGTCCACGAACGCCAGCTTCCTGCTGTCGGGCGACCAGAAGGGCGTGTAGCGGTAGCCGGCCCCCAGGTTCGTGAGGATCCGCTCCTCGCCCAGGCCGTCGGCCGGCCGGATCGTGAGCTCGTACTCCCCGCTCCGGTCGCTCCAGTAGGCGATCCACTTGCCGTCCGGCGACCAGGAGGGCGACCGCTCGGCCACTCCGGGGCTGCGCGTAAGGTTGAGGACCGGACCATGCTCGGCCGGTACGCTGAAGAGCTCGCCCCGCGCCTCTATCACGGCGCGCTTGCCGGTGGGCGAGATCGAGCCCGCTTGGACGTTGTCGGCCACCTTCTCGACCCGAGGCTTCAGGCTGGCGAGGTCGGTGACCACGTTGACCTCGATCTCCCGAATAGCCTCGTTCTCCAGGCTCATCAGGAAGAGCTTCCCGCCCGCCTCGAAGACGATCTCCTCGGGGCCGATCGCCGGGAAGTGGACGTCGAAGTCGGTGAATGCCGTCACCTGACGCTTCTGGCCGCTGCTCCGGTCGTGGGCCCAGATGTTGTTCCGCATCGCCGGGCCGGCGTCGCTCAGGTAGTAGAGGATTTCGCCGGCCCACATCGGCTGAGCATCGTTGGCGTCGTCCTGCGTGATGTTCTCGGCCTCGAGGTTCTGGAGGTCGAAGAGCCAGATGTCCGGGTTCATACCGCCGCGGTATCGCTTCCAGGTCCGGAAGTCCCGCGACTGCGGCATGTAGGCCAACGTCATTCCGTCGGGTGCGATCGTCCCGAACTCGCCGTAGGGGACCGGAAGCTTCTGCGGCATTCCGCCCTCGACGCTGGTCTTATAGAACTGGCGATAGCGCTGCCGGCCGCTCTCCATCGAGCTCGCGTAGAGGATGGACTCCCCGTCCGGGAACCAATCCAGCAGCCGGTCGCTGAACGGATGGTGCGTGACGCGCACCGGATCTCCGCCCAACGCCGGCATCACGTAGATGTCCTGGTTCCCATCGTAGTTGCCGCTGAAGGCGATCTGCCTCCCGTCGGGAGAGAAGCGTGGAAAGGACTCCTCACCCCTGGGGGAGCTGAGTCGCTGGGCCGTGCCGCCAGTCTTCGGGACGGTCCAGATGTCCCCGGCGTAGACAAAGGCGATGTGGCTCTGGCTCACGTCCGGGTAGCGGAGCATCCGGGCGTTGACCTGGGCCTGCAGCGCTCCCGGGGTCGCCATCGCGAAGAGCGTGAGGCCCATCGCGAGTCGCGTGAAGAACGGTCGAGTGTTCATGTCGGCTCCTGGATTACGTCTGGGTGGGTTGGCCTGTTTGGCGTGTTGAGTCTGCCCGGGTTCGGATGTTTACGATCGCAGCGAGCTGGATGCAGCAGCACCCGCGCCCGTGGCGTGAAGCCCCGGAAGCGGGTCGTGCGCCGCGGGATGGCGGGTGCGATCTGTGGATTGAGTATGGTCGTTCGCGATCATGCCGGCCAAGAGCTCTCGCCTACGATCGCCATCCCTAACGAGACAGCCATAGGACAGCCGGGCCCCTGCCTTGGTTGCAGCGCTGCCGAACCGGAGAGCGAGAGGGCCGCCCAACCAATATCCCAACCCATCCACACCATGCGCCACCGGTGGGTCGGCCCCCGCCACTGTTGAAATATATTATAATCGTTCACTAATACAAGCGCGCGTGTGCAAATGCTCGATCTCATGCCATACTACGGGAGGAGGCGGCGGCGGGTTTCAGGGGTGGCGCCGGGCGCTTGAGAAAGGGTCGCGTAGGTCGTGCCCTGCCATGGAGCCGAAACGCTAGCCTCCCTCCGTCTCCGCGGCAGCGCTTTCCTCGGCCATGGAGCGGGCGCGCTCCACCAATTCGGCGAAGCGCGGCTCCGCGCTGAGCCTCTTGAGGTAATCCTCGCTCTCGAGGAAGTCGGGGTTTCGGATCGCTCCCGTGTCGACAAGGCACTCGAGGGCGTCCAGCGCCTCCTGGGTGTGCCCGGCGGAGGCGTTTACGCGGGCCTCCTCGTAGCAGACGCGGGGGCTCTCCGGCTTGGCCGCGCGGGCCACGCTCAGCGATGCCAGGGCCCGCTCCGGATCAGTGTCGATGAAATCCCTGGGCACGTAGAAGATCGTGTTCGTGAAGGCCGTCTCGATGAGCCGCTGGGCCGCCAGCGCGTCGGCCGTATCCGGGGCGGTCTCGGCCCGGCGGCGGATCTCCTCCAGCTTCAGGTCCTTGATCATCTTCTCGGCCACCCTGGCCGGATCCTCGGACGAGCGGAGCTCGTTCAGGTGGTCGCCCATCTTCTTGCCGAACTCCTGCTCGGCCTCAGCGTGCTTCTTCCTCTGCTCGATCAGCTCTTTCACCTCCCTCGACCGCTCGAGCTCGTTCGCCCGATCGGAGGCCTCGGTGAGCCGCGCGATCGGCACGAGGTTCACGAAGTCGTTCACCAACGCCCGGTAGGCCTCGGCCGCCGCGAGAGGCCGGCCCTGCGCGTCAAGCTCCCGAGCCTCTTCCAGCCAGCGGGTGAAAAGCGTGTCGACGAGCTCGAGATCCACCGGACGCAGTCCGTCCTTCATGGCCTGGATCTCCAGCCAGTCGACGCCTCGCTCCGCCAGATCCTTCGGCAGCCAGGTGTGGGGCCCCTCGAACAGCACGAGGCGATGCGGGATGTCGAAGTTGCCGAGCATCGCGTGGAGCTTCAGCATCTCTTCGTAGTTGAAGTCGGTGTTTCCGCTCGCTCCGAAGAAGGAGAAGGGCTGCGTCTCGAGCATGCCGGGATACGCGAGTGCGGCACCGCCGATGGGGGGTCCGCCGCCGACCCCGATCATGCCGGCCACGTGTCCGGCCAGGTTGACCGCGAACGGCCACGACATGCGGGCCGTGCCGGAGAAGCCGCACAGGTAGAGACGGCTCAGGTTCGCCGCGAACAGCTGTTGGGTGTCGCCCAGCATGGCGTCGAGCGCTATCTCGTTCGGCTCCACGGGCCCGTCGCTCATCGTGTCGTAGGAGCTGATGAGGATCCATCCGTGCCGCTCCGCCGCCTCACGGAAAAGCCCCATCGGGACGAGGGCCCGGCCGCGCGGGTCCATCAGGTACATGACGGGCCAGCTGCGGCCCGGGTCGTACGCGGACGGCAGGTAGAGCGCGTAGCTCTGGGTCGGGTCGGAGACGGAGACGACGCTGTCCACGACCGTCCCGACCGGGAACGTGTCGGCGGATACACATCTGGACGCGCGGAGCGCTCCGGCAGCTGGCGTCGAGCAACCGGCACCGATCGGGACCGCTCCGTCGATATCGCGGGGAATCGAGAGAGCGGCGACGACAACGACGATCCAGCCGCAAAGAACGTGTCTCATAGTCTTCGTTCCACGAATGCGTACGGTTGGGGCGAGGGCGAATACCAACGCCCGCCGATACAACGTACGAGGCTGGCCAAAGCGGACCATCCGGTTGCCGATGCGCTACGCTCCCCCAGTCGGCGGTAGGACGACAGGATCGGAGAAGAACGCCGCGTCGGGAAAACCTCCCGACGCGGCGTGGGTTTGACCTGGCCTACGGACTTGCCCGCAGGCGTAGCGTCCGAGTGCTTCGAGTCCCGCTAAGGACCGGTGGCGGCCACTTCGTCAGAGCACTCGGGAGGATTCGCCCCCGTATTGCACACCTTGTAGAGGTGGGGCCCGGCCGGATTCTTGCCGAGGTTGTGCGTGTAGGATCCGGTGTTCGAGATAGTACCAGCCACCCGGAGGCCGTTGTAGTACACGTCTACCGTGGCGCCGCCGCCGGTCCAGTTCAGATTCGCCTTGACGGGACCGTTGCCCTTCTTGGTGAGCTGGGCACCCAAACCGGTGGGCGTCTCGCCACCGCCGCCGCCGCTACCGCCACCGTAGTTCGAGCTGCAAACCGGATACAACGGGGTTTGATCGTCGAATCCCGCGCCCGAAAGATCGATGACGCAGACGGCGATGCTCGACGCACCCTTGATCGAGCCCGAGCTCACCGTCGCGGTGCCGTTCGCCGTCTCCCCGAACGACGTCTCGGACGGTGTCGTCGCGTCGTTCTTGAACCACTCGACGGTCACATTGACCCCGGTGGGCGAGCCGCCGCCGACGATCTCGACAACGATGTCGGCTGTGCCGCGCTTGTGCTTGCGGCCCGAGAGGCTCGGAACGGGAACGTTCGACACAGCGACCTGAGTCGAGCCACCGCTTTCGCCGCTCTCGGTGCAATCCGCCAGCGAGCAAAGAAGCAGATTCGGGCCGGAGCCAATACCTGTGAGCACGCCAGCGGTCGCTCTCCCAAGTATCGTGATGGCCACCGCCGCGGGGTCGGCGCTCGGGTTTTCTTCAAGGACTAGCGCCGCCGCACCCGCTACGTGCGGCGCGGCCATCGAGGTACCGCTGATCCTGTTCGTCGCGTCGTCGTTGGTTTTCCAGGCAGACGTGATCGACGAGCCGGGCGCGAAGATGTCGACGCAGGACCCGGTATTGGAGAAGCTGGATTTGGCATCCGAAGAAGTCGTCGAGCCGACGGTCAGCGCTTCTGCCGTTCTCGCCGGCGACTTGTTGCAAGCGTCGCCGTAGTCGTTGCCCGCCGAGAGAGCGTACGTGACTCCTGCCGCTATGGAGTTTCGAACCGCCAGGTCAACCGACGAGTTCGTCGGTCCTCCAAGGCTCATGTTGGCTACGGCGGGCGAGAGGTGGTTGTTCGTTACCCAGTCGATGCCTGCGATAACGCCGGACCACGAACCCGAGCCCGAACAGTTGAGGACCCGCACGCCGTGCAGCGTCGCAGCTCTGGCGACGCCGTAGGTGGCTCCTCCGATGGTGCCGGCGACGTGCGTGCCGTGACCGTAACAGTCGTTTCCGTTCTGGCCGTCATTAAACACGTCGTAGTCGGCGCTCGCGCGAGTGCCGAAATCGTTGTGGGTCGCGCGGATTCCGGTGTCAATGATATAGGCGTGCACGCCTGAGCCATCGTAGCCCCAGCTGTAGGCACCATCCATTGGCAGATCGGTCTCGTCGATCCGGTCCAGGCCCCAGCTCTTGGGTGAGCCGTCCGAGCCCGAGCCGTCGATCGTCACGACACCGTCTGCCTCCACGTAATCCACGTTCGGATTGTTGCGGATTCCGTTGAGCGCCTGGGCCGGCAGCGTGGCCGCGAATCCCTGGATCGCGTACTGGTAGGTGAAGCGGATCGTGCCCCCGTGTTCGCTCACGAGTCGACGTGCTAGCCCGGGTGGGTCGGCCACGCCCGGCTTGAAGACGACGATCCAATCGTCGGGGCCGGTCTGAGCGGCGTTGGCCGCCACCGCATCGAAAGCGACGTCGGCCGGAGCCTCGGGCGCAACGAACGGTGCGTCTCCGCAAGCAGCGAAGACGATCGCCGAAAGAAGCGTGATGGGAAGAAGTGTCGCAGATGAGCGCAACGATCGCTTCATCGGGCCTACCTCACCTCTTGGATGATCCGCTCGCTCATGTAGAGTCCGCCGTCAACACCGACGACTCTGACCCCGGGTCGTCGGAGGCCAGCTCCTGCTCAATCCGATAAGAGACAATGAATCATGCATGTTTCGCTCCTGTTGTTGTTTAACGGATGCGAAGTGCAAGATTCACACAGACTTGAGGACGGGGCCCTCGACGGCTCTGCTCGCGCGTCTGTCGCCGTATCGACACAACGGCGAAGGCCCGGCTCGACGGCCGGGCCTCAGCACTCTTGCACCCATTGCCGGCGGTGCACGCTCGGCGGCGACGATTCTAATCCGGATTCTTTAGCATGTCTAACATCTTTACTACGTTGTCGTTATCAGGCTCTATCTCCAGCGTTTTCTCGTAATTCTCGATCGCGAGCTCCTTCTCGCCTGCCTCCATGTAGGCCTCGGCGAGGCTGTCGTACACGTTCCCCGATTCCGGGTAGGCCTCGACGTTGAGCCTGAAGATCTGGATCGCCTCCGTAACCAGTCCCTCGCCGAGCAGGAAGTAGCCGGCCTGGTTCATGAGACTCTCGGTGTTCGCGAACCGGTGGGCCGGATCCGACTTGTAGGCTCGGTACGACTCGATCGCCGCCTCGATGCCCGCGCGCTGATACGCCTCCTGCAGAAGCTCGATCAGCGATGGGCTCGCGGCGCCCGGTTCGAGGGCGAGGATGGCATCCAGCGCCGGATCCCTGTTCTGGCGCAGGTCCTCGGCGCTCAGCTCGGCGGCCAGGTCGGGCGGCACCCAGGGACGGTCATCCCATGGCATGCCATCCTGCCAGTAGAGCGTCGAGACGGAAACCCGCAGCTGGCTGTTGGGAAGACGGAAGGCGCGGGCGTCGCCGTAGTGGTTGGGGGATCCTCCCGTCGGCTCTCCCACGAAGACCGCCTGCGTGTGCTCGTCCAGGATCGTGGCCAGGTTCTGGGCGGCTGAGAAGGTGTGGCGCCCGGTGATCACGAACAGCCGCCCCGGCTGGTTCCATCGGTCACTCCCCACGAGCCGGTGCCAGATCGGACGTGCGAGAAAATTGTTCCCTCCCCCGTTGAACCGGATGTCGAGGACGAGCCGCTCGGCGCCGTTCCGCTCCGCTGCCTCCAGGACACGCTCGATGAACGCGTCGACCGACTCTCCATCCTCCTTGTCGCCGACCACGTTGAACTGGACGTACTGGGTGCTGGCCTCGGGCAGATACCGGTCCCAGTACCAGTTCTCCGGATCGCTTAGATACAGCGGCGTCTCCTCGCCCGGCGCCCACATCGTCGGCCAGTCGGCCGGCGCGCCCAGCCGGAGCGGGTCGTGGCCGAGGTCCGGCAGCTGGTGGGCACCCTCGGGAAGCGCCGAGGGAGTGAGCACCGCCGAGCTCTGGCCGCCCAACGCATCTTCGACGACGATGTTCAGCCGGTTCGGTTCCTCGGCGATGCCGGCTCCCCACATGACCTCCGGCATCAGCATCAACGCGGGAATGCTGAGCCGCTCATGGAACGTGTTATCTCCGGCGGCAACGGCGCGGAGCCGCTCGGCTGCCTCGTCCACCTTGGAGCCGCCAATCCAGAGGACCCGCTTGCCGACCAGGTTCACGAACTCGGGCGATGCGGACCGGACATAAAGGCCGTCGCTGAACCACCATAGACGGAGGGGATAGAGGCTGCCGACGAAAGGAGGCTCCAGACGCACCCGGCTGTGCCCATCCCCCGGCCCCAGCAGGGCCACGATCTGCATCAAACCCACCAGGGTTTGCGGATAGCCGAGCTCGGGAATCCGGTCGTGCAGCCGCCTCACGGCTGCCTCGAACTCCTGGCGTGTCACATGGTGCCAGGGATTCGGGTGCTGCTCCGAGATGCGAGCCGCCAGGAACGTGAGATCCTCCTGCCAGGCCTCGGGCGTCACCGTGGCCGGGTCGGGAATCGGGCTCTGGGGAGCGGTTTGTGCCGCGTGCTGCGCCATCAGCGGCGTTGTCGCCGCTGAGCCGGCGGCGGCGGCGAGGCCAGCGAGGCCTGCGAGGCGGATCGATGCTGCGAGCGTGAGGGCGGGCAGGCGACGTGGAGACCGCCGAGTCGGGGTTCGGGCTGCGTGCCGTGCGTTCGGTCTACTCATGGGTTCTCTCCAAGAGGGTCCTTCCCGACACCCGTGGGAGTCTACGTCGACGACCATGTGCTTTCACAAGGTACGTATCTGGGGTCGCCGTCCGCAGGCGGAGGGCGAGCTCTGGGCTCGGGCCTGCTCGCCACGCGACGCCAGGCACGCGGGAGGTTGCTCACGGCGCGACGCTCGACCAACTTCGCTCGGCAGTCCCCCGCAACAGCCTGTCCGTTGATGCCCTGTTGGGCAGGTTACCGTATGAAGGAAGCATGGATTCGCCGGATTTCGACGCGATCATCGAGGATTTCTTCGAAGCCTATTTCGACTTCCATCCGACGGAAGCCGCCGAGGCCGGTCTGCACGACTACGACAACCTCACGGGCCGCCGCGATGCAGATGCGATCGGCGCGTACATCGGCCGTCTCCGGGAGCTGGAGAGCCGGCTCGAGGCCGGCGGCGAGGCAGCTCTCACATCCGACGCCGCCCTGGACCGCGAGCTGATACTGCGCCAGGTGCGGGGCGATCTCTTCTGGCTCGACGAGGTCGGGTCATGGCGCAAGGATCCGCGGTTCTACGCCTCTCAGATGGACCTCTCCCTTCTCCTGCTCTCGCAGCACGCGCCCCTCGAAGAGCGAATGAACGCGATCGTGGCCAGGCTGGAAGCCGTTCCGCCGCTCCTCGAGGCGGCATGGGTCAACGTCGAGAACCCGCCCGGTCCGTTCGTGGAGACGGCGCTGGTCAACTATCGAGGCCTGCCCGCCTTCCTGCGCGGCGAGTTGTCAGAGGCTCTTGCCTCGGTCGAGGATTCCGAGCTGCAAGCGAGATTCGCGGCGGCCCGCAACGCGGCGGCGACGGCTATCCAGGACTACGCCTCGTACCTCGCCGACGAGGTTCTGCCGGAGGCGCACGGCCAGTATGCGCTCGGCCCTGACCTATATCGCAGGATGAACGCGCTGCTCGCCGGGGTGGACATTCCGATCGACCGGTTGGAGGAGATCGGGCGAGCGGAGATCGATCGCCTGCGCGCACTGGGAGACTCGCTGGCCGAGCAGATCGTGCCCGGAGAAGGGATCGAGGCCGCCTTCAAGGCGTTGGGACAAGACAGCCTTGCCGCCGACGCCATCGTCCAAACCGCCGCCGGCGATATCGACGGACTCGTGAGCTTCGTGGACGGCGAGGGAATCGGCACGCTTCTGCCGGGGACGGTCGAGGTGAAGGAGATCCCGCCGTTCCGGCGTACGAACTTCGCCTACATCATGATCCCCGGCCCCTTCGAGCCTGGCAACACCGGCTTCTACTTCATCCATCCCGTCGATGCGTCCTGGCCGGAGGCTGCGGCGCGAGACTTCCTGCGACGCAACAACCGGTGGACGATCCTCAACACGTCGGCTCACGAGACGTACCCGGGCCACTACCATCACTTCACCCACATCAACCGCGCGCCGACGAAGACACAGCGGCTACTGACCTCCTACGTGACGACGGAAGGGTGGGCGCACTACACGGAGGAGATGTCCTGGCGCCACGGGCTGGCCGGCTCGAACCCCCGCCTGGGCCTCGCCGTCGTGCAGGATGCTCTGCTGCGGGCCGTCCGCTATCTCTCCTCCATCGGCCTGCACACCCAGGGGATGACCGTGGAGGAGTCGGAGCAGATGTTCCGTGCGCTCGCCTACCAGGACTCGGTGAACGCGCGCCAACAGGCGCTGCGCGGAACGTACGACCCGCAGTACCTGAACTATACGCTGGGCAAGCTGATGGTCATGCGGCTGCGGGATGATCTCGTCGAGGCGCGAGGGCCCGAGCTGGACCTGCGCAGCTTCCACGACGAGTTCATGGCGGACGGCGCTCCGCCGGTGCCGTGGATCGCCCGGTTCATGCTCGGCGACCCGAACTGGCAACCCTTCCAGTAGGGCAAGTACTAGCTCCTTTCGCCGACTAACGCGTGCGAGCCGCGAAGATCTCGGCCAACAAACGGTGCACGAGCTTGGCGGCGGTGAAGGCGCTTGCGTGGTGGCCAGGTAGGTCGAGCAATTCCACGACATCGAAGGCGACGATCCTGCGCGACCCGGCGACGAGTCGAAGCAGTGCGTTCACCTCGTACCAGTAGAGCCCTCCGGGCTCCGGCGTGCCGGTCGCCGGCATCACGCTCGGATCGAATCCATCCACATCGATCGTCACGTATACGTCTTCGCTCAGGAGTCGGGCGGCGCGCTCCATCCAGGGCCGGGCGCCGGAAGGATCCGTCGCTCCTGCCCGCTCGACGGCAATCTCGTGCGCGAAAAAGACGCGTTCCCCATCGAGGCCCTCCACCTCCGACGTGTCGAGGCTTCGGATCCCGACCTGCACGATCGGGCAGTGCTCCCGCACGCGAGCCATCACGCAGCCATGGTTGTAGGCGGAGCCGCCGTACGTCTCGCGCGTGTCCGCGTGGGCGTCTACCTGCAGGACGGATAGTCCTGGTGTTCGGGCCGCCGCGGCTCTAACGGCCCCCACGGTCACGGAGTGCTCGCCGCCCAACATGACCGGCAGCTGCCCGCGATCAAGGATCTGTCCGACTCGGTGCTCGACGGCATCGGCCAGCGCGTCAGGCGGCCCGTCGATCTCGACCGGCGGGAGCGTCGCGATCCCGTGGCGGTACGGCTCCGTCGCCGTTTCGATGTCCCACATCTCCACGTAGTTGGAGGCGGAGATGAGGGCCGCAGGCCCACGGCCGGCACCCTTCATCCAGCTGCTCGTCGCATCATAGGGGACGGGCAGTATGCAGGCGGCGGCCCGCTCGGGATCACGATACTCGGGCGCGAGGCCGAGGAAGAACGGGTGGGGGCGTGCTCCACCGGAGCGGCCCGTCTCGGAGCCCGGCTTCGGTTCGCTGTCTATCACGCGTCGAACCTACATCGCACGCCCGTCGCGGTCACGGGATGTGAGCGCTGGATGCAGAAGAGCCGCGTCCGCCGGCTCGAGCTTTGCTCGAATCCGATCGGCGCGGCTTCTGGGGAAGGAGTTTTTGCCGGGCCGCTGACCCGGCGGTGACCTGACGCTTCTAGGCCGCCGCCGGCAGGAGCACCGCGAAGACCGTCAGCAGGAACGCCACGACCACGCTCGTGACCATGTACGCCCTCGCATCCGGCGTCCAGTTCAGCTCCACACAGCCCTGATTTCGCGTATCTATGATTCGATCCACCTTCTTGCTCCTCTTCCTCTTCATCGTCCCGTCCCCCTCGCTTCCCACGTCCGCCCCACACCTCTTTCTACGTAGTTTGACGTATAAACCGGCCAAAGGGTTTCACCGGAGTTTTCGGCGCTCGTTTCACGCGGCTCCTCAACCCACTTTGAGAAGGTCTTCCCGACCCTCGATCTCGAGCAGCCGCTCCTTGTACTTCACCCCACCACCGTAGCCTCCCAGCGACCCATCCAGCCGCACCACCCGGTGGCAGGGAACGATGATCGGCACCGGATTGGCCCCGACCGCATTGCCAACGGCGCGGGCTGCCTTCGGCTTCCCGATCCGCTTCGCCAGCTCCGAGTACGGAATCACCTGGCCGAAGCGGATCGCCTCGTCCAGCTCCTCGAGCACGCCTCGCTCGAAACCGCTGAGCACGCCCAAGTCCACATCCATGTCGAACTCGGTCCGCTCGCCGCGAAAGTACTCCTTGACCTGTCTCTCCACGTCCGCCAATGCCTCTGGATCTCGGATCAGCGGACGCCCGGGGTGCTGCTCGCCGATCCATTCCCGGAATCCGTCCTCTGTGAGACTCCGCCAGGTGAGCCGGGCCACGCCCTTGCACGTAGCGGCCACGAACATCCGGCCGAACGGGCTCTCGAACGTGTGCCAGTAGATCGCCTCGTCCCGGCAGCACTCGGAGATTATGGGTTCCAGCGCTTTGAAATCCGCCGCGCTCTCCCTGCACTCCACGCAGTCGCCCAGGTGCACCGACATCTCCAGGTCCGCCTCGGCCGCGAGCTCGCCGGCCACGTAGGCGAGAACGTCATCCTCGCAGTACGTGCATCCGTCGCCCGTCATCGTCCATTCTCCTCGTTCCATACGTCCAAGAGCTCCACCCTAAGCCGCTTCATCCCGTTGTAGACGTTCGCCCGGGCGCTCGCCTGCGAGCAGTCGAGCCGCGCCGCGATCGCCTCGTAATCCCGTCCCTCCACCCAGCGAAGCCACACGGCCTCACGCTGCTTCGGCGGGAGGGTCGCCACCTTCTCGCGAACCCGAAAGCGCGCCGCCGGGCTCAAGGCCCGGAGCGTCTCATCAGGCGCCGAGGCAGGCTCCGGAGCCAGCTCGAGACGGCGTCCGACGAGGGCGCAGCACCTCCGGCTGTCCGTTGCCAGGCGGTCGAGCGCCACGTTCGTCGTCACCCGGTAGAGCCAGGCCCGCACGTTTGATCCCGGCCCCGGCTCCGGTGGTTTCCGCATCGCCCGAACCCAAACCTCCTGGAGGAGATCGTCGGCATCCGCTTCGCTCGGAAGCATCCGCGTCAGGTGCCGGCGGAGCTCCGGGCCGTAGCCCTCGATCCACCCCTCGAGGCGGTCCGGCGCAACGATCCCGGCGTCCCCGGCCCGACCGGCCTCACCGGCGCGAGCGGAGACCGGCGTCATACGGCCGGGAACCCCGCTCCCGTCAACACGGCTCCCAGATACCCGAGCAGCACAACCGGCACGCCGATGCATACGGCGCTCAGGAATGCGACTCCCCTGATCAAACTCAGCGTATTCCTCATAGTCACTGACATCATCGCCTCCGCGTTCGCACGTTCAGCGCTCGACGAGCCGGGCTTCGCTCTGCGGGGCCCCGCTTGCCCGACCCGGTCGAGTCACCCCTATAACGGCCGACCGACGGATACGTGAAAAAAAGGTCCGCTGCGCGGATCCACGTCCCGCCGAGACCTTGCCTGGAACCCTATCGGCCTCGCAAGGCTAACAGGAAGCCATGCGATTCGATCTCAGAGAACCGATCCGGCTCGGCGTTGCTCTCACGGCAGCCGTTTTCGCTTTGCTGTCGAGTGCGCCGGAGCTCGACGCACAGACGCGAGGACGCCCGCCCGCGGAGACGCGCGCCCGCCTTCGTTACGTGACGAGCGTCCGACAACTCGGGCCCGTGGCCTACCGGGACCCCCTCGGCGCACTCTCCCCGGACGGCGAGTGGCTGGCCTTCACTTCCGGGCGGCGGCTCGCGATCCAACGCGTCACAGGCGGACCCGTCCTCGACCTCGCGAGAGCCGAGGGACGTTTCACGTGGCTCACCTGGCAGCCGAACAGCCGCCACGTGGTCGCCCGCGAGCAGAGCTTCGACCGCGGCACCTTCCGGTGGTACTCCTTCAACCGACTCAGCGGCGAAAAGGAGCCCTTGTTCGCGGACGACTTCGAGATCCGGACGCCCCGGGCAAGCACGATCGTCCAGGGGCCCGACGGACAGGACCAGCTCTCCTTTATCGAGCGACGCTACAACGTGAAAGCGGAGGAGCTCGATCAACTGACGTGGTCGCCGAACGGCCGGCGGATGGCCGGCGTCAAACGTAACGGGAACAGAACCCAAATCTGGCTCTTCGACACGGACGGCGGCAACGCCCAGGCCCGGGAGATCGACCGGCGCGTCACGAACCCCGTCTGGCATCAGAATAACGCGGACGTGGCCTGTCTCTCGATGTCGGGCCGCGATATCCACCCACAGCTGGAGTTCAACTGCGCCGGATTGGTGACCGGCGGTTTCTCGCCCGTTGCGTACGGCCCTTTCGCCTTCTCGGCCGACGGACGTCGTCTCTACTACGCCGCTCCCAGCGAGCTGGGCACGCTGGACCTCTGGGTCCGCGGCGTGCCGGGGACCGGCGCGAACCCACGTCAGGATCAGCTCACCCGGTTTTCGCGCGACACCTACGCGCCGTCCGTGTCGCGGGACGGCAAGGTCCTTTTCAAGACTCAGGACTACCGCGCCAACATCGCCTACGTGGCAGCGGAGGGCGGGACGACCCGCCTGGTCACCACCTTCCAGTCAGAAACGCCGTCCTGGGGCTGGAGCGGGTCGCGGATCGCCTTCACCTTCGGGGGCTGGCGGCGCGCCACTGACGATCTCCGGTACCCGGATATCGAGCAGCATATCGGATACGTGACCTTCGACGGCACGCTCCCCGAGGACCGGCCGAGCCGCACCCTGCGCTCCTCGGACTCGGAGGACCAGGGGATGCACTGGTCTCCCAACGGCAAATGGATCGTCTTCCACTCCCACGCGGATGACTCCGACGACATCTGGCTCATGGAGGCCGACGGGAGCGAAGCGAGGCGGATCTCGGATGACGGCCACGAGACCGGCTGGCCCCGCTGGTCGTCCGATGGCCGTTGGATCGTCTACCCCAGCTTCGATGAAGACGACGGCGCGAGACGCGGCGGCCTCTACCTCATCGGCGTGGATCAGGAGTCGGGCGAGGTGACGGCGCCCAGCGAGGAGATCCCGCTAACGGTACCGGTCGGCGAGATCTCGATTGCGGAGTGGTCACCGGATGGCCAGCAGCTGGTGTTCGAGGGCGACGACGGCAGCGGCACGAAGGCGATCTACGTGGTCGCACGCGGCGGCGGGGCCCCCCGTAAGATCCACGAGTTCGAGAGCGAGCAGAGCGTCTCGGGAATCAGCGTATCACCCGACTTCGAGTGGGCGGCCTACATCGCACCGGCCAAGCAGGGCCACCTCCAGCTGTGGCGGGTGCCGATGGCCGGCGGCGAGCCGGAGCAGCTTACGTTCGATCCCACCGACAAGGCGCACCCCGCGTATTCCCCCCAGGGGGACAGGATCGCGTTCACGCTTTTCAACTACGAAGCGATCTTCTGGATGCTGGAGCCGTGATCACCGCCGGTTCGGCTACGGCTCGGTGCTACTGGATCGTGATCTGGAAGTAGTCCCGTAACGCCTGCCAGATCGTGCCGCCCTGACCTCCCTTGCCCTGCTGGAGGCGTAAGAAGAAGCCGATGTCGTCGCCGGAGCTGACGCAGAAGTCCTCGGCATCCTCGCTGCACAGCGGGTGCGAGATCTCATAGAACAGGCCGCCGCCTGCGCCGTCGAACTCCACCGCGCCCTCACCCTCCTTGAAGGTATCCACGTCACCGCACAGCGACGAGCCACTGCTCGACGCACACCCCGACGTCAAGTGCATGTCCGAGAAGTCGCCGGTGTCGGCCGTCTTGTTGCTGACATCAAGGAAGAGCAGGTCATCGTTCGGGTCCGTCGACGGGTCCGTCACGTTGTCGAACTCGAACGACAGCGAGGTGGTCTTGGCGCCGCTGTCCCGCTCCACGAACACCGCCAGATAGAGGTTGTCCGCGTCGTTCATCCAGAAGACGGTCGCCGGCGCAGAGTTACCGCCCGAGAGGTTCGCGATGAAGTCCTCGCTCTCGGCGCAGTTCCACGCTCCGTCCCTGACGCCGTTGATGTCGCTCGGCGTTGAGAGCGGATCACAGACCGTCGCCGTGAACGTGAGTGGCAGATCGTTGAGCGCAACGTCGAGACCGCCAAACGGCTCGAAAGGATCATCTCCGGCAACGGGCCCGTTGTCGAACCCGTTCTCGGCCGCCAGCGTCGGATCGCGGTCGCAGGTCTGCAGGAGACCAAGCACACCGTTGCCCGGATCGGTGGTAGGCGTGCCGCTTCCGCCCGGCCGCGCGACGCCGCAGCCGAGTGCCTTGAGCTCTCGGATACCGGTGCCGCCAGGCGTCCAAGACACGGTCGCTTCTCCGTTGTCGCCGGTGACAAAAACGGTGTGATCCCAAACAGCCCCAGAATGGTCACAGGATGCGCCGTTCGCCAACGCCGCCGGGCAGACGGCCGTCCCGTCAGCGTCGGGGAAGAAGTGAATCCGCGTGCCGGCGATCCGGTTTCCGGCGTTCTCGACGGACACCACGGCCTCAACGGCATCGCCGGCCCGAAGAGTGGCGCCGTCACCACTCAGCTTGTCAGCCACCGACATTAGGCCGAGCTGGAAGTCGCTGAGCCTCCGGACGCTGCCCCCGCCACCGCTGAGGGGACCGAGCGCGGAGGTCGCGATCAGCGGCTCCGCTCCGAACAACGAGGCCAGCTTGCCCAACCCGGAGCGCAACAGACCCGGAAAGCCGTTCGCGGATGCCGCGGGGCAGTTCGCGGCCCTGGGAGTCAGCACGGCCTGGCCGGCCGCATCGTCCTGGATGACGTAAGCCACCGTGCTACCCGGCGTCGTGATCGCCTCGCAGATGATGAGCTCCGTGGCCGTTAGCTGCTGCTGGCCCAGCGTTCCCGATTCGATGCTGACCATGCAGCCGAACAGCGTGTTGTCCACGCCTAGCTGACTGCAGGCGGAGGTTTGCGCGGTGAACAGATTGGCCCCGTTCCCGGGTCCGACGTTCAGGGTGACATTCCCGTTGTTGAGGGTAATGTTCCCGCCGGCGTTCGTGATCAGGCAGTTGATCTCGCCCTGCGACTCGTCGCAGTTGAAGCCGAAGCCGTCGTCGATCCGGACCTTGATCGGATTGTTGCCTGTGCCGACCGACAGGAGCGCGTCGCTGGCCGGCGACGTGTCGTTCGGATCGATGATGATGTCGCGAAACGCGAGGTGCACCTCACCGATCACGACGTGGACGCGGAACATCATGCCCACGTCCGGCCTCCGGAAGCGAATGCTGGCCCTGTAGTGCTTGCCTGCCGTGTCCTCTGTGGTGTCCAGCTTTTCGCACTGCCCGCCCGTATCGATGTCGCTGGGCGGATCCGGCGGATAGCCGGTGTTGATCTCGCAAACGACCACGTCGACGATCTCCTCCAGCCCCGACACGAACGGTCCGCTGAACGGCGAGCCGTTGTTCATCAAAGGAGGCAGGAACCAGACGCCCGGGTGTCCGGCCGTCTGCGCGTCGCAAGGGGACTGTCCTCCGCACAGATCGGCACCCGAGGTGGGCGTGTGGTCGGCGCGAATCGCGGGTGCGTCCGGGCTCGTCGGCTGGACGTCGGAATCGGTACAAGAGAGAGCGAACGGTACAGCAAGCAGGAGGATCAGCCGTCTCATATCATCGCCTTTCATCGGGCAGGCTCAAATGCCTGATGTTTTTGTTTGGGATTTCTGCATACGACGGCGTATGGTAATCGGGCAAAGACATATGCGGCAAGCCCATCCGTGAACGGATACAAAAAATCCCGGGATTTTGCCTCGGCGCCAAAACCCTGCGAGGCGGTCAGGCCTATCGACCCTGGCTCATCAGAGCCTGGAAATCATCGCGACCCCTGAGCCTGCTCCACCACCAGTGGAGCCCGGCGCCGGTCTCGAAGGATTCCTGCGGATTGGCGGCCAGGTAGCGACGCAGGACCGCCACGGCACCTTCCGGGTCACCCGTGACGGCGCGGACCGCCGCTTCGTAGGCCAGAAGCTCCTGGAGGGGGTCGATTTCCTCGTTGCCCCGGCCGCGCTCGAACATGGCGGAAGCACTGTCGGTCAGGCCCACCTTCCGGAGGACGCCGGCCACGAGAAGGTTACCGAGCCTCTCCTGGTACGCTCTCATCGTCTCCGGTGCGAGCCGCGTCAGCTCTGCCTGGTAGTGCCAGGCGCTGTCCGGCGATGACTCCTGCCTGGGCGCGACCATGACCCACAGATTGCATTCGGCGAACTCGTAGTTGTCCGGGAACCGCCGGGCCCCCTCGTCACACCAGATCCTGGCGTCGCGAAGCTGTTCCAGATCGTAGTGGGCCCAGAAGAGGCGAACAAGAATCCGATCGGCGTCGCGCAGGTAGGCGTCTTCTTCGTAGGCTCGGCGCGCCGCCAGCACGACCGAGACGTTGTCGCTGCGGTTGTAATAGAGGTGACTCAGAATGCTGTGCGTGGTGGCCCGGGTCGGGTCCGCCTCGACAGCCGCCTCCAAACTGGCCTGCGCCTCGTTCAGGAGCCGCTCGGCCTCGTCGGGATCGGGCGTCAGATCCAGCAGGTAGAGGAGGTACTTGAGAGAGCCCTGCTGCTCGAGCGCGTTTGCGTCGCTCTCGTCGATCGCGAGAGCCCGGGCCGCGTGCTCGAGACCCGGAGGAATCGCCGCGCCGGCCGCCTCGTAGTCGCCGCTCCCGTTCGTGATGAAGTAGGCCCGGCGAAACGCCACATGGGCCCGTTGCGCGGGAGGCTGCACCCACTCGGGATCGGCCAGCTCCGCTCTCGCCAACAGCGAATCTGCCCCGTCCACGCCGCTTAGCGCACTTTCCAGGTCTCCGTGCGCGAACGCCTCCTCGGCCGTCTGGAGCAACCGTTCGGCTCGCTGCAGCTGAGACCAAGCATCCACGCTGGTCGTGCCGGTTTGCCGCTGGCGCAGCTGAAGCTCTTCGCCGATGCGCTGCCGCAGGAGCCGCGACACGCTCTCTGCCACCGAATCACGCGCGGCCAGGAAGTCTCCAGCCGGCATGTCCAGGCTGGTGCGCTCGATGTCCGCTCCGCTAAAGCCATCCACCAGACGTGTCGTCACCCGCAGCCGATCGCCCGTCTGCTCGACGCTGCCCCGGATGACGCTGCCGACGTCCAGCACGCTGGCGATGCTGTCGATCGGGAGGCTTGCGCCCCGATACGGCGCGACGCCGTTCTTGGACACGACGTCCAGCGACCGAACCTGAGAGAGCTCATCGATCAGCGCCTCGGTGATGCCGTCGGCCACGTAGGCCAGGTCGCCACCCGGACTCAGGTCGTCGAAATAGAGAACTGCCAGGCTGTTGGCCTGCAGGCCGCTCGAGGCGGCTGCGGCCGCCATCTCTTCCGCCGCACGCGTGTTCGTAAAGATGTACGCGCTCGTCGCCAGGGCGAGCACGCCGAGCGTACCGTGCATTGCCATCTCCGCCTTCGTCGTCTCCTGTCTGCCCTTCTCGCCGTGGTACCAGGCGAAGATCAATGACCCGACGATCCCAAAAAGGTACCAGGTAAGGACAATGGGGTACGCGACTGCCGGCAGGATGTCGTAGGAGATGAGCTGGTCGACCCCCTCGAGCGCCACGAAGCCCGTGACTAGGTAGGCGCCCAGGTAGGTGTACAGCCGCCGCTCGCGGAACTCCTTGATAAGACCCATCAGGCCAGCTCTCGAGAGGTGTCAGCCATGGCAGCCGTCAGGCCGTCGGGAGAACCAACAGTTTCGGAGCACAGTAAGGATGATGAGCCCACTCCCCAGGCATGTCAACGAAAAACCATAGAGGCACTTAGCCGCACCCTGCGTCGCCAGGTACGCAGACGCGCGGCATCTGCAGCGGCGTCGGAGCCGAAGTCAGCTCCAGCCCGGAGCGATCTCCGCCACGAAATCCTCGAAGGAGCGGGGCGGGCGGCCGAGAAGCCGTGTCAGCTCCGCAACCTCCTCCTCGCTCGCCTTCAGGCCGTGCTCCTGGAAGTAGGCGAACATGACGCAGAAGTCGCGTACCAGCCAGTCCGGCATCATGGAGCTCACGGCCTCGGCCCAGGCATCCAGATCGTCTCCGCCGTAGGCCACCTCACGGCCGAGGTGCCGCGCCCAGGCGGCCGCGCACTCCTCACCGGTCAGGATATCGGGGCCGACGAGCGGGTAATCCCGTCCCTCGTGCCCATCCTCGAGCAGGGTAACGGCCGCCGCATCCCCGATGTCGCGTACGTCCACCCGACTGCAACCCACGCCGCCGAGGGGAGCCGCATAGACGCCGTACCGGGTGATCGGCTCCTGTAGCCCCAAGTCGTTCTGAAAGAAGTTGTTGGGAGACAGGACGGTGTATGGAATCCCGGAGGATCGTAGGCCTTCGATGATCTCGAGCTTCGTCTTGAAGTGGGGGACCTGAGGGGCGTCGGCGGCCCGGTGCACGGACTGGAAGACGATGTGGCGCACACCGGATTCCTGGGCCGCTCGCACCGCGTTCATCCCCAGCTCGACCTCGTTCTCCGCCAAAGGCGTGAGCAGGTAGACCTTCGCGACCCTATCGAACGCCGAGCCCAACGTTTCAGGCGATTCGAGCGATCCGGCCACGTACTCCGCTCCGGAGTGCGCGCCGAGCGTCCGCGTCATGACGCGGACTGTGGCCCCCTTGTTGGTCAGCGCCCTGACGACCTCGGTCCCCACTGTTCCCGTACCACCGACTACGAGCATCCTCACCTTCTGCCTCCCTTCCAAAGCCTACTCGGCTCGTGCCCCATGCTTGCGCTCCGTCCGTCCCATGTCATGCGGCCGACTACTCCGCCCGGTACTTCACCTCGCCGCCCACGACCGTGTAGAGGACGCGCGCCTCGAGGATCTCCGCCTCTGGCACCTCGAGGATGTCCTTGGAGAGAACGACGATGTCCGCGTACTTCCCTGGAGACAGCGTGCCCTTCCGGTCCTCTTCGAACGCGGCGTACGCGTTGTTGATCGTGTAGGTGCGAAGCGCCTCGATTCGGCTCAGCCGCTGATCCTCCTGCCCGGCGAAGAACACGGAGCCGTCCGGCAGTCGGCGCGCCACCGTGCAGTGGTAGCTGGCGATCGGATCCACGTCCTCTACGGGCGCGTCCGTGCCGTTCGTGACGACGGCTCCCGACTCGGTGAGCGCCCGCCACATGTAGCCGTCGGTCGCCGCCCGTTCGAGACCCAGCCGCTCGGGCACCCAGGGGGCGTCCGAGCATCCATGGATCGCCTGCATGGCGGGAATCACTCCCAGCTCCGCGAAGCGGGGCAGATCGTCCGGGTGCACGTGCTGAGCGTGCTCGATCCGCCACCGGGGATCCGCTTTCGCATCTGCGGCATGCGCGTCCACGTACGCCGCCTCGTAGATGTCGAGGATCTCCCGGTTCGCCCGGTCTCCGATCCCGTGCGTGTTCAACTGGTAGTCGTGCTGAAGCGCCAGCTCCGCCGTACGCCGGATCTCCTCCAGCGGCTCGAGCACGAGTCCGTCGGTCTCCGGCATGTCCGAGTAGGGCTCGAGCAGCCAGGCGCCGTGGGACCCCAGCGCCCCGTCCATCTGACGCTTGATGGACCGGACAGTCAGGTAGCCGTCCGCGTGATCGACCATCCGGTACTCCGCCAGGTGGCGGGCCATCTCCTCGTTCGAGGTCCGGACCATCACGTAGAGCCGCACCGGCATCTCGCCCTCCTCCGCCAGCCCCCGAAAGAAGTCGATGAGCTGGAAACCCGAGCCGGCGTCCTGGAAGGAGGTCACGCCCTTCGCCAGCAGCTCGTCGAAGGCGACCTTCGCGGCGAGGCGGGCCTCGGCCACCTGTTCGTCCAACGTTCGAGCGGCGCGTTGACGGGCCATCACCTCGGATACCAGCCGTTGCGCGGTCTCCCTCAGAAGGCCGGTCGGGTTGCCCTCCTCGTCCCGGACGATGGTCCCGCCCGGAGGGTCAGGCGTGTCCCGATCGACCCCGGCCAGCTCCAGCGCCTTGGCGTTCGCGAAGGCGGCGTGCCCGCTCGCGTGGCCCAACAAGACCGGGTTCTCCGGCGAGACCGCGCTCAGGCCCGTGTGGATCGGTACCTCGTCCACGGTCGGTTCGTGTACCGACTCCCACTTCTCCTGGTGCCAGCCGCGACCCCGAATCCATTCGCCAGGCTCAGCATCCCGCGCGGCGACCGCGACCATATCCACGATCTCATCCCAGCCGGCGACGTGCATCAGGTCGAGGATGAGCCGTGAGGTGCCGAGGCCCATGAAGTGGCCGTGTCCCTCGATGAAGCCGGGGATGGCGAGGCGTCCTTCGAGGTCGATCACCTCCGTTCCCACGCCGACGTATGCCTCGATCTCCTCATCGCTGCCCACGGCCATGATCCGCCCGGCCGACGCCGCCAGAGCGGTGGCCTCGGGGCGCGCCTCGTCCAACGTTACGATCCGGCCATTCCGGAGAACGAGCTCCGCCGGCTCCGCCTGCCCTTCTCTCGAGCTCTGGGCCTTCACGACGCCGACCTCCGTGAGGATCATCAGCACTAAAGCGAAAGGCAGCGCGGCACGCCGAAGCACCGCGGCCTTGCACGCATGAGCCTCCACTTTCCTGCCTTCCTTTGTTCCTGATCTGACGGGGTTTCGCTCACCCTGAACGGAAGCCACCTTCGATGACCAGCGACTGACGCGGGAGGTTTCAAGATAGGGGACGAGAGCGTTCGTATCGAGATGCGGGACGGGATCGCCGTCGTCCGGATGGCCCGACCGCCGGTCAACGCGATCGACATCGAGTTCGCGGCCGAGCTGAATGGGACCCTGGCCCGCCTCGAATCCGACCACTCCGTTCGAGCGGTCGTGCTGGCCGGGGGGTCGGGATGTTTCTCCGCCGGCCTCGACCTCAAGGTCCTTCCCGGCTACGACAGGGAGCAGCAGCGGGAGCTCCTTTTCACCTTCGGCCGCACCCTCCTGTGTCTCTACGGATTCCCGCGGCCCGTCGTCGCGGCCGTCGACGGCCACGCCATCGCCGGCGGGTTCATCCTCGCGATCGCCTGCGACTATCGCGTCGGCGGACAAGGCGCATACGAGCTCGGCCTCACCGAGGTTCGAGTCGGCGTTCCCTTCCCCATCGCGCCGCTGGAGCTGGTTCGCGCGGAGCTGGGTCCCGAGACGACCCGTCGTCTCGTGCTCACCGCTCGTACCGCCGGCCCGGAAGAGGCGCTCGCGTGGGGAGCTCTGGATGAGCTTTGGCCGGCGGGAGAGGTTGAAGCTCGGGCCCACGAGGTGGCCGGCGAATTGGCGAGCCTGCCATCGCGCGCGTATGCGCGCACGAAGCGGCTGTTGCGGGAGGGCGCGATCTTGCGAATGGAGGATGCGGTCGAGCGCCAGCAGGACCCCGCTCTCTCGGAGTGGCTGACGCCCGAGGCCGGGCCGGCCGCGGCCCGCATGCTCGGAAAGGACTGAGAGCCCGGCTTTGGACAACTCGGCCCTCACCTTCGCGATCGCGCTGGCCGCGGGCATCGCCGCCCAATCGGTGGCGCGGCACCTCCGCATCCCCGGCATCCTTCTGCTCCTGGCAGTCGGGATCCTCCTTGGACCCGATGTCGCGAACATCGTTCGACCGGAGTCGCTGGGGCACGGTCTGGACGAGATCGTGGGCCTCGCGGTGGCGGTTGTCCTCTTCGAGGGAGGCCTCAATCTCCGCTGGCAGCGGCTCCGGTCGGAGGCCTGGACGATCCGGCGGCTCATCACGATCGGCGGAGCCATCACCGCCGGCGGCGGGACAGCCGCCGCCATGCTGGTCATGGGGTGGGACTGGCGAGTGGCCGTGCTTTTCGGATCAATCGTCACCGTCACGGGCCCGACCGTGATCACCCCGCTTCTGAGGCGAGTCCGCGTCAAGAGGAAGCTGCAGACGATCCTCGAGGCCGAGGCGATCCTGATCGACCCGATCGGCGCCGTGATGGCCGTGGTGCTGCTGGAGTTCGTGCTGGCCACGACGACCACGTCCGCCGCGGCAAGCCTGCTGGGCCTTCCGATCCGGCTCGCTGCAGGCACGGCGATGGGCGTGGCAAGCGGGCTCCTCCTCGGCTGGCTTCTCCGCTCGGAGAGAGTGGTCCCGGACGGCTACGAGAACATCTTCACCCTCGCCATGGTCCTGGCCCTGTTCGAGGTGAGCAACGCGATCTTCCCGGAGAGCGGCATCATGGCGGCCGCCGTCGCCGGCCTCGTCGTCGGCAACATGCGCACCCGGGTGCAGGCCGAGCTGAAGGAGTTCAAGGAGCAGCTGACCGTCTTGCTCGTCGGCCTTCTCTTCGTGCTCCTCGCGGCCGACGTCCGCATGGCACAGGTCGTCAGCCTCGGGTGGCCCGGCGCGCTCACGGTTCTGGCGCTCATGCTGTTCGTCCGGCCCGCCGACGTGGCGGTGAGCACGGCCGGCTCGGATCTGACCGTGAACGACCGGCTGTTTCTCTCCTGGATCGCGCCCCGCGGCATCGTGGCGGCGGCGATCGCCTCGCTGTTCGCTCGCAGGCTCGCGGAAGAAGGCATCCCCGGTGGAGACGAGCTGCTGGCGTTGGTCTTTCTAGTCATCGCCGCCACCGTCGTCCTCCAGGGCGGCACGGCCGGGCTCGTGGCATCGGCCCTGGGCGTCCGCAGATCTCAGCAGGGCTGGGCGATCCTCGGCGCGAACGCGCTGGGACGCGCCCTCGCCTGGTCGCTGGAAAGGGGGGATGAGACGGTCGTCATGGTCGACCGGAACGCGGCCGAGGCGCAGTCGGCGCAGAAAGAAGGACATCACGTCGTGTACGGAGACGCGAGCCAGGAGCGCACGCTGCTCCAGGCAGCCGTCGAGTCCCGACGAGGGATCCTCGGTGTGACGCCCAGTGACGGAATGAACCTCCTTCTCGCCCGGCGGGCGGTCGACATGACGCGCGTGCCGATCTCGTATGTGGCGATCGACAGACGAACCGAGACCGTCACCGCCGCCCAGGTGAGCGACGCCGGATCACGGATTCTCTTCGGCCGCGAGGTGGACATCGAGGAGTGGATCCACCGGTTTCTGCACGGCAGCGCCTGCGTGGAGCGCTGGAGGCTGGAGGTCGACGAACTAGGCGAAGCGGAACCCACGGCCCTGAAGCCGCCAGGACTTCCGCTGGCGCTGGAGCGGGGCGGCAAGACGCGACCCGTGGACGAGCGGTCGGAGGTGAAGACAGGAGACGTGCTCTGTCTGGCTTTGCCGGTCAACGACGAGGCGACGCGAACCCGCCTCCGTGAAGAGGGCTGGGTGCCCGTGGAGACTGACGGGCGCTACGCCAGCCGGCGGTAGAGCGCGTCGAACGTGACCCACCATCTCTCGCCTCCGGCCCGCCCGGCCCGTTGTCCAATGAAACGGACCCCCGGCGGGATCGTATTACCTTGAAACGGCGCGCAGAGGAGATGCCGGCGTGATTAAAGAAGAACAGGGCGTGGAACGGATCCGCATCCCGAACCGGGTGGCCAACTCGCCGGTTGCCCTGACGGACATCATGATTGCCGCCCCTTTCCTGTCCCGACTGCTGCTCGGCGCCTCCGTGCCGGGACTCGCCCTTCAGGCCGCGGCGTTCGGCGCCTACGCCGGGAGCGCCGCGAAGGACTGGATCCGGCGGCTCGGCGTCCGGAAGATCGAGTTCCTGGCCGTCTACGGCGCCGACGTCAGCCACCTCCCCGCGATGTCCCTCGAAGCCCGACGGGCGGAGATCGCCATCTTCACCCGCAAGCTGAACGACGTCTACCGGCCCATGGACGTACCGCGACCCGAGTTGGCCGAGCAGGTGAACGAGGCGCTCACCCGGTACATCTCGGGCATCACCGGACAGCGCGTCGAGACCAGCGACTCGATTCGCAGCTTCATGCTGGCGCAGTTTCTCTTCCCATTCGCCATCGGAGGGTGCGACTTCATCTCGGGAGACGTCGCGATATTCCGCGACACCGGTATCTTCGAGCCCCACGTCATCGCGCACGAGTTCAGCCACCGAAAGGGATACTTCAAGGAGCTCGAGGCGCAGGCGTTGGCCTACCTCGCGCTCGTGGCCTCCGAGGAACCGGTTCTCGTACAGTCCGCGTACAGCGAGCGGCTGCACCGGCAGCTGCGGATCGTCGCCCGCAAGGAGGCCGGCGAAGGAGCGGCCGGAGAGAACCACTTCCACGACCTCGTCGACCGCGCAAGCCTCAAGCCCGAGCTCAAATGGGCTTTTCACGCTCTGGTGCCGCATCTCTCGGCGGCCGAGCGCGGCATCTCGGCGGTGATGCGTCGACTCTACGACGAGCGCATGCGGCTCACCGGCCAGAACGGCCTCTCCGATTACGACGAGGGGTTCACCCGTTTCCTGTACGCGGTGGAGAACGGCGCGGCCTGATTCCGGATTCTCTGCCGGATCGGGCAACGATCCGGCGCCTCCCGAGCATCCAACTCGTGAAGGGTCGGATGGCGGCGGGCAGGCCGACCTCAGAAGCTTGCCCTTGTCCGTTGGCGGCTGCGTCACTTCCGAGTCCAGCTTGGCGCTCCGCCCTCGGGCCAGGGCTCCACGAGGCGCTCGGGCGGTCGTGACACAAGAGGCCTCTCGGGCACGTAGGGTTTGAAGACCAATCCGAAACACGGAGCGTAGAAGATGAGAGGAAAGCTGCTTGTGGCGTTGGGCCTGGTTCTCGCGGTCGTGGCGATCGCCGGACTCGCGTCCCTGAGGGCGCAGGAAGCGCCCCAAGTCATAACGATCGGCAGCGGCGGCTTCCTGGGCGTCTACCTGGAGGAGGTCGACGACGCGGCTACGGACCGCCTGGGGCTACGGGAGGAGCGTGGAGCACTGATCGCCGAAGTCTCCGAGGACGGGCCGGCGGCCGAGGCGGGACTCCTAAAAGATGACGTCATCGTCGAGTTCAACGGGCAGGCCGTCGAGAGCGTCAGCGAGCTGTCGCGGATGGTTCGCGAGACGCCCGCCGGGCGAACGGTCTCGCTCGGGGTGGTCCGCGAAGGCCAGGCGCGCGAGATATCGGTCGAGCTGGGCGAGCGACCGGGCGTCGTGTGGTTCGGACCGGATATCGACCGTGGGCAGGGCGTGTTCATCGCACCAGGAGACGGGAAGCACGGCGAGCACCGGGTGTTCGCATTCGGCGGACGGGGCCGGCTCGGCGTGCAGCTGCAGTCTCTCGGAGACCAGCTGGCCGAGTATTTCGGCGTGACCGGAGGCGCTTTGATCGCTTCGGTTCGCGAAGACTCCCCGGCCGCCGAGGCGGGCCTCGAGGCCGGCGACGTGATCACGCGCGTCGGCGAGCGGGAGGTTGAGGATGTGGATGACGTGGCGGAGGCGGTGCACGAGGCGGAAGCGGGATCGCTGACAATCACGGTCGTTCGCGATGGCGACACACGAACGCTGACCGCCGAGCTCCCCGAGCAGCACTCGGGCACCTGGGACTGGCAGTCGGAAGACGGCTCCTACTCGTACTCTTTCATGCTGCCGGATATCGAGATCCCCGAGATCGTCGTTCCGGAGTTCAACACGCCCTCGGTGTGGATTCCAGAGATCAGGATCCCCTCGTTCGAATTCAACTGGGATAGTGAAGATGGCGAGCCGTGGCTGGTGATCCCCGAGATCACGATCCCCGGGTTCGACATCCCCGAGGTGTTCGTCCCGGAGATCCGGGTGCCCGAGATCGAGGTGCCGGGCCGCGAGGTTACGGTCCAGGTGCCGGTTCAGGTCGTTTAGCTAAGAACGCGGCAGGACTCCAGGGGCCGCCGCCGCTTCGGCGGCCTCCAGCGTGGACGGAAGAAGCATCCCCTCCTACACTGAGTACGTGCATCCCTTCGCTTTTTCCGGACGTCGGAACCCGTGATCGGACAGCGCCTCGCCCGAGGGGTTCTCCGCCTCATGGGCTGGACGCTCGTCGACGATGTCCCGGAGCGACCGCCTAAATTCGTAACGATCGGCGCCCCACACACGACCAACTGGGACCTCCCCATCGCCATACTGATGTTCGTGGGCCTCGGCATGAAGCGGAACTGGGTCGGTAAGCACACCCTCTTCCGCCCGCCACTCGGCTGGCTGATGCGCGCCCTCGGTGGCGTTCCGCTCGACCGGTCGAAGCGACACAACTTCGTAGACCAGGTGGTCGCAGCCTTCGACGGGGCCGAAGAGATGGTGATCGCGCTGGCCCCGGAAGGCACACGCAGCCACACCTCGCACTGGAAGACCGGCTTCTATTACATCGCCGTCGGTGCGAACGTCCCGATTGTCCTCGCCTTCATCGACTACCCGACAAAGCGGATCGGACTGGGATCGATACTCTATCCGACCGGCGACCTCGACGCCGACATCCAGTTCATCCGCGACTTCTACGCGGACAAGAGAGGCAAGAGGCCGGAGAACGAGGGCGAGATCCGGGCGCGACCGCCCCGGGAGAACCAGGCGGCGTCGGGCGCGGAGGCCGGGCCCTAGGCCGGGGCGCTCGCCGCAGCTCCTTTGGCCATGAACGTGTTGTACAGCCAGCCGAAGACAAACCCGCCGATCGCGCCGTCGACCAACCCGTAGAGAGTGACGATGATCGCAGCGCCGATGCCGCCGGGGCCCCGATACCCGGGATAGATCGACGCCGCGATCTCGAGGATCTTCCTGCCGTACTCGGGCCAGATCATGTCACCCAGCGAGACGAGCAGGAGCAGAGCGCTCCAGAAGATCCCGCATGTCAGGGCCAGTGCCTTCAGATCGAGCTTCATCGGTCCTCTCCTTTCGGTCTGATCGATTCGAGCGAATCGCCGTCGCCTTCCTCTCGGCCCGTCATCCTCCCGATGTTCCTACCCCTTGGCGCACGAAGCGTCCTCCGATCACGAAGACGATCGCCATCAGCAGAGCCAGCACGACGCCCAGTGCTGCGGCTCCGCCGAAGTCGAAGGCCCGAAGCTGGGCCAGGATCTCGATCGAGATCGGCCGCGAGCGCGGCGTATAGAGGATGATCGAGGCGACGAACTCCCCGAGCGCGGTAACGAACGCCAGCAGACCCCCGGCAGCCAGCCCGGGAGTGACCAGCGGCAGAGCCACCCGCCGCATCGTCGTCATCCAACCGGCGCCGAGAGAGGCCGCGGCTTCCTCCAGCGTCGGATCGAAGCGGCGGAAGGCCGAGATGGCGGCCTGCGCGACGAGCGGGATGTTCCGGATGAAGTAGGCGAGCGGAAGGATCCAGAAGGTACCGACGAGCACGAAGCGGCCCGCCCACGGTTGGTTCGCACTGAAAGTCGTGGCGAGCCCGATGGCGATCACGGTACCCGGCAGCGCCCAGGGTAGGACCAGGAGCACGGCGAGCCAGGCGCGACCGCGGAAGCTCCTCCGCACCACGAGATAGGCCGCGACGAAGCAGAAGACGAGGTTGGCTGCGGTGGCCAGGGCGGCCATCTGCAGCGAGTTCAGGATCGGCGCGAACAAGCGAGGGTCACGCAGCAGCCCTCGGTAGTTCTCCAGGGAGTACCGCTCCGGCAGTAGCTGGGTCGTCCACCCTCCATCGGCTACGAAGGAAATCAAGACGAGCGTGAGGTGCGGCAGCAGGAGCAGCAGCACCCAGCCGGCGCCGGCCGCTGCCAGGAGCGCCCTCACGCTGGGAGAGCGAACCCTATGCCGAGCGGGAGCCACGCCCTTGCCCACGACCACGTACTCGCGCGCCTCCTCGTAACGGCGGAGGAACCAGAGGGCGACCAGCGACGCCGAGGCCAGCATCACCGTCTCGACCATGGCCAACGACAGCGCGCCGCTCATCTTGCTCGTGTAGATCTGGGTGGTCAGGACCCGGAAGCCGCCGCCGAAGACGTACGGCGCGGAGAAGGAAGCCATCGAAGTCATGAACACGAGAAGGGCTGCGGCGGTCAACGACGGGGTGAGCAACGGCAGGGTCACTGTCCGCAAGATCCGCCACCGACCGGCTCCGAGGGAAGCGGCCGCCTCCGTGATCCCGGCGTCCATCCGGGCCAGCCCGGCGAGCGTGAACAGGTAGAAGTAGACGTACATCGTGTAGGCATGCACGAAGAGGATCGCCGGGGCACCGGTCAGCCTCCATGGGGCCGTCTCGAGGCCCAGGGCCAGCTGCACCCCACGCGTGAGAATCCCGCTCTCACCGACCAGAAACAAGAAGGCGATCACGCCAACGAGCGGTGGAAGCAGGACGGGCAGCGCGGCGAGCGCACCGAAGATCCTCCGCCCCGGGAAGTCGAAGCTGTGGAAGAACATGGCGAGCGGCACGCCGATCAGAGCCGCCAGAGCCACGCTGGCCAGGCTGGTCCAGACGCTGGCCCATAGCGCCGCCAGCTCCGCCCGGGTAGAGAAAAAATCGGCGTAATGCGCGAGCGTGAGCCGACCGTCCTCGCGGACCGACTCGGCCAGCACCAGCAGATTCGGGTACAGCACCAGCCAGACCAGAAGGAGGGCCACGGGCACGGCGAGGGCCGCCGTGTGGCGGCGCTCCCAGGCCGACGCCGCCGGTCTTTGGCCGCGCGTCATTCCGCCGCGGGGTAGACGTGCGCGCGAGCGTGCGAGCGAGGTCTCACCGCGATCCGCCCCCCGCGAGCGTCGCTTCGACGGTTGGCTTCGACTTCGACCACGGTGCCGTCCGCCAACTTCACGTGGTAGGCGATCCGCGCACCCCGAAACACCCGCTCGCTCACAACGCCGACCAGCTCGGAAGCATGGTGGCCTTCAGGGACGAGCTCCAGATCCTCGGGTCGCACCACGACCTGCACGGCCTGCCCCGGCCCCAGGCCGCTCGTCCCCTCCGGATCGACCGGCCAGAGCGCGTCGCCCACGAGGCGGACCCTCAGCTCGCCGCCGTGCGGGGACTCGAGGAGACCCGTGAGAAGGTTCGCACGGCCGACGAAGCCCGCCACGAACACATCGTGCGGATGATCGTAGAGCTCCTCGGGCGTACCCACCTGGCGGAGCTCACCGTCGTTCATCACCGCGACGCGGTCGGAGAGATCGAAGGCTTCCTCCTGATCGTGCGTCACGTAAAGCGCCGTGATCCCGAGCCCCTTGAGAAGGCTGCGGAGCTCCGTGCGGGTCCGTTCGCGGAGGGACGCGTCCAGGTTGGAGAGGGGCTCATCGAGCAGCAAGAGGGGCGGTTCGATCGCCAGCGCCCGAGCCAGTGCTACCCGCTGCTGCTGGCCGCCGGAGAGCTCCTGCACCCTCCGGTCCACATAACCGAGAAGGTCAACGCGGACGAGCGCCCCCTCGACGAGCCTTCCGAGCTCGCTCGCCTCCTTGCGCTGAGCCTTGAGTCCGAACGCGACGTTCTCGAACACGGACAGGTGTGGGAAGAGCGCGTAGCTCTGAAAGACCATCCCGAAGCCGCGTTTCTGGGGTGACCGGGCGGTCACGTCCGTTCCCCTGAACACTACCCGGCCGGCATCCGGCGTCTCGAAGCCGGCGATCAGCCGCAGAGCCGTCGTCTTGCCGCAGCCGCTGGGCCCCAGCAGAGTCATCAGCTCGCCGGGCTCGAGCTCCAGGGTGAAGTCGCGGACGGCCACCACCTCCCCGAACCGCTTTCGCAGGCCGCGCAGCTCGAGGCTCATCCGTCTCGCTCCCGGCTCATTCGTCCCCTTCCGCCGCTCGGCCGCGTCCCCGGATCTCGCGGTCCCAATGCCGGAGCCACTCGCCCACGTTCTTCTCGATGAAGGCGGCGTCCATGGGCATCGGTTGGATTCGAGGTTGGACTCTCTGCAGCCACACGGGCAGCGAGTCGGAGGGGATGTCCGAGCGGGCGGGAATCCGGAAGAAGCGCTCCGCGGCCTCGATCACCCTCTGTCGGCTGCCCGCGAATTCCACGAACCGCCGGGCCAGATCCGCGCTGGAGGATCCCGCGACGACCGCGATCCCGTCGACGACCACAGGCGTCCCGCTCGCCGGGATGACGTAGTCGATCGGCAGATCGGTCGTCGCCCGCAGAGTCTCTATGTCAGGCATGTCCCACAGCGTCACCAACCCCTCACGCCGCGCCAGCTTCTGATACAGCAGCGTCGGGTTGAGCACGTACTCCTTCGTCTGAGCGTCCAGTCGCCGCAACCAGTCGTAGCCCGCCTCGAAGCCGCCGGTGCGCTCGTACTCGCGGTACATGATGGCGGCGAAGATCGCCCGCATCGTGCCGGAAGCCAGCGGATCGCGGATCAGGACCCGGTCTCTCCAGCGTGGCTCCAGCACCTCATCCCAGTCCGCCGGAGCTTCCTCGGGAGCCAGCGCGTCCGAGTTGTAGGCGATGACCTCCGGCGTCAGATAGTTCCCGAACCAGCGCCCCTCCGAATCGCGAGCTCCCGGCGGTAAGGCCTCCGCCCAGGTCGGCTCGGACGGCTCCAGGAGCCCATCTTCGGCCGCCCGGACGAACATGCCGCTCGGGGCGCCCCACCAAACATCGGCCTGCGGATTGACCCTCTCAGAGCGGAGCCGATCCAGGATCTCCTGCGATCCCATGTCCAGGTATTGCACGGATACGCCCGGGTTCGCCGCCTCGAACTCGCGAGCGAAATAGGAGAGGAGCTCTCGGCCGTGCGGAGAGTAGACGATCAGGCTCTCTCCGGAAGGCCCGCCGCAGCCGGGCAGAAAGAGCCCGCCCGCCGCCATGGCGAGCCCGGCGAGGCCCGAGAGGGCGGCGCGTCGGTCTACCCTTCCGCGACCGGCCATTCGTCCGGGGAGAGCGAGAGCAGGTTGGCGAAGAGTCGGTACGCCCCGGGAACGCCGGCCGGCAGCTGGCGGAAGAACGAGAGGCCGGCGTACACCCACAATCCCTCTCCCACCCGCGCTACGACGAGCGAGCCCGCTTGCGGGCCTTCGCCGGCGTCGGCGACGGCCAGCAGAGGGGTGTAGCGCTCGTCCCACTCGCTCAGGAAGTAGAGTCCCCGCTCCTGTACCCAGCCCTCGAAGTCGATCTCCGTGATCCGGTTCGGGCGAAAGAACGCGGGAGACTCCGGGCTCAGAAGCGTCACTTCCGACGCCTCGTCCGTCACCCTGCCGTGCGGCCGATCCATGGCGACGGGGTACGGCGCGAAGCCACCATCGGGGAGCTCGTACTTGTTGTACTGGACGATCAGAACCCCGCCGTCTCGCACCCAGTCCAGCAGCGTCGTGTTCGCCGCCGCGAGGTCAGACCGAACCTCGTAGGCCCGAACCCCGAGGACGATGACATCGAAGCGCTCTAGCCCGTTCGACTCCAGGTCGCCCGGCTCGACCATCTCGACCGAAAGCCCGAGCTGGCGGATCGCCTCGGGCACCTGATCGCCCGAGCCCCTCACATACCCGACCCGCCGGTCGGCGTCGACCTCTACATCGACACGCCGCAGCGCCGTCTTCGCGGAGCTCACGTAGGGCGTCGGCTCGATGTGTGGATAGTCGATTACGACAGCCTCCTGGGCGTAGGAGCGGCCGCCCCCCTCGACCACGGCGTGCAGCCACCCGGCCGAATTTGTTCCGCTGGACGGCGCGCCCGTGGGCGCGATCTCGAAGGAATAGGAGCGGAGTACGCCGGGAGCGTCGAGCACGACCGACTGCTCGGCGGGAGAGACCGACCAGCCATCCGGCGCCAGCAGACGTAGCCGGCCCTCCAGACCCTCCGGTGCTTCGCTTCGGACCGTCACGACGACGGGTCGCGCTGTTTTCTCCTCGAGCGGCCACACCATCGTGCGCGGCTCGATCGAGACGGAGATGGCGGGGAGAAGAAGCAGCGGGCGCCAGTACTCGCCGACTGCCTTGTCGACGCCTCGGAAACGCACGGGACGGCTGACGGCCAGGCGGGTCTCGGCGGCGCCGGCTCGTAGACGGAGCTCCACGGTCGCGGAAACCGGAGCCGAACCGAAGGCGCGACCACGCAGCGACGGGTCCCGTGGCCACGTGTAGAGGTCGCCGGCTCGATCACGCTGCAGATAGTACGGTTGTGAGGGGTCTGCGTCAGGCGGGATCCGTACGCGAAAGCCCCAGGCCGCCAGGCCTCCGGATGAGAGAACCGTCGGCACCGTCCGCTGGCCTCCGGTTCCGCCCTCCTCTGCGCCGAGCCCGTTCGCCCTGGCGTCGTCGCGGCGCTGCCGCGCCTCTTCCAGGCTGGCCGGATAGAAGCGGCTTCCCGGCTCCCGGGCGATCTCGTCGTCGCCGGCCACGATCCAGCCGCCGGGGACGGCCAGCTGGGAGGGCGTGGTCTCAAGGTCGAACGGGCCTCCGTTCCACAGCTTCACACGCACCCAGAAGCTCTGACCGGGTACGAGAACATCGTCCCCGGACTCGGCGACCAGTGTCACGGAAGCGGCCGCCAGGATCGCTTCCTGCAGCGTCTCGATTCGCTCATCCAGAGCCCGGAGCATCGCCTGGTCTCCGCCCGGAGTATCGGCCGCGACTCCACCCGGGCCGGCTCTCCCGCCGGCTGAGCTCCGTGTCTCGCGCAGCGCCTCGAGGGCACGAGCGAGAGCCGGCACGGCGCGCGAGGGAGCCAGTGCGACCAGGTCTCCACGGGCTTCCTCCAACAGATGCCGGTAGACAGCTATGGCCTCCCCGAGGCCATCTCCATCGGCCACCGCCAGGCCCTTCCCCCCCAGCGCGCTCGCCGCGCCCGCCAGCGTCGTGTCGACGCCGGCGAAGAGTGACGTGTCCGGCCCGGTCACGCGGCGCCGAACGAGCTCCAGCAACGTGACGCGAGGACCGCCGGGCTCGGCGGTACCGAAGTCCTGCGACCGGTGCTGGCTCCGGCTCCGCATCGCGAGCTGGTGATAGGAGCGGCCCAGAACCGGATCGAGCGTTCCCGTCTCTACCGCCAGGGTCGACGCCTCCGGATCACGCCACGTGCGGCGGTAGAGCTTCAGGGGCGTCCACGCTTCGATCCCGTGATCGGCGTGCTCCGGAAAACGGGCCGGATCTCCGGCGGCCTCGAACGCCTCCCTTGCCAGAAGGCCCGCGACCTGGTGCTGTCCGTGGCCGTCGTTCGGCGTTCCCGAGAACACGGACACGATGATCTGGGGCCTGAAGACGCGAATCGCCCACACCACGTCGCTCAGGATCGAGTCGCGGGGCCAGTGGGCGAAGGTCTCTACCGCCGTCTTCGAGTATCCGAAGTCGAAGGCCCGCGTGAAGAACTGACCTCCCCCATCCACGCGGCGTGCGGCGAGGAGCTCGCCGGTGCGCACGATTCCGAGGCCCTCGCCGAGCTCGGGCCCGATCAGATTCTGGCCTCCTTCGCCTCTCGTGAGCGAGAGGTACGCGGCCTGCGCCCCCATCCCTCGGGCAAGCACCGCCAGGAGGGCGGTGTCCTCGTCGTCGGGATGAGCCCCGATCATCAACACGCGCTTGATACCGTCGAGCTGGCGCATGAGGAGGGCCGCATCGACGACGCCCGGACCCTGTCCGGACCCGGGAGCGGCCTGCGCGGAGGCGTGGTTCGGCGGAAGGAAGCTCGCGTACCCCGCGAGGCTCAACGCGAGGAAGCAGGGGAAGAGCCGGAGACGCGATCGGACGTGTGCTGGCACAGCGCCGAAGCTACGCCGAGCCGTCGGGCGGGGAAAGCAACGACCCGGGCCTATTGCTGGGGGACGCCAGCCAGTCACATCGTGGTGTTGGATGGGGATGGGATCGTGCGTGACCACGTACAGCTGAGGGAGAAGCCCCATGAAGGCCCGACTCATCACTCCGTTTCTCACCTGTCTTCTCGCCGTCGTCCTGGCCGGCCCGCTCGCGGCACAGGACGACGAACGGACCTACACCCGAGTGGCGCTCTGGCAGGTCGATCGGGCTCGCTGGTCCGACTTCGTCGAATGGTTCGAGCGCTATGACCAGCCCGTCATGGAGCAGTTGTTCGAGGACGGCACGATCGTCGAGTGGGGACTCGACGCCTCGTCGCTTCACCGCCCGGACGGCTACACCCACTCCACCTGGTTTTCCGCCACCAGCCTGGCCGGTCTGGAGCGCGTGCTGGACGCGTTCGACGTCGCGATGGAGGCTCATGGTGACGAGGGCTCCCGGGCTCTCGCCGACTTCGCCAGCATGATCACCAAGCACCGCGATTACATCCTTCGCGACTTGGTCCGGGGATCGAGCGGTGCGCAACTCGATGGGGGCTACTGGGTCGGCAGCTTTCTCAGCGTGAAGCCGGGCCAGGGTAGCGAATACCGAAGCTACTGGGACACCCACGCGAAGCCTATTTACGAGCGGCTCCTCGCAGACGGCACGATCGTCTCCTACGGACTGACTGTCGAAGACATGATCACGGAGGGCTTCGGAGGACGCACCAGGTGGTACATCGTTCCAAATGCGGATGCCCTGGACACGGTGCAGGCCGCCTTCCGGTCCTCTTGGGAAGACATGACGGAGGAGGGGCGCAGGGCCCGTTTGGCGTCGCTCTTGGCGGTCGTCGAGGAAGGGACGTTCCAGGAGTTCATGTCAGAGCTGAGCCACTACGCCGTCAAGGCGAACTGACCAGACCGGGAGCCCCGGCAGGATGCGGCGGTATCGGATCGGCAGCAGCATCGTGGCCGCCACGGCCAGCAGGTAGCTGATCGGGGCCCAGAGCAGGATGTGCAGATAGACGTCCAGAGCCCCGGGCAGAGGGACGTCGTCCAGAGCTCCGGAAGAGGGACGTCGTCCAGCTTGAAATACCCGAGGACGAATCCGGAATAGGAGATGGCTGATGACCGAACCGCTATACCGCTCCCGCGTGCGCATTCAGAAACTGGAGGGTCCTCACAGGCTCGCCTGGATCGAGCCGTTCCGGCATCCGCTCGAGTTCGGGGTCCATGGCCCGATCGCCGAGTTCTACGGCAGCCAGACCGCCGAGCCGATCCCCACGACGCTCGACCACGTGGTGGCCGCAACCGGTGGGTGACTGACGGGCACCCTGGGCGGAGCCCTGGAAGCCAGAGGAATCCCCAGCCAGCCGGATCGGCTGAGCTCCACGGTCACGGGAGAGATCGGGCCGGTCGAAGGAACGCTGAAGATCACCCGGATCCACGTGCGCTACGAGATCCTGGTCCCGAGCGGCATGCGGGCCGAGACGGAACGGGCGCTGGCCCACCACGCCTCCAAGTGTCCGGTGGCTCAGACGCTCACGCCCTGCGTGCAGATCGAATGGGAGGCAGAGATCACCGAGGAGGAGATCAATTGATGGAGATGATAGGCTGATGGACGATGATTCGAGAGTTCGCCTTCTGGCGTGGGAAGAGGTCGAGAAGGAGCAGGTCACGGACGTCATCTCGCGCCGCCTCGTCTGGGGCGAGCGGATGATGATCGCGCAGGTCGTCCTGGATAAGGGGAGCGTGGTCCCGAAGCACGCGCACGAGAACGAGCAGATCACGTACATCCTGGAGGGTGCGCTGAGGTTTTGGATCGGCGAGGACGGGGAGGAGGAGCTGGTCGTCCGCGCGGGCGAGATCCTGTACATCCCGTCGAACGTGCCGCACAAGGCGGAAGCGCTCGAAGACACGCTCGATGTGGACGTGTTCAGCCCGCCGCGGCAGGACTGGCTGGACGGAACCGACACCTACTTCCACGAGGGGTAAGCCTTGGATTTGGGACTGAAGGGCCGAGCGGCGATCGTCGGCGGCTCCAGCCGCGGGATCGGACGTGGGATCGCGAATGAGCTGGCGGCGGAGGGCGCGGACGTGATGCTCTGCGCGCGGGACGCCGCGGTACTCGAGGCCGCGCGTGAGGATCTGGGACGGGCCACAGGAGCCCGCATCGAGGCGGTGTCGGCGGACACGTCGGAGCCGGCGGGAGTGGAGCGGGTGATCGACGCCGCGGTCGCTGCGTTCGGCAAGGTCGACATCCTGGTGACGAACACGGGCGGGCCGCCGGCCGGGCGGTTCGACGATCTCACGGCGGAAGACTGGCAGCAGGCCGTCCGGCAGCTGCTCGAGAGCCCCGTGGGCTTCGCCCGCGGCGTGCTGCCCGGCATGAAGGATCGCGGGTGGGGCCGAATCATCAATGTGACGTCCGTCGCCGTGAAGCAACCGATCGATGACCTCATGCTCTCCAACAGCATTCGGGCCGGGCTCACCGGCTTCGCGCGGACGCTCGCCAACGACGTCGCTCCCCACGGGATTACGGTGAACAACGTGCTTCCCGGGTACACCCGCACGGAGCGGCTCGTCGAGCTGGCCGAGCATCTCGCGTCGACTGGGGGCGCGGAGAGCCTGGAAGCGGTCTTCGGAACGTGGGAGGAGGAGATCCCGGCAGGCAGACTCGCCGATCCCAGCGAGGTCGGGGCGCTCGTCGCGTTCCTCGTCTCGGAACGCGCCGGTTACATTACCGGCACCTCGATCGCCGTGGACGGAGGCTGGACGCGCGGTCTCCTCTAGATGCCTGACAGATAGATGCCTGACAGAGGCCCGAGCGCGCCAGCCGGGCCTGCTCGTCGATCAGATCGGCTGCAGATCCTTTCTCGCGGCGGCTTCGGCGGCGGTCCGATCCACCTTCCCTGTCGGTGTCGTCGGCAGATCCGCAAGGAAGCGAACGAGCCGGGGTCTCTTGTAGGGCGCCAGGATCGCGGATACCTCCTCGCGTAGCGCACCCGGCTCGGGATCGCCTTCGGCGACGAGCGCGGCTGCGACGACGACGCCCCACTTCGCGTCCTCCACCCCGAACACGACCGCCCCGCGGATGGAGGTCAGCGCCTGCAGCGCGTTCTCGATCTCCACGGGGTCGACGTTCTCGCCGCCGGTGACGATCAGTCGATCGAGCCGTCCGCGAACGTGGAGCTGCCCCGCGGCGTCGAGCTCGCCTTCGTCGCCCGTCGCGAGCCAGCCCTCGGAATCCACGCCTGCCCAGACCCGACCTCGCTCTGCGTAGCCGCTGAACAGCATCGGACCCCGGATTTGTATCTCTCCATCGATGATGCGCAACTCAACCCCGTTGAGAGGCGGCCCTGAGCCGAGCTCGCCGCGGTTGCGGGTACCATATCGCTGCGTCGTGACCTGCGAGCAGCTCTCCGTAAGGCCGTACGTGGTCAGCACGGGAACGCCTCGATCGGCGGCCCGCGACAGGAGGTCCTGGCTCGCCGGACCGCCGCCGAGCAGGAGGGCTCTCAGGTATGCCGGCGGGCTCCAGGCAAGATCGGCCTCAAGCATCGCTTCGAGCATCGGGGGCACCAGCGAGGCGAGCGTGACCCGGTGCTCCTCGATGGCTCGGATGGTCCATGCCGCCTTGAAGCGTCCGGGCGGCGCGAGCACGGTGCATCGCCTCGCAATCAGCGCACGCGCCAGGATCGACAACCCCCCGACGTGGGCGAGGGGAAGCGTCAGCAGCCAGCGATCTTCGGCGTCCCAGCCCAGGTTCTGGGCGCTCGCCCGGGCCGATGCGAGAACGGCCCTCCTGGAGAGAAGGACACCCTTCGGCTTCCCACTCGTCCCCGAAGTGGGAACCACCGCCAGGATCGACTCGGGATCGATGGGAGACGTTTCCCGAGGCCCTTCACCCTGGAGCGGCTCGGAGTCCTCGACGGCCGAGCCAGCGGAGTCCGTGGCTCGAATCGCTGCGCCGCTGTTAGCCACCGCGGCCTTCGCGGCAGGATCGATCTCCAGGGTCGAACCAAGCAGCTCCGACAGCAGTTGGCGCTCTCGCTCCGTGGCTCTCGAATGGATCAATCCTACCGGCACGCCCACCTCGAAGGCCGCCAACAGCGTGACGACGGCCTCCGGCTCTCGGCGTGCCACGACGGCCACGGGGCCGCTCGCGGGGCCCGGCTGCTCGGCGAGCCGCGCCCTCAACCCCGCGGCAACGCCGGTCGCCGAGGCGGCCAGCTCCGCGAAGGTGTAGGCCCGATCACCGGCGATGAGCGCGAGCCGGTCGGGCGCTTCGAGGGCTGCAGCGCGGACGCTCAGCTCTTCGCCGTTCATCATCCGACCTCCCTCCACTCTCCCGGGCCGCCCAGGGAGGCGAGGGGCGGAAGGCCGAGGCCAGGCCGGTCGTGGGAGAGAATCTCGGCTCGGCCGTATGCGGGGAGCTCCAGGGCCGGCCATGTGGAGAGGCCGGCGTGGGGTGCGAGTCCGGCGGCAGGACCGGGCGGAAGTGCCAGGGCCAGCTCGGCGGCGGCGGCCAAGGCCACGGGTCCGCCGAGCAGGTGGGAAACGACGGGTAGGGCTCCGAGACTCCGCGCCTCGGCCGCCAGTCGCAGACAGCGAAGAGCGCCCCCGTGGTAGGCTGGCTTGAGCACCACGTAGCGGTATCCGCCGGCTTCGAGCGCCGCCGCCAGGCCGGAGTCGTCTCCGGTGTCCAGGGACTCGTCGATCGCGATC
>Ga0255058_10000018_pt1 | contig 100330 bp, 105 predicted proteins | sample Cases_109_9_MG_FD_188637 | JGI IMG/M metagenome (GOLD analysis project Ga0255058, IMG submission 188637) | Seawater microbial communities from Amundsen Gulf, Northwest Territories, Canada - Cases_109_9 | ecosystem: Environmental > Aquatic > Marine > Gulf | place: Canada: Northwest Territories...
GTCTTAGACGTCTCGGTCTCAGACGTCTCGGTCTCAGACGTCTCTCTCTCAGACGTCGTCGGTGGCGCGATCGATTCTCTGGTGGATGCTCTCCATGATCTCGTGCTGCAACCGGCTCAGGGCTCGCGACAGCGCCAGCTCGAATGCGATGTGTGGATCGGGAGCCCGGTCGCTGCGCCACGCCTCGGCGGTGACTGCGAACGATGGTCCGATCCCGTCAAGCGTCACCGTGGCCGCAACGGTCTCGAGCCCTGGTTTCAGGGAAACGGTCATGGCCGGTTTAGGGATGCGACCCGACATGGCACCTCCATTGCCCTCACCTCCATCCTGATACGAAGATCTGCCCTCTGGCAGGGGAGAAATGCCCTTCCTACACCAGCCAGACGTATGCGACGACGACGAGGCCAAGAAATCCGGCGGTTGCGACCACGAGGGCGGCCGATCCGTACCGGTCGCCGAGGAAGGCGGCTGCGGCCCCGCACAGAGCGATGGCGAACAGCCAGTTGCGGACCTGAGTTCTCGTGTCTCTCGATCCTGCCGGGGAGCCCCCTCCGCTCACCGGCTCCGCCGGCTCGCGCCTCCCCGACTTCGTGGGGGAGGCGAAGATGTCACTAGGGCCTTCCGTCTCTACTTCGGTCGGCTGGAAACGTCGACCATGAGGTAGGAGCAGAAGGGTTCATGACGGCATCGGCAACCACGCGGGCGACGATCGACGGCAACGAGGCTGCCGCTTCCGTGGCCTTTCGCACCAACGAGGTTCTCGCCATCTATCCGATCACGCCGTCATCTCCTATGGGTGAGCTTGCGGATGCCTGGGCAACCCAGGGCCTGACCAATGTTTGGGGAAACATCCCCGAGGTCATCGAGATGCAGAGCGAGGCCGGAGCGGCGGGCGCCGTTCACGGGTCATTGCAGGGCGGCGCACTCACCGGCACCTTCACCGCCTCTCAGGGGTTGCTGCTCATGATCCCCAACATGTACAAGATCGCCGGGGAGTTGACGCCGGCCGTCTTCCATGTGGCAGCCCGGTCGGTGGCGACGCACGCTCTCTCCATATTCGGCGACCACAGCGACGTCATGGCCACCAGGGCGACGGGCTGGGCTTTGCTTGCCTCGGGGTCGGTGCAGGAGGCACATGATCTGGCGCTGATCGCCCAGGCGGCGACCCTGCGCGGTCGGATTCCCTTCGTGCATTTCTTCGACGGATTTCGCACCTCCCACGAGTTGAACAAGATCGCCCTCCTCTCCGACGACGACATCCGGGCGTTGATCCCAATCGACTCGGTTCTCGCCCATCGCGGTCGCCGCCTCGACCCCGACGCACCGGTGATTCGAGGAACGGCGCAGAACCCCGACGTGTTCTTCCAGGCCAGGGAGGCGGTCAACACGTTCTACGACGCCCTTCCCGATCTCGTCCAGGAGACCATGGACACGCTCCACGACCAGGTCGGCCGCCGCTATCACCTCTTCGACTACATCGGCTCCCCCGACGCCACCGAGGTCATCGTGATGATGGGATCCGGCACCGCGGCCTCTGAATCCGCGGTCGAGTCGCTGATGGCCGAGGGCCGCAAGGTCGGGCTGGTGAAAGTACGGCTGTATCGACCCTTCTCCGCCGAGGCCCTGGTTGCGGCCCTGCCGCCGACGACGACCACCATCGCGGTCCTCGACCGGACCAAGGAACCGGGAGCAGTGGGCGAGCCGCTCTTTCAGGACGTTGCCACCTCGGTGCTCGAACAGACCCAGCGTGGACTCAGCTCGTGGGCGATCCCACCCCGAATCATCGGCGGTCGCTACGGCCTGTCATCAAAGGAGTTCACTCCCTCCATGGCCGCCGCGGTACTGGATGAGGCGGCGGGCGAGGACGCGAAGCGTCGCTTCACCGTGGGTATCAACGACGACGTCACCCACCTCAGCGTCGCGGTGGACGACTCGGTGGAGGTTGCCCCGCGAGCGCAGCTCGAGGCGGTCTTCTACGGCCTCGGCTCGGATGGCACCGTCGGGGCGAACAAGAACTCGGTCAAGATCATCGGGGACAACACCGAGCTCTGCGCCCAGGGCTACTTCGTGTACGACTCGCGCAAGGCGGGAGCCGTGACCGTCTCGCATCTCCGCTTCGATCCGGCGCCAATCAACGCCCCCTATCTCATCACCGAGGCGGACTTCGTCGCCTGCCACCAGTTCGAGTTCCTGGAGAAGATGGACGTCCTCTCCGTGGCTCGACCCGGAGCCACCGTGTTGCTCAACAGCCCCCATGGACCGGACAACACCTGGGAGCATCTTCCCCTGGAGGTCCAGAAGCAGATCCTCGACAAGGAGCTTCGCCTCTTCGTGGTCGATGCCGACGCAATCGCCGGCGACGCCGGGCTCGGTCGCCGGGTCAACACCGTGCTGCAGACGTGTTTCTTCGCCCTGGCCGAAGTCCTCCCCTTCGATACCGCCATCTCCCTCATCAAGGAGGCGGCGAAGAAGAGCTACAGCAAGTTCGGCGAGGTGGTGCTGGAGAAGAACATCGCCGCCATCGATCGCGCCATGGATGGACTCGCACCGCTCCCGATCCCGGATACAGCTACGTCGAACAGCCACATTCGCCCGGTCATACCGAGCGACGCCCCGGACTTCGTGCAGCGGGTGACCGCCATGATGCTGTCGGGTCAGGGCGACCTGCTCCCGGTGAGCGCCATGCCGGTGGACGGCACCTTCCCCACCGGCACCACCCAGTACGAGAAACGCAGCATCGCCCTTGAGATCCCGATCTTCGATCCCGACATCTGCATCGAGTGTGCCAAATGCGCCCTCGTCTGCCCCCATGCCGCCATACGAATGAAGGCATTCGAACCTTCCGTGCTCGACGCGGCGCCGCAGTCCTTCAAGAGCCTCCCATTCAAGTCAAGAGAGCTCCCCGACCATCTGATGACGATCCAGGTGGCCCCGGACGACTGCACCGGTTGTGGCGTGTGCGTTGATGTGTGCCCGGCCAAGAGCAAGGAGGAGGTCAAGCACAAGGCCATCAACATGGAGCCGAAACGGGATCACCTCGAGGAAGAACGGACCAACTGGGACTTCTTCCTCACCATCCCGGAACCCGATCGGTCCAAGGTGAGGACCACCACCGTCAAAGGCTCCCAGCTGTTCAACCCGCTCATCGAGTTCTCCGGGGCGTGTGCCGGATGCGGAGAGACGCCGTATCTCAAGCTCCTCACCCAGCTCTACGGCGAGCGGCTACTGGTCGCCAACGCCACCGGCTGCTCATCGATCTTCGGTGGCAATCTGCCAACAACACCGTGGCGGGCCAATGACAACGGACACGGGCCGGCGTGGGCGAACTCGCTGTTCGAGGACAATGCGGAGTTCGGGCTTGGGATGCGGCTGGCACTGGACCAGGAGGTCGAGGAAGCGAGACGGCTGGTCACCGAGCTGGCCCCCGAGATCGGTGAGGATCTCGTAACCGCCCTCCTCGAGTCCGACCAACTCGATGACGAGACAATCACCGAGCAGAGCGGTTGCGTGACCGAGCTGCGCGACCGGCTTGCCGGGATCGACGACGAGCGGGCCCGCCGTCTGGAGGCCGTTGCAGGAACGCTGGTGCGAAAGAGCGTCTGGATCGTCGGCGGCGACGGCTGGGCCTACGACATCGGATTCGGCGGGCTCGACCACGCCCTGGCATCGGGACGGGACATCAATGTCCTGGTTCTCGATACCGAGGTGTATTCGAACACCGGCGGCCAGGCGTCAAAGGCAACGCCGCGAGCGGCCGTCGCCCGCTTCGCCTCCGGGGGGAAGAAGACCCCGAAGAAGGACCTGGGCCAGATCGCCATGGCCTACGGAGACGTGTATGTGGCCCACGTTGCGATCGGCGCCAACAACACCCAGACGGTGAAGGCCATCGCCGAAGCCGAGACGCATCCCGGCCCGTCGCTGGTAATCGCTTACAGCACCTGCATCGCCCATGGCATCGATATGTCGACGTCGATGAGCCATCAGAAGGACCTGGTCGACTCGGGCTACTGGCCGCTGTATCGCTTCGATCCGTCCAAGGACGGCGACGACGCCTTCCGGCTCGACAGCCGGGCGCCATCCAAGCCGTTCCGCGAGGTTGCGGAAAAGGAAGCTCGCTACGCCATGTTGTCGCGAGCAAATCCCGGCGGCGCCGATGAATTGATGGACCTGGCACAGCAAGACATCGACGACCGGTGGGCACTGTACAGCCAGTTCACCGAGGTGGTTTGGGCGCACCCGGAGGATGAGACCGAATGAGCGCATCGATGGAAACCACGTATCTCGGGCAGCTGTTGCGCAACCCGGTGGTGGCCTCATCATCACCGTTGACGGGGAAGATCGACAGCCTGCGGCGTTTGGAGGATGCCGGTATCGGGGCCGTGGTGCTGCCTTCGCTGTTCGAGGAGCAGGTCGAGCATGAGGGCATGGAGTTGCAGCGGCTCGTCGAATTCGGGGCCGAGTCGTTCGCAGAGGCGCTCGGTGGCTACCGCCCCGGCGTGGGCGCCCACAACATCGCCGTCGAGGCGGCGCTCCGTCTCGTGGCCGATGCCAAGGAGGCGCTGTCGGTGCCGGTCATCGCCTCGCTCAACGGGACCACCGCCGGGGGCTGGGTGCGCTACGCCGAGCAGCTCGCCAACGCAGGTGCCGACGCCATCGAGCTCAACGTGTTCCTGATTCCGACCGACTCCGGTGCCACCGGAGCCGATGTCGAGAACCGGTACACCGACATGGTGGCGGCGGTGCGCGAACAGGTGTCGCTGCCGCTGGCGGTGAAGATCGGGCCGTACTTCTCCTCAATGGCCAACATGGCCGGCCGCCTCGTCGAAGCCGGTGCCGACGGCCTGGTCCTGTTCAACCGGTTCTATCAGCCCGACATCGACCTCGAGGAGCTCCGGGTGGTGCCAAACCTGCAGCTCAGTGAGCCCGACGATATGCGCCTGCCCACCCGGTGGGTAGCCGTCCTGTCCGACTTCCTCACCTGCGACCTGGCGGTGACCAGCGGCGCCCACGGAGCCGACGACGTACTGAAGGCCTGCCTCGTGGGAGCGGACGTGGTGATGATGACGTCGGCGCTCCTCAAATACGGGCCGGAGCACGTCACCACGGTGCTCGACGAGATGAGTCAATGGCTCGACGAGCACGAATACGAATCGATCGAGCAGCTCCGCGGGTCCATGAGCCACCGCGCCGCGCCGAATGCCGAGTCGTTCGTACGCGCCAACTACATGCAGATGCTGGTCAACTACACGGCCCAGTAGGAGGGTGCTGAACAATGACGAGTGCGACGGGCCTCCGCGCGCTCGTAGTGTTGCGGTGACTCGGTTCCTCCCGACCAACGACGGCCCGCTGGAGGCCCCAGGGCCACCGGCTCAGACCTTTTCCCATTCTTCGGGCGGGTACTGGTGTTTGCGCTGTTCCTCGACGCGCGCCGCATACGCCGCGGCCTCGCTCCGGCGCGACATGCCCATCTTGGCCAGGAGATTGGAGACGTAGTTCTTTACGGTCTTTTCGGCAAGGAACATCTCGGCGGCAATCTCGCGGTTAGTTTTCCCCTCAGCGAGTCGCTTCAGGATTCGCCGCTCTTGACCGGACAAGCGAGCGATGAGCTCATCGTCGCGATCGGCGTCACGGACTTTGTTGAACAGCTGCTCGGTCATTGCAGGATCGAGCAGCGATTCGCCGGCTCCGACTGCACGGACCGCATCCACGATGGCTTCGGTGTCGACCCGCTTGAGCAGATACCCCGAAGCCCCCGCCTCGATCGAAGACACCAGCGCCTCCTGATCAGCGAACGAACTGAGGATCAACACGGCGACATCGGGGAACCGTTGCCGAATCCTCCTGGTCGCCTCGACACCAGAGCCGTCGGGGAGCCTCACGTCCATCATCACGACGTCGGGTGAATTGAACCCCACCTGGCGCACTGCCTCCTTCACCGAACCCGCCTCCCCGACGACCTCGATCCCGTCCTGGGCGTCGAGCAGGGCGCGAAGGCCGCGTCGCACGACCTCATGGTCGTCGACCAGGAGGACCCGGATCGCGGTCTTCTCATCCAACGGCATGCCAGCACCGTACCGCAGGCCGGGGTGTGGTTGGCAGGGTCAAACGACCCTGGACGCGCCTCCTCCTAGGCTCGCTCCATGAGCGGGATAGAACCTGGTGCCGAGCGGTTGCAGAACCTGGTCCGTGGCGCCGCGGCGGTTGCCAGCAAGACCGACCTCGAGGAACTGCTCGACGCCACCGTGGCCGCGGCAATGGAGCTCACCGGCGCCACATTCGGGGCGCTCGGTGTGCTCGGTGAACACGGCAGCCTTGTTGAGTTTTCGCACCGGGGCATCGACGAGGACATCGCAGCGAAGATCGGCGCACTGCCGGTGGGTCTCGGTGTCCTCGGACTGATCAGCAGAGAGGGACGATCCTTTCTTCTCGACGACATCGGCTCGCATCCAGCCGCCGTCGGCTTCCCCGACCATCATCCCGCGATGGACACCTTCCTTGGCGTCCCGGTTCGAGCAGGCGACCGACTTTTTGGCAACCTCTACCTCACGAACAAGCCGGACGGCTTCACCGAAACCGACCAGTCGCTCGTCGAGGCGCTTGCCGACATCGCCGGTTCGGCCGTCCTCAGCATTCGCCTGCAGTCAAGACTTCGTCGCCTGGCCGTGGTCGAAGACCGAGAGCGCATTGCCCGTGACATCCACGACGCCATCATCCAAGAGCTCTTCGCGATGGGTCTCGAACTGCAGGCAACCGCACAGCGCAGCGACGACGAAGCGATTCAGGCAACGCTGCGCGATCACGCGGAACGCCTCGACGCGACCATTAAGAGCTTGCGAGAACTGATCTTCGAGCTGCGGCGCCCTCCCTCTGAGCAACGCGACCTGAGCGCCGAGATCGACGACCTGGTTACTCGTCTCGGCTCGGCACACGGTGCCGACATCGACGTTGCCTACAGCGGTGTCTTTGCCGGGATCACCGAATCGACCATCGACGATGTCCTGCAACTGGTGCGCGAGGCGCTGAGCAATGCATTGCGCCACGGCAGCGCCGAAACGGTGAAGGTTGCGATCTCCGCGGGCGAGCTGGCTATTGCGATCGAAGTGACCGACGACGGCATCGGGTTCGATCTGGCTTCAGAGGAACCCGGTCTCGGTCTGTCGAGCATGGGGTCGAGAACCGATCGCGCCGGAGGCACCCTGCGAATCATGACTGCGCCGGGCGAGGGCACGCGAGTCACCATGACGGTACCGCTCTGAGTGGGTTCAGAGACGACCGGGCCGCGTGCCCGGGGTCATCCAGCGGCCCGAGGTTCGCCCGGTGATCTCGCGCATGTCCAGGCTGAACATCACCGCATCGTCACCGGCAATCTCCGGGCTGCCGATCCAACCCATGGCGCTTTCCCCGTCGAGCCTCGGACCCGAACCGAGCTCTGCGTGGTAGTCGCGGTACTTCTGAAGAAAGAGCACGACGATGGCGTGGTCGGTCGCGTCGTTCTCGGGAAAAGCAACCTCGCCGCGCACCAGCACCGACTCCCATGACCCGGTCGCGTCGTCGAATTCGACGATCGACACCGCAGCACGGGGATGCCGACGAAGCGCCTCGACCCGCTCACCCTCGACCGTTCTGAAGTAGAGAGCGTTCTCGTGGCGGACGAAGGACAGCGGCCCGACATAGGGGTCCCCGTCCGAGACGACCGCGATGTGGGCAAACCGAGCCAGGTCGAGCATCTGGTTGATCTGGGCTTCCGGCAGGGGTTCCATGGACTCACGGTACGCGGCACCACGACCCGCGCCCAGGGACTTCCGGCCCTGATGGCTACCGGTAGCGCTGATCGCTACAGGTACTGTCCCGGCATCAGCCGATCGTCCTCGACGGTCTCCTGGATGGCGTCGGCCTGAGCCTGGGCCTCCATGTACTGGCTCTGCACCGCAACGACGATGCCGTTCATCAGCCCGTCGAGCCAGCCAACCAGCTCCGCTTGGGCGATCCGCAGTGCGGAGGGAGAGGGCACGGGATCGTCGAACCGCACGGCGAGCTTGGTCAGTTCGGCGTGCAGCTCCGAAGAGATCACCCCGTCGAGCTCGTTGATCGTCCGCTCGTATATCCGGCGGAACTTCTCACAACCCGCCGAATCACACGGCGTCGTCCGTGCTTCTTCGAGCATGGCCTTGGCCACCGAGGTGATCCGCATCAGCTTGCCGGGACGGGCAATTCCGGCGGTTGCATTGGGAAACTGGGCGATGGTCATGGTGGGGAAACCGCCCCAAGCACCAGACCCGGCCCCGAATGACCGACAGACGACAGAGAGGATGTGGTCATTCCTAGAGAACCTGCCGGCCGATTTCGAGCTCCGCGATCTCGGCTGATAGCGACCAAGGGCGTTTCGCTATGGTCGAATCGATGGCTGCGATACCTTCTCCAGAAATTCAGGCTGTTTCACGGCGAGTTTTGATGGCGTGGCAGGCGGGCGACGCAGAAACAATGTCGAACCTGTTCTCGGACGATTCGACTCTGCGTGTTCTCGGCTTTGCTCCCGACGAATGGTGGACCGGGCCAAACGAGTTCTTGGGCGTTTTCGAGGCGCAATCGCACGACATGCCTCAATGGACCGAGGAGATCCAGAAGGTCGAAGCGTTTGAGGAGGGGGCCTTTGGCTGGGCAACGGTGCTCGGAACTCTGACCACTCCTGAGACCAAGACACCAGTCAGGCACGTAGCCACGTTCAGGCTCGAGGCCGGAGCGTGGAAAGTGATTCAATGGCACAACTCGATACCGGTACCGAACCGGCAAGTATTCGGCGTCGACCTCACCACCACTCTTGACGATCTGGTGGCTTCTGTGTTTGACGAAGAGATACAGCTGGTCCCTGCCGCCGGTTCGGAAGGAACGATGACCCTCGTTTTCACAGACATTGTGGACTCGACCCGACTCGCAGAATCCGTTGGAGATGGTGCCTGGACCGAAGTTATCGGCGAGCACGAATCAACTATTCGGGACATCACTACCTCGCAGGGAGGAACCGTTGTGAAACTGCTTGGCGACGGTTCGATGTTGGCCTTTGCATCTGCTCGGGCGGCCCTCAGAGCAGCGGTCGAGATTCAACAATCCTCGGCTAATTCGCCGTTTTTCGTTCGGATCGGAATCCATACCGGTGAGGTCATACGCACGGAAAATGATCTGTTTGGGCTCACCGTCAACAAGGCGGCCAGGGTTGCCTCTGTAGCTGACGCTGGTGAAATAATGATCTCGTCGACTACAAGAGACTTGGTGGGTTCGATAGAAGGAATCCGAATGGCTGAACCCGAGGTCGTTGCGCTCAAGGGTCTGTCCAACACTCACCAGATCGTCGCTGTGGAGTGGGATTGAAGACGAATCAGCACCAGACCACCCGCCCATACCGAAGCCTCTTTGTGTCAAGGGGGTATTTTTTTTACGCGGTTGCGTGTCTCGGCTGGCGCCGCGAAGACCGGATTCTCATCGTGGCCGGCAGCTCAGACCGAGAGCGTATGCTCGACGGCTTCCTGGCAATTCATCAACCCACCAGCTGCTCGAGGGGCACAGACATCGTGCTACGGCGGGCCCGTCCGGCGGCTAGCACCGACCCATCCCCGCTGCCATGAGTCCCGGTGCGATTCCGATGCCTATTGTCGATTGCCAGACGAGCTGGAGAAGGGCCACAGGTGGACACAGACGTTGCTCTCAGAGCCGACATCCGGTTTCTTGGAAACCTCCTCGGCGAAACCCTGCGTCGCCAGCATGGTCCCGCACTCCTCGATCTGGTCGAAGAGGTGCGTGCGCTCACGAAGGAGATCCGCAGCGGAGTCGAGCCCTTCAACGATGAGGCTTCCGCCAGGTTGGAGGAGCTTCTTGCCGGCCTTGACCTCGACACGACCATCCAGCTGGTCAGGGCATTCGGTGCCTACTTCTTGCTCGCCAACACGGCCGAGCAACAGCATCGCATCGGCAGCTGGGGCGCCAATGACGAACTGGCGCGTGTCGTCGATCGCATTCTCGAAGCGGACGTGCCCCAATCGACCATCAACGACGTCGTCGACCGACTCGAGGTACGGCCGGTCTTCACGGCCCATCCCACTGAGTCATCACGTCGCTCGATCCAGACCAAGACCCGCGAGATTGCCGCGCTCTTCCCAACGAGGGCTGCGGCGACCACAGAAGCCGAGCAACATCGCATCGAGCGCCGCATCGCCGAAGTAATCGACCTGATATGGCAAACCGACGAGTTGCGGCGAGAGCGCCCGTCCCCGGTCGATGAGGCGCGGAGCACGCTCTACTTCCTCGACGAACTATTCGCAGGCCCCACCACCGAGGTCTACGACGAGCTCGGGCACCAGCTGCATCGCCTCGGCGTCGACCTACCCACCGGAGCTGCTCCACTGCGGTTCGGTTCGTGGGTGGGTGGAGACCGCGATGGCAACCCCTCCGTCACGCCGGAAGTGACGACGCGGGTGCTGGAGATGATGCACGATCATGGACTCGCCAACTTGATCGGCGCGGTGGAAGAGCTCGCCGAGAAGCTCAGCCCGTCGGATCGCAACGTTGGTATCACCAAAGAGCTCTCGAGTTCGCTCGATTCTGATGCCCGGTCTCTGCCAGTTGTCCACAAACGTTTCGCCGTGATCTCCGCGGGTGAGCCCTACCGGCAGAAACTCGCGTTCATCCACCAGCGACTCATCAACACACGCGCTCGTCTCGCCGATCAGACACCGCACCGCCCCGGCGTGGACTACGTGACCGCCGACGAGCTGGTCACCGACCTCGAATTGATCCACGACTCCTTGATGCGCGATCGTGGAGCGCTCATCGCAAGCGGGTCGGTAGCCCAACTCGTCCATCGCGCGGCCGCATTCGGTTTCTCGATGGCCACCATGGATGTGCGCCAACACTCCTCGTTGCTGCGCGACTCCGTCGCAGAGCTCTACGATCGGATCGGGGACGGGGAATACCGGGCCGCATCCGCCGAGGCAAAACGGCGCATACTCGCCGAGGAGCTGGATAGGAACCGACCGCTGATGACGCCGGCGGCGGCGACCGACGAAGTCGTACTCACCCTCCGAACCGTTCGGGACGCACTCGACCGATTCGGCGCCCACGCCATCGAGACCTTCATCATCTCCGAGACCGACAGTGCCAGTGACGTTCTCGCAGCCGCCGTGCTGGCCCGCGAGGCGGGCCTGATCGACCCGCGAGAGGGAGTGGCGAGGATCGGATTCGCCCCGCTGTTCGAGACCACCGAGGCCGTGCGCAACTGTGCAGCAATCCTCGACGACTTGCTCGGCGTCGGACCGTATCGCGAGATCGTGAGTCTGCGAAACAACCTCCAAGAGGTCATGCTCGGCTACTCCGATTCCAACAAGCATGCCGGCATCGCCACGTCACAGTGGGAGCTATATGCAGCGTCGAGCGCGCTCCGCGACGTCGCCGCCCGCCACGGGGTCGAGCTCCGGATCTTCCACGGCCGCGGCGGGACCGTGGGCCGGGGTGGAGGGCCCGCCGCAGAAGCAATCCTTGCTCAGCCGTGGGGGACGGTGGACGGTCGCATCAAGATCACCGAGCAAGGCGAGGTGATTTCGGACAAATACGGTCTGCCCGACCTTGCCCGTGACAATCTCGAATTGGCGCTCGGCGCCACGCTAGAAGCTTCGCTGCTGCACCGCGAGTCGCGTCAGCCTCCCGACGTGCTCGATCGCTGGTACCAGGTGATGGCCGCCCTGAGTGACGCCGCCTATGAGGCGTACCGGTCGCTCCTCGACGACCCGGACCTCCAACCATATTTCATGGCCTCGACGCCGGTCAACGAGCTGGCCGCCCTCAACATCGGTTCGCGCCCGGCGCGCCGTCCCGGAGGTGGCACATCCGACCTCGCCAATCTTCGCGCGATTCCGTGGGTGTTCGGCTGGACCCAGTCGCGCCAGATCGTGCCCGGTTGGTTTGGCGTCGGCACCGGACTGGTCGCTGCGCGCCAAGCCTTTGGCCCCGAGCTGATCACCGACATGTATGAACACTGGCCCTTCTTTCGCACGTTCATGTCCAACGTCGAGATGACGTTGGCTAAGACCGATCTCACGATCGCGGCACGATATGCCGAACTTGTGCCATCCGAACATCGCGGTCCGTTCGCGACGATTAGCGCCGAGTACTCGTTGATAGAAGGGGAGATCGTCGCGGTCACCGGCATGGATCTGGTCGGACGTCATCCCATCCTGCAGCGAACCCTGTCCGTGCGCGACGTCTACCTCGACCCGATCAGCTATCTGCAGGTCGCGCTGCTACGAAGGGTCCGCGACGGGGAAACCGATCCCAAGCTGACACGGGCATTGCTGTTGACGATGAATGGGCTGGCCGCCGGCCTCCGCAACACCGGTTAAACCGCCGAGACACGCGCCTTCAAGGAACATATTGAGGACTCGGGTAGTCGCGGAAGACCCCTGCGCAGAATTCGTGATCGGTGCTGTCGCGTCACAGCAACCAAGAACGGCGCCGAGTCAGACTGCACCCATGGCGTCGACCACGCGATCGACGCCGGTCCGTACATCCTCGTCACTGGCGGCCAGCGACAGCCTGATCATGCCTGCTCCGCCAGGCCCAAAGGCTTCACCGGGCGCCGTCGCCACGCCGTGCTCGGCGACGAGGCGGCGGCACAAGTCGTACCCGTCCTCTGCGGCAGCCGAGACGTCCGCCATCACATAGAAGGCCCCTTGTGGCCGGGCGACCAGCATGTCGGTTGCCTCGAGTCGGTCCGACACGAGATCGCGGCGCTTCTGATCGCGGCGCTTCTGATCGCAGCGCTCAGCGGTTTCACCGGCGTACCTGCCGATCGGACTCGCCGCGGAGTGTTGCTTCGACCTCCTCTTGTGACACCACGAGCTGGTCACCACGGAGTCCCAGCTTCAGGCCAGACATGGCGAGACCCCGTTTGACACCGGATGCGATGCCACTGCCAAGCAGTCCGATAATGACGCCGGCGGCGAACGCGTCCCCGGCCCCGATCCGATCGATGACCTCTGCGGTGTGCCCAGGTGCCTCGCCGGAATCCGTCCCTGAATTCCACGCCGCTCCCTCGGCGCCCTGAGTGACGACCACCGCATCAGCGCTCATCGTTTGTCGCAACATCGCGGCGATCTCGAGCGGCGATCCGGTCGCCGCAAACAGATCCCTGGCGTCCTCGGTCGTCACGATGACGGTGGTGGCGAGAGAGCAGAGTTCGCCGATGACTTCGGCTGCCTCGTCTGGTGACCAGAGACGGCTGCGATAGTTGACGTCGACGATCACCTCGGCGCCGCCTTGACCGGCCCGGCGTGCCGTTTCCATCGTGGTCAGGCGCGCTGATGGGGACAACGCAGGGGTAATGCCCGTCAGGTGCACGGCCCTGGCGGACTCGACGATGGCCCAGTCGATGTCATCCGGGGTGAGCGCAGTCGCTGCCGAATCGGCGCGATCGTACAGAACCGACACAGGACGGGGTGGGACGCTGAGCTCGAGGAAGTACGTGCCCATGCGCCGCGTGCGATCCCACACGACATGGGAGACGTCGACACCGTGCAAGGCGATCTCGCCCGCCGCCCGTCTCCCTAGCGGAGATTCCGGCAGACGAGAGAACCAGACCGCAGAGAGGCCTGCTCTGGCCACCGCTATTGCAACGTTGGCTTCCGCCCCGGCGACATCGACCTGATATGCGGGAGCACGCTCGAGTCGCTCTCCGGCGGGCACCGAGAGCCGGAGCATCGCCTCTCCGAGGGTTACGAGGTCATGGGTCATTGGATCGGCCATCGCGATCACCCAATCTATATGCATCGAGCGAGATGCATCGAGCTCTCGTAGTCGCCGAACTGTGCGGTCCTCGCTTCGATGCGGTCACCGGCGTGACGATTCCGATCGACGGTGGCTGGCGCCTGCGGACGTTCTAGACGCGCACTGGTCGGGCCTGGCAGCGTCGTGTGGCTTGATCAGTCCGGTGTTGGCCAGGTCCGCTTCGTAGGGGTCCACTTGCCGTGTTGGAAGGCCGCGGCCAGGATTCCGAAGCTCCACGAGCGAACTGGTCGAATCCGGATGTGACGGTCCCCGCGCGCCATGCTCGTGGGAGTGTCGCGTTCGACGAAGTCTGCGACGCCGTGAATCTTGATGCCTCTCGGCAACCAGGGATCGGTCGACGCCAAGTCGTCCACGACCAGCGACACGAGTCGGTTGCCGTCTGCGACATTCACTCCCTTGTGTGACATGTCCATCTTGAAGCTACTGACATAGAACGCCTCGCCGTCGAACTCGAATCCCACGGGCGACACATCGACCTGACCATCTGAATCCACCGTCCCGAGCCGGGCGAGGTGCTGGGATTCGAGGTAGTCGACTTCCTCATCGGTGAACATGGCCCTCCAAACGCTCCAAGAAATGCTACCGATGGTCGCGAGAGGGTGATGCCGTCGCTCGCAGGCGTCGGGTGATTGGCGCACCATCTCGGGTCTCGTGGTCGCAGCAGCAGGCCGCATCCCAGAGCGCGGTGACGTCATCGAGGTCGGCGGACTCTCCTTCGAGGTGCTAAACGCCCGCCCGCAGCAGGTCCTCTCGGTCAGGATCTGGGCGACCCGCCCGTGACCACCTTTTCGTCGCCAAGCAGAGACGCTGGCTGGCATTGCAAAGAACCACGGCGCAAGCATTTGGTGGACTCGCACCCCACCCGCTAGCCACACTTCAAACCCGGGTGTTGTGGTTCATGGTGTCCGCCTTCCATCGCCAAATGGAGCCGACCCCTCCGAGCCTCGGCCGAGAGCCGGGTGTGCGTCAACTCTCGACCGGCTCGAACCGGGCGGTGAAGTGGCGCAGCCAGGGCGCCTGCTGCACGATTCGATAGCCGCGGATCTTGTCGGCGTGGCCGGCCACCTCGATGATGATCTCGGCCACGAAGTCGATGTGGCTCTGGGTGTAGGTGCGGCGCGGGATGGCCAGTCGCACCAGTTCCATCGACGCCGGGGTCTCGGTGCCGTCGGGCTGCACCTCGCCGAACATCACCGAGCCGATCTCCACTCCCCGCACTCCGCCGGTGCGGTACAGCTCCACCGCCAAGGCCTGTGCCGGGTACTGCTTGGGCGGGATTTGTGGCAGAAGCGCCTTGGCGTCGATGTAAACGGCGTGACCCCCCGGCGGCTGCACGATGGGGACCCCGGCGGCGTCGGCCTTTTCTGCCAGGTAGGCCGTCGAACGGATCCTATACCGCAGGTAGTCCTCGTCCAGTACCTCGTGCAGCCCGATGGCGATTGCTTCCAGGTCGTAGCCGGCCAGCCCGCCGTAGGTGGGGAATCCCTCGGTGAGGATGAGGAGGTTGCGGCAACTGCTGGCGAGCTCGGCGTCCCTCATGGCGACAAAGCCGCCAATATTGGCCAGGCCGTCCTTCTTGGCCGAGAAGGTGCAGCCATCGACAAGCGAGAAGATCTCCCGGGCGATCTCGGTGGGGGTGCGGTCGGCGTAGCCCTCCTCGCGCAGCTTGATGAACCAGGCGTTCTCGGCGAACCGGCAGGCATCCAAGAAGAATGGGATATCGAACCGGGCGCAAACCTCGCGGACCGCCCTCAGGTTGCCCAGCGACACCGGCTGGCCGCCGCCGGTGTTGTTGGTGATGGTCATCATCACCAACGGCACCCGGTCGGCGCCGACCTCGTCGATCAGCGCTTCCAGTGCATCAACGTCCATGTTCCCCTTGAAGGGATGAGGGGTGGAGGGCTCGAGGCCTTCGGAGATCACCAGGTCGCGGGCCTCGGCCCCCTGGTACTCGATGTTGGCTCGGGTGGTGTCAAAGTGGGTGTTGTTGGGCACGACGTCTCCCTCACTCAAGGTCTCGGAGAACAGGATGCGCTCGGCTGCCCGCCCCTGATGGGTGGGGACCACCTCGGGAAGTCCGGTGAGCTCCCTCACCGCCGCCTCGAACCGGTAGAACGACCGGCTGCCGGCGTAGCTCTCGTCGCCGTCCATCATCCCGGCCCACTGGCTCGACGACATCGCCCCGGTGCCCGAGTCGGTGAGCAGGTCGATGATGACTTCGTCGCTGTGCAGGCCGAACAGGTTGTACCCGACCCGGCGCAACGACTTCTCGCGCTCCCGCTCGTCGGGGAAGTGGATGGTCTGGACGCTATGGATCCGGAACGGCTCGATGATGGTGTGAAACTGCATGGTGGGTCCCCTTGGTTCTCAGAAGGTCACGTGGGATCCGAGGCTCATGGGATGGGCTCGAATCGGGCTTGGAAGAAACGCAGCGTGGCTGGCTCGTGGGTGAAGCGCAGCCCGCGGACCGCCTCCCGGTTCTCGTGAACCGCCATCACCGACTCGGCGACGACATCCATGTGGGCCTGGGTGTAGACCCGGCGGGGGATCGCCAAACGGACCAGCTCTAGCTTGGGGCGGTGATGATCGCCGGTGGCGGGGTCCCGGCCCGCTGAGACCACCCCGCGCTCCATTCCCCGCACTCCTGATTCCAGGTACAGCTCGGCGGTCAGCGCCTGGGCTGGGAACTGGTCCTGGCCAAGGTGCCGGAGGATCTTCTGGGCGTCAAGGAAGACTCCGTGTCCGCCGATCGGCAGCACGATCGGGATCCCCACCTTGATCAGGCGGTTGCCCAGGTACTCGACCTGCCCGACCCGGGCCCGGACGTGGTCGTCGGAGGCCACCATCTCCTCGATTCCCCGGGCCAGCGCTTCCAGGTCACGGCCCGCCATGCCCCCGTAGGTGTGGAGCCCCTCGAAGGCGACGAGAAGCGCCCGCGCCTCGCGGGCCAGCTCGGGATCGCGCAGCGCCAAGAAGCCACCGATGTTGACCAAGTTATCCTTCTTGGACGAGACGGTGGCTCCGTCGGAGTGGGAACAGATCTCCCGCAGGATCTCCGCCACCGACCTGTCCTCGTAACCGCCCTCGCGTTGCTTGATGAACCAGGCGTTCTCCAGCGCCCTGGTGGCGTCGAGCAACACCATGATGCCGTGGAGTCGGCACAGCTCGTAGGTGGCCTTGAGGTTGGCCATCGACACCGGCTGGCCCCCGGCCATGTTGACATTGGTTTCCAGCGAGAAATAGGGGATGCGGTCGGCCCCCACCCGGTCGATCAGCGCCGCCAGCTTGTCGAGGTCGACGTTGCCCTTGAAGGGGTGGATGTCGGCCGGATCATGGGCCTCATCGATGATGACGTCGGCGAAGGTGCCTCCGGCGTGCTCCTGGTGGAACCGGGTGGTGGTGAAGTACATGTTGCCGGGAACGGTGTCGCCCGGCTTGATGAGGAGCTGGCTCAGGATGTGCTCGGCGCCCCGGCCCTGGTGCGTGGGGATCAACTCCTCGTAGCCGTAGACCTCCCTCACCGCCTCCACCAGGTGGTAGAAGCTCCTGCTGCCGGCGTAGGCCTCGTCGCCCACCATTAGCCCGGCCCACTGGTAGTCGGACATCGCCGAGGTCCCCGAGTCGGTCAGCAGGTCGACGTAGACATCCTCCGACCTCAGTAGGAAGGTGTTGTATCCCGCCTCTTGGATGGCTTGCTCTCGGTGCTCCCGGGTGGTCATCCGGATCGGCTCCACCATCTTGATCTTGAAGGGCTCGGCCCAGCTTCTTGTCATCCCCATCACTCCTCGACTATCCGATGTTCCCTCGCCGGAACCCGGGTTTTTGCCCCAGAACGTCGGCGTTCTAGAACCAGAGTGATGGAAAACCCAACTTGTTGCAATAGAATCCGGACAGATTTCGGAAAAGGAGGCGAAATGCCCCACTCGGACCAAACAGATCGCAGGATCGTCAGGCTTCTTCAGGAGAATGCGCGGCGTTCGAACAAGGAACTAGCCGGCGCCGTCGGCATCGCCTCCTCCACCTGCTCCGAGAGGCTGCGTCGGCTGGAGAACGACGGGGTGTTCCGCGGCTTCCACGCCGACGTCGATTCCGAGTGGCTGGGCATCGGCCTGGGGGCGATGGTGGCCATCCGCCTGCGCCGCCACGAGGCCCGGGAGGTCGAACGCTTCTGGGAACACGCCCTGGCGATGCCCGAGGTGATCGGTGTGTCGCACTTGACCGGCGTCAACGACTTCCTCGTCCACGTGGTCGTCCGTGATGCCGACCACCTCCGCGAGCTCGCGGTGAGCGGGTTCACCACCCTGCCTGAAGTGGCCCATATCGAGACCTCGTTGATCTTCGAGCACGTCTCCAAGCACAGCCTCCCCGACTACCAGGTCGGGTAGGAGGCGATGCGCGGGGATCGTTGACGCACTACGGGACACGATTTCACCGCCGCGGTGTTTCGACCTATTCGACAGATTCGTCCCGGCGGCCTATCGACAGCAGACCGACCCAGACGAGCAGGATCGCTGCCAAGATGCCAAGCAGGATCCACACCGGGTTCGTCGACTCCGGCACCGCTGCGGGAGCATCCCGAGCCGTCGCCTCGTCGACGAAATGCACGTCGATGAACTGAGCGATCGACTTCTGCCCGTTGCGATCGCCGGCTTCCCCGTCCCACACGGCGAACGCCACCGGCGTGGTCGCTCCGGCCCCGAAGCCGGCCAGCTGGGGGTCGTCCGGGACGAGGGGCCGTGAGAACAAGGCTCGCCAGTGGCCGTCGCGCCACTCGCCCGAACCCTCGACCTGCTGGATTTCGGCGGTGGTCAGGGTTCCAAAGCCCTCGGCGATGAGGTCCTCGATCGGGGTCGTTCGATCCCGCTGTGCGTTTGGGTTGCCAAGGCCCTCCGCGGGCCGGTACAGCGAATCGTCCGGCTGTTGGTAGTAGTCGACCACGCCGTCCGGCCAGCGTTCGGCGGAAGTCTCGAAGCCGTTCTCGATGTCGGCCTGCCACACCGCCTTCCATTGCCAGATGTTCACAGGGAGGTCGGGTCCTCCCATCGTGTAGGGCGTGGCGTTGGTCGCGATCGCGAACTGGAGAGCCGCAGCATCGGTGAAGTCGAGATTGCCGACCACCGAGGCGTCGGGGCTGGCGTCAGCCCACTCCAAGAGGAAGTAGACGCGCTCGGAGTCGTGCTGGGCCCTGGCGGTCACACTCTTGATCGCTCCTCCGCCAAACGGAGGAGCGATGTTCTGGGCCGACAGCGGGACTCGGAGCTTGGGTACCTCGTCCCAGGAGGATGCCCATGAATCGTCGATGGGCACCGGTCCGGTCGCCCACGGCGCCTCGAGTAAGAGCGTCTGCGAGCGGACGGGTACGATGCCGAGGACACCGAGGAGGACGGCTGCGGTGACCGCTGCCACGACAGCGGCGCGGGCAGAGATGTGGCTAGGAAGGCGCAGAGGTTGGTTCATCGATCAGGGTCTCGATTGGCATGTCGAGCAGCGGACAGGTCAGATCGCCCGGCTCGTCGGCGATCAGGATCGGGTCGTCGCGATACCGTTCGATGACTCCGAGTCGCAGGTACCGCTCCTCGGTGGCGATGAACGCCATCAGCAGCCATCCGGCTCGTTCGTACCATGTGCCGGCTCCGGTGACGATGATCCTGTTACCGATGAGCGGTGCCCACCGCGCCAGGTGGTCCCGGAGGAAGACTCGCTGTCCCTGGCGGCATACCTCGATGTGCTCGGGCTCGCGGTTGCTGCGGGCGCGGGCCTCCTTGAGCGTCAGCAGGTAGCAGAACTCGAGCTCGGCGGCGAGGTGATCGGAGCGCTCGTGGTTGGCATCGACGCCGAAGGCGCGATAGAACCCGGCAATGTCCGCTTGTTGGTGGACCTGCTGGAAGAGGTGCTTGGCGCTGAATGCGGTTTCATGAATGGGGCAATCCTCCGAATAGCTCAGCGTGAACACTTGCTGATAGGCCGTCTCCAGCGTGGGCTGGTCGGTCTCCGCCAGTGCCCTGGCGAGGCCGGCGGCTGCGGCTGCGGTCACAGGGTCGATCAACTCGGCGGCTGCCGCGGCGAAGTCGAGGGTTCGACGCAGCTCGTCGACCGTGTCTCTCGTTGGGTAAGAGAAGGCGAGCGCCGCCAGTCGGTAGATCGTCGCCCTGGCCAGGGCCCGTTCCTCACCGGTTGCTCGTTTCATGGTCACCATCAGATCGTGTTCAGGAACTGAACCGGACGCTCGTACTGCTCTTCCTCGACGCTGACCCGAACCAGCTCCGCGCCATCACGCCCGTAGCCGACCACCGTGTCGTTGAACACCTCATACGGCTCACCGTTGACGTTTATCTCGAAGACCTTCTCGCCCTCGATGACGTCGAAGGAGAACACGATGAGCTGGCTTGCCCTGAACAGCTGGAGCACCGCCTGGGCGGTTCGTGACGGCCGTTCATAAGCGGCGATGGCCTTGTCGACACCAGGGCCAAACATCTGGCGGAGGTATGGCCGTGGTACCCAGCGGGGGGGGATGTAGTAGACGTTGGGCTGGGTGCCGAACTGCGGGTAGAGCGGGAGGGCCATCTGCTCCTCACGGATGAGGTAGTAGAGCGGGTTGGTCGGCTCGGGACGCCACGTTCCGTCCGGGTTCATCGGTACCAGGCCCTGCAGCCGGATCTGGCCGGGGCACACCGCCATGCAGCGGGTTTCCATGGGGCGGCCGGCCGAGAGCGGATCGCTGCCTTCTACGCGCGGGTAGCAGCCGATGCATTTCTCAGAGGTCCGCGTGTCCGGGCGATACATCGGTTTCTTGTACGGGCATTGCTCGACACACTTGCGGTAGCCGCGGCAGCGCTCCTGGTCGATGAGGACGATGCCGTCCTCCGGCCGCTTGTAGATGGCGTTGCGCGGGCATGCCGCGACGCATGCCGGGTATGAGCAGTGATTGCAGATTCGTTGCAGGTAGAAGAACCAGGTCTGGTGTTCCGGCAGCGAGGCGCCTTCGCTGAGCGGTGCCGTTGACACCGGGGAGTCTTCATGGATGTTCGGCGACGTCCACTCCTCGTCGGTGGGGAGGTAGCCAACGGCCTGCTGGCCGCTCGTTCTGGCGGCCTCGAAGACGGTGGCGCCGTTGTAGGTGCCGTACGGCGCCTCTGGGCCGACCGAGTTGCCCCAGGTCTGACCGCCCGGGTTGGCTCGCTCGAGCAGATCGAGGGTCTTCACGTCCCAGTGTTGGGGGTAGCCGCCGTACGGCTTGGTCTCGACGTTGTTCCACCACATGTCCTCCTGGCCCTCGGAGAACGTCCAGGTCGATTTGCAGGCGAGGCTGCACGTCTGGCAGGCGAGACATCGGTTGATGTTGAAGATGGCGGCGAACTGCTCGTCGGGGGCGGCGTGGTCGAACCGATAGTGCATCTCCCTGCCGAGCTGCCAGTTATACACCTCGGGCATGTCAGGCCTCCTCTTCTCCAGCCGGTCCGAGCACGTCCTCGATCATCGCCGCTACGAATTCGGGCCCTCTGGCCCGATAGACGGCATTGGCCGCCATGTAGCGCGGGATGCGGAACATGCGCTCAATTCGTTGTCGCGACCACCCCAGCCGGGCAAACTCCTCGATGAACGTCCGGGTCATGGCGGCGGCGCCATCGTGGCCGGGCGTGTCGAGGGCAACCGCGGTCGCCACGTAGGGGTCGGTCGGTTCCGCCGCCTTCTCTCGGCCGGAGGCGGGTGGGAGCGGGGTGGGCTCGGGGAGCGGCTGCCAGGTCATGTCACATAGTCCCCTGCCAGGTAGCGCTTCATGTTGGCGTTCTCGTTGCCGGGCGACATGCCGGTGGTGGCTGGCTCCCAGACCCCGATGCCACCCATCCCGCCATCTTCGGCCTTGGTGATTCGCACCAGGGTTTCCTTTGGCACGGTGTTGATTGCGTGGTTGTCGGCCTCGCCGCCGAACATGAAGCTCATCGCGATCTTCTTCTTGTGGAAGAGCGTGTCTGTCTGGTGCATGGGCATCGCCCAGTCGCGGGTGACGCTCTGGTGTGATCCGTAGCGGTAGCTGGACTGATATCCGGTGTCTGCAGAGACCGCCCTGCCGTCCGCCCTGGTCTCGTGGGCCTCGACGGTCTTCTGGGTCGCCAGCCAGTAACCGTGCTTGGCCATCACCACGTTGTACGGGTAGGCGGGGTTGAACTTCACCCGCAGCATGAGCCGCGCCACCTTGTGGAAGGGGTCACTGGTGTCGTTTGGGTCGTAGTTGGGATAGGGCCGGTCGATGGGGTTGGCGTCGACCCAGACGTAGTCGCCGTCGGCGAGGCCGAGATCGCGGGCGGCGTCAGGGTTCATGTGCACTTCCCTGTCCCCGACGTGGGGGTAGCGGCGGTCGCGACGGCGCGGGTCGGCGAAGTTGCTTCCCCACAGCACCTCCCAGTCGGTGACCGCCCAACCGGAATGGGTGGTGTGCCTGGTCTTCGGGGTGAGGAAGTAGAACTGGAAGCCTTGCTCCCAGAGCGGGTTGGTGGTGGCCTTCACCTCCGACCATGGCAGCCTGATGTTGCGGATGGTCCGCAGTTCCGGGTCCATGGCGTCGGGTGCAATCCCGTAGTCCTCAGGCCTGATCAGGGGGTTGGAGGACACGATCACGTTTGGCAGATATGGCGTTGCTTCCGGTCCCTCGCGGTGGACGATGAAGTTCTCGCCGTACTCGATGGCCTCAGGGATGTCGACGTAGGCGTTCATCCGCCCGGTATCGGTCCAGAACGGCAGGTTGTCCTTCATCTGCTCGAAGAACGGGACCCGCGGATAGGTGCGGAACATCATCAGTGCCGCCCCCGGCTCGCCATACACGCCGTTGTTGATGTCCTCGACCGAGTAACCGCGGGTGGTCGCCGAGGCGTCGAGGAGCCGTTGCATGTAGACCTCGGCATTGTCCTCGAGGGCGAACTTCCAGTAGTCGGAGAAGCGCTGGTCATCGAGAAGCTGACCGAGCCGCTCGGCGACCCTGGCGATGATCATGACGTCGTCTTCCGAGTCGAACAGGGGAACGATGCCATCGCGGCCCCAGATCTGGAGGAAGGGGTTGGAGCACGAGGCGGTCACCTCTTTGGTCTGAAACTCGACCCAGGAGTTCGCAGGCAGCACGAAGTCGGAAAGCTCGCACGACGAGGTCATCTCGATGTCCTGGGTGATGATCATGTCGATGTGCGGGTTCACGTCCCTGATCATCATGTAGGCGTGCTTGGCGTTGTTGATCAGGTTGACGTTGGTCGTCCAGATGACCTTCGTCGGAGTCGGCATGTGGGTGGCGCCGGTGAAGTTCTTGCGCCCGAACTTCGGGGTGTCGACGATGAGCGCTCGGTCACCGTGATCCCAGTAGGCGGGCTCCTCGTCCTTGGCATAGCCGCGGACGATGACGTCCTTGCCGTCGGTTGCTGGATCGAGGCTGGGGTTGAACGGATCCTCGGCAACCCAACCCTTGAACCCGGGCCCCGACCAATCGGTTGATTGGAACAGCGCCGCTTTGTAGTTCCCGGCCCAGGTATGGCTCCCCGCCCCCGGCTTGCCGATGTTGCCGGTGAGCATCACCGGCAGATAGGTCGCTCGATTGTGCAACGTGGCGTGGAACCAGTGGTTGATCCCTTCCCCGGTGTGGATCGAAACCGGCTTGATGGTGGCGATGTCGATGGCGAGGCGTTCGATCAGCGCGGCCGGTGTACCCGTGATCTCGCTGGCGGTCTCCAGGTCGTAGTCCTGGAGATGGTCCTCGTAGGCGTTCCAGACCGTCAGCACCTCGGTCTCGGTGCCGTCGGCGAGCTCGACCGTTCCTCGGTAGTTGAGGGCGGGTTGGAAGCCACCGTCGATCATCCGTTCCCCGAGGTCGTCACGGGTGATCGCCCGCGGGCTGTTGGTCCCCTCGTCATAGATGACGAAGTCGAAGCCGATCTGCTCGTATTGCTCCTGGGTGAGGCTCTGGTCGGTGAAGCTGGGCCCATCGCCGGCGAGGCCGGGCGAATAGTCGGCGAACAGGTCCTTGGCGCGGAGGCGCTCCAGGTTGTCGGCGCGGATGAGGAACGGGAAATCGGTGTATTGCTTGACGAAGTCGGCGTCGTAGAGGTCGCGGTCCATCAGAATCTTGGCGATGGCAAGGAATATCGCGGTGTCTGAAAGCCCGGGCCGCACCGGGAGCCAGTAGTCGGACTTGGAGGCGGGCGGGCTGTATTCGGGTGAGATCGTCACGATCTTCCCGCCCCTCTCCATGATGTTGGAGAACCAGTGCGACTCGGGCATCTTGTTCTCCACCAGGTTCTTGCCTACCTGGATGGTGAGCTTTGAGTTGGCGAGGTCGTTGAAGTCTGGTTCCGACGTCTGCAGCCCGTGAACGAAGGGGTGGCCCGGGGCCTGATCGCCGTGCCAGGTGTAGTTGGACCAGTTGCGCCCTGCCAGTGCCTCCTCTGGTCCGACCCCGCGGACGTGGGTGTCGACGAGGGCGAGCGTGTTGCTCATCCGATACATGCCGTACTTGCCGATGACGCCGAGCAGCCCCATACCCCCGCGCAGTTTCATGGTCCTGGTGCCTGCGCCTCCCATCTCCTCGATCATCTCCGGCTGGTATCCCTCCTCGGTGAGTCGCTGCGCCCCTTCTTCGCCTGAATAGGTCTCGGCGACGTTGACGAGGCCACGAGCGATGTAGTCGTACGCCTCATCCCAGCTCAGCCGGGTGAAGCTGTCGGTGCCCCGGCTGGTGAAGGAGTAGGTGTCTCGGTTGTCCACAGTGAGCTCGGGGAAGCCATCATCGGCCCAGCGCTTCCACCCCTCCCTGACCAGGGGAAACTTGAGGCGGTACGGCCCATAGACGCGCCGGTGGAAGGTCTGGCCCTTCTTGCAGCCGCGCGGGTGCCACTTGACCGACGCGGTGTTGCCCAACTGGTCGGAGTAGCGGCCGACGTCGTAGTTCGGCTCGATCCTTTGGATCACGCCGTTGCGGGTGAAGGCCTGCAGCCGGCAGGCGTGCGTGTCGTTTGGGGAGCAGATGAAGGTGAAGCTGGAGTCGTAGGCGTACTGGTCGCGATACACCTTCTCCCAATCACGGAAGGGGTAGACGTCGAGGGGGTTGCTGACGGTCTCGACCGGCTGGAGTTGACGGAGCAGCGGGTAGCTGGCGACCCCGACCGTGGTAACCGCCCCAAGGACCAGGAACTGGCGACGAGACATGCCGTTCTGCGTCACGGTGAGGTCCTTCCAATTGGAACGGCCAGTGCCAGCAGTGCCACGAGAGCGGTGAGGTTGTGGTGGACCAGCGCAGGCTCGATACCGGCGACCGCGAGCAAGACGAGCCCGGCGGCGAGGTGTCGTGTAGAACGGTCGGGGAGCCACGTCGCCAGGAGGAGGCCGATCGCTGCCCCGGCGCAGATGTAGACGGCAGACGGCATCCACAGCGTTGCACCGGACGCCCACAGAACGATCAGTGGGGTGCGCGCCGACATGAGCGATGCCGCGGCGACCATCGCCCCGGCGGTGAGCCCGATCAACGATCGCCGACCAAACGTACCCACGACCGACACCGCGAACAGGAGCAGGGCAAGGACGAGCGCGGCCTCGGCGACGACTCGCACCGCCACGTGGCCGCTCAAGCCGGCGAGCGACCATTGTCCGGCGACGATGGCCACGGCAACGGCGGCAATGGCGCCTCCGTAGGCTCCGGGAAGGCGCAGCGTCAACACCATCCCGACTGCGGCCACCGTTACCGCCACGTGGAGGAGGGTGAGCGCGGAGCCGTAGCCGATGAACCCGGCGGCGAGCGTTGTCACGACGGCGGCCAGAATGGCCGCGGCGACGATGCGGCTTCGCGACCACGCAGCGCCGGCCCAGGCCACCGCCGCCAACAACACCAGGATCGCGGTTGCGCCCACGGCGATGGTGCCGACTCGGGACACCATCGCGGCAGCCGGTGCCAGCGACGGTCCCGCGGCATGGGTCAACGTCGGCCCGGCGACCCGCTCTAGGAGCACTTCGATCACGCCACCGACTGCCGCGGCGCCGGTCAGCGCGGGCGCCAGTCGACGAAGGGGGATCGCCGTCTCTGCATGTGGGGGCAGACGAAGGTCGTCGCTCGTCGAGCGGAACACCGGAAGCTCGAGGACCTGCATGGGGTGCCTTGGCTTATTGTTCAGCTACTCACTGAACGTTACCCGGGTTATAGCGGCGGCCCTTGATAATGTCAAGTGACAGACTCAACGTTTAACGATAGGGTAAGGGTTACTGATGCAGGTCACACTGGACCGCAAGGGCGACTATTCGGTTCGAGCCATGCTCGACATCGCCCGCCACTACGGCAAGGGCCGCAGGAAGGCGCGTGAGATCGCCACCGTCATGGACATGCCTGCGCGTTACGCCACGCAGATCCTTGCCGATCTGGTGCGGCATGATCTGCTGACCGCGGTGGCAGGGCCCGACGGTGGGTACACGCTGGCTCAGCCGCCGGGGGAGATCACCCTGCTCGATGTCGTCGATGCCGTTGAAGGCCCCACGACCCTGGATACCTGTGTTCTGCGTGGTGGACCTTGCGATTGGACGGAGGTCTGTCCGGTACATGTCACCTGGTGGAACGCACAGGCTGCGTTCATCGACACCCTCGCCGGAGTGACCTTCGCCGAGCTGGTTGAGATCGACGCCGCGATCGAGGCCGGGACCTATCGGCCTGGTGACGTCCCGCTCCATCCGACACCGACGGAGCGGTCAGGGATCCGTGACCAGGATCAAGAGTCCTGAACCCCGAGTTCCGGATCCGAACCCCAGGAACTCACCAACCGTGTTCTCGGCCCGTCCTCGGAAATCCGATATCAAGGGTATGAACAGTCCCCGAACTCGGTGCCAGAGGAAATCGCTGTCGACGGTCTCTTCGTTCATGGTTTGACGCCGAACAACTCGAGTGTGTCGCGGGCGCGGTCTTTAGGGATCACGTTGATGACGTATCCGGCATGCACAACGACATAGTCGCCAACTACTGCTTCGGGGACCATGACGAGGTCGACATCATGGGTCGCCCCCCCGGTTTCGATCCGGGCGGGGATTGAGGCGGCTGTGGCCACTCCGATCCAGGTGATCCGTCCGGGGACCGCTACGCACATGGGCTACGCCTCCAAGCGAAGGGAGACGAGCACGACTCCCTGCGCGTTCGGGTCGGTCGGGTCATGCGATTCCTCGATATGGAGTTCCGGGCTGTATCCCCACCTTTCCAACGCGATTCGTTCCGCATGTTGGCGAAGGGATTCCGGCGAGATCCCGGAGAGTGCCCCGATGCGAAACTTCAGGGCGGCGATGACCGTGGGGTCTCCTCCGGCCTCGGCTTCGGCTCGCCCAAGCAGATCGGTGACGATGCCGGTCTCATGCATGATCGATCTCCTCGGCGACCCTCATGACCGCTTGTTCGACGACGGGGGACATGGTGGTCCCAGCCGTGATGTCCCCGGTTTCGATTCCGTACACGACAATCTGGGCTGGGAGGCGGTTGAGCTGGCGGGCCATCTCAATCGTTTCGGCGATCCCGATTGCGTGGGTTGATGAAAAGGCTCGGTTCGGCAGAGCCTCCTGGAGCGGGTGGAAGTGGCGAACCGTCCCGGCCGGAGCGCCGGAGCGGGTGGCGTCGACGATGATGACGTCGTCTGCGCCTTCCCACAGGTCGATGAGCTCGTAGGAGCTGGTCATCCGTTGGTGTGCCTCCACGGTGCGGACCCTGCGAGCAACCTCGAGGCCGGCGGCGTCGTCCCTGCGGTACGGGTTGCCCAGGCCGATCACGAGACGTTTCATGATCCCGCGGCGTCGCGCTCGACGGTGAGATCGAGGAAATGGGTGGCGCAGGAGATGCATGGGTCGTAGTTGCGGATCGCTTGCTCGAGCTGCCATTGGAGCTGCTCATCGGAGAGGTGAGCGTGCCCGGGCACGTAGGCCTTGAGGTCGTCTTCGATGCTGAGCTGGTTCTGGGATGTGGGCGGCACGATGTGAGCGTCCGCTATCAGACCCTCTTCGTCGACCTCATAGCGGTGGTACAGGATGCCGCGGGGTGCTTCCGAAGCGCCGTAACCCACCCTCCCGTTGGGTTCGACGGGAACGAACGGCTCGGTGGGCCGCTCGTAGGCATCGATGAGCCGTAGCGCCTCCTCGCAGGCGAAGGCGATCTCCACGGCTCGGACGACGATGCTTCGGAACGGATTGGTGCAGACGGGTCCGAGCCCGGCGTCCTCGGCTGCCCGTTTCGCGGTCGGTGTGAGCTGGTCCGAGTTGAGGCTGTACCGCGCCATGGGGCCGACGTGATAGGAGCCTCGCTCCCGAAGACGGGCGTGCAGCGCATTCGACCACTCGACCTGGGTTTCCTCGAAGTGCTCTTCCCACTCGTCGACCGCGATGTCCAGTCCGCCGTTCGAGACGATGCGGCCCTGGTGGATCGCGTATTCCTCGGGGTGCTGGAGGGCGACGAATTCGTAGTCGCGTTCGAACTCCGGGAAGGGAAACTCAGCCACCCACCGCGCGGTGTTCACCGCGGCGTCGAGGGCCCATTCGAGCTCGGGTACCAGCGACTCGAGTTCGCGCTTGGTCGGTACTCGGTAGAAGCCTCCCACCCGAAGATTGATCGGATGGATCTCCCGACCACCAAGGAGGATCATGATCTGGTTGCCGACTTTCTTGAGTCGGAGACCCATCTGGACCTGCTCCGGGAAGTCCTTCGCCATGTCGATGGCGCTGTTGTATCCGAGGAAATCCGGGGCATGAAGGAAGTAGACGTGGAGGGCGTGGCTTTCGATCCACTCGCCGCAATAGATCAGCCGCCGCAGCGCCGCGAGCTGGCCGGCGACGTGCACGCCGGCGGCGTGCTCCATGGCGTTGCAGGAGCTCATCTGGTAGGCGATGGGACAGATGCCACAGATTCGGGCGGTGATATCGGGTGCCTCGGAGAATTTCCGGCCCCGGAGGAACGCTTCAAAGAACCTGGGCGGCTCGAATATCTTGAACTTGAGGTCGATGACCTCGTCGTCGCGCAGCTTGAGGTACATGGCCCCCTCGCCCTCGACGCGAGCGAGATAGTCGACTGCGATTTCTCGATCAGCGCTCATAGGCATCGCCGGCCTCTTTGAACTCCGGGGCGTCGGCATTGAAGGTGCGCAGCGCCAGGACGAGATCGGTATCGGTCGCCCCCAGGCCCTTCCACCACCTCCCGAGCGAGTCGATGTTGGGAGACTCGGCGGGGCCGAAGCACCCGTAGCAGCCGCGATCGTATGCAGGGCAAATCGCACCGCAACCGGCCTGGGTGATCGGTCCCAAACATGGTGTCCCCTGGACGACCATCACACACGGCGTGCCCCGCATCTTGCATTCGACACAAACGCTGTGCCCGGGGATGTTGGGTTGCCGCCGGTGGACGAAAGCGTCGATGACCTCGAGGAGCTGGTGCTTGGAAATCGGGCAGCCTCGCAGTTCGAAGTCGACAGGGATGTGATCGGAGATCGCCGTTGATGTCTCGAGGGTGGCGATGTAATCGGGCTGTGCATAGACGATGCTGAGGAAGTCGTCCACGTTCGACCAGTTTCTCAATGCCTGGATTCCACCCGCGGTCGCACAGGCTCCAAGCGTGACCACCTTGTCGGAGAGCCGTCTCACCTCGTGGATGCGCTCGGCGTCGTCGGGGGTCGTGATCGACCCCTCCACGAGGGAAAGGTCATAAGGACCTTCGATCTCACCTCGAGTCGCCTCCGGGAAGTAGGCAATGTCAATCGCCCCCGCGATCTCCAGCAGCTGATCCTCGCAATCGAGCAAGGTGAGTTGACACCCATCACAGGATGCGAACTTCCATACGGCCAGCCGTGGTTGTGGCCGGGTCCCGGTGGTCATAGTTGAGCCAATCGCATTCGCTCCATCACCTGTGCGTACGGCACAACGGGGCCATCACGACAGACAAAATCCGGACCGAACTGGCAGTGACCGCAGAAGCCGATCGCGCACTTCATGTTGCGCTCCAGACTGATATGGACGTCCGCCGGCTCCACGCCGCGTGATACCAACTCCCGGGCAACGACCTTCATCATGACCTCAGGCCCGCACACCATGGCAACAGTGTTGGCCGGGTCGAAATTGACCCGAGGCAACAGGCTGGTCACGACCCCAACGTTGCCTTGCCAACCCTCATCGGAACGATCGACGGTCACCCCAACGTCGACTTGGAACCGGGTCCTCCAATCGTGGAGCTCGTCGCCGTACAGCATGTCGCCCGGCGACCGCGTGCCGTAGATGAGCGAGACGGCACCAAAACGGTCCCGATGCTCCGCCACGTGCTGGACCACCGAGCGAAGCGGCGCCAGGCCTATCCCCCCGGCGCCAACAATGAGGTCCCTGCCCTCGGCTTCGTCCACCGGCCATCCCACCCCATAGGGGCCGCGGATCCCGACCCAGTCCCCTATGCCCAGTGACCATATCGCTTCGGTAACCGCCCCTACCGAGCGCACCGTGTGGACGAGCGTCCGCTCATCCTCGTCGCCCCCCGCGATGGAGATCGGAACCTCTCCGATCCCAAACAGGTACAGCATGGTGAATTGCCCCGGGGCGAAACGGATCCCGTCGCCGTCCCCGGGCTCGAACTCCAACGTCACCGTGTCGTGGGTCTCCTCGAATCGAGCGACGACGCGAAACGGACGCGGCAGCATCGCCTCACCAACCAACGGAGCGGACAGCGAAGCGGCCCCAGGAGTCGTCATCACCTTGCGCCGTAGAGGTCGAGCAGCTGAACCCTGGTGCTGTGTAGGCGGATGATGGCTTCCTCTGCGACCATGCCCAGCAGCCGGTGTGCCAGCTGGCGATCGATCTCGGACTGCGCTCGCACCTTGGCCGCGTCGAATGCAATCGCTGCGGTATCGGTGACGGCTCGGGCCCGCCAGTTCCACCGATGCGGCGGGAAGAGCCAGCTCACCCCTACGAGCTCTCCGTCTCCCAGGGTCTGGATGACGATCGGTCGTTTGCCAGGGCTGGTCATCTCCAAACCCACCTTCCCTTCCAAGATGACGTAGAACGTGTCGGCCACACCGTCCTCCTCGAACAACACGTCGCCACTGCCGAAGTGGACCTCCCGGGAGACGGACTCCAAGAACTCGAGCTCGGCGCCGGACAATCCTGAGAGCAACTCGCTGCTTGCCCGCGCCGCCTCGAGGTTCATGGTCGCGCCCCCGAGCCGACGCGGATTGCGGCCACCTCTTCGGTGAGGTCGATGCCCACCGGACAAAACGTGATGCAGCGCCCGCAGCCGACACAACCCGACGACCCGAATTGGTCATACCAGCTGGCCAGTTTGTGGGTCATCCATTGCCGATATCGCGCCTTGGTCGAGGTCCGCACCGGTACCTGATGGACCGCGGAAAAGTCGAACGTGAAACATGAGTCCCAGCGGCGACTCCGGGTGGCGGCCGTCCCGTCGAGCGTCGAGACGTCCTCGGTCGTCGAGCAGAAGCAGGTCGGACATACCAGGGTGCAGTTGGCGCACGTCAGACACCGCTCAGCCACGTCATCCCAACGCGGATGCTCCTGGTTCGCATACAGCAGTTCCTTGATACCGGTGTTGTCCATGGACCGGCCCATGCTCGATGCGGTCTCGGCGACGATGTGGGCCACCTGGGTCCGGTCGGATTCCGCAACCGGCCGTCCCGGCAGCTCCGCCAGAATGCTCTCTCCCGCTTCCGTGCCTGCCTCGAACACGAACTCGTGGCGTCCCGCGTCGATGACCTCGGTAAGTACGAGGTCGTACCCCGAGGTGCTTTCCGGACCAGTCTCCATGGAGACACAGAAGCACGTTCCTCCCGCCACGATGCAGTTGACCGCCACGCTGAACACACCCTCCCGAGCGTTCTGGTAGGTGCGATCAACTGCACCAGACTCGAGGAAGACCCTGTCTTGGATGGCGATCGCAGCAAGCTCGCAGGCACGGACACCCAGGAAGGCATACCGGACCTCGGGCAGCTCGGTCTCGCTGAACAAGAGCGACCCGTCGGTGCGTTTCACCTGCAAGAGGTCGGTCTTGGGGGGAAACAGGTATTTCTTCCACGAGTGCGGGCCCACGGCGTAGCCGAACAAGGCCTCGTCCTCTCTCCGCCGCAGCCGGTAGGTGCCCCCATCCTGTTCATCGGTCCATCCGATGGGCAGGTCCTCGACCGAGGTCAGGTCGTCATAGACGATCGCCTGGTCCCGCACGGTCGGCCCCACCACCGTGTACTCGGCCTCCTCGAGCGCGCCGAAGAGGAGTCCGAAATCGGCGCGGTCCACGACCCGGCCGCTCATGTTCGACCCGCAGTGTCCACCTTCCGACGTTACCGCGAATCGCCCGGCCGTGCTGGGAGACACTCCGTAGGCTTCCCGAGGTCAAGCCCCGTCGTGAATATGTAGGGTGACTGGCGGAGGATCGACATGCTGCGTGAGGCGATCCGCAAAACCGAAACCCGGCGCATGGGCCTCATGCTGGCTGCGGTGACCGCCGTCATTAGCGGGTTTGCCGTGTTCATCAACGGCTACGGCGTCAGGGCATGGTCAGAGATATCCGACCCGACGACATACACAACACTCAAGAACGTGGTCGCCGCCGCGGTCCTGGTCACCGTAGCGACCCTCCTCACCCGGCGGAAGTCGTCGGAGAGTGTCACGTTGCCCCATGGAGCGGCCCAATGGTCTGGCCTGGCGGCGGTGGCTGTCGTTGGGGGCAGCATCGCCTTCGTGTTGTTCTTCGAAGGGCTGGCCCGAGCCTCCTCTGGACAAGCCGCGTTCATCCACAAGACACTCCTGATCTGGGTGGCGATTCTTGCGGTGGGGATCCTCCGCGAGCGCATCGGCTTCCCCCACGTAGCAGCGGTAGTGCTACTCGTTTGGGGTCAAGCCGTACTCATCGGAGGGTTGAGTGATCTCAGCTTCGGGACCGGAGAGGTGATGATGTTGGCCGCCACTCTGCTGTGGTCGGTCGAGATCATCATCGCCAAGCGGTTGCTGGCGAGCGTCTCATCGCTCACAGTGGGGGTTGCTCGCATGGCCGGCGGAGCCCTGCTGCTCATCACGTACGGATTCGCCCGCGGCGCCTTCGCCAACCTGTCAGGAGTAACCGTGCAACACGCCGCGTGGATCCTCGCCACCGGCCTCGTGCTCGCCGCGTTCGTTGGCACCTGGTACGCCGCTCTCGCCAGGGCGCAAGCCGTCGACGTTACCGCGGTTTTGGTCGCCGGAGCGCTCATCACCGCGGTGCTTCGCCTCGGCGTCCAAGGCACCGCCCTCCCTTCGACGGCCGGGCTAGGACTCGTCGCCGCCGGAGTGGCACTCGCAACAATGGCAGGCTGGCGCCCCGTCCTCACTCAATCGCAATGACCTCCGGACCCCTGCTCTTCTCCAGGTTTGCCTACCCCCCGAACGCATTGGGCTATTGCGGTCCATCCGATGCCACCTTCCTGGCTGAACTCGTCGTCGCCGGCGAATCGGCCTCGGGCGACCTGCGACACGTGGTCACCGCCTTCGCCGGCGCCTGGCCATACCTCGAGCTGATCAGCGCCTCCACGGGGCGAGACCCGCTCGATCCCAGCGTCGTCGAGGCGTACTGGCTCGGCAGCCCGCTCCTCGATCAGGTCGACCCGCTCAAATGGGGCAACTCAATCGACGACCGGTTCCGGCGGCGCGCCGGTTGGGACTGGGACAAGATCTCAACCGCCCTCAACGCCGGAGGTGTTCCCAGCCACGCCTTCCACGTCTACTGCGTCTACCCATGGGTGGGGTTGCTGCGATCGGGAGCCGTAGAGCAAGCTCTCGATGTGCTCGACCGCTGCCGTATCCGCTGGGGTCGTGTCGTCGAGCGCGCCAACGGCACCCTGCTGGTCAGGTCGCAACCGCTCGCCTGGGATGGGAACCGCTTGCACCTAGGGCTCGAGCGCATTGAATCGGTCGAAGCGCCAATCGACGACGGGGTGATGCCGATCGAAGACGGAGATCTGGTGGCGATGCACTGGAACTACATCTGCCAGCGCCTGTCGGAAACCGAGTATCGCTATTTGAGGCGTTCCCACGACCATCACCTGTCGATTGCGAATGACGCCGGATCGCCGCTCATTTCGCGACTCGAAGGATGAGTGGACCCCAAGAGCTCACCTGGTAGGAAGGCGACGACATGTTGACCGTGGTCACCGGTGCGTCCGGATTCCTCGGTGGCGCTCTGGTGCGGTCGCTGCTCGCAGAGAACCGGCAGATCCGTGCCGTCGACCTCGAGCGCGGCCCGGGGCTGGCCGGCCTGGACGTGGAATGGATGCCCGCCGACGTGCTCGATGCGTCCAGTCTCGAGGCCAGTTTCCAAGGAGCCGGGATTGTCTATCACCTGGCGGCGGTGATCTCGGTGACCGGTGACCCCACCGGTCGAGTGTGGGCGGTCAACGTCGATGGCGTGCGGAACGTCGCGGAAATGGCACTTTCGGCGGGGGTGCGGAGGCTCGTGCATTGCAGCTCGGTTCATGCCTATGACCTCAGGGCGGGTGAACACCCGGTCACAGAGACCAGCCCTCGTGCCACCGCCGCCGGCTTGCCCGTCTATGACCGATCCAAGGCTGCGGGCGAAGCCGCGCTGATGGAGGTGATCGACCGAGGACTCGATGCCGTGATCGTCAATCCCAGTGGAGTGATTGGACCATATGACTTTGCCCCGTCACGGATGGGCAGTGTGTTCCTGGCGTTATTTCGTGGGCGCCTCCCGGCGCTCATCGACGGGGGGTTCGACTGGGTTGACGTCAGGGACGTCGCGTCTTCCATGCTCGCAGCCGAGACCCAGGGCCGTCGCGGGGAGAACTACCTCCTCCCCGGCCACCACCGCTCACTCCCTGAACTCGCCGCGGTTGCCGAGCAGGTCACCGGTGTCCCCAAGCCGACCTTCACCGTCCCGATGTGGTTCGCTCGCCTATGGAGTCCCCTCGGCGACATCGTGAGCCGTAGCACCGGAAACCCGCTCTGGTACACCTCCGAATCGCTGCATGCCCTCCGGTTCGATCCAGCCGTGTCCGGCGCCAAAGCCGAAACAGAGTTGGGACATCGCCCCCGACCCTTCGAGGACAGCGTCAGAGATATCTACGACTGGTTCACAGACCAGGGCCTGCTCCTCTGATCCGGGCTAGTCCAGGCCAAAGGTGCCGGCGACTGGGAGCCAAGCGGAGCCGGCTCCTGCCCAGGTGAATTGTGAGTCTGCAATCCCCTGGGTGAGGGTGTCACGGAAGTAGAACGCGGTGCTTGACGGTCGGAAGATCGCGGGTGTGTCCTGTCCCTCGACGCCTCCCCAGTCCCCTGAGACGAGCCGGTCGCCCGGGTCACCGAAGTAGAACTGCCCATCCGCGAACCCGGTGGTCAACGTGTTGCGGTAGTAGAAGAAACCCATCGATTCACGATGCAGCCCGATCTCGTCGACACCGTCACCATCCCAGTCACCAACCACCGGGTTGTCTCCCACATCGCCAAAGAGGAACGAATAGTCCGCAGCACCCAGGCCACCATCGTCGTCGCCCAACTCATTGATGATGTAGAACCGGGCCTGGGACGGCCGGTAGATCGACACAGTGTCACACCCGTCCCCGTTGAAGTCCCCGGCGAGGGGTATGTCGGAGGGGTTCCCGAAGTAGAAACTGACATCGGCTACGCCCTGTGTGTTCAAGTTGCGCAGGTAGATAAACCCGTCAGACGGGCGATGCATCCCCGGCGTTTCGTCTCCGTCGCAGTCCCAGTCCCCGACGAACGGGAAGTCACCTGGGTTGCCGAAGTAGAAGGCCGTCTGCACCGCTCCTTCTCTCAGCGTCCACCGCCCCGACGCGGTGTCCACCAGACCGACAGACTGGGACCAGGGTCCCCATGCTGGATCGGTGTCCCATGCCGGATCTGTGGTAAGCCGTCGCGGGGGATCGGTCTCGTCCAGATGCCAGACGTAGATGTTCGCGAGCTCCTTGTTGAGCGTGTAGGCAACGAACGCCAGACCAGTACCGTCAGATGACAGTGCCGGCTCTTCGTAGTGTGTGAACCCAAGCGGAACATCAATGGAGGAGTTGGTGCCGCTTGCCACATCCAGCCGACGCAGACCGCTCGATGTGTTGTGGGTTGACACCTCGCCCCACACGATCGAGGCGCCGTCCGGCGACCAATCCAATCCGGCGACCGCCCAACTCCCGGCCGCTAGCTGGGATGGAGGCGCGCCGCCGTTTGCCGGGACGGTGAAGATAGCTGTTGTCTGGGCGGTCGGTGTGGGACCGGAGTAGTGCCGCACGAAGGCGATCAGATCGCCTTCGGGAGACCACGTCGGCTGGGCGTCGTCGGCGTCGAGCACCGGCCCCCATCCCGGAAGCTGTGGGTCGGGAACGGTCAGCATGGTCCGTCGCCCCGTCGCGACATCGATTACAAAGACGCTGCCGTCAGCCGAGTAAGCGATCCTCGAACCATCCGGCGACCACACCGGGTCGCGCTCGTGCTCGGAACTCGCGGTGAGGTTTACCACCGCTCCACCGTCGGCTGCCATCGCCCAGATGTCCGGATTGCCGTCCCGGTCGGAGACGAAAGAGACTCGGGAACCGTCCGGTGACCACGTCGGGGAGGTATCGGCCGCCGGATGGCGAGTGAGGTTTACCGGCGTCCCACCGCCAGCCTCGACGACATACACCTCGCTGTTGCCGTCCCGATCGGTGGAGAACGCGATGTGAGGACCCTGAGCCTTGTCAATCGCGGTCGCCGAACCCGCCGCCACCATGGCGACCGACACCAACAAAACACCTGCAGCCAAAACGAAACGAAGCAGCATTCTGACCTCCGCGCGCAGCGTACGACCGGATACCAAACGAGCAAAGAGGCTTTCGGCCCCTTGGCCTCCGGGCATCAGCCGTCCGGCTGGAGCCTCGTGGGTTGGTCGGGCTCTCTGCAGCTGTTCTTCGTCCTCCTGCCCGGTGTTGACCACGTTGTGCCACACCCCGGCCGGCACGGTGAGCGCCCAATCGTCCTCGATCTCATGACTCTCATCAAGCCTTCACTCCGAAGTCGACCCGGGCGGTCCCTTGCTCTAGCCGCAGGAACTGGACGATTGTTACCGGTGAAGCGGCCGTCGCGAACACCGAGCGGCCATCAGTGAGGCGTCCAACCTTTGGTGCGGGCGTGCTCTTCGAAGATCTCACGCAACTCGTCGGGATCCTCAATGTTGCTGTGCCGGATGGGAGGATCGGCGTGTACTGCATGGACCGGGATGCCCAGGGCCTCTTCGAACCGTTTGCCCTTTCCCTGGAAGAGCAACCGGTGTTTCTTTTGCCGCCACACCACCACAACGCCATCAAAGGGACCCGCAGAGCCCGTGGCCACGAGCTGGAGGGCTTCAGGTGGCGACTCGGTTCGGGTTTCTCCGGTGGCCGTAAGGCCAGCCTGGTCCATGAACTCGAGCATGATGGCGAGACGATCGTTGGCGTCCCTTCGTGCCTGGGCTTCGTCCCAGGTCAGCTCATAGTCGGGCCGCAGGATTGGCATCATCAGATGAAACTCGGTGGGTTACTCCTCGGCCAGTTGGTAGAGGTGATCGAAGGCCGTTGGCCCGGCCAGGGTATGCAACATGGCGACGAGGAGTTTCCGGTGTGCAACCCCATCGACTTCCGGGACAGACCCGATCTCGCTATCCACGGCAACTCTCCCTTCTGGACATGACTCTTCCTATGAGGTGATGCGACGCCGAGCCGGCTCCCTCGCCCGAACAAGCGCACGTAGCGTCAGTGGTCGTGCTCGGCGGCATCGGCCTCGGCCTTGGTTCGATGCACCGTGCCATCTGCGTGTTCGGGCGGGGAATAGATTGAGTAGAGCTTGAGGTCCTCCTCACCGGTGTTGACCACGTTGTGCCACACCCCGGCCGGCACGATGAGCGCCCAGTCGTCCTCGATCTCATGACTCTCATCGACCCCGTCACTCGAAACGCCGAAGTCGACCCTGGCCTTTCCTTGCTCTAGCCGCAGGAACTGGTCCAACTGTGGGTGGGCCTCCCAGCCGACCTCGCCTCCCGGAGGAACCGACATCACGGTGAGCTGATGGTGTTCTCCCGTGTAGACGACCGTCCGAAAGTTCGTGTTGTCCCTGGTGAGCTTCTCAATATTTTCGACCCAGCCGAGCATGGCCTCTCCCTTCGTCAATCCTCGACCCTACACACGGCATTCATCGTCCTCCCGGCCGATAGCCATCGGCCGGCGCAACAGCGTCGAGCCGGTCGGCAGCCACTCGCCTCGGCGACGCGTTGAACTCGTTGAACGCTGCGAGGGCACGGGGCCCGTGGACGGAGGCGGGTCCGCCGGCCATGAGCAAGGCCACGCCGAGGGCCTCAGCAGTTTCCTTCTCGGTGGCACCATGCTTCGCCGCCGCCCGGGCGTGATAGGCGATGCACCCGTCACAGCCATTTGCTGTGGCGATGGCGAGAGCGATCAGCTCCTTCACCTTTGCGGAAAGTGCCCCGTCGGCAACTGCGCTGCGATGCATATCGGAGAAGCCTCTCCAGGTCTCTGGGATCCCCGCACGCAGCGCCCGGGTTGGCGGCTTGAGCGACTCGATCAGTTCGTGATACTCATGCATCAGATCCGCCTCTACACAAAGATGATTTGGGCGCCATCGGCCAGCTCGATGAAGTCGTTGACGTTGATGATGCCCTCGACCTCGTCCATCATGTCGTCCTTGTCCAGGCCCATCATGTCGACCGACATCTTGCACGCCCACAGCTGGACGCCCATGTCGTGCAGCATGGCCAAGAACTCTGGGACCTCGGGAACGCCCTGATCGGCGATCTGCTGCTTCAGCATCTTGGTGGCGTACCCGGTCATGCCGGGAAGGCCACCGAGGCCTTGGGGGATGTGCTTGTCGGAGTTCGGGATGTGCATTGCCGTGTTGCCCAGCATGGTGAACTGCAGGTCGTCCTGCGTTCCTTTGTTGATCATGTCCATGCCCCAGAAGGTGAAGAAGATATGGGTCTCCACGCCCTCGGATACGGCACCGTTGGCCATGATCAGCGCCGGATACGCCATGTCCAGGTTTCCCTTCGAGCAGATGAAGGCGATCTTGCGATCCTCCGCATCATCCCCAAAGTCCGGAACGACGGCCGGTGCGGTTTCGGTAGTTGTCACTCTGTCTCCTCTCAGATGCAGCCGACCGGCTTTGGCAGGCCGGCGACGTAGGCCATCTTCTTGGCCGGTTTCTTGGTGAACAGCACGAAGAGCTCCTTGGTCGGGATGCCGCCCACCGTGGAGACCCTCCTCAGGGTCGCCGTCTCGCCCTGTTCGGCGTAGTCGTCGCGCAGGAAGGTGATCACCCTGAGGTGGTCTTCACTGAGCTCATCCATCCCGATGTTCCCGGCAAGCTCGCTCGCCAGCTCTTCGTTCCATTCGTCGAATTCGGTGAGGAAGCCCTCGTCGTCGACGTGGACTTCTTTGCCGGCGATTGCCGCCACCGTCATCAGGCACCTCCTTGGGTGTTTGGTTGGTTGGTTTCTGGTTCTTGGCGCTTGCCGGCCATCGACATGTGGGCCGGAAGCGGTAGATATCGTCCGGGGAGCAGGACATTCCAGTAGGTCCACTTGAACGCCATCTTTCCCAAATGGTTGGCGGTGGTCTCCTCGAGCAGGGAGAACGGGCCGACACCGGGCACCGGGTACTTGCCCGGCAGGGGCTGGGTGTCGTAGTTGAAGTCGATCATCAGCGCCTTGCCATCGCCCGACTCGACGAAGCAGTTGGCGTGGCCGTCGAATCGCTCCTCCATCTCCTCGCCGTCCGCGAATCGGAGAAAGTTGTCGACGAACACGTCGACCGAGAAGTGTGCCGATGAACCGGCTTTGGAGGTCGGCAGATTTGCTGCGTCGCCGAGGGCGAAGATGTTGTCGTGGTCCCTGGCCAGGAACGTGCCCGGATCGACGTAGACGTGGTTGAGCTCGTCACCGAGCCCGGAGCGGGCGACAAAGTCGGCGCCCATGTTGACCGGAACGGTGACCAGCAGGTCGTAGGGAACCTCGCGCTCGTCGTAGGAGACAAGCATCTTGGCCTCAGGGTCGACCCGCTCTAAATAGAAGTCGGTCTCCAGGTGGATCTTGCGCTCGTCGAGCATGCTGCCCAGCCGCTCCGAAGCGATCGGCTTGGTGAAGGCACCGTCGAGCGGGGTGACGAAGACCAACTCGACCCGGTCACGCATGCCGCGCTCACGGAAGTGGGCCTCTGCGAGGAAGGTGAACTCGAGGGGAGCCACCGGGCACTTGATGGGCAGCTCGATGAGGTTCACCACCAGTCTGCCGCCGTCGAAGCGTTCCAGCGCATCGGCGAGGGCGGTGGCGCCCTCCAGGCTGTAGAAGTCGTGGATCGTCTTGCCGTACTCGTCCCCATCCAGCCCAGGGGTCTGGTCGGGCCGAGGATGGGTGCCGGTGGCGATGACCAGGACGTCATAGCCGAGGTCGGTGCCGTCGGCCAGCGTCACCCGGTTGTCCTCGGGCTCGATCAGCTCGACGGCGGCTTCGCGGTAGTCGACGCCGTCGGGGATGAAGTCCCGCCTCGGCCTGATCACCTCTTCTGGCTGATAGGTGCCGAAGGGGATGAAGAGGAACCCCGACTGATAGAGGTGGTCGGGCGCCTGGTCGATGATGGTGATCTCCCACTCGTCATCGGCGAGCTTGGGGCGCAGCTTGTTGACCAGGGTTGTGCCTGCGGTGCCGGCACCGAGGACGACGAGCTTTCTCATGAGGTACTCCTTGCTGGTTTCTGATCTGGGGAAAGGTGTCTGGCCAACGTGCTCAGCCCGGCGAGCATCGCCTGGGTCTCCCGTGTATCGAGCCGGGGCACGCTGTCGGCGGCGACCTCGAGTTCCCCGGGAGCGACGCCTATGCCGGCGGCGATCTCTTCGAGCCCGGTCGGGCTGGGTGGCCACTCTCGAGGAGCAACGCCCCCCGCGATCACCATGCCGACCAGCTCAAACCCACTGCGGATGTATGCCCGCGCACACAGGAACCCGAAGTGGCTCGGCCGGAGGCTCGGCTGCAGCTCGTGATCCATGGCGTGTGACCGCCATTCGCCGATGCAAGCGCCAAGCGCTGCCGGGTCTTGATCGATAACGCTGAAGTAGTCGCTCGGATTGAATACCCGCGTCACGGGCCGGCCGTCGAGGTCGGTGACCACCGCCATCACTCCGTAGAGATCTGCGAAGAGGGAGGTCAGTGCCTCGGCGCGGTGCGGATCGCTTCCGGTCGTGCCCGCCGCGGATGAGAGGTCGATGCCGAAGGCTCGCGCCAGCTCCCCGGCGGGGAACCGCCACTGGCGGCCCACCTTCACGCCGGACAACCGTCCGTCCTCCGCCATCCGGTACACCGTGGACTTGTCGATCCGCAGCAGCCGGGTGACGTCGAATGCGGTCAGGTATTGCCTCTCCTGCACGGTCATCTGCTGCCTTTCTTGCATCTATTGCACCGTATGACCGTGAATGCAGCCCGATTAGAGGCAAAAGACCTACTTTGAGAAGACATTCACAACGTTCTGGCGTAACGCATGGCGGATCGAGCTCAGGTCGCCTGGCATCGAAAGGAGTAGGCCGATAGTCTGCCGGAGCACCTCGGGAGGGCCGCTTGGGAGAGACGAGAGATCTCAATCACCGCACCGTGCTCGTTACCGGAGCCACTTCAGGCATCGGTCTGGCCAGCGCTACGCAACTCGCCGGGGCCGGCGCCACCGTGATCATCCACGGACCGAGTCGGAGAGCCACCGCCGCGGCACGCGTGCACATTGCCTCTGCGGTGCCGACAGCCGACCTCCATGAAGCAGCGGCGGATCTGTCCTCTCAAGCCGCAGTGCGCAAGCTCGCAACCGAGGTTCAGTCCCGCTTCGACCGCCTCGATGTCCTGATCAACAACGCCGCAGCGGTCTTCGATCGGTGGTCTGCGAATGGAGACGGCGTCGAGCTCACATTCGCGGTGAACCACCTGGCTCCGTATTTGCTCACTCGGCTGCTCCTGCCAACGCTCGCGCGCAGCCATGAGGGCCGGGTCGTGATCGTCGCTTCCGAAGCGCATCGCACGATCACGTGGGATGCGGAGGCCCTCGAGCCCTCCGCTCCCTACGAGCGATTCGAGGCCTACGCCCGCTCAAAGCTGGCAAATCTGCTGTTCAACGCCGAGCTGGCAAGGCGGCTCGAAGACAGCGCGGTGACGACGAACGCTGCTCATCCCGGCACATTCCGTAGCCGCCTGTTCCGGCCCCGCAACCTCGGGGAACGGATGGTCATGCCCGTCCTCAACCTCAAGGCGGCGACCCCGGCGGTTGGGGCGGATACCGTCGCCTGGTTGGTTTCAGCGCCGGAGCTGGCGGGGCTCAGCGGCGGCTACTTCTTCCGGCGCCGCCTGCTCGAACCCTCGGCCGAGGCGACCGATGCGGCGACGGCACGCGAGCTATGGACCTTCAGCGCTGAGCTGACCGGTCTTAGCGACGACCTAGGTGTCCGTTGAGCAATCCTCCAGCGTGCCGGCGCTGACTGGAGGAGCCGAGTCACCGCAACACTGACGCGAGCGGCGGCTCAGGGCACTCGTCATTGTTCAAGACCGTCCTGGCCGCAACCTGATCGACGCGTCCGCGCTCTCTCCAATTGCGATTCTCGCCGTATCACCCTTGTCCGTGATCGGTGGTTTCGGGCGCCAGGTAGTGCTTCTCGGTGATGCCCTTCTTGCGCACCGCCATCCCGGTGAGGATCTCTCGAGCGCAGCGGTTGGCGACCAGCGCGGTTACGTAGGTGGGGTCGACCAGCGGATTGAGCTCCACTAGTTCGATGCCAACCAGATTGGTCTCGGCGCCGAGTCGGCGAAGCAGCGGGAACAACTCTCGTGGGGTGAGGCCATTCGGCTCCGGGGTCCCCGTACCCGGGGCGTAGGCCGGATCGAGCACGTCGATGTCGAGCGAGAGATAGAGATAGTCGGTGCCTTCGGCAGCCTCGGTGATCGCACGCTCCATGACCTGCTCCCAGCCGTGTTTCTCGACCTCGGCCATGAAGTGGTAGCGGAAGCCCTGGTCCCGCATCCACGCCAAGTCGTCTGCTCCTGGTGTATAGCCGCGGAGGCCCACCTGGATGAAGTTGTTGCCGTTGACGTAGCCCTGCTCGAAGAGGCGGCGAACGGGTGATCCGTGGGTCAGATTGTGGCCGAGACCGAAACTGGCCGCGTCGTAGTGGGCGTCGAAATGGATGACCCCAACCTTGCCCTTGCCGTAGATGTCGGCGATCGCTGCCACGTCGGGGTACATGAGCGCATGATCGCCGCCAACGACGAATGGGATCGCCCCCGCCTCAGCGATCTCGCGGACGATGCCCCGCACCGGCTCGATCGAGCGGTGGGTACTCTCGAAATCGATGGCGGCATCGCCGTAGTCGGCGATGACCAACTCTGCCAGGGCGTCCACCATGACGTGGCTGTGCGGCAACCCGCTGGCCACGTTGGGCAGGTACATGTCGTTGGCACGCAACGCCCGCGGGCCATAGGCGGCGCCCCGCATCCCGCCGGAGAAGTCGAGCCCGGCGCCCACCATCGCCACGTCAACATCTGCCGCCTTGAGGTCGGCCGGCGTCAACGCCACCGGCCGCTGCAGGAACGTGGCAATGCCAGACGGACCAAGGCCCAGCGGGTAGCGCTGCAGATCGATGAGTCCGGGAGGCCGGTCGCCCTGCAAGTCTTCCTTGGGGATCCGCCAGATGTCCTTCGTCGGATCGTCCGGGTTGAGATGCGGAAAGTCGGTCTCGAGCTCAGCCATGACATCCTCTCTTGCTAATTTGCTGACCATACCCTGAGAAGTGGTGCGGTAGCCATCTCAGCCACCATCCGATCGGGCTGCAAACACGCCGCCGCCGAAGCCATCTTCGTGGTTGGTATCAGCCCGATGCGACGCATCCGGCGATCAAGACCGGCGCAGTAGGGTGGCCGGGGAGGCTGGAGATAGTGCCTGATGCGCAAAAGGTCCCACCGGAGGGCGTAGTTTCGGCAAAGGCTCTGCTGTGGCGTCGACTGCTCCCGATCGTGGGCGGATTGCTCGTCGTGGTGACAACGGCCCGCCAAGAGCTTGGGGACGACGCGTACGAGCGGCTTGAAGCGAACGGCCGTTCGTTGTCCATCGACGAGCTCGTGGAGATGTTCCAGAGCGCTTGACTTCAAGCACGGTTGAAGCCTTACGGTGTCGTACATGAGCGATGAAGTATTTGGGTATCTGACGACGACGGGCCGCGTGACCGGGCAGCCACACACGATCGAGATCTGGTTCGCAGCGGCCAATGGCACGATCTACCTGCTCTCCGGTGGCGGCGACCGGGCCGACTGGGTCCGCAACCTCCTGGCAAACGGTGAAGCCAAAGTAAGGATCGGATCGACGGAGCGAAGCGGACGAGGACGCGCCATCACCGCACAAGACGAGCTCGCCATCGCTCGCCAGCTCGTCTTCGAGAAGTATCAGCCGCGCAAGGAGAACGATCTCTCGAATTGGCGGGACACGGCGCTTCCGGTGGCGATCGACCTCACCTGACTGGTGGACTCTCGCGGTGTAGGTTCTCGAAGGTGAGCACCCGCAGCGCCCTACACCCTTCAACGTGGGATCAGCTGACGCTCGCCACGTCCATCCGGCACATGGCGATCATCGGCATCGCCGGGGTCATCGCCGGGTTTCTGGTCGGCGGAGTCGGAGGGCGACTGTTCATGCGTCTCGCTGCCGTCTTCGCACCAGATCGCGCCGGCGCAGTGACGGAGAACGGTGCCGTCGTCGGGGAGATCACCTTCGGGGGGAGCGTTGTATTCATCGTGTTCATCGGGATCTTCGCGGGAGGCGTTGGGGCGGTCATCTACACCATCTCCGAGCCATGGTTGGCGTGGGCAGGGCCCCTGCGGGGTGTGGTCTACGGAGCCTTCCTGCTCGCCACATCGAGTATCGCGATTCTCGACCCGGAGAACGTCGACTTCTTCATCCTCGGCAACGACCCGCGCAACGTGATCATGGTGGTGGTGTTGTATGTCGCGTTCGGCGTGGTCCTCTATGCCGCGCTCGGCCCGCTGGGCCGGCGGCTCCCTGCGGTCGACGAGGCGAGGCCGATCGATTCGGTTCCCGGCTATATCGCCCTCGTGATGGGCGGCGTCCTGTTCCTCCTCCTCCTCCTGATCAACCTCTTCTCGGCCAGCGTTTGCGAGTGTCAGCCGCCGCGCCTGATGGGCCTCTTCGTGATCGGCATGGTGTTGAGCACTGTGGCCTACCGGGCAGCGAAGGTCGCCCGACCCGAGGAGCGCCCCAGCCGTCTGATCCTCATCGCCGGCTACGGCAGCACCGCGGGTGCCGTTCTCACCGGAGCCGCACGGGCTCTGTCGGACATCAACCAGATCCTGTGAGTCATCGCGGGTACGTGGTTGCCAGATAGTCGTCCCAGGTCGGTGTCCCGACGAGACGGCTGGGCGTGTGGTGGATGTTGGCCCGAAACGCCTTTGCCGACTTCCCGAACACCGGAACGGGCATGATCGGCTTCCCGGAACCGGCTGCCTCCTTCCAGGAATGGGCCATGTCGTGCATCGGCTCGCTTCGTGGGCCACCGAGGTCTTCGACGCGGCCCTGAGGGCCGGCATCGATCAGCTCCACCAACCGGTCGGCGACCGCTCCACCATCGATCACCTGCCATTCGAAGCCGTTGAAGACCGGGATGATCGGGCCAAACGACCCGAAGATCCGGTCCAGGAACTGGTGGAACTGCGTCGCCCTGAGGATGGTCGAGGGCGTCGCGCCATCGGTGATCAGGCGCTCGGCCTCCAGCTTGGACCGGTAGTAGGCAAAGGGATGGTCCTCGATGCCGACGATCGAGATGTAGACGAAATGGTCCAGCCCGGCGCGCTCCGCCACCCCGATCAGCAACTGAGTTCCGGTGACGTCGACGGTCTTTGATCGCCCGGCGTTGGTTGCTGTGTGAACCACCGCATCGACCCCGTCGAAGGTGTCGTCGGCCAGTGTCCCGGATGACAGATCAAGGACGATCGACTTCGTCCCCTCGGGTGTGGTCCGTTCCTTGCGCGACGCCACCACGACATAGTGCCCCGCAGCCTGGAGCCGAGGCGTGAGCAGCCGACCCAAAGTCCCATGCCCGCCGGTGACGAGAACGTTCATGGGCTGAAGCTAGCAAGTGCCTTTTACTTTCGTATGCAACTATTTTTATTGCTAGGGTGAGTTTCTATGGCACCGCTCGACAGCAAACTGTCTCTTCTCTTCGACGTGCACCGCGTCGCGTACCTGACCGACGAACTTGTCGAGCGTTCGCTCGACGACCAGGAACTCACCGGTACGGAGTTCGCTCTCTACTCCTACCTGAAGACCCAGGGCCCGCGGACGATCTCAGAGGTCGCCGCGGGCATGGCCGCCTCGGTTGCAACTGCGTCCAAGCTCCTCGGGAGGGTCGAAGAGCGCGGCCACCTCGTGCGCAAGGACAACCCGGCCGACGGCCGGTCCACGCTGGTCGAACTCAACGAAGCCGGCCGGGCCGCACACATCGCCGCCCGCCCCGGATTTCGCGCCGCTCTGTCCACAATCGAGGATGACCTCAGTGCCACCATCGGCGACATCCGCTGGGCGCTGGCGCGCCTGGATCAGGCACTAACGACCGCGCTCGACCATCCGCTGGGCCCAGAACCAGGAAACCGGCCATCGCAGCGAACCCTCACCTACGAGGGCGATCCGCTTTCCGCAGCTGAGGAAGCCGAGGCGCGTCGCCACCTCGACTGGCTGCGCTGGCAGCGAGATGCCGATGCGTAGGAACGTCTGCGCCGCCATCGTCTTCGCCGTGATCGCCGGCGCCTTCTCGTCGGGCACCGACCCGACCACGACTACCACGAGCAACGCCACCGTTGTCAGTCCCTAGAGCTCGAACGCCGACCCGGCGCGGCCGGGCACCAACTCGAGCGCAGGCTTCTTCTTGAGGGCCTCCTGGAGCAAGGCATCCAGCATCTCGTCGGAATGTTCCGGGTCGTGGTGGAATGTCACCAGGGTCTTCACGCCCGCCTGCGATGCAAGGGCAACCGTCTGGCCAAGCGTGCTGTGCCCCCAGCCGACCCGTCCCTCGTACTCCTCATCGGTGTATTGGGCATCATGGATCAGAAGATCGACATCGCGCATCAGGTCGAACCCGGAAGTCCACTCCGACGCGGCCGGAAACTCCTGATGCCCAAGCGCCGGCTCGTGGTCGGGCAAATAGGCCAGCGCCGAACCGTTCTCTTCGATTCGGTAGCCGAGCGTCGGCCCCGGATGGACGATCAGATCAGCGGTGATGGTGAACGATCCGATCTCGAAGGAACCCGGCTCGACGTCGTGCAGGTGCATGGCTTGCAGGTCCCGCAACCGCACCGGGAACAGCGGCGGTGACAGGTATCGAGCCAGTCGGTCACCAAGACCCATCGTTGTCGAAACCGGGCCGTAGATGTGTGTCTGGATATCGGGATCACGCAACGGGTAGAAGAAGCCGAGTCCCTGGATGTGATCCATGTGCAGGTGGGTGAGCAGCACGTCGATCCGCTCGCAGAAACTGCCGAGTCCCGGTGTCACCCGCATCAGGCCGGAACCCCCATCGAGGATGAGCCGTGTCCCATCGGATCCCTCGACCTCGACGACGGAGGTGTCACCGCCGTATCGAACGGTTTGCATCCCACCTCGCGCCACCGAGCCGCGCGTGCCCCACAGGGTGACTCTCACTTCTCGATTTCCTTCTCGATTTCCTTCTCGATTTCCCAGAATGCCGACAGCGATCCGAGCAGCCTGCCCCCCTGGCCCTCGATGGGAAGTGCGCTGAGTTCGATGTTTCGCCACGACCCGTCGAAGGCACGGAATCTGAGCTTGCGGTGCGCGGGGATCCTATCTGTCAGTGCAACCCAGGTGGGAATCTCGGTGACCGGCAGCGGCTCATCGTTCAGATCCGAGGTAACGAACACGCTGGCGAGATCGGCGGCCTTGATCTCGCCGGCCTCATCGAACCGTCTCCCTACGAGCGCCTCGGCGGGCTCGTTGTAGAAAACGAGGTTGCCGTCGCTGTCGGTGATCCACATCGGGACGGCGATATAACTGGCCCACAAACGCAGCAGGATCATCTCGATCGGCTGCTGGGCCACGTGCTCCCTCCTTGCCAACCCCCTCATCCTACGGAATAGATCGCGCGCCGTGTCAGGTACGGGAGAAAGTACGCTCAGGTCATGAAGATCGGTGTGCTTACCGGCGGCGGGGATGTACCCGGGCTCAACCCGGCAATCAAGGCCGTGGTGAACCGCGTCGTGGCCGAAGGCAACGAGGCGGTCGGCATCCGCCGCGGCTGGGCGGGTCTCGCGTTTACCAATCTCGACGACCCAAAAAGCATCGAGGCCAACCTGCTGCCACTTGACGCCGGTACGGTTCGGACCGTCGACCGGACCGGTGGCACCTTCCTGCACAGCTCCCGGACCAACCCGGGTCGGGTGGCTGAAGCCGACCTGCCCGATTTTTTGACCGGATTCAGCGGTGAGGGCCCTCACGACCTGACCCCGCACGTGCGGCGGGTGCTCGAAAGCCAGCAGATCGGCATGCTGATCGCGATCGGGGGTGACGACACGCTGTCCTACGCGCTGCGACTCCACGAGGAAGGGGTGCGGGTGGTAGCCATCCCGAAGACCATGGACAACGACGTCCACGGAACCGATTACTGCATCGGATTTTCGACCGCAATCACCCGCGGGATCCAGGCCGTTCACAGCCTGCGCACCGTGGCCGGGTCACACGAGCGCATCGCAGTCGTCGAATTGTTCGGCCGATACAGCGGCGAAACATCGCTGATCACGGCCTATCTGGCCGGGGTCGATCGAGCGATTATCTCCGAGGTGCCGTTCGACCCGGAGCGGTTGGCGAAGCTACTCGTCGCCGATCAGGAGGCCAACCCATCCCACTACGCCATGATGACGATCTCGGAGGGGGCGCGCATGACGGAAGGAGACGTGCAGCTGTCCGGGGAAGCAGACCCCTACGGGCACCGCAAACTGGGCGGCATTGGGAACGTCACTGCGGAGGTGCTCAAGGAGGCCACCGGCCAGGGCGTCCTCTACCAGCCGGTCGCCTACCTGATGCGGTCGGGTCCGCCAGACTCGCTGGACCTAATGGTCGCGACGAACTACGCGGTGATGGCTGCCAACCTGGTGATGGACGGGAAGTCGGGGCGGATGGTGGCGCTCGATGGCGGCACCTACACCCACGTCCCGCTCGAGGTCACCGGGGAGGGTGAGCGCCGGGTCGACGTCGACGAGCTCTACGACGTCGATGAATATCGGCCCAAGGTGCGCAATGTCCTCGGCAAGCCGATGTTCCTGTACTAGAGGCTCACGCAGCCGGGAGCACGATGCGGAAGTCGGCAACGAGCAATGCAGCGCCATCCTCATCCGTGCCAGGCCGGATCGTGGCGACGAGCAGTTCATCGATGCCGGCAGCCTGCGGGTCGTCGCTGAAGTAGATCTGCGTCGTCAGGACCGGCCTGCCGTCTACGTGAACCTTGACGTGGATGTGGCGGGGTCGCGGCTCGTAGTAGCCGGGATCGATGGTGCGGAATGACCACGAACCGTCTTCCGCGGCGGTTGCCGCGCCCGAGCCCTGGAAGAAGGGGTCGCGGTCGGCGACGCCCGGGTCGTCTTGATGCAGATAGATGCCGTTGGCGTCGGTCTGCCAGATCTCGACGACGCCCCCGGCGACCGGCGCACCCTCACTGGTCAGCAACGTTCCGTTGACGATCAGGATGTTGCCGGCTGGAACTGCGGCAAGGCCGTCCACTGCCGTGAGGTCGTGGTCCTGATCGGCGAGGCGCTCGACCGGGTAGTACGGACCCTCGGCCTGAGATGGGGTGGCAGCGAGCGGCAATGCCGCCAGCTCGGATGGCGCCATCTCGATGCTCGACGTGGTCACCATCTCGTCGCCGATGGCGATGGTCGTCGACGGCTGCTCGGCGGCCGACGCGGACGTCGTCTCATCCACCGGTGTGCTACATGCGGCACCGACGAGGCCGACCAAAAGGGCAATCGCAACACACTTCACGACTCCCTACCTAAGCGCACCGCCCGCTCTAGCGTGACCGTGTGAAAGTCTCGAACGTGATTCTCCGTGTCAGGGACCTTCCGGCGTCCATCGCCTTCTATCGCGACCAGGTCGGATTGAAGCTCGTGTCCGAGTCGCCGGTCTTCGCGTTCTTCGACGGGGGGTCGATCAGCGTCGCGCTCAACGCCAATCCCGATGAGCCGCCGGACGAGACGACGACAGAGATCGCCCTCGAGGTCGACGACGTCGCCGCCACGCACGAGGCCATGTCCGAGCGCGGCGTCCCGTTCGAGGTCGAGCTGCGACCCGTCATGGAGCAAGACGGTCGAACACTGCACGCTGCGCACTTTCGAGACCCGGACGGTCACTTCTGGTCGATCACCGGCTGGGTGTGATCAACCGCCGCCGACCCGCACGACAACGACCTCCACGTCCTCGGTCGGATTGCCACGAGTGATCACCGGGTAGGCGGTGTCGGTGATGTAGAGCAACTGGCCGCCATCCTCGATTCTCGAAAAGACCGTGTAGGTGTGTCGCTCATCGATGTCGCTCGGGTCGTAGGAAAGGAGATAGGGCACCGGGAGCTGGTTTCCGCCGAGCTCGATGACATCGGTCGAGAGGGTCTCAGCCGGTGCATCAGCCAGCGACGTGTCACGAAGCTCCACGGTTACGACGGCCGACTGGGACAGGGCCATCCGGTCGAGCTTGGCAACCGACCCGCTGACCTCCTCATTCGCACCGTCGCAGGCGGCAACGGAGACCAACAGAGCGCCGGCAAGGAGCAGTCGTGCGGCGCGCATCGGGCGATGCTAACGAGTCACTATGGTCGGCGCCTGATGGTCAAGCGCTCATACCAAACCGACGCGATCCAGGTCCAGTGGAACTCGGAGCTGTGCATCCACACCGCGATCTGCCTCAACGCTTTGCCGGCGGTCTTCGACGTCCAGGCACGACCATGGATCAGCGTCGACAGCGCGACAGTCGATGAGATCGCAGCGACTGTGGAGCGATGCCCCACCGGTGCCCTTACCTACCACCGGACCGACGGTCAGCCCGATGAGCAGAGTCCAAGCGAGACGACTGTTGTGCCATGGCCAAACGGGCCGCTCATGATTCGTGGCAACGTGGAGGTGCGCGACGCTCGGGGCGAGCTATTCACCGCAGGACCGCGCTTCACCCTCTGCCGATGCGGCGCCAGCCAGAATCAGCCGTTCTGCGATCTGTCACACCGCCGGATCGACTTCCACAACAACCCGAGGGCCGTGGCACCGAATCGCGAAACCGCTGAGTCGCCGGACGATATCGACCACCAGATCGGGCCGTGACCAGCAACGATGCCCGAGCTCCCAGAGGTTGAGACCACCCGCCGCCTCATCCACCCGCTGGTCGTTGGGCGCACGGTCACCGATGTGTCGGTGACGCGAGACCGGATGCTGCGCCGTCAAGAGCAACAATCGGACTTCACGGCGAGACTCGTAGGCCGCCGGATCGAAGGCACCGGGAGACACGGCAAGCGCTTGCTCATCCTTCTCGACGGTGACCTCGTCTGGCTGGTCCATCTCGGGATGTCGGGTCGTCTGACCGTTGCGGGCCCAGACGACGAGATCCCGGCGCACACCCACGTGCGGGTCGCCCTCGATGAAGGCTTGGAATTGCGGTTCATTGACCCCCGAACCTTCGGCTACACGATGGTGGCCACACAGGAGGAGCTCGACACGCTCGCGGTCCACGGGCCGGACGCCTGGAGCGACCCACCTTCGGTCACCGAGCTGAGCGATCGCCTCCAGAACCGCACCGCACCGATCAAGGCCCTCCTCCTCGACCAGGGCATCATCGCCGGGGTCGGCAACATTTACGCGGACGAGGCCCTCTTCACCGCCGGGATCGGCCCCCACCGGCCCGGAGGTTCGCTCGATGACGACGAACTCGATCGCCTGCTCACTGCCCTCCACGATGTGCTCGGCGCCGGGATCGAGGCCGGCGGAACCACCCTCGACGACCTCGCCTATCTGCTCCCGGACGGCCGCTCGGGCGAGTACATCGCCGAGCTCTCGGCATACGGCAGGGAGGGAGAGCCATGTCCGCGGTGTGGGGATGAAATCCGCCGCGATGTGGTTCGCAGTCGCAGCACTTTCTGGTCCCCCGGCTGTCAAAAGTGACCATTCCGCGGGCTCGCAGCGTCATACATAACGCTACCGGCCCTGGGCTGGCAGCGTCATCTGTGCTGCTGCGGGCCCATAGAATCGCGGCATGGCGAAGCTGACCACGAGCGAGCGGGCGAAGCTACCGGACAGTGCGTTCGCCTATATCGACTCCGCGGGGAAACGGCGGCTGCCGATCAACGACGAGTCCCATGTGCGCAACGCACTTTCTCGGTTCGAACGGGTGCACTTCGAGGACGACGCCGGCCGGGAGCGGGCGCGCACCCGGCTCCTCAACGCCGCCAAGCGGTACGGCATCGTGCCGGTCGGCTTCATCACCGGACAGATCAAATCTGAGCGAAAGCGATCGACCGCAACCGACCTCCCGAGCGGGAGGGTGACCCTGCTGTTCACCGATATCGAGGGCTCCACCGGCCTGCTGGCCGCGCTCGGCGACTCCTACCAGGAGCTGCTCGGCGACGTTCGAACCGTCATCGGCAAAGCGGTTGCCGAGTCCGGGGGCCGCGAGGTCGAAGTGCGAGCCGACGAGTACTTCGCCGTGTTCGAGGACGTCGAGCAGGCCATCGGGGCCTCTGTCGCCTTCCAGCGAGGGCTCATGGCTCGATCATGGCCCGGCGACGCTGATGTGCTGGTACGGGCCGGCATCCACACCGGCGACATCACGATGACCAGCAGCGGCTACGTCGGTCTGCCGGTGAATGAAGCATCCAGGCTCTGCGCCGCAGGCCACGGAGGCCAGATCCTCGTCACCGGCGAGACGCTGGAAGCCGCCGAATGCGCGGAGCTCGGGATCGAGTTCCGCGACCTGGGTCGACACCAACTACGCGGGTTGCCCTCATCGACGGAGGTGCACCAGATCGAGGCCGAGGGGCTCGTTACCGACTTTCCACCGCTTCGAGTCGGCTGAGTAGGACTTCTGTTCCTTGCCTCCCCCTCATCAGCGGGAGGCATTTCGCGACGGTCCAGGGTCGAACCGTGGTTGCGGACCCGTCCTTTGCTCCCCCGTCAGGGTGTCGTGTTTCGCGACAGTGCGACGACCGTTGGGCTCATCGCCGCGGCGTTCTCTTTGCTCCCCCCGTCAGGGTGTCGTGTTTCGCGACAGTGCGACGACCGTTGGGCTCATCGCCGCGGCGTTCTCTTTGCTCCCCCCTCAGGGGGGAGCCCCCCCGCAGGCGGGGGGGGGGGTCAAACCGTGGTCGCGACAACGCCTTGACCCCCTCCGCCTCGCTGCGCTCGGCACCTCCCCCTGAGGGGGAGGCAAGGAAGGAGCCCCGCCGACGGAAGCGTCGCGCCCTTGCGCGACCGTTCACCTGGCGCTCGGCACCTCCCCCTGAGGGGGAGGCAAAGAGTCGCGCCGCCTACTCGCCCTCCACGACACCCTTCAGGGTCGCCAGCTCCTTGCGGAGTGGCTTGCCGAGCATCCGATCTTTGAGTGGCGTCAGCAACGCCGATCCGGCCTTCGCCCACCAGGTCGTGGGCTCGAATCCCATGGTAAAGGTCGCCCAGGTCTGGTCCCCGAGCGGCTCGAGCTCCATCGACTCCCCGAAGTCGTAGCTCGACTCCGTGGAGGCGATGGCCATGATCCTGCCCTCTTCGTACCGGTCGACGGTCGCAGTGACCGCCCGGCCGCGGAAGGTGTAGCCGAACTCGGCCCCCGGCCCGATCTCATCGGACAGCAGTTCGACGTTGGAGATCCCGGTCAGCCAGCTCTGCCAGCCATCGATGCTGCCGATCAGCGGCCAAACGTCGGCAGTAGGGGCGTCGATCGTGATCGATTCGGTTTGCTGCACCGCGCCGCTTACGAGAACTGGGCGAAGAACTCACCGATGCGCTCGGTGTCGTCCGAGAACGCCCACCGCTCGGTGATCTTGCCGTCTGAAACGTGCAGGATCTCGGTGGTGCGGTAGCTGATCTCCTGATCACCGGCACGGACCGTTGCGGTGACCAGGGCGACCGTGTGATCGTCATTGGCCAGTATGTCGTGGATGTCGAGCTTGAAATCGACACCCTCGAGGGCCTGCATCGACCCCAGGACCGCGGCTTTGCCACGCAGCGGCTCTGCCGCCCCGATCTGCCACCAGACGATGTCGTCGTCCATCATCGCCGCAGCGGCGTCGGTCTCACCGATCTGAAATTTCTCCCATCCCTCCCGGTACAACGCGGCATTGGGGTGTTCGGTCATGACTGCTCCTTGTCCTTGGTGAACCAACCCTTGATCGTGGCCCACAACGACGAGAAGAATAGCGAGAGGCCCTTGACCTCGGCCGCCTCGATCTCGTGGGCCTCCTCGGCGGTCTCGGCGACCAGCTTGGCCTCGATGCAGTTTGCAAATTCCTCGATCAGCCGGCTCGACATCACTTCCAGGATCGACGATCGCCCGAATTGCGCCACCGGCCCGGACAACGTGATGTTGGCGTCGATGTTGATGTGACTGCCCCCGTTTCTCCGCTCGATGGCGTAGTCCACCTCCACCAGGCCGACGCTGCCTCCCCCCTTGTCCACGCCCTTGCCCTTGACGCTTCCCGTCATGGTCTCGTTGTCGTTGACCACCGTGCACTCGCCGAAGAAGTTGGTGCTCATCGGCCCAAGCTTGGCTTCGACATTGCCCTCATAGGTGCCGTCTTCGTTTTGATGGGTGAGCTCGGCACCCGGCAGGCATAGAGAGAGCTCGGGAACGTCGCAGAACAATTGCCACACCTGGTCCGTGCTGCGCTCGACGGAGAACTGCTCGTTGATCTTCACGAGGACACCGAGTGGAACCGTGCTGGATCCGACTCGAAGGCGCCCTGGCATCCGGGGGCACAGAAGTAGAAGGTTTGGCCATCGTGCTCGGTGACCCAACGGGCATCGGCCACGGTGACGGTCATCCCGCATACCGGGTCGATCGCCGTCTCCGCAGGGGACTCGACCTCGACTCCAGCCGATCCGGAGAGCCCACCCGAGGTTCGGACCGCCACCAACTCGGCCAGCACGGCAACCGCGATCTCGGAATGCTGGATGCGCCCGAGGTCGATGCCGGCGGGCGTGTGGATCCGGCGCAGCTGCTCTTCACTGGTGCCGCGATCGCGCAAATAACCGAGCATCGACTCGCCTCGTTTCGCAGAAGCAACGAGCCCGATATAGCCGGCGGGCGTGGCGAGCGCGGCCTCGAGTGCGGGTTCGTCGTAATGGCCCTGGGTGGCGATGACGACCGCGGTTGCCTCGTCGATGCCGAGCGCCGCGATGTCGTCGAGCGAACCGTCGTCGACCACCGTCGAACGCCAATCCATTGCTTCGAGCAGCTTGGTGAGGAGCCCGACCGCCGGAGACGCCCCGACAACGACCACGTGGGGTTGCGGCAACATCGGTTCCATGAACACCTCCAGGGCCCCCTCGGACGAACACGAAATCGGAACGGTGACCACGCCTTCGCGTCCCGCACCGTCGAGCTCGTCGGCCGGGCCAAGGTACAGCAGCAGCGGCTCACCATCCTTGATCACGCGTCTCGCCTCGCGCACGACCGCGGGCTCGGCACACGCGCCGCCGATCCAGCCGTGGACTGTTCCATCGGCTTCGATCAACGCGGTTCCGCCCTGTTTCCCGGATGATGGGCCGCGTGCCCATACGACGGTCGCCACCACGTATGGGCGGTGGCGACGGTGCAGATCGGTGGCAAGCTCGAGGAGCTCGCGGTTCATGCCATCAGCCTCCAGAGTCCTGGATAGCCTGCCACACCCGATCCGGCAATACCGGCATGTCGATGTTGCGAACTCCGGTGTGCTGCAACGCATCGATCACCGCGTTGACATATGCGGCCGGCGAACCGACCGTCGCCGACTCTCCAACGCCCTTGGCGCCGATCGGATGATGCGGCGAAGGGGTCACGGTCTCGCCGAGCTCGAAGCGCGGGGTCTCCCACGCCGTCGGTATCAGGTAGTTGTCGAAGTGGGCGCCGATGCAGTTGCCGTCCTCGTCGAAGGTGATCCACTGCATGTTGGACATAGCGAAGCCCTCGGTGAGCCCGCCGTGGATCTGTCCGTCGACGATCATCGGGTTGATGCGCACACCGCAGTCGTCAACGGCAATCATGCGATCGACCTTCCACTGACCCGTCCCGGCGTCGACCTCGACGACGACGATGTAAGTGCCGAACGGGTAGGTCATGTTCGGCGGGTCGTAGTAGTGAACCCCTTCGAGCCCGCCCTCCATCCCTTCCGGGAAGTTGGTGTAGGCGGCGAAGGCGACATCCTGGATCGAGACCGAAGCGTCGGGCGAACCCTTGACGCTGTAGGTACCGAGGGAAAACTCGATGTCGTCCACCGACGCCTCGAGCAGATGGGCCGCAATGTCCTTGCCCTTGTCGCGGATCTTGCGCGCCACCATCGCGGTGGCGGCACCGGCAACCGGAGTCGAGCGCGACGCATAGGTACCAAGGCCGTACGGGGTGTTGTCCGTATCTCCCTCGACCACCTTGACGTCACCTGCCGGGATCCCGAGCTCTTCGGCAACGATCTGGGCGAAGGTGGTCTCGTGACCCTGACCTTGTGCTTTTACGCCGAGCTTGAGGATCGCCTTGCCGGTGGGATGGACGCGCAGCTCGGCCGAATCGAACATCTTCAACCCGATGATGTCGTAGTCTTGCGACGGGCCCGCCCCGACCACTTCGGTGAACGAGGCCATCCCGATGCCGATGAGCCGGCCCTCTTCGCGGGCCTTTGCCTGCTCAGCGCGGAGCTCGTCGTAGCCGACCATGTCCATCGCCTTGCGCATCGCGGTCTCGTAGTCGCCCGAGTCGTAAACGAACCCGGTCGGTGACTCATACGGGAACTGATCCGGCTGGATGAAGTTCTTGGCGCGGAAATCCGCCGGATCGATACCGGTCTCGTACGCTGCGTTCTGGACGAGGCGTTCGATCAGATACGACGCCTCGGTCACCCGGAACGAGCACCGATAGGCGATCCCGCCCGGGGCCTTGTTGGTGTAGACCCCCTTGGCAGTGATTTGTGCCGCCCGGTAGTCGTACGAGCCGGTCACGATGCCGAACAGCCCGGCGGGGAACTTCGATGGCTGTGCATCCGAGTAGAACGCCCCCTGATCCGAGAGCAGGTCCACTCTTAGCCCGAGGATCTTCCCGTCCTTGGTGACCGCCATCTCTCCCTTCATGTGGTAGTCGCGGGCGAAGCCGGTCGAGATCAGGTTCTCGTACCGGGTCTCGACCCACTTCACCGGGGCTCCGATGACCAGCGACGCAGCGGTGGCCACGACGTAGCCCGGATACACCGGCACCTTGTTGCCGAACCCACCACCGATATCGGGCGAGACGATCCGGATGTTCTGCTCTGGCAGCCCCGCCACCAGTGCGAACACGGTTCGATGGGCATGGGGCGCCTGCGACGTCATGTACAGGGTCGCCTGCCCGGTCACCGGATCGACGTCGGCCACGATCCCACACGTCTCGAGCGGAGCCGGATGCGAGCGCGGGTAGTGGGTCTCGAGCGCGACCACGTGATCCGCCTTGGAGAACGCTTCCTCCACGGCGGCGGCGTCGCCGGATTCCCACTCGTAGGCGACGTTGTCGTTCTTGTCTTCCTTGTCGGTGCGGATGATCGGCGCATCGGCCGCGAGGCCCTGCATCGGATTGGTGATCACCGGCAGCGGGTCGTAGTCGACGTGTACGGCGTCGGCTCCGTCCCGGGCGATGTACGGATCGGTGGCAATGACCGCCGCCACCTCTTGTCCCTGGAAGCGCACCTTGTCGGAGGCCAAGACCGCCTGGGTGTCACCGGACAGGGTCGGCATCCACGCCAGGTTGTACTCGGCGAGCAACTCGGCGGTCACCACGGCAAGTACACCGTCGATGGCCTCGGCCTCGGAGGTGTCGATCCCGTTGATCGTGGCGTGTGCCCACGGGCTGCGCACGAATGTCATGTGCAGCATCCCGGGCAGCACGATGTCGTCTACGAAGTTGCCCGCGCCCTGGATCAGCCGGTCGTCCTCGTGGCGTTTGACACTGTGGCCGACTCCGCCGACCTCGGGTGACGTTGTAGGAGCGTGGTGGTCGGTCGTGGCCTGGCGGTTCGTCATGCTCCACCTCCTGAGCTCGCCATTTCACCGGCGCGTTGGATCGATTTCACGATGTTGACGTAGCCGGTGCACCGGCACAGGTTCCCCGATATCGCCCAGCGAACCTCGTCGTCGGTGGGATTGGGGTTGTCCTCGATGATCTTCGATCCAACCAGCATCATCGCCGGGGTGCAGAACCCGCATTGCAGCCCATGCTCCTCCTTGAAGGCGGCCTGGATCGGGTGTAGCTCACCGTTCTGCTTCAGACCCTCGACCGTCGTGATCGAGCGACCGTCGGCCTGCACCGCAAACACGGTGCACGACTTCACGGGCGTGCCGTCGAGCAGCACGGTGCACACGCCGCACGCGGTGGTGTCACACCCAATGTGGGTCCCGGTCAAGCCAATGTTGGTGCGAATGAAATCGACGAGGAGGGTGCGAGGCTCCACGTCGGCCGAATGCTCGGCTCCGTTGACGGTGATTGATACTTGCATGGTTCTCTGCCTCCCTATGCCTGAGCGCCGGCCAGCGATGCGGCGAGGCCTCGTTCGGTGAACACGCGGACAACGTCTCGTTTGTACTCCGCAGAACCGCGGACGTCCGCAGAGGGCGAGCAGGCACTCGCCGCGATCTGTGCCGCCTCTGCGAAGAGCTCGTCGGATGGATGGCTGCCGATCAGGGCGTGTTCGGCCTCCGCGACCTTCAGGTTGTGCGGGTGCACCGAGGTCAGAGCGATGCCCGCCTTGCTGATCCCGCCGTCGTCGCCCAACTCGAGGTTGGTGGCTACGCCGACCGTGGCGTAGTCGCCAACCTTGCGTTCGAGCTTTTGGTAGTTCCCACCTCCGCGGGGTGGGGCATGCTCATGGGTGGTTCGGCTGGCGTATCGCGGCACGTGCACTTCGGTGACCATCTCGGTCGGCTGGAGCGACGTGGTGAACATGTCGGTGAGAAATTCGGTGATGGGAATGCTCCGCTCGCCTCCATCACGGCTCTCGGCTACCACCGTTGCCCCACAGGCGAGCATCACCGATGCCCAGTCGCCCTCCGGATCGTGGTGGGCCACCGATCCGCACAGCGTGCCGAGGTTGCGCACGATCGGATCGGAGATCCAAGGCGCCGCCGAGGCCATCGCTGCATTCTCGGTGCTGACCAGATCGGAGTTGACGATGTCGTTGTGGCGAACGAGCGCTTGGATCGTCAGATGCCCGTTGTTGATCGAGATCGAATCAAGATCAGGCACCCGGTTGATATCGACCAGGGTGCCCGGATTGGCAAGCCGCTGTTTCATCATGGGGATGAGGCTCTGGCCCCCGGCGAGGATCTTGACCTCGCTTCCTCGCTCTGCCAGAACTTCGAGGACTTCCTCTTTGGTCTCCGGGGCGATGTAGTCGAACGCCTTTGGATACACGCACGCACCTCCGCATGCCCGCCGGCCGTCGATGGCCACAGCGAGCGTCGCTTCGACCTTATTGTGGACACTAGAGCACGGTTAAAGAGCGCGAGACAAGGTTTTCGCGAACGACGCTGCCAGCCCAGGGCCGGTGCGGTTAGCTTGTCCCGTCTTCCTCGCCGCGTTGGGTGTGGATTCGTCCTTCCTGGCCATGCAACGACATGCCGGTGCCGACGCCGTACCGCACCCTGACAATCTCGGCCAGAATCGAAAGCGCAACCTCGGACGGCTGCTCGGCGCCTATGTCGATGCCGATCGGGGCGTGGATGCGATCGATCTCCTGCTGGCTCCAACCCTCTCTTGTCAAGCGCTCGGCACGCTCACGGGAGGTTCGCCGGCTGCCCATGGCCCCGAGGTAGCGGATCGGCTTATTGCGCACCGCCGGAAACACGGGGTCCTCGAAGCGGGCGTCGTGGCTGAGCAGCACGACATAGGTGCGACGGTCCGGCTCAACCTGCTCAAAAGCCTTGTCCGGCCACTCGGCAATCAGCTGATCGACGTTGGGGAAGCGCTCTTCGGTGGCCCAGGTCTTGCGCGCATCGGACACAATCACCCGGAAGCCGAGCTCCTGGGCCATGCGCGACAGCGGCTGGGCCACGTGGCCTGCCCCGAAGATCAGCAGTAACGGCTGGGGCGGCACGGTCTCGATGTAGATCTGGCGCTCGCCATATGACAGAGTTCGGTTCTGCTCGTGCTCCATGAGCTGCTGGGCATCTGCCAGCACGTCGGCGCTCACCTCGTCGGGCAGCTCGCCGGCGATCAGGCCATCCTCGGCGTCGAGGACCGCCTTCATCCCAACATCGGGACCGGAGACCACCGTCACCACCGCGCCGAGGCGCTCCTGCTTGGTCAACTCACGAAGCGAGGAAACGATCGACATCACAGCTTCTCGATGTAGACCTGAATCGTCCCCCCGCAGGTCAACCCGATCTCGAACGCGTCCTCGTCGGCAATGCCATACGTGACCAGCTTTGGCTCGCCGGTCTCGAGCACCTCCTGGGCATGCAGGAACACGTCGTTCTCGACGCACCCGCCCGACACCGAGCCTTCCATGTCTCCGTCGGAGGAAACGAGGAATTTGGCACCCTCCGGCCTGGGCGCCGAGCCAATCACGCGAACCACGGTGGCGGAAGCGACCTCCTTGCCGTGGGAGGTCCACTTCTCATAGATGTCGAGTTCAGTCTGGAGCATGGTCAGTGTTTGTCTTTGTTTCCCGCTCTTGCCGCCTTCGGCGGCAGGCCGCTCGGGCCCCGGCTCAGCTCCGCTTCGCCTTCGCTGTCATAAATGTCGAGTTCAGTCTGGAGCATGGTCTGTGAACTCTAGAAGATCACCTCGGGCTCAGGGGCGCGGAGGTCGGCCGCACGGATCCCGATGCGCGTCGATCGCTTGGGCACCGACTCGAGCAGGTGCACGACGGCCGCGAGATCCGCCAACGTGCCAACCGGAAGGAAGTCGTCGACATACGGCATAGCGGCACGCATACCCCTGGTCTCGGGGGCAAACCCGGCCCGACCGGCCAACGGATTCAGCCACACCACCCGGTGCACGCTGCGGGCAAACGTCGCCATCTCCCTTCGAAGCACGGCGGGGTCGCCGCGGTCCCATCCGTCCGAGATCAACAAGGCGACCGGCCCGCCGCGTACCACCCTTCGGCTCCAGTTCTTGTTGAAGTCGGCCAGCGCCTCACCGATCAGCGTGCCACTCGACCAGTCATAGACCGCATCGCCGACCCGTCCCAATGCGACCTTCGGGTCACGGTGCGCCAGCTCGCGAGTGATGCGATGCAGGCTGGTCGCGAAGACGAACGCCTCGACCTTGCCGAGACGGCCCCGCGCCGCGTGGATGAAGTAGAGGAGCATCTCGGTATACCGCTCCATCGAGCCGCTGACGTCGGCGATGACCAGCAACGGCCTGCGACGGTGGCGCGGCGCGGTCATCGACAACGGCATCAGGTCGCCGGCAGGGCCCGTCATTTGGCGCAACGTGCGGCGCAGATCGGGACGGGCCCCCGAGCGCGATGCCTTCCATCGGCGGCTGCGAGCGCCCGACGGCTGCCACACCATCCGGGCGATCAGCCGCTGCACCGTGGAATACTCCTCGGGCGAAAGGTCGGTGAAGTCGCGCTTTGACAACCGGGTGGCGGCACTCGCTCCAAGCTGCTCGTCGAGCTCGACATCTTCATCATCCTCTGAGCCGCCGGTGTCGGCGGCCACCGATGTCGGGGTGATGATGTGCATGCGTGGATGGCCGTGGATCTTGAGCTCGATCGGCTCCATGGGTCTCCATCGGTGACCCCTGCCGAAGAACAGGTCGAACGCCTGGTCGAACAGCTCCGTCTCATCCGGGCGCGCCACCACGACCGCTCGCATGGCGTAATAGGCGTCGTCCCGGTCGACCAGCCCCACGGCGTCGATCGCTTCCATCATCGCCACCGTGGTCTCCGGCGTGCCGCGCAGGCCCTGGGCGCGTAGCAGCCGGGTGAAGTGGACGAGGTTGTGGGTGAAGGCGTCCGCCGCCACTGCTTACACCGCGGGAACGAGCAGCTGCTCGGTGCCGCCCGAGCGCAGGCGCTCGATGTCCTCCTGGTACTTCAGGATGACGCCAAGCGTGTCGTTGACGACGTCTGGGTCGAGCCGCTCCGAACCAAGCACCGCCAGCGCCTCGGCCCAGTCGAGCGTCTCGGCGACCCCAGGAGGCTTGAAAAGGTCCATCGCCCGCAATCGCTCCATAGCGTGCGCCAGATCTGCTGCGAGGGCCTCGGGCACCTGGGGAACCTTCTGCAACACGATGGCGACCTCTCGTTCGAAGTCCGGATAGTCAATCCAGTGGTAGATGCAGCGCCGTTTCAACGCATCGTGGATCTCCCGAGTCCGGTTCGACGTCAAAATGACGACCGGCGGCTCCTCGGCGACGATCGTCCCGATCTCCGGGATCGTGACCTGAAAGTCAGAAAGCAGTTCGAGCAGGTACGCCTCGAACTCCTCGTCGGCCCGGTCGAGCTCGTCGATGAGCAACACCGGGCGACTCCCCTTCGAGGAGGCCTCGACCGCCTGGAGGAGCGGGCGGGCCATCAGGTAGTCACGCGACATGATGTCGTCGACCACCGCATGATCGCCGCTCGACTCGACCAGCCGGATTGCCAGCATCTGCTTCGCGTAGTCCCACTCGTACACCGCGTGGTTGACATCAAGGCCTTCGTAGCACTGGAGGCGGATCAGGTCGGTGCCGAGGATCGACGCCAGCACTTTGGACACTTCGGTCTTACCGACCCCGGCCTCGCCTTCGAGGAAGAGCGGTTTCCCCAGCTGCAGCGCCAAATGAATGGCGACCGCCAGCGGCCGATCGGTCAGGTATCGCTCCGCTTCGAGCGACGCAGTGACATCTTCGATCGAATCAAGCATGGGCGAACCATAGAAGATGGTGGTCGGCAATCTCCTCAGCGGGGCAAAGCCCCGCCACACCAGTCATCGGCGCCCATCGTCTTCGAAATGGAGCGGACCAACGGCCCGCCCCACTCCTGATCGGTCTTACGATCCGGCTCGATCGAATGCGTCTGCCAGCGCCCGCCTCGTAAGCACGCTGGCCAGATAGACCCGGTACTCGCCTGAGGCGTACGCGTCACCCATCGGGCTGCCGAGCACGTCGGCGACCTGGGACGCTGCGTTGGTGATCGTCTCCGTGTCGACTGCGTTGCCGATCAGCGCGTTCTCGGCGGCCTCGGCTCGGGTTGGCGTCCCGGTGACGCCCCCGACCGCGATCCGCGCCGCACTGCACGTTCCGTTTTCCAGGGACACGAAGACAGCCGCACCGACTACCGCATAGCTCGACGCCGGATGGCGATGCTTTTGATAGGACCCGCCGGTGCCTGCCCCGTACGCCGGGACCTCCACGGAAACCACGAGCTCGCCGTCGGCAAGCGCCGTCGTGAACAGATCGACGAAGAAGTCGTCGGCCGCGATCGAGCGATCACCATCGGGCCCGGACACGTTGATCGTCGCCCCAAGTGCCAGCAGCGCGGTCGGGTAGTCGGCCGCCGGGTCGGCATGCGCGACGCTCCCGCCGATCGTCCCCCGGTTGCGCACCTGGGGATCACCGATGTGCCTCGCCGTGAACGAGATCATCTTGTTGTGCTCCCGCAGCACCGGCGAGACACACACTGCGGCGTGCTTGGTAAGCGCACCAATCGTGATCGTATCCCCGTCGTGATCGATGTCCTTCAGCCCCTCGATGAACGAGAGATCGACGATTGCCGAAGGATTCGACACGCGCAGCTTCATCGCCGGGAGCAGGCTGTGCCCGCCGGCAAGCGGGCGAGCCCCGTCAACGCTAGAAAGGAGATCGATGGCTTCTTCGACCGATTCCGGCCGGTAGTAGTCGAACGGTGCGGTCTGCATCATTCACCTCCTTGCTGTGCGTCGACCATGGCGCGCCACACTCGCTCCGGCGTCATCGGCATCTCGATGCTCTTCACCCCAAGAGGGGCCAGCGCATCGATGACCGCGTTGTACGCCGTCGCCACCGAGGCGATCGTGCCGGTCTCACCGACACCCTTGACCCCGAGTGGGTTCACGTTGGTCGGTGTCTCGGTCTTGCCCGTCTGGAAGCTCGGCAGGAACTCCGCCTTGGGGACGGCGTAGCTCATCATCGACCCGGTGACGAGGTTGCCGTCATCGTCGTAGATGGCACCCTCCCACAAAGCCTGGGCGACACCCTGGGCGATCCCGCCGTGGACCTGACCGTCGACGATCATCGGGTTGATGAGGTTGCCGCAGTCGTCCACCGCCGTGTAGCGCTGGAGCTCGATCTCCCCGGTCTCGGTATCGACCTCGACCTGGGCGAAGTGCGTTCCGAACGGGTAGACGAAATTCGCCGGGTTGAAGAATGCCGACTCCTCCAGTCCCGGTTCGACCCCCTCAGGCATGTCCCAGGCCGTGTTGGCCGCCAGGGCGATGTCCTGAATGGTCTTGCCCTCGGCGCGTGAGCCCTTCACCGAGAAGGTGCCGTTGGAGAACTCGATGTCCTCCACGGCGGCCTCGAGCAGGTGGGCGGCGATCTTGGCGCCCTTGTCCTTGATCTTGTCAACGGCGCCCATGATCGCCCCGCTCGACACCGGCGTGGTGCGGCTCCCGTAGGTGCCCCACCCCATCGGGGTCTTGCCGGTATCGCCGTAAACGACATCGACGTCGTCGACCGCTACGCCGAGCTGGTCGGCGATGATCTGAGCGAAGGTGGTCTCCTCGCCTTGGCCGTGCGGGTTGGTACCGATCATCAGCGAGACCTTGCCCGATGGATGGAAGCGCACGATGGCGCTCTCCCACAATCCGCCGCCAAAGCCAACCGCCCCGGCGACCTCGGACGGGCCGAGCCCGCAGATCTCGGCGTAGGTGACAACGCCGATCCCGACCAATCGTCCCTGTTCGCGGGCCTTGGCCTGCGCTTTCCGCGCCTCTTCGTACCCGAAGAGGTCGACGGCAACGTCGAGGGCGCCCTCGTAGTTGCCCGAGTCGTAGACCAGCGTCGTTACCACCTCATGACCCGCGTCGAAAGGCGGGATAAGGTTGCGCCGGCGGATCTCCACCGGATCCATATCGAGCTCTCGAGCGACCTGGTCGACCATTCGCTCGATCATGAACGTTGCCTCGGGGCGCCCGGCGCCGCGATACGCATCGACCGGCGTGGTGTTGGTGAACATCCCATAGACGTCCTCGTGGACGACCTCCATCGTGTAGGGACCGGACAGAATGAGCCCGTGCAGGATCGTCGGGACGCCGGGCGCCGCCGTCGACAGGTAGGCGCCCAACCCGGCCCAGACCTTGGCGCGAAGTCCCAGGATCTTGCCCTCGTTGGTCGCCGCCATCTCGATCTCGGTGACGTGGTCGCGGCCGTGGATCGTCGCCAGGTAATTCTCGCTCCTGGTTTCGGTCCACTTGACCGGTGCTCCGACCTGCTGCGAGGCGAAGATCACCATCGTGTCCTCGGGGTAATGCGGGAGCTTGGACCCGAACGCCCCGCCGATGTCCGGGGCGATCACCCGGATCTTGTGCTCCGCAAACGGTGTGTCGAGCGACGCCAGGAACCGGACGATGTGCGGGTTCTGGCTCGTCACCCACAGGGTCACCTCGTCCATCGCGCCGTCCACTCTTGCCAGTGCCGCCCTTGGCTCCATGGCATTGGGGATCAGCCGCTGGTTGTTGAAGGAGTCACTGACCACGACGTCTGCCGCAGCAAAGGCCGCGTCGGCGTCACCAGCCGGGAGCGCCCAGTGGAAGGCCTGGTTGCCCGGTGCATCCTCGTGGAGCTGCGGAGCACCGTCCTCGGACGCCTTGCGAGCATCGACGACGACCGGCAACGGGTCGTAGTCGACCACGATCGCCAGCGCCGCATCCTTGGCGTTGGCCACGGTGTCGGCCACGACGATTGCCACCGCATCGCCGACGTACCGTGCGGTGTCGATGGCGATCGGTGGGTGGGCCGGCGTCACCGAATCAGAATCGGGCACCACCCAGGCGCAGGGAATTCCGCCGTAGCCAGCGTCGGCCATGTCCTGGCCGGTGAACACCGCGGTGACGCCCGGCATTGCCGCGGCAGCCGAGGTGTCGATGCCCTTGATCGTGGCATGCGCCAACGCCGATCTCGCCACCGCCATGTGCACCATGCCGGGCTGGACCAAGTTGTCCGTGTACGTGCCCTGGCCGGTGATGAACCGCTTGTCCTCCAACCGCTGATGCGAGGCGCCAAAGGCGCGTTCGGTTGTGGTCATGACGACCCCCTCTGCCAGGCTTTGCGCTCGGCTTCACGAAGGCTGATCTGGTGCTCGGACCTGGTCAGCTCGAACGGGCTGTGCGCCTGGAGCTTCTCTGCACCTTCCTGGACCGCTTTGACAATGTTGTGGTAGCCGGTACAGCGGCACAAGTTGCCTTCGAGACCGTGCCGAATCTCGTACTCGGTCATCTCCGGGTTGGACTCGACCAGCTTGATCGCAGTCATGATCATCCCGGGAGTGCAGAATCCGCACTGCAGCCCATGCTTTTCGGTGAACGCCTGCTGCATGGGGTGGAGCTCGCCGTTTCGTGCCAGTCCTTCGATCGTCGTCACTTCGGCGCCTTCGGCCTGAGCTGCGAGCACGGTGCAGGACTTCACGGCAGAGCCGTTGATGTGCACGGTGCAGGCACCGCATTGGCTGGTGTCACACCCGATGTTGGTGCCGGTCAGCCCGATCTCGTCTCGAATGAAATCGCTCAGCATTGTGCGGGGCTCTACGTCTCGCTCATAGCTGGTCTCGTTGACGGTTATCGATACCTTCACGGGGAAATCCTCCTGATTAGGGGGTGGGGCCTAGGTTGACGACCATCATGGAGGGGCCCGGCGGGGGGCGGCATCGCGTTGCAGTGTCGTCAACACCGTGTCGATTCCGGACCGTGCAGCCAACGCACTACCTCAGTGTGAAGGCTTCCGAGCCTACACCCCAGGGCTCAGCGCTGCGCCAGCCATGGGCCCAAGAGTTTGCTGAGCAGTGGGATTGCCACCCAAATCATCAGGGGCACCACGATCACCACGGTGACCGCCGTCCTTACCAGGAACTCGGGCCCGATCCCGATGGGGGCACCCAGGTACGGGCTGTCGAACATCTTTCCCATCAGGGGGATGATGATGACGAGCAGCGGGTAGAGCCCGAGCAGGACCATCACCGCAAACTTCCACTTCGGCGGTGGCCCCGGCGGCTTTGCTGCGGGCTCGGATGGCGCAGGCTCGGTCGGCGCAGGCTCGGTCGGCGCAGGCTCGCTCATCTGGCCTCCTCTCGTTGATCCGCTGATTCGGGTCGTTGCGTGCGAACCCCGACGATGGTCACGATCGCGGCCGCAAGCAACAGCATCACCGAAACAAGCGCCCAGCTTGTCTGAAACGAGGTCTTGTCGATGACCAGTCCGAGCAGGATCGGGCCAAGACCCGCACCAAGGAAGATGCCGGCCTGGGTGATCGACGACGACGCGGCAACAGTCGCCGCATTTGCGTTCACGACGGTGAAGGTCATCAGGCCCGGCCAACCCCAGGCGGTCACGAAGGCAATGACCACCAAGGCGACGAATGCTGCTCCGGTGGCCGAACGCAACAGGAAGAACACCACCGCCCCGGTTCCCATCAGCAGCACAAGGCCGGCGAAACCGCGGCCGCGCACTCGATCGGTCACGGCACCCGCGGTAATCCTTCCCGTGATGCTGGCGAGCGATCCGGCGAACAACAGCATCCCGGCTCCGGACTCGGTGAGCGACGCGGCTTGCACGGAGGCGGCGACCAGGAAGGTGCTGAGAGAGATTGCGGCCCACGTCGTCAGGGCTGCCGCTCCGGCCAGCATCGCGAGGTGGCGTGGTTGCAAGGGCCTCGCACCACGACCCGGCTCGCTCACCGCGGCGATATCGAACGGATCGTCACGGTCGGTGACGATCAGCAGCCACACCACCGGAGCCAACACCACCGCGAAAGCAAAGGCGACGGGCCAGCCGATGGGCACGATCAGCAGCGGCACCACGAGACCAGCAAGCAACGTGGAGGCCGGGATACCGCCGTGTTTGAGTCCGAAGATCACACCGCGTCTTGCGGGATCGACTCGCTCGGCCAGCGACTGATTGGCGGCAGGATTGGCGAACCCGTAGACGGCACCCCCGAGGATCAGCAAGATCGCAAGAGAAGCGAAGCTCCGCGCAAACGCAGCAATGGCGACCAGGACGGCTGCCGAACCGGCCACGTTGATCTGCATCGCCCGCTGCCAGCCGATTCGCTCGACCATGCGTCCGAGCGGAGGCGATGCAACGGCGGCAGTGAGAAAGAACGCACCCGTCAACACACCGAGTCTGGTTGTGCTGAGCCCAATGTCCTCCTGGAGTTGGAGGAAGGACACCGCAACGAGAAAGACGGGCTGGGTTGCCATAGCAACGAGCAACACGGCCAGGATGAGCCGACGCCAAGGAAGAGCGCGCAGCGAGCTTTGTGGAGTCACAGGCTCGCCTCTCCCACGAAGAGTCCCAGGCTCGCCTCTCCCACGAAGTGGGGGAGGCGCGAGCATCCGGCCGCCAGGCCGGAGCGCAGCGGAGGGGGCTTCCCCAGGCCGGAGCGCACCGGAGGGGGCTCTGGGGGCCTGCTAGTCGCGTTTGAGCTCATCTTCCACTCTATCGAACCCCCTCTGCGTCGGAGCTCACGCTCCTCCGCGTCTCCCCCGCCCGGCGGGGGAGACGAAGAACTCATTGGTTCCCGATGGCGCCGTGAGGGATCTGGCCGAGCTTTCCCGACTGGTAATCCTCGAAGGCTGTCACCAGCTCGTCGCGCGTGTTCATCACGAACGGTCCCGCCCAGGCCACCGGCTCTCTGATCGGCAGACCACCGAGAACCAGGACGTCCAGCTCCGGGCTTCGGCTCTCCTGCTTGATGTCGGCGCTCACCGTGATCGTATCTCCAGGCCCGAAGACCGCCAGATTGCCGCTGCGCGCCGCCGCTCGTTCCTCGCCAAAGCTTCCGTTGCCGTTGAGCACGTAGACCAGAGCGTTGAAGTCTCGTCGCCACGGAAGCTGCATCCGGGCCCCAGGACTCAGCGTGGCATGGAGCATGGCCATCGGCGTGTGCGTGGAACCGGGGCCTGTATGGCCGTCGAGCTCACCGGCCACCAGCCGAATCAGCGTGGCGCCGTCGGGCGTGGTCAGCAGAGTGACATCGCCGCTGCTCAGGTCCTGGTATCGCGGCGGGAGGAACTTGTCCTTTGCCGGGAGGTTCACCCAGAGCTGAAAACCATGGAACAGCCCGCCGGCTACGACCAATTCCGCTGGCGGCGTCTCGATATGCAGAATCCCGGATCCGGCGGTCATCCACTGAGTATCACCGTTCGTGATCACCCCACCCCCTCCATGGGAGTCCTGGTGCATCATCGTGCCGTCGATCATGTAGGTGACGGTCTCGAAACCTCGATGCGGGTGCCATGGCGTTCCCTTTGGCTCTCCGGGGGCGTATTCGACGGCTCCCATCTGATCCATATGGATGAACGGGTCGACATCGGTCATATCAACGGCGCCGAATGCCCTCCGCACGGGAAAGCCTTCCCCCTCGAATCCGGTGGGCCCGGTCGTCACCGATCGAACGGACCGGGGAACGAGATCGGCGTCCGGCTCCGATACGCGGGGCAGCGTGAGGATGTCGTCAACGGTGACGGCTGGCACTGGGGAACGTCCTTCCGGGTGCGCGGAGCCTCAGGAAACCCCGGCTGGGCGCACCTATTCCAGCTCGGAACGATAGCGACCCAGGAAACGCAAAGTGTTCGGCCTGACTGTACACGAGGACCGGCTCAGGTACCGTTCAGCCACCAACGAGGGAGGTCACGATGCTATTTGGCACGGCAGTCCGGATCCAGCCAGGCAAACTCGACCGATTTCGGGAGCTCGATGCCGAGCTCGACGAACACCGCGAGGAGTACGACGCGCTCAATACACGATTTGGCGTGCATGCCCACTCGGTGTGGGCGTTCCATCAGCGCGATGGGACGCCAATCGCATTGAACCTGTACGACATCGCGCCAGAAGGGCTCCCGGCGATGGCGAAGCGTGAGTGGGATCTCGACTCTCCATACGACCGTTGGTGGGTGGGCTGGGTCAGCGACATCTACGGCATCGATCTGCTCGAGGGCTCATCGCGTGGCGGTCCACCCGAGCGGGTATTCGACTGGGAATCGGCCAGCTAGCCGGGAGCCGCGCTGGAGGTGGAGAAGTCACCGTGCAGTGTGGGCCGGTGAGATCTCGCTCGGGAAGATTGAGCGCCTCAGGACTCTCGCCGTGAAGCGTGGCTGTACGATGCGCTATGGTCGACCCGAAGCCAACAGGCCAAGAGAGGAGCCAATCATGGCCGAGCCACTGCCGTCGCTGAGTTTCCACAAATCGCACGAGGACTACGACGCCATCCCCGCCGGGGCGTACGACGAACACAGCCCTGCGGTGATGGAAGCCGTCATGTCCAAGGGCTACTACACCCGCGAGATCGCCAACGGGATCCATTACCTGACCGAGGGCTGGTACTTCGCGATGGTCGCCGAGCACGACGACGGCCTCATCGTCGTCGACGCGCCACCGACCATCGGGTCGGATTTCCTCGGCAACAACCTGCTCAATGCCATCGGCGAGATCTCTGACAAACCGATCACCCACGTCATCTACAGCCACCACCATCGCGACCACATCGGCGCGGCCAACCTGTACCCGGACGACGCGGTCATCATCGCCCAGGATGAGTGCGCCGACTACGTGGCCACAGCCAACGATCCGCAGCGTCCGCCGGTGACCGAGCGCTTTACCGACAGCTACACCCTCGAGCTCGGTGGTCGCAAGCTCCAACTCGACTACCACGGCAATATCCATTGCCCCGGCAACATCTGGATCTACGCACCGGACGAGAAGATCCTGATGAACATCGACGTGATCTTCCCCGGATGGGCGCCGTTCAGCAGCCTGGCGATGGCATCCGACCTGCGCGGGTTCCTCAGGGGACACGACGTCGCTTTGAGCTATGACTTCGACACCTTCGTCCCGGGGCATCTGTCCCGTCTCGGGACCAGAGAGGACGTCGAGACCCAGAAGGCCTACTTCGACGACCTGGTGGCAGCGGCGATGACCCACCTCGACGAGGTGTCACCGGCCCGCAACGCCATGGATGCCTCGATCAACTTCATGGGCGTCGCCGAGCAGGTCGGAGGTTTCGAAAATGCCTGGCTGGTGTTCGACACCTACCTCAACAGCATCGCGGACGCGGTGACCGCCGAGGTGTTGCCAAAGTGGCAGGGCACACTCGCCGCCGCCGACGTGTTCACCAGGTCGCACGCCTGGGAGGTCGTCGAGCGATTGCGCGTCGACGCCTAGGAAGGTGTTGAACAATGACGAATGCGATGGGCCGCCGCTAGGTCACGGTGCGGTGACTCGGTTTCTCCCACCCCGACGGACCGCCGGAGGATTGCACAACACCCTCCTAGCAATGTGACCGAAGGACGACACTTCGTCGCCCGGCAAACCGATGCGATGTTCACGGTCCGGAGTGCGCAGCCGCCGGCGCGGCATTCGTACCGGTTCGGCAGGGACTGGGCATACCTGACAGAAGCACTCGAGTAGAGAGGACAAGACTGTGGCAGACAATGGATCGGTCGTCGTCATCGGCGGCACGTCGGAAATCGGGAAGCGAATCGCGCAACGCTATGCAGATAAGGGTGAGAGCGTGGTGGTCACCAGCCGCGACAGCGCCAAGGCGCAGGCAGCCGCAAAGGAGATCGGGGGCAACACCAGCGGTACCGCCGTTGATCTGAGCCAGCCTGAGGAGATCGCCGATGCCCTCGCCGATCTCGGCCCGGTGAAGTACCTGGCGATCGTCGCCATCCAGCGAGATTCGAACACGGTCGACGAATTCAACATCGAAGGTGCCACCAACCTGGTGACGCTGAAACTCGTTGGTTATCTCGAGGTGATCCACGCCCTGCGCGGCCGGCTCAGCGACGACAGCGCGATTGTGTTGTTCGGCGGGCTGGCCAAGGAGCGCCCATATCCCGGCTCACTTACCGTGACCACGGTCAACGGCGGAGTGTCGACCATGATCAAGTCCCTCGCAACCCAGCTGGCGCCGATCCGGGTCAACGCCATACATCCCGCGATCGTCGGCGACAGCCCGTTCTGGGCGGCAACACCGCCGGAAGTCTTGGAGACCTTCCGGGCCCGCACGCCGCTGGGCCGGCTCGTCGAGATCGACGACGTCGCCCATGCGACCGAATTCCTCCTCGAAAACCAGGCGGTCAACGCGGTCAACCTCAACTTGGACGGCGGCTGGCTGGCAACGTGAATGGCGGTAGCGTGGTTCGCAGGCGGCAGGCACAGAGGTGATTCGATGGCGCGCATCTCCTATCCGGATCTGAACCTCATCGACGATCCAGAGGTTCTCGAGATCCTGGATCGGGCACGCCGGGTCGGCACACCGCGGCCAGAGACCCAGGCCATCCGTTCCCATGTGCCGGCCGTGGTGAAGTCGTTCTCCAAGGCCTGGGAGGAGACCTTTGTCGACGGTGTCGTCGACCACGCGTTGAAGGAGCTGTGCCGGGTCTACGTGACCAAGACGGTCGATTGCGGCTACTGCGCGGCGCAGCGCTCTGTCGACGCAGGCACCCCTGAGGAGCACTACGACGACCTGCTCCTGTTCGAGAAGTCGGATCGGTACAGCGATCGGGAGAAGGCGGCCCTTCGCTACACCGACGCCGTTGTCTGGAACGCCGACTTCGCCGACGATGAGATGTGGGCCGGGTTGCACGAACACTTCACCGAGCCAGAGCTGGTGGAGCTTGGCTTCTTCATCGCCTTGACCTCGGGCCAGCAGCGGTGGATAAAGACCCTCGACGTCGGCCACCGCGAAGTGCTGGCGGACACCGAGGCGGGATTGAGTCGCGAGTCGCGAGTCACGAGTCGCGATTAGCGAGTAGCGGACCGAGCGCCGCTCTCATCACCGTTCCGGCGCCAGTCACACCGGTCCAGCGCTCGAAGGCGAGCGCCGCCTGATTGACGAGCATGCCGAGCCCGTTGGCGGTCCTCAGGCCCCGCTCGCGGGCGGCGCGAAGCAGCTCCGACTCGGCGGGCTCATAGACGAGGTCATACACCGACGCCGATGCGGGCAGTGCTGCCACGTCGAAGGCGGCGCCCGGAGAGTGCATGCCCACGGTGGTGGCGTTGATGGCAAGCGCCGATCTGGCAAGCGCCGATTCAAAGGCCCGGCCCAGCCCGGTGGCCGACACGGGCTCGCCAAAGGCAGAGGCCAGGCTCTCGGCGCGAGCGATCGTGCGATTCCCGACGGTCACTTCGGCGGCGCCGGCCGACAGCAACGCCTGGACGACGGCCCTTGCTGCGCCCCCTGCCCCGGTGACGGCCGCCGTGATCCCTGAGAGGGAGACCCCAAGCTCATCCTCGACGGCCCTGGCGAACCCGGGGGCGTCGGTGTTGAACCCGGCGAGCGCGCCATCGTCCCGCCGCAACACGCTGTTGACGGCGCCGATTCGGTGAGCCTCCTCATCGATGTCGTCGAGATACTCCATGACGGCCTGCTTGTGCGGCGTCGTCACCTGAAAGCCGAGCCAACCCGGCCCGCGAGCCTCCTCGACGAAGCGAGGGATGTCATCACGAGCAATGTCCCGCAATTCGTAGCGAGCATCGATCCCGAAGTGGTCGAACGCAGCATTGTGCATCGCCTCGGAGTGTCGCCGCCGCAGCGGCCGACCGATCAGCGCAACCCTGCGAGTCACGCAGCCGATTCGGGAAAGCGCACGTGCGGGACGATCTCGGTGGCCCACTGATCGAGCTGCGCCGGGTCAGGCGTCATCGTGTGGAGCATGAACCGCTGTACCCCGGCATCGACGCGCGCTTGCAAGGACGCCACGATCTCGTCTGGCGTGCCGAAGAGATGGACCTCCTCGAGATACGCCGGGCCTCTCGCATCGCTCATCACCCGCAGGAAAGCCTCGTGCTGCTCCTCGCGCGCCTTCACCGGATCGTCGGTCGCAACGAAGTGCATCCAATTCTCATGGGCCACGGTCAGCTCGGCAGGGTCCCTGCCGTGCTCCTTGAGATACGCCTGCAGCTCCTCCCAATCGCGGGCAATGTCGTCCGGCGGGCAGGTTGGCCTGGGAATCCAACCCTCGGTCCGAAGGATCCGCTCCTTCACCGCATCGACGAAGCGGGGCAGGTCGGGTGATCCGACATCGGCGAGCTGGGATCCACCACCGATCCAGATCTCTGGGCGCTGCGCAGGCAGTGGCTCGATGAGCACGTCTTCGATCGAGTAGTACGTGCCGTCGTAGGTGACTCTCTCCCCCTCGAGCAAGGGAATGATGATGTCGAGGATCTCGTCGGTGCGGGCGCCGCGCTCGCTCTTCTTCACGCCCACTGCGGCGTACTCCGGCGGGTACCAGCCGATGCCGGCTCCGAGTACGAATCGGTTCTGCGACAGGAACTGGAGCGTGGCGACCTGCTTGGCGAACACGACAGGGTTCCTCACCGGCACGACCATGACCGATGTGCCCAGCTTGACCCTCTCGGTGACACCGGCGACATGGGCCAGGGTCACGAGCGGCTCCATCCACGACACCGAGTAGAACTGCTGGGCGGCCAGCAGGTGGTCGGTCACGAAGACCGAGTCGAAGCCGAGGTCCTCCACGTGCCTGGCGAAGTCCCTGATGTTCCCCGCCCGCTCCGGTCCGTCCTCCGCCCACACGAACGAGGGCAGAAAGACCCCGAAGCGCTCGATGTTTCCCATGGTGCTCCCTGTCATTGATTCTCGAATCGTGCGGCTCGTTTCTCCAGGAAAGCCGCCGCTCCTTCCAGCATGTCGTTTGTGGAGAATACGCGCTCGGATGCGGCAAGCTCTGCCGCCAATCCGTCCTCGAGCTCTGCCTCCAGCGCATTGTCCAGCAGGCCTTTCGCCTCCCTGACCGCGACCGGGCCGCGGGCGGCCATGGCCTGCCCAAGGCGAATCGCTTCGGCCTCCGCCTCTCCCGCAGGCATCACCCGGTTGACGAGCCCGATGTCGTGGGCGGTGTCGGCGTCGATGATCTCACCGAGCAAGATCATCTCCTTGGCTCTGGCCAGCCCGATGATGCGCGGCAGCCGCTGAGTTCCGCCGGACCCAGGAATGACACCAAGCCGGACCTCGGGCAAGCCGAATCGCGCCGTATCCCCAGCCACCCTGAGGTCACAGCAGAGCGCCAGCTCGAGGCCTCCGCCGAGTGCATCCCCTTCGATCGCAGCCACGGTCGGCACCGCCAGCCGCGCCAGCCTGCCGTACACGGCGTTCTCCCTGATGAGCTTGCCTTCTGCGACTTTGCGATGCAACGCCGCAAACTCCTTGACATCGGAGCCAGCCGAAAAGGCCCGATGGCCGGTACCGGCAACGACCACGGCACGTACATCGTCGTCGGCCTCGACGGCGGCCAATGCGGCATCGAGATCGTCGGTCAGCTGTCTGGTGACGAGGTTGAGCGGGGGGTTGTTGAGCCGGATGATGCTGATCGGGCCGGCCTCTACGAGGACCAGAGCTTCCGTCACCGGTTTCCCCCGACGAATCGTTGGCGGAGGCCCATCGTACCGCTGGCGAAGACGGCCGGATCGATCCGGCCGAGGGGGTCGTCGACCTCTGGACGGAACCCCATGTGGGCGATCACGTCGGCCTCGGGGTCGACTCCTGCTGCAACCTCGCTCAGGTTCACCTTCCCGTCGCGGAGCGCAAACACCGCCTGCTCTGTGATGTACAGGACCTCCTGGCCGCGCTCGGCTCCCACAAGACCGTTGAAGCTCACCTCCCGAACGCGGTCGACAAACTTCCTGGTCCCGTCGTCTGTCGTGAGCGTCCCTACGAAACACACCTTCTTCGCCCCGGTGCTGATGTTGGGGAAGCCGCCTGGGCCGCGCAGGCGATCGCCGAACGCATGCACGTTGACGTTTCCTGCCTCGTCGACCTCGGCGAATGAGAGACTGGCGACATCGATGCCGCCGCCGTCGTAGAAGTCGAACATGTAGGGCTGGTCGATCAGCGCCTGGTAGTTAACCCCGGCGCCGCCATCGGCGCCACCGGCAGGGATGCCGCCGAAGACACCCTGTTCCACGGTGAGCACCAGCAGGTCCTCGATGCCCTCCTCGCGAGCGATCGCGCCGATCCCCTGGCTGATCCCAAACCCGAGGTTGCACACGTCCCCCGGCGCGAACTCGAGCAGCGCCCGGCGTGCGATTACCTTGCGGATGTCGAGCGGCACCTTTTCTTCGCCAGTACCCGGCTTCCGCTCCAGGCCCGCATAGAAGGGTGAGTAGTCGGTGAGATACGTCTGGGTCTGGTCGGGATCGATGAAGGCGTAGTCGACGAGCGCCCCCGGCACCTGCACATGGCGCGGGATCAACGTCTCCGCCGGCACCACGCGCTTCGCCTGGGCGATGACGATTCCCTCAGAGTTGTGGGCGGCCATCGCCATCGCCAGCATCTCGCCGTTGATCGCCTCCTCTTCGAGGGTGAGGTTGCCGTCCTCATCGATTGTAGAGCCTCTGATCACGGCCACGTCGACGGGGAAGGCGTGATAGAAGAGCCACTCCCTCCCGACGAGCTCGACCACCTCAACCAGGTCCTCGGTCGCGCTTCCCTGCTTGCCGCCGGTCTGTCGCGGATCAACGTATGTGTGAAGCCCGACCGAGGTGACCACGCCCGGCCTGCCCGCGGCGATCTCCCTGCACAGCTGCGAGAGCACCCCTTGGGGAAACGAATACGCCTCGAGCTCGCCGCGTGCGACCATCTCGGCGAGCCGCGGCTCGTTGCCGATATTCGATCCGATGGTTCGGCGCATCAGCCCCGGGATCGCCAGCTGGGAGAACCCGCGATCGCCGAAGTCGCCGATGCCGACCACACGAACGGTCGTGAGGTCGCGGGGCCGGCCAACGGTGCGATAGACGTCGGCGAGGGCATCGATGAATCGCTGCGGGACCGCATGACCCGCCCCTGAGCCACCGATCATCACCGTTGCACCGTCGGGGATGAGCCGCACCGCCTCTTCGACGTCGACCAGCTTCATGCTCCGATCACTGCATGAACCCTCCGCTGTTGGGGCTCAGCGTCTGCCCGAAGTACACCGAGGCCGCATCCGAGAGCAGGAACACCACAGACGACGCAATGTCCTCGGGCTCGGCGAAGCGCTGCGACGGGAGCTCGGCGAGACGGCGCTGCCCGGATTCGGTATCGACCAGGTCACGGGACATGTCGGTGATGGTGAATCCGGGCGCCACCGCATTGACCCTGACTCCCCGGGGGCCGAACTCCCTCGCCAGGGACTTGGTGAGGCCGAGCAGCCCGGCCTTGGCCGCCGAGTAGTGGGCGAGCTCGGGCCAGCCGATCTGGCCGAGCCGCGACGAGATCATCACGATCGAGCCGGTTCCCCGCTCAACCATCCCGGGGAGCACGGCACGGGTGCAGTAGAAGGGCCCGAACAGGTTGGTGCGCAGCACCTCGTCCCACTCCTCATCGGTCATCTCGAGGACGGGGCTCGACGGCATGATCCCGGCGTTGTTCACCAGGCCGTCGATGCGCCCGAAATGCCCCTCGACCTCGGCCACCAATCGCCTGGCATCGGCGGGATCCGACACATCTGCCGCAAACGCCGAGGCGCGACGGCCCATGGCTCTGAGCGTGTCGAGGACGGCGGCCGCTGCCTCAGCGCTCTCCCGGTAGCCGACGGCGACGTCGGCCCCCGCTTCTCCTGCTGCGGTGGCGATGGCAGTCCCGATGCCGCGGCTGGCGCCGGTCACCAGGACAACCTGACCGTCCAGAGAGAACGCTCCGTCGCTCACGACTGCCGCGCCGACGCCACCGCGGCCACGAATCGGGCCGCCAGGTCGCTCAGCTCCCACCATGCCGCGCTCGCCACGAGGTCGCGGCGGACCAGGGCAGAGCCGACCCCGACGGCCACCGCCCCGGCTTTGATCCATGCCGGTGTCGTCTCCAGGTCGACCCCGCCGGTTGGCGTGAGCCGTACCTCAGGAAGCGGGCCGTGCAATTCCTCGACATACCGGGGGCCCATGTGGTTGGCGGGGAAGATCTTCACGACGTCGGCTCCACCCTCCCATGCCGCCAGCACTTCGGTCGGGCTCAGTGCGCCGGGGATCGCCACCTTGTCGAAGTGGTGGGCGATCTCGATTATCCCGGCATGCATGACGGGTGACACGACGAACTCGGCGCCGGCCTCGATGGCACCTCGTGCGGTGTCCTGGTCGAGCACCGTCCCCACCCCGACGATGCATTCGTCGCCGAGTGCCTTGCTGGTCATCGCGATGGCGTCGATGGCTCCGGGCACAGTCATGGTGATCTCACAGGCGGTGACCCCACCAGCGACCAGGGCCCGGCACACATCGGTCATGGCGTCCGGTGAGTCGGCGCGGATCACGGCCACCACGCCGACCCGCTCGATCTCGGCGAGGGTGTCGTCGCGAGTCACAATCGCGGCACCATGAGCCCACCGTCGATCGTGAGCACCTGGCCGGTGGCGTAGGGCACATCCCCCCTGGCGAGTGCCGCAACGGCGGTGCCGACGTCTTCGGGTGTTCCCCAGCGCTTGTCGAGCGTGAGGCCTTGCTCGATGAGGTTGTCGTACTTCTCGGTCACCCCTGCGGTCATGTCGGAGGTCACGATGCCGGGGCGCACCTCGTACACGTCGATGCCGAACTCAGCCAGGCGGGTCGCCCACAGCCTGGTGGCCATCGATACCCCCGCCTTGCTGATGCAGTACTCGGCCCGGTTGGTGGAGGCCAACTCGGCGCTGATCGATGAGATGTTGACGATGCAGCCGCGGAACGACGCGTCGGTCTCTCGCCGCTCGATCATATGGGCTGCAACCGCCTGGGTCAGCAGGAACGGCCCTTTGAGGTTCACGCCGATCACCGTGTCGAAATCGGCCTCACTCGCAGCCAACATGTCGTTGCGTCCCGGCGACGTGATCCCTGCGTTGTTCACCAGGAGGTCGATCGCGCCGAAGGCGCCAAGCGTTGTGGCGACAATGTGCTTGCGATCCGCCGCCGACGCCACATCGCCTCGGGCATAGGTCACCTCGCTGTGCGATCGCAGCTCGGCGAGGGCCGGCTCGACGTCGTCGGGTGACCGAAGGCCGTTAACCGCGACGCGGTAGCCGTCGCCCACCAGGCTCGAGGCGATGCCGAGCCCGATGCCGCGGGTACCGCCGGTGACCAGGGCCGTCTTCTCGGTCATGATCCCCCAAAGAACGTGTAGTACGGATCGTCGTTGGCCAGGCGCTGCACCAGAAGCGCCGCCTCGACCAGGTGGTAGTCGCCCCAGAGCACCGACTCGCCCGAAGGCACCGCTCCCGTCGCATGGTCCCATCCACGAGGCCGGTGGTAGACCCCGTGCAGGAGCAGGCCCTGGTGATCCGGGTCGGTGCTGAGGTACGGGTCGCCGAGCAGCGTGTGCAGCACGGTGAGCCCGGCCTGGTAGTAGCGGTTTCCCTCGGGATCGGAACGAGCCATCAGGTAGCGGCCGAGGCGGATCAGCCCCTGGGCGCCGATGGCCGCAGCAGACGAGTCGACCGGCTCGTACTGGTTGTGGGGCTCTGCCGGCCGATCGAGGTAGTCGCCCAGGTGCACCAGACCCGGCGCACCCGTGTCCCAGTAGGGAATCCCATCCGTGGGCGTGTTGTCGAGATAGAAATCACAGGAGGCTCGTGCCGCCCGAAGCATCCATGCCTCGATCGCGGCTCGGCCGCCGAGAGGATCGAGCGCTTCGTCATCCACGGTGTCGAGGAATTCGAGCAGCTCGGCATACCCGGCCATCACCCAGGCCAGGCCGCGAGTCCATGTGGTGAACGGCGAATACCCCTGCTGGGTACTCGGTGCCCGGTAGCTGCCGTCGTTGCTATTGAACGTGCTCTCGTGCGCGACGCGTCCCCATTCGTCGTAGATGTCGCGGTCCTCGGCGTAGTAGACGTTGTATTCGGCGGTGGTGGCAGCGTGCTCGACGCCGCGCCTGAGGAGTGAGATCCGCTCGTCGTTCTCCCCCATGAGCACCTGGCCAAGCTGATGGCCAACCATGAGCGCCCGAACCGACCGAATCGTGTCGCAAAACAGCGAGTGCGGACCGTTGAACGAGTAGATGTATCCGCCGCCGGAAGCCGTCTCTGCCCACCGGGAGGCCTGTACCGCTCCGCTCACGCGCAGCGCTTGCTCGTAGAAGGCGAGCTCCCAGGCATCCAGCGGTGTCCTTCCCTCCAGCATCAGCCTCCGGAGGTTGCCAAAGGTGCTGACGTTGTTGAACCCGTGGTCGTGCACCCCCGTATGGGTGAGATGCGGCGCCATCCGATCTCGTGTCAGGCTCCTGCCAAGCTCGAGCGCCTCCTCATCACCCGTCGCGTCGAAGTGGAGGATCACCCACCCGTACAGGAACCCCTCGGTCCACTCCGTCCAGCCGCGAGAGGTGTAGCTGCCATCGATCGTGAACACCGGCGTCCCTGCATCGGCGGGGTAGTCGGTGCACAGGTGCTTCACCTTCGGACCGGACAGAGCCCAGAGCCGATCCAATCCTGCGCCGAGCGAAGCGGCTTCCATCTCTTTATCGATGTCGACCATCAGCGCTTGATCCGGGCGGTCGCCTCGCCGAGAGTGACCACGTCGAATTCCGTCGAGTCGGCCGCCTTCGGGTCAATGGGCACGTACCGACCTCCCTCGAACATGGAGTCCTGAAGGTCGAAAATAGCAGCCGGGGACGATGCAAGGGCTCTGCGGGGGCAGAGATTGGTTGCTTTGCACAATCGATTGCGGACGAAGTACGCTGCGCCGCGACGGGCCCAAATTCATGGGAGGCATTCATGAGACGATTTTCCAGACTGTTCGTACTGCTCGCCGCGCTGGCGTTGGTAGCAGCGGCATGCGGCGACAGCGACGACACGACCACCACCGCGGGCGAGTCCGCAGCGACGACGACCACAGCAGCAGCGGAAGAGACCACAACGACAGCCGGCGAAGAAGAGGCCATGGAGCCGTACATCTTCGCCGCATCACTTCCGCTGACCGGCGACTTCGCCATCCCCGGCTCCAAGCACAACGACGGCTACCAGTTCTGCGTCGATGAGATCAACCGCCTCGGCGGCCTCCTCGGTCACGAGGTGCAGTACCTCGGCGAGGACAACCAGTCGACACCGGAGCAGGCGGTATCACAGATCCAGCGCCACATCGAAGAAGCAGACGTGCTGCTGGGCACGTTCTCCAGCCTGTTGACATTCCCGGCTTCGACCGCGGCTCGCGACGCGGGCATGGTGTACCCGATCCCATCGGGTGGTGCGCTGCGAATCTGGTCGCGGGGATATGAGAACATCTTCTACTTCCAGCAGAACGCAGCCGAGGAGATCGGCGCCTCGCCGCTAGCGATGATCGAGTACTACGTCGAGCAGGGCATCATCGACCCGGCGCCGACCACGGTTGCCATCGTCGACGCCGACGACTTCTTCGCCTCGGCGATTGTCACCGGCCTGGTAGGTGGCGAGGTGCGCGAGCCCGGTGGCGGAGATGTGCTGGTCGAGCTCCCCGGATTCCTCGCGGACACCGAGATCGTCGTGGTCTACCAAGAGACATGGCCGATCCCGTTCACCGACTGGAACACGCTGGCGAACTCGATGAAGAACAGCGGCGCCGAGCTGGTGTTCGCCGCCACGGCGTCACCGGACGAGGCGATCTCGCTGGTTAATGCGATGGCAACGGTCGACTACCAGCCCAAGTTGCTGTGGATGTCGCAGGGGGCCCAGACTGAGTTCCTGGACACGCTCGGCGACAACGCGAACAACATCACCGTCCACGGCTCGTGGCATCCGCTAGCCAACTGGGAGGGCACGCTTGCGGGCCAGCCCTACACCAACCAGGACTTCATCGACAACTTCACGGCCTCCTTCGGCCGTGCTCCCGATGAGGACGAGGCGATCCCGTTTGCTGTGTGCCAGGGCATGGAGCAAGCGATCCTCGGCACCGGTGGTGTCGACCACGCGGCAATGCAGCAGTGGCTGCACGACCGCGGTCCGACCGACCCGGTGAGCACCGTTCTCGGCCCGTTCGTCTGGGACGAGCGCGGGCTGCCGCTCGACCGGTCGCTGATCATGACGCAGTGGCAGGACGGGACCCTGGAGTTCGTCTACCCGGTGGATGAGTTCCCCGGCGTGGTCGACCTGATCTACCCCAAGTCCGAGTTCTCGTAACCACCGAAACAACTGTGCTGAGCAGATGGGGCACCGGACCGCGGTGCCCCATCTGTATGGCCTGGCGGCGTCTGGTCGTATGCTCAAGGACAGAACCGAGATGAGGAAGTGACGTGGCGGTGACGCTCGAGGTCTCAGGCCTCAACAAGAGCTTTGGCGGCATCCACGCCGTGAAGGACTGCAGCTTCGCCGTCGAGGACGGCTCGATCACCTCGCTCATCGGGCCCAACGGGGCCGGTAAGACCACCACCTTCAACCTCATCAACAACGTCATCCGCACCGATTCGGGCACGGTCACCTTCGATGGGAAGAATGTCACCCGGAAGATGCCGCACAAGCTCACCCGGCTTGGCATCGGGAGGACATTCCAGGTGACGAGGACGCTCGGTGACATGACGGTCCTCGAGAATATGGTCGTCGGCTCCTCCGGCAGCGATGTACGCAGCATCTTCGGGTCGCGGATGCTCGACCACGAGATTGAGCGCGCCCTCGAGCTGCTCGAATTCGTCGGCATTGCGGAGTACGCCTACACCAACGCAGAGGCGCTCTCCTACGGGCAACGCAAACTGCTCGAGTTCTCCGCGGTGCTGATGTCCGGTCCGCGGATCGTGCTCCTCGACGAGCCCGCTGGTGGGGTGAACCCTGCTCTCCTCAAGCGCATGGTGGCCCGTATCAGGGAGCTCAACGGCAACGGGCTCACCTTCTTCATCGTCGAGCACAACATGGATCTCGTCATGGATCTCAGCGATTCGGTGATCGTCATGGCTCACGGTGAGGTCATGCTCCACGGAACACCGGACGAGGTGCAGAGCGACAACCGGGTCCTCGACGCCTATCTGGGGAAGGTGTGATGGCGCTGCTCGAGGTGCGCAGCGTCGACGCCGGCTACGGGCAGGGGCCCGACATTCTCAAGGCCCTGTCCCTCGAAGTGGAGGCCGGCAAGTCGTACTGCATCATCGGGCCCAACGGCGCCGGCAAGTCGACGCTGTTGAAGGTGATCTCCGGGTTGATCCACCCGCGATCCGGGGAAGTGGTCTTTCGTGGGGTGCCGTTCGACGGAGCGCGGCCAGATCAGATCCTTGCCGCCGGCATCTGTTTCGTTCCGCAAGATCAGGCCGTCTTCCCCGAGATGAGCGTGAAGGAGAACCTCATCATCGGCGCCTATCTGGAACGAGATCGGTCGGTGATCAAGGAGCGGATGGATCGAGTGTACGAGCTGTTCCCGATCCTCGCCGAGCGAGCATCCCTCGACGCCGGCAAGCTGTCTGGTGGCCAGCAGCAAATGCTGGCCCTGGGACGCGCCCTGATGATCGACCCCGAGGTACTGATGCTCGACGAGCCAAGCCTGGGTCTGGCCCCACAGATCGCCGACCACATCTTCGCCACGATCCGGGAGCTGGAAGGGCTTGGCATCACCATCGTGATGGTTGAGCAGAACGCGGTGCGCGGGCTCGAGATCGCCGACTGGGGTGTCGTCCTCGACCTCGGGATCGTCCGATTCCAGGGACCGGCCGACACCATCTTGGAGGACCCACGGATCCGTGAGCTGTACCTGGGCAAGACCGTCGCCAGCGAGGAGGGTGGTCGCCAATGACGAGTGCTACGAGCCACCACGGGTGGGATCGGTCGGCTGCTTGGGCTTCTGATGGCAGAGTTGGCTCGCTTGAGGATTGCCGACCACCCTCCGAGAACGCGCCATGACCGAACTCGTCCAGGTGATGATCTTCGGTCTGCTCCTCGGCGGGGTCTACGCCCTCTTCGCCAGCGGCTTGACCGTGGCTTTCGGGGTGATGCGCATCGTGAACCTCGCCCATGCCGTGTTCATCGTCGCCGCTGCCTACGTCGCCTTCTTCGCCTTCGACAAGCTGGGCATCGATCCGCTCCTCAGCGTCCTCTTCATCATGCCGCTCTTCTTCATCGCCGGAGTCGGCTTGTACCTCTTGCTGTTCACCAGGATCGAGGGCAGCCCTCGGTTTGTGGAGATGACCGTGCTGCTGACCTTCGGAGTCGCCATCATGATCGAAGGGTTGCTCGGTTGGCGCTTCACCGGGATTTTTCGCCAGGCCACGCCCAGCTATCTCACCGACGCCTTCTTCATCGGAGACCTCATCGTGCCGACCGGGCAGTTCTTTGCGGCAATGCTCAGCTTCGTGCTGCTCAGCGGATTGTGGGCCTTTCTCCGTTACACCAGAATCGGGTATGGGATCCGGGCGACGATGCAGAACCGAGCCGCCGCCCAGCTGGTCGGCGTCAACGTTCGGCGGGTGTCGGCGATCTCTTTCGGGATCAGCGCCGCCCTCGCCGGCGCTTCCGGGGCGTTGATGAGCTATCTGTTCCCATTCTTCCCCTTCCGCCACTGGCAGTGGATCGCCATCCTGCTGGCCCTGGTCGTCCTCGGTGGGATGGGGAGCCTCAAGGGGGCAGTGATCGGTGCCCTCCTCCTCGGCATGGCGAGTTCGCTGGTGGGCAACTACGTGGGTATCGGATGGGGCCCGATGGCGTTTTACGCCGCCCTGTTCGGCATCCTGCTGATACGGCCCCGCGGCCTGTTCGGCAAGGAAGTCGCCGCGTGATCGAGGACCGCGCCACCGCCGATGGTCTCGAGCCCGGCGTCGTCGAGGCGGTCACCGCGCCAAAGGGACCGGGAAAGTCTCGCTGGGTAGTTGCGGGGGTCCTGCTACTCCTGCTGTTGATCGCGCCGCTCCTCCGCCCGTACATCGGCTCCTACAACTACTACATCCTGCTGGCGACGAACGTGCTGATGTGGATCACGATGGCGTCGAGCTGGAACATCCTCGGCGGCTACGCCGGGTACATCTCGCTTGGCCACGCCGTCTTCCTCGGCGTCGGCGGCTACGTCGCCGCGGTGCCCCTCTACTACTACCAGGTCTCCCCGTTTTTCACGGCCGTCGTCGGCGGGCTTGCCGCAGTGGCGCTGGGAACGGTGGCCGGGTTCATCACCCTGCGCACCCGCGGGCCCGCCTTCATCATCTCGACCATCGCCCTGCTGTTCATGTTCCTGCTCATTTTCGAGAACGTCGATTACCTCGGCGGAACCGCGGGGCTGCCGCTCCCCAGCATCCCGCTGCCGCAGGATTGGATGAAGGCACCGTTCTACTACGCGATGCTGCTCGCAGCGGTGGGCTCGATTGTTCTCTCCTATCAGGTGGCACATTCCAAGTTCGGGCTAGGGCTGCGTGCGATTGCAGAAGACGAGACCAAGGCCGAGGTGGCCGGCGTCCCCACCCGCTTCTACAAGATCCTCGCCTTCGCGCTCAGTGCCTTCTGGATCGGGTTCGTCGGCGCCATGTGGGGCTATTCACTCGCCTTCGTGCGCCCGACGCTGTTCTTCACCGTCGCCATCTCGGCACAGATGGTCCTGATGGCGATCATCGGGGGGCGGGGCACGGTTGCCGGGCCCGTGATCGGTGCCGTGCTGATCTACGCGGTCAACGAGTTCAGCATTGTCCAGTTCGGGTCGAGCGAGATCAACATCGTCATCGTCGGTGTCCTCCTGGTAACCGTGCTGTTGTTCTTCCCCTTCGGGATCGTCGGGACGCTTCGACAGAGGGGCTGGCTCCCCGCCTTCCTCGACTGGGACTGAGCGCGCCCGGTGGACTACGGACAGATCGCCGTCGTGCTCCTCGCCGTGAGCATCGGATTCTTCGTCAAGGGAATCACCGGCATCGGTGGCCCGATGTTCGCCATACCCGTGCTTGCCTCTTTCGCCGGCGTCGAATTCGCGGTAGCGGTGATTGCGATTCCGACGCTGGTGGCCAACGCCTGGCTGTTGTGGCAGAACCGCACGGCGTCGAGCACCGTGCGCCGCTACCTGATCCCGATGCTCATCGCCGGGACGGTGGGCATCTTGATCGGGGTCTGGATCCTGGTGAGTGTGGACGACCGAGTGCTGTCGCTCATCCTCGCCCTGACCGTGATCGGATACATCGTCTGGTATCTGGCCACCCCCCAGTTCCAGCTTGGTGAGCGCGCGGCACAACGTCTCTCGGCGCCGGTAGGGTTCTTTGCCGGCGGCCTGCACGGTGCGACCGGGATCTCGGCTCCCGTCGTCGCCACATACTTCCACAGCCTCAACCTGCCGCGCACGGCCTTCATCATTGCGGTCACCGTGCCGTTTGCCGTGCTCGGTGCGGTGCAGATCGTGTCGCTCGCCGCCGTCGGTGCCTACGACGCCGAGCGTCTCGCCGCCGCTGCGATCGCCGTCATCCCGGTCGTCGTCGTGCTGCCGCTCGGGACGAGGGTCGGAGAGCGGGTCTCGCACCGAACGTTCCAGGTACTCGTGCTAGCAGTGCTGGCGGCGGCGGCCCTCCGGCTGCTGTGGTCGGTGTTCGCCTGAGGTGAACCTCGCCCGTCTCCGCGCGTGGGGTTCTTTGTTTCCCGCTCTTGCTGCTTCGCAGCGGGCTCAGCTTCGATTCGCCTCCGGCGGCGGCGCCGTCGATGCCCTCACCACCAGCGATGGGGCCAGCTCGACCAGCGGAAACGTGGACTCGTCAGGGCCTTGCTCCGCGGTGACGAGGCCCACGAGGTTGCGCGCCGCAACCGCACCCATCTCCCGATAGTCAACGGAGATCGAGGTGAGCGGTGGGAAGACGCGGTCGATGAACCGCAAATCGTTGTATCCGGTGATGGAGAGGTCGTCGGGAATCGAGATCCCCCGCTCGCCGAGCGCGTCGTAGCAGCCGAGGGCAATGAGGTCGTTTCCTGCGACAATGGCCGTGAACTGCCTACCGGAGTCGAGAAGGCCTTCGCAGGCGATCCGACCCGCCTCGATGCGGAATGCCTCGGCTTCCACGATCAGGTCGCGAGGCGCGTCGAGGCCCTCGCGTTCCATCGCCATCACGAAGCCCTCGCGCCTGCCAAGCCCGGTGGAGAGGTCCTGGGGACCGGCGATGTGTGCCACGACGGTGTGACCCAAACGAGCGAGGTGTTCAACCGCCAAGCCGATCCCGGCGTGGTGATCGCCGACGATCGCCGGAAACGCCTGCGATTCGACCGACCGGTTCACCAGAACGGTTGGCACCGTCTCTCGCCACGTCGGCGGGGGGAAGCCACGATGGGCATTGGCCAGGATCAGCCCATCGACCCGGCGCTCCAGCAGGGCGCCGATCACGCTACGCGACTTGGCTTCGTCGTCGTCATCGGTTCCGACGAGAAGGGAGTATCCGTGGTCCGCGAGTACCGACTCCGCACCGGCGTAGATCGGGGGAAACAGCGGATTCATCAGATCGGGCACGACCATCCCGATGGTCAGCGTCCGATTGGTGCGGAGCCCGCGGGCAAGCGGGTGCGGTCGATAGCCGAGGCGCTCAGCAACCTCGATGATGCGCACCGCGGTCTTCTCGTTGACCACCGAGCGGGTCTCGGGATTGAGGGCGCGCGATGCGGTCGACACGTGAACGCCGGCCTCGGCGGCAACTTCCTTGAGTGTGACGGCCTCCGCCACGACAACCCCCGCGCGATGCGCATCCTTGGTATTCTGCAAACGATTGTAGGCAACGGGATCGGAGCAAGTGATGGCGACCGAGATCGTGAGCGCTGATGACATGCGGGAGCCGATCGTCCGCAAGAAGACGGTTTCGGTAAGCAACGACGGATCCATGCTGGCCATCCACGATTACGGCGAGTACGGGACGATGATGACCGACGAGCCCATCGCTCACGGCGGCACGTCGGAGGGACCCTCCCCACTCCAGGCAGTTCTCGGGGCGCTTTGCGGGTGCGAGTCGGTGACGTTTAACCGGACCGCCAAGGAGATGGGCTTCGCCTACGACGGGATCGAGTTCGAGGCTGAGTTCACCATCGACATCCGCGGTCGGATGGGAAAACGAGGGGTACGACAGCACTTCCAAACGGTGCGCGTCGAGGCCATCGTGGCCACCGACGAGAGCGCGGAGCGTTTCGCCACGGTCATCGAGGAGACCGAGGCGCGCTGCCCGGTGTTCAACCTCCTCAACGACGCCGGGGTCAATATGAAGGTTCGCTGGGTTCGCGAGCCGACCACTGTCTGACGGATCAAACTCTGACGGCGTCTACCAGTCGGCGGCGATGTACTTGCTCTCCAGGTACTCGTGCATCCCAACCTGGCCGCCCTCGCGGCCGATTCCGCTCTCTTTGACTCCGCCGAACGGCGCGGCGGGATCCGAGATCAAGCCGCGGTTGACTCCCACCATGCCCGTCTCGATGGCCTCGGCGACGCGGAGCCCCCGCTCGAGGCTCCCTGAGTACAGGTAGGCAGCGAGTCCGTGCGGTGAGGCGTTCGAGAGATCGATCGCCTCGTTCTCGGTGGCAAACGAGACCACCGGCGCTACCGGCCCGAAAATCTCGTGGCTCAGGATCGGGTTGTCGGGGCTCACGTCGCGCAGGACGGTTGGCTCCCAGTAGTAGCCCGGCCGATCGGGTGCCTCTCCCCCAACGGCGACCGCGGCGCCGGCGTCGACACAACTACCGACGAGTAAGCCCATGTCCTGTTGTGCCTGATGGTTGATCAGGGGGCCGAGCTCGACACCCTGTTCCATTCCAGGCCCGACGGTGAGCGCGCCCATCGCCTCGGCGAGGCCGGTAGAGAATTCGTCGGCCACCGACTCGTGGACGTAGAAGCGGTTGGCCGCGATGCAAGACTGGCCGCCGTTTCGCATCTTGGCGATCATTGCTCCGTCGATTGCTGCATCGATGTCGGCGTCCTCGAATACGAGGAACGGTGCATTGCCGCCGAGCTCCATCGAGCTGTCGACGATGTTTCGGGCGGCGACGCCGAGCAGGGTGCTCCCGACCGGGGTCGATCCGGTGAATGAGAGCTTTCGGACTCGGGGTTCGGCCAGCACGGCAGGGACCACCTCGCTCGAGCGACGGGAAGGCACCACGTTCACGACGCCGGCCGGGACGCCCGCCCGCTCGAGGAGATCACCGAGCGCCAACGCGGTCAGCGGCGTGTCCGATGCGGGCTTTAACACCACCGTGCAACCGGCGGCCAGGGCAGGGGCGATCTTGCGGGTCGCCATTGCGGCGGGAAAGTTCCAGGGGGTGATGAGCAGGGAGACGCCGATGGGTTGGTGGACGACCATGATCCGTTTGTCGCCGCCTGGGGCGACTTGCACCGATCCGATGTTGCGCACCGCCTCGCCGGAGAACCAGCGAAAGAACTCCGCGGCATAACGGACCTCGGCTGCTGCCTCGCCGTACGCCTTGCCCATCTCGAGCACGATCAGGGTGGCGAGGCGGTCTTCCTCCTCGATCATCAGCTCCCAGGCCTTGCGCAGGATCTCGGCACGCTGACGCGGGGCGGTGTCGGCCCAGGCGGCGCCGGCGTCGTACGCGGCGGTCACCGCAGCCAGGGCATCCTCGATCGAGGCGTTCGGGACGGTGGTGATGACCTCAGCGGTGGACGGGTCGTACACCTCGATCTCGGCACCATCGGACGCCGATGTCTCCCAGGCGCCGCCGACGTAGAGCCCGGTGGGAATGGTCGCAACGAGTTCGTTCATCAGATCACCTCTCCGTCGGTGAACGCCGGCATCGGTCAGGAAAGTCCGTCTGAGACGTCGACGTCCTCCGGCTGGAGCTCCATGCCGGCCCCGGCGGCGGCAAGCTCGAGCAGGGCAGCGAAATCCATATCCCCGAGGCCCCTGCCGATCCCGTCCATCACCATCTGATGGACGAGGGCCGACGCCGGCAGCGGGGCATCGAGCTCACGGCTCTGCTCCAGACCCAATTCGAAGTCCTTGCGAAGCAGGTGCCAGGTGAAAGTGGGCTCAAAGTCGAGGTTGACAAACGCCGGCGTCTTGTAGCGAGTGAAGGTGGAGCCCATGACACTGTCGTTGAGAAAGGCGAGGAAGTCCGCCCTCGACACTCCCGCCTTCTCGGCCAGGACGGTGATCTCGGCAAGGGTCTGGGTCATCACCCCGAGGAACAGGTTGTGGCAAATCTTCACAAGCCGGGCCTCATCCTCGGCTCCAACGTATGTCACCTTGCTGCCATACATCTCCAGGTACGGGCGGGCCTCCTCGAAGGCATCGCGTGGTCCGGAGACCACCGATGTCAGCTTGCCCGATTTGACGACCTTGGGGTTGCCGCTGACCGGAGCGGCCAGCACCGCGGTGCCTCGTTCGGCGGCTCCGCGGCGTAGCGTCGCCGAAGCATCGGGATCGATGGTCGTTGAGTCGATGATGATCTTCGGGGCGTCATCGCTACCAGAGAGCACGCCGCTGTCCCCGAGAGTGACTTCGAGGACGTCGTTGGGACCCGCCACCATCGTGAATACGATGTCGCGGTCGGCCAGTTCGGCGGGGCTGTCGACGATCTTCGCCCCGAGCGCGGCAAGCGGCTCGGCTTTGGCCCGGGTCCGGTTGTAAACCGAAACGTCGCACCCGCTCTCGAGCAGGCGCCTGGACAGCGCAAAGCCCATGCGGCCGGTTCCGATCCAGCCGACGGTGTGCGAGTTGGTCATCGTGTCCCGCAATCGTTTGTAGGTAACCAATGTTAGTGAAAGGCGTTGGCCCGATCACCGGATGCTGGAGAGCAAGCCCTCCACGTTCCCAGACAGGATTGCGTTGCGCTCGGTGCCGGTCAGCCCGGGAATAGCATCGATGGTGTCGATCGGGTCGGGATCGCCCATCTCGAACGGGTAGTCGGTGCCGAGCAGGATCCGGTCTACCCCAGCCAGATCAATCAGGTAGCGGATTGCGTCCGGCTCATGCAGCACCGTGTCGAAGTAGAGGAGGCGCAGAGCATCGGTGGGAGAGGTGCCCATGTCTTTGGCAACGATCTCGGGCTTGGACACCCAGGCACGCTGCATCCGCCCGATTTGATACGGCAGGAAACCGCCACCGTGAACGACACACATCTTGAGGTCGGGGTGGCGCTCCAGGACCCCGGAGAGGAGAAGACGGGCAATAGCAATCGTGCTCTCGGCGGGGCGGCCGACGATGTTGTGCAGGAAGTGGGAAGAGAGATCAATCCCCGGCAGCGGATCCAGGGGATGCAGCAACAGCAGACAACGCTTGCGGGCGGCCTCGGTCCAGAATGGATCGAGCTCGGCAGCGACCAAGTCGAGATCGCCCACCATGGTGCCGATCTCGACGCCGACCATGCCAAGCACTTCGACGGCATAGCGGAGCTCTTCAGCAGCTAGTTCCGGGCTCTGCAGTGGCACGGTGCCGATGGCGAGAAACCGGTCGGGATGTGACGCCGCCTCCGCCGCCATCGCCTCGTTGAGCAGTCGCGACCAACGAACACTGCGGTCGGAGTCGAGGCCGTATGCGGTGAGGTCGATCCAGGGAGACAGGATTTGTTGGTCAACGCCAGCGCGATCCATCGCCTCGAGGCGTGTCGGTCGATCCATGAGATCGGATCGCAGCGGCATCGGAAGCTGCCGCCCGGCGACGATCACCCGCCGGTCGTCACCCAACTCGATGCCAAGCGCCGGGCCCTCGTCGCGGAGCAGATCGGCAATGGCGGCCGGGACACAGTGAGCGTGGACGTCGACGGTCACCGGCAGTTGATAGCACACCGATCGCCCCGAGGCGATGAAGGTGCCTGGGTTATCCTCTGCAATCCCATGATCCCGCCTCCCCCAATCGACGCGGTCGAGCGACTGATCACCGGCCAAGGTCGCTTCGTCGCCGACCTCGTGACACCAGATACCTTGCACTGCTGGTTCGTCCGTAGCCCGATCGCTCACGGGGAACTTCGCTCGATCGAGGTCGATGAGGCGAGTCGATCCGACGGTGTGATCGCGGTGCTCACCGCAGCGGATCTCCATCTGGCCGACATGAGCGTCGTCCTCGCCGGGCCGGCCGCCCCGGGGATGGCTCGGCCGGTTCTCGCAACTGATCGCGTTCGATTTGCCGGAGAGGCCCTGGCGATGGTGATCGCCACCTCGCCACCCGCAGCAGAAGACGCCGCGGTCCTGGTGCGCGCCGAGCTTGATCCCCTCCCGGTCGTCACCACCGCTGCCGCGGCGCTCGCCGGTGACACCCTCCTGTTCCCGAAAGTGGGCAGCAACGTGGTTGCGACTACCGATCTGCGAGAAGGCCCAACTCCGGCCGCCGAGGGTCTGGTCGACGTCACGATCGAAGTCGATCATCCGCGGCTGGCGCCTTCGCCACTTGAGACCCTGCAGATTCTCGCGGTGCCCCAAGCAGACCGGCTGATGATCTGGTGCGGCCATCAGGCACCTCACCAGCTGCGCGATCAGCTCGGTGAGGCACTCGACCTGCCACTCGATCGGATTCGCGTCGTGGCGCCGGACGTGGGCGGCGCCTTCGGAATGAAGCGGATCTACCCGGAGTACGTTGCCGTCGCCAAAGCGGCGCTGATGCTGGAGCGGGCGGTCCTGTGGAGCCAGACCCGATCTGAGATCTTCGTCGCCGGCTCCCATGGACGCAGCCAGCATCACCGCGTCACGCTGAGCGCGGACACCACCGGGCGGATCCGCCGAGCGAGCTTCGACCTGTTGACCGACACCGGCGCCTACCCGGACACCGGGGCATTCATGGCCGGCATCACACGGCTGGTTGCCTGCGGTCTCTATGCCATCTCCAGCATCGAGTACCGCACGACGACGTACGTATCGAACAAGGCACCAACCGCGCCTTATCGGGGAGCGGGGCGACCCGAGGCGGCGCTCGCCATCGAGCGGGCCGTCGATGAGTTGGCACGCACCTTGGACCTCGACCCTGCAGAAGTGCGGCGCATCAACTTCGTCGACGCCTGGCCCCACACGACTCCAACCGGTGCGATCTACGACTCCGGCGACTATCTCGCCGCCCTCGACCGAGCGCTCGAGCTGGTCGGCTACCAGGGGGTCCGATCCGAGCAGGAACGGCGCCGTCGTAGTGGCGACCCTCCGCTTGGCATCGGGATTGGAGCCTTTGTCGAACGGGCCGGTGGCGCGGCGGAGTCCGGCGAGTACGGATCCGTGGAGTTGCGAGCCGACGGGCAGATCATCGTTCGCACCGGATCGACTGCAGCGGGCCAGGGCCACGAATCGGTGTGGCAGAAGATCGTTGCGTCGGTGCTTACGGCAGATCGATCCGTGATAACGGTCGTGGCCGGCGATACCGACGCCGTCCCAAGAGGCGTTGGGAGCTTCGCCAGCCGATCTGCACAGATCGGGGCATCGGCAGTGTTTCGGATGTCCGAGAAGGCAAGAGACCGCGCTCGCGATATCGCCGCCGAGATCATGGAGGCATCGCCGATCGATCTCATTCTCGGCGACGGCGCCTTCTCCGTCGTCGGGGTCCCCGAACACGGGGTGACCCTTGCCGAGGTGGCGGGGCACGCAGATGCGGCGGGCGACCGGATCTTCTTCGAGGAGTTCTACGTGCCGGGCGCGCAGACGTTTCCCTACGGCGTCCACGTGGCTGTCGTTGAGGTCGACCAGGCGACCGGGGTCGTATCGTTGCAACGAATGGTGACCGTGGACGACGTCGGCAGCGTCCTCGACGAGGCGATAGTGGAGGGTCAGTTGCACGGCTCGCTCATGCAGGGTATCGGGGCCGCGCTGCTCGAAGAGATGTACTACGACGAGACAGGACAGCCACTCACCGCCTCGTTCACGAACTACGTCATCCCCGGATCCGCCACCCGACTCACCCTCACCGCCGAGCGGATCGAGCACCCGGCTCCATCGAATCCGCTCGGGGTCAAGGGTGCCGGCGAAGGCGGATGCATCGGAGCCCCTGCCGCCATCCTCAACGCAACCATCGACGCGCTCGCTCCATACGGCGTCACCGACTTGCAGCTGCCGCTGCTCCCCCACCGTGTCTGGGAGGCGCTCCACAGAGAGGATGGAGTGGAGGCGGTCCGCGGATGACCAGCCATGACGTCGTGATCGCCGGCGCAGGCCACAACAGCTTGGTGGCTGCCGCGTACCTGGTGAAGGCAGGGTTCAGCGTCCTGGTTCTCGAGGCGCGAAACGTGGTCGGCGGTGACACCGCCACCGAGGAACTGACCATCCCCGGGTTCCTCCACGATTCGTGCTCGACCGCGCACACGCTGCTGCAGTCGAGCCCGACCATCCGCGACAACGAGCTCGGGCTTCGGGACTACGGCCTGGAGTACCTCTCGCCCGATCCCGTGGTGCATGTTCCCTTCCCCGACGGAACATCGATCACCCAGTGGCGGGACCTCGATCGCACGACCGCCGAGCTCGCCCGATTTTCGGTCTCAGATGGCCGTTCGTTCCGCACGATGATCGAGGACTACGAGCAGGTTGCTTCGATCTTCACAGCCTTCCGGTACACGCCGATCGGCCGGGGGCCGGGAATCGATGATCGACTCGCCCAGCATCCAGACGGTCGGCGCTGGCAGCGCATTCGCCGCTGGAGCGCGGCCAAGGTGATCTTCGACCATTTCGAAGATCCCCGGTCGAGGGCATTCATGCTGTGGCTGGCGTTCATGACCATGCAACCCCCGCAGCGTGAGGAGACGGCGCGATTGGCCTATGCCCTTCCGTTCGGCAGGCAGCGCCACTCATGGATCGTCCCGAAGGGCGGTTCGCGGGCCCTGCCGGTAGCGCTGGCTCGCTTCATCGAGGATCGCGGCGGCACGATCCTCACCGAGCGCAGAGTGATCGACCTCGTCATTGAGTCCGGCCGGTGCGTCGGCGTCGAGACCGCCGATGGCGAGGTGCACCGTGCAGAGAAGGCGGTACTGTCGACGATCCACATCAAACACCTGATCGAGATGGCACCGACCGAGGCGTGGGGTGACGACTTTCGGTTCGCGGTCGACACCTGGAAGCCCGGCATCACGATGTGCACAGCCCACTACGCCACGACGGAAGCGCCACAGTATGCCGACGGATTGATCCCGCTCGCCTCAGGCTTGCCGACCTCGGTGGAGCGAATGCTGCGCGTGCCGAATGACTTCGATCGCGGCGTCATCGCCCTCGACGACCCCGTGCTGTTGATCCTCTGCCCAACCGTGGTGGATCCGACGCGGGCGCCGGACGATCATCACACCTTGAAAGTCGTCGGGTTCCAGCCCTATCAGCTCCCCGAGGGCCCCGATCACTGGGACGAAATCATGCCAGACGTGGCGGCCGCGAACCTGGAGCACCTGCGCCGTTACGCCCCGAACGTCACCGAGAACAACATCCTCGGCACCGCGCTGAAGAGCCCGCTCGACCTGGAGCGCATGAACGCGCACAACTGGCACGGGTCGTGCCACGGCGGTGATATGGGCACCGATCAGATGGGGTCGCTCCGCCCTGCCCCCGGGTGGGCACAGCATCGAACCCCGATCGCCGGCCTATATCAGACCGGGGCAACCACCCACCCCGGAGGATCGGTCTCGGCCGGCCCGGGAAGGAATGCGGCGATCGTGCTGCTCGAGGATCTGGGGAGCAGCCTTGAAGCCGCAATCGCGGCGTCCTGAGCCTCACGAACCTAGGGACTGCCCTCCCACAGGTCGAGGATCTCCTCCGCCCATCGCCGGATGACCGACCCGAGCACCGGGACGTTCTGGTTCAGAAGTGAGTCGAATGTCGCCCGGATACTCCGCTGCACCGCAGCAGCCGCCGTCGACACCCGGCGGTGATCAAACCCGAGATACGACCGTCGCTCACACGCTCGGTCGTCTGGCTTGGACCACCCCGACCTCCAGTTAGGCTCACCCCCCTCCGATCGTAAGAGCGACATGTTTCTCCACGCACTGGGCATTGCGGTCATGCTGCTCGCCGCCCCCCAAGCCGGTGTCGAAAGCACATCGGCGATCGACGCGCCGCCAACCGCCTGGTTGCCCTCCACGATCGCCGTTGTTGACTCGCAGGACCCCGACCTGGAATGGAAAGTACTCAGGGACCCCACGCCGAGCGCGCTGAATCGCGGTCTCCAGGACCGGAGTGTCGCTCAGCTCCAACGACACCTGAAGCGGCTTGGCGTATTCCGTGGTGAGATCGACGGCGAGTACGGGCCCGCCACCGCCGCCGCCGTTGTGGCCCTGCATAAGCTCGCCGGATCCGAGCGCAGCGACACCTGGCAGCCCGAGGACTGGACCATCGAGGTTGACCACAGTGCCATCCTGGGGCGACATGCAGACGAGATGGATCGGATCGAAGTCGACATCGATCGGCAGGTGCTTTTCGTCATTCGCGCCGGCGAGATCGCCGCCATCCTGCCGGTCTCGAGCGGAAACGGTGAATTGTACTGGTCGAAGAACGGCGGACCCGGCGGGGGTCTGGTACATGCCACCACCCCGAAGGGCGACTTCCGGCTATTCAGACACGTGGATGGGTGGAGAAAGAACTATCTCGGCAGCCTGTACAAGCCGTGGTACTTCACCCCGTATTACGCGGTGCATGGCTCAGGGAGTGTGCCGGCACATCCGGCGTCACACGGTTGCGTACGCGTGCCGACATGGGAATCGGATCACCTCGATTCGATGCTGAAGCTGGGACTGCCCATCCACATCTGGGACGAGCCTCTCGCTCAACCGCAATCCCCGGAACCCCCAATCACCCGTACCGAGCCGGCCGAGCCAACAGCGTTCGAAATCGTCTGAGGACCTCGACGTCCTCGGAGCCGATGGCGATGATCCGATCGCCGCGTATCGCAATCGCACGGACCTCCTCGGTGCCGGTCCAGACCACACCGTTCGTGAGCAGCCATTCGGAGGTCACGATCAGCCGTCCAGCGGCTCCCAATCTCCAGGGAAGATGAAGGCACCCGCCGGCGTGGGTCCAGGCGCCTGCACCTCGATCCAACGGACCGGGGTGTCGCTGGTCATCGTGTAGCCATGCTTGGCGTTGGTACCAGCAAAGACGAGATCCCCGGCATTGACCTCCAGATCCCCGCCGTCGAGGTGGGCGATCGCGGATCCGGTGAGGAAGTAGTACGCCTCTTCGAAGGGATGAAAGTGGTCACCGCCGGGGTGGGTCGACGCCGCGGGGATGAACTGCACCATGAACATGGTGTGGTGCAGCGCCCCGATCAGGTCGTCGACGAGCATCCAGAGCGCCACGCTGTCCACGTTCGGGCCGCGGTAGCCGCGCATGGCCAGGGGACCGGGCGCCGGCAGGTGATGCTCGGCAAAGTGACCGACGTGGCGGACCCTCGGGTCGGGGTCTCCGATCAATACACCGTCGTCCGGAACGGCGACTTCGTCTGCGGGATAGGTCCCCATTCGCTCGCCGGTGGATCGAGGCTGCGGGGAGCGCATCCGGAACCACTCGGCGGGCTCGTTCCCGACGTTGTGCCACGCATGAGGCACTCCGGAAAGGGCCACCCCGTAGTCGTTTTCTTGCAGGTGGTAGCGGTGGCCATCGATGTCGACGAGCACTTCGCCGGACAACAGATAGAACGACTCCTCATAAAAGTGGTGGTGGCCGCTGATCGTCCCGCCGGGGGCAAGCCGCGACAGCGCCACCTCCAGATGAACCGACCCTTGGTCGGCGCCGGCCATGACCGCGACCTCGAGTCCCTCGGCGAGACCGGAGTCGCCGTCCCGGCTTCCTCCGGGTGGGGCGAAGGCAAAGCTGGCGGATGGGATGACCCCCGAGGAGTACATCGCCTATCCCCGCAGGTAGCCGGCCACCGCGCTCATGTCGCGGTCACCGAGCCCCTCGGCTATGGCCTTGCCCGCCACCGATCGGTTGGCAGCGCTCTGATCCATCTTCACGCCAACACGGTCGGCGAGGCCGAGGATGAGGTCGAGGTCCTTGGCCACCAGGTCGAGGGAAAACGCCACCGGGGCCTCGTCGGGAGACAGGAAGGCGCCCTGCTTGTACTGAATGTACGGGGAGCCGGCAGCGCTGTTGGCAAAAACCTCGTAGGCGGTGGCACGGTCGACGCCGGCCCTTTCGGCAAGGACGAGCGCCTCCGCCACAGCAATGTTCACCGCATGCACGATGGCGTTGACCGCGAGCTTCATCGTCGCTCCACTTCCCTGATCCCCGATCTCGTACACCCTGGCCGCCAGCGCATCCAGGACCGGGCGTGCGGTTTCGACGCCCTCCACCGACCCGCCGGCCATCACGGTGAGGGCGCCCTGCTCGACCAGCGGCACGCTGCCGGACACCGGAGCGTCGACCAGCATTGCCCCGGCAGCCTCAATCCCCGGGGCGATCACGGCGAGGGTGCCGGGGTCGATCGTGCTCATCTCTAGGACAACGGCCCCTTCCTTCAGCCCGGCAGCAGCGCCGTCGGGACCGGCATAGACCTCGGTGACCGCGGCGTCGTCGGCAAGGCTGCTGATCACGACATCGGCGGCAGCGGCGGCCTCCCTGGCGGTGGGGACCGCGGTGGCTCCGATGTCGTCTGCCAGTGTTTGGGCTGGTTCGGCGGTGCGGTTGTACACCACGACGGCAAAGCCCGCCTGGCGCACCGTTCGCGCCATGGCGGCCCCCATGCGCCCGGTGCCGAGCACGGCAACAGTCTGGTCGGCGCTCATTCGGTCCTCCTCGGGAGTGGACAACAGGCGGAGGGCGAGCCTACCCGTTCAGTGGAGCTTGACGAACGCGGATGCCGGTGGGTACTTTGCGATCGTCGTGGCTTTGGCGGTCACGATATCTCGTCGCTATGGAAGGTGCGGGCAGACTTGGCCCAGGATGGCAGAGACAGCATGCGCGCCGACGTGCTCGGCGAACGGCTCCGCGCCGTACGCGAGGCGTACGGCATCAGCTTGCGCGAGTTGGCCCGTCGTGTTGGCGTGTCGGCGAGCTTGATCTCTCAGATCGAAACCGGCAAGGTTCATCCCTCGGTGAGCACCTTGTATGCGCTTGCCTCAGAGCTCGACGCTTCGGTCGATGAACTGCTGTTCGATGACGCCCCGATCGGCAAGACCACAGGCGACTGGTCGAGCCTGCTCAGCGATCATCCACACATGGCACCATTGCAAAGGGGAAGCGAGCGCCGGATCATCGAACTCGACTCCGGCGTCCGCTGGGAGCGGCTCACTACGAAGTCGGTCCCGGGCATCGACTTTCTCTATCTCGTGTACCAGCCGGGCGCGGAAAGCTCGCCGGAGGACGCCATGCAGCGTCACGCCGGTCGCGAGTGGGGGTACGTGCTCGAAGGAACATTCCACGTCATGATCGGATTCGACGAGCATGTGCTCGAGCCCGGTGATTCGATCGCCTTCGACTCCACGGTGCCCCACCGCTTCTATAACGCAGGGACCGAGGAGGTGCGAGCGATCTGGTATGTGCTCGGCTGGCAGTCCGGCCGCCCGACGCCCTCGTCATCGCCCGCGTAGTCCGCTACTGGACACCCCGTTAAGTCAGCCTGTACTATCGGGGCGCGCTCCGAAGACGGGGCGCATGTTCCCTGAGCGGAGGAGCGGCGTCCGGCGGGGCGGCCACGGATGGTCGCTGGGCTGGCACCACACGAGGATCAATGGAGGATTGGGCGATGAGACGAGAGCGCGGAATCGTACCCAGGTTTTTGATTTTGCTCGCAGTGTTCGCTTTGGTCGCCGCAGCATGCAGCAGCAGCGACGACACAACGACGACAGCCGCGGCAGCCGCAGCGACGACAACGACAGCAGCCGAAGCGGCCACGACAACGACATCCGAATCGAGCAGCGAGCCGATCGTGGTCGGTGGGTCGCTGGCGCTGACCGGTTTTTTGGCGCCGACGGCTGCCATCCACAAAGTTGCGGGTGATCTCTTCGTCGAGACCCTCAATGAGTCCGGCGGCTTGCTTGGCCGGCCGGTGGTGTGGGAGCCCCTCGACGATGAGTCGGTACCCGATCAAGCAGCAGCCATCTACGAACGCGTGATCTCCGAAGACGGTGTCGATCTGATCATGGGGCCGTATGGCACCGGCACCATCACTGCGGCGATGGCGGTGGCGGAGCGCGAAGGCTTCGTCTACCCGCACCACACGGCGAGCCTCACCTACGTCTACACGTACGCCTGCCACTTCCCGACCTGGCCGACCGGGATCGAGACAAATATCACCAACCCGAACCTCGTCTATGACGCGCTCGAGGAATCCGGCAACCCGCCCGAGACCATCGCCTTCGTCATGAACGAATTCCC